>VOFB01000479.1_pt1 | contig 111797 bp, 118 predicted proteins | sample 5384141 | NCBI WGS metagenome assembly VOFB01 (sample SAMN12384721, study PRJNA508395) | human gut metagenome | isolation source: healthy gut A | host: Homo sapiens | reverse complement strand
CGATGGAGATGGCGGGGGACAGGCCGTCGATATAGTCCACATCAGGCTTGTCCATCTGACCCAGGAACATCCGGGCATAGCTGGACAGACTCTCCACATACCGGCGCTGGCCCTCGGCATAGATGGTGTCGAAGGCCAGGGAGGATTTCCCGGACCCGGACAGTCCCGTCAGCACCACCAGCTTGTCCCGGGGAATGGTGACGTCGATGTTTTTCAGGTTGTTCTCCCGGGCGCCCTTGATGAAAATATGATCTTGCATGGTCGTTCGTCCTTAGTCCACAATAATATCCGCCGTTTTGGCCCGCAGCAGGGACAGCAGGGCCTGGGGGTCACACTGGACCTGGTGGCCGATGCGGCCCGCCGACACCATGATGGTGGGAAGGTCTGCCGCCGTCCGGTGGAACACCGTGGGGAAGGATTTTTTCATGCCAACGGGGCTGCACCCGCCGTGGACATAGCCGGTCAGGGGCAGCAGCTCCTTCTGGGGCAGCATGGCCACGGACTTCTCCCCCCACCGCCCTTGCGGCCTTTTTCAGGTCCAGATTCTCCGCCACCGGGATGTCGAACACATAGTAGCCCCCGCTGGCTCCCCGGGTCACCAGAGTCTTAAAGACGCAGGCCGGGTCCTGGCCCAGAGCCTGGGCCACGGACACCCCGTCAATGGGGCCGTTGGGGTCATAGGTGTGGGGGGGTATAGGGGATCTTTTTCTGCTCCAGCGTCCGCATGACGTTGGTTTTTTCTTCCTTATGCTTGGCCATGATGTGCCTCCTTATATTCCAATGCTCCGGGCCAGCCACCACAGAAGCAGCAGGTGTGCCGGATAAAATGCATACCAGATTCCTTGCAGGACGGGGCTATGGGGCCCCTGCCGGCCCCGGTACAGCCAGATCAGCGGCAGGGCTGCCGCCGCCAGCAGCTGCACGGGCAGGGTGACGCCCCAGAGGGTCATATCGGCGCTGGGCAGCAGCCAGCCGTTGATCACCAGCATGGCCGCCAGCTCCGGAAGCCGCCCTATATGCCATTGGCGGCACAGGGCGAACACCAGCACCGTCAGCACCCCGGGGCCGAAATAATCGGATTGCAGCGCCTCCCCCAGCAGATAGCCCGCCGCACCGGCGCACAGTGCCGCCAGCGGCAGGGGGATCTGCAGCCGCCGCATGGCCTCCATGGCCCACAGGGCCGCCGCGGCGATGAAGAACGTCCACAGGACATTCTGATACCCGGCGTCCACCGGCGTTCCGCTGAAGGCCAGGTCAAAGGGCACCTCCGACACCACGGCGCAGATCAGCAGCCGAAGGGTGTATTTTTCCCGGTTGTGGGTCCTGTACCACCCTTCGGCGATCTGGAAGGCGAAAATCGGGAAGGCCAGCCGCCCCACATACCGCATCCACATGACCGTGGGAAACAGGAGATAGCCCATGTGGTCCACCAGCATGGCGGCCATGGCCAGGAGCTTCAGGTCCAGGGCGCTGAGGTCAAGCCGGTTTTTTCCCATGGCCTCTCCTCATACCCGCCTGGGGCGGCCGGACACGGCGGCGGCCGCCCGGGCCTGCTGGGCCCGGACGTATTCCTCCACGTCGAAGGGCTCCGCCTGGGCGTCTGCCCGCAGATACAGGGGGTGGTGGGGATGCCCGGCCTTGGAGCAGCGGCCGCAGGTGACCCATTGGGCGCCGTATTCCCGGCCCAGGGCGATCATATCCTCCAGACAGGTCCAGAGGTAGGGGCGCTTTTCGATGATGGTCCCCCAGGCGGCCCACACCACCGGCCGGGGATTCAGGGACAGGGCATAGGCGAAGGCCCGCATATTCTCCCGGTGCAGCTCCGGGTTGCACTCCGGCTCCATATCGTCCGGGGAGGTGGCCCGCTGGGCGTAGACGTTGAACATGATGAACGAGTCGAAGCCGTTGGCCTTGGCCACCCGCTCCACGCTTTTCAGGGTGGGGTCCAGGTCCCCGGGCCGGGCGGTGGAGGGGTTGATGCCGATGCAGATCAGGGGCTTTTTCCCCCCGGGTGCCCAGGATGTACCGGTACTCGGTGTATTCATTGGGGACGAACAGCCACTGCTGCACGTCATAGTCCGGACTGGGGGCCAGGGCCTTTTCCAGCTGGGTATCGAAGCGGATATCCCCCAGGCGGCGGATATCCACGGTGGGAACATGGGGCATGGCGCTTCCTCATTTCTCCCCCCGCAGGGCGATGATCTGATCGCGCAGCAGGGCGGCGTATTCAAACTCCAGCATTTTGCTGGCTTCCTTCATTTCCTTCTCCAGACGGCGGATGGTGGCCTCCCGCTCAGCGTCGGTGAGCTTGCGGCGGCCGGCCTGCTGCTCCTGCTGGGCGTCCTTGGAGATCTCCAGCACCTTGCGCACGTCCTTGCGGATGGTCTGGGGAACGATGCCGTGGGCCTTGTTATAGGCGTCCTGCTTCTCCCGGCGGCGCTCCGTTTCGTCCATGGCCGCCTGCATGGAGGGCGTGATGGTGTCGGCGTACATGATGACCAGGCCCTCGGCGTTCCGGGCCGCCCGGCCGATGGTCTGGATGAGGGACGTCTCGCTGCGGAGGAAGCCCTCCTTGTCCGCGTCCAGGATGGCCACCAGGCAGACCTCCGGCAGGTCCAGGCCCTCCCGCAGCAGGTTGATGCCCACCAGCACGTCGAACTCGCCCAGCCGCAGATCCCGGATGATCTCCATCCGCTGGATGGTGGCCACGTCGGAGTGCATATACCGCACCCGCAGGCCCAGACCCTTCATGTGGTTCGTCAGGTCCTCGGCCATGCGCTTGGTGAGGGTGGTCACCAGCACCCGCTCGTTTCGGTCGATGCGCAGGCGGATTTCGTCCACCAGGTCGTCGATCTGCCCCTCCACGGGGCGCACCTCCACCCGGGGATCCAGCAGACCCGTGGGCCGGATCACCTGCTCGGCCACCTGGTCGGCGTGCTCACGCTCATAGTCCCCGGGGGTGGCGGACACAAACACCGCCTGGTGATACCGCTCCTCAAACTCCGGGAATTTCAGAGGCCGGTTGTCGAAGGCGCAGGGCAGGCGGAAGCCGTAGTCCACCAGGCTCTCCTTCCGGGCCCGGTCGCCGTTGTACATGGCCCGGACCTGGGGCAGGGTCACATGGCTCTCGTCCACAAACAGCAGGAAGTCCTCCGGGAAATAGTCCAGCAGGGTGGTGGGCGGAGAGCCGGGCTCCCGGCCGGAGATGACCCGGGAATAGTTCTCGATACCGGTGCAGTAGCCCAGCTCCCGCATCATCTCCAGGTCGTACCGGGTGCGCTGGTCGATGCGCTGGGCCTCGATGAGCTTGCCATGATCCTCAAACCACTTTTTCCGCTCCGCCAGCTCCTTTTCGATCTCCTCCGCCGCCCGCTCCATCTTGTCCTTGGTGGTGACATAGTGGCTGGCGGGGTAGATGGCCACGTGCTGAAGCACCCGCTGGGCCTGGCCGGTGACGGGGTTGATCTGGGAAATGCGGTCGATCTCGTCGCCGAAGAACTCCACGCGGATGGCATATCCGTTGGCGTACACCGGATAGATCTCCACCGTGTCCCCCCGGACCCGGAACATGTTCCGGTCAAAGGCAATGTCGTTGCGCTCATAGCGGATTTCCACCAGCTTGCGCAGCAGCTGGTCCCGGGGGTACTCCTTCCCCTGGCGCAGGGAGATCACCATGTTGGCATAGTCGATGGGGTCTCCCAGCCCGTAGATGCAGGACACCGACGACACCACGATCACGTCCCGCCGCTCGAAGAGGGCGGCGGTGGCGCTGTGGCGCAGGCGCTCGATCTCGTCGTTGATGGCGGCGTAGCCGCACCAGCACGGCGGCGTTTTCTCCCACGCCCTCTACGGAGGTCAGCTCCTCCGGTGCGGCGTGGAGCACCCCCTGCAGCGAGCCGAAAGCGCTGGATGAGCCGGTGGGCCGTCTCGTTGGTGTCCTGCCGTGGAATGGCGTAGAACAGCAGCAGCTCCAGCAGCTGGTGGTCCTCCATCCCCTCCGCGCCCAGCGCCAGATACCGGCGTTTGCTGCGCTGGCGATGCCCGTCGTGCAGGCCCATGATGACCCCTCCCCTCCTGCGGCTAAAACTGTAAATTCTCGACAATATAGTATACCACATATCTCCATGTGTCACAAGTTGTTTTTTCGAACATTTGTTGCGGTGCAGGATCGCTTGACTTTGTGGCGGCGGCGTGGTATAGTACCTGTGCTGTCCGCCGCCACCGGGTGACGGGCAGGCGTTCGCGGGCGCGCCGTTAGGTCTTAGAAGGTGCGTCCTGTGGGCGCATTTTTTGTTTTTGGAGGTAATCGGTATGGCGTGGCTCTATCTATTCATCGCAGGCGGACTGGAGGTGTTCTGGTCTACGTTTCTGAAACTGTCCGAGGGCTTTACAAAGCTGTGGCCGTCGGTATGGGCGGTCGCGGGCATGATCGCCAGCTTCTTTTTCCTGTCACAGGCCACGAAGACGCTGCCCATGGGCACCGCCTACGGTATCTGGACGGGCATCGGCGCCCTAGGCGCCGTCATCGTGGGCATTCTGGCCTTCCAGGAGCCTGTCACTGTCCCGCGGCTCATTTTCGTGGGGCTGCTGCTCGTCGGTATCGTCGGGCTGAAGCTCACCGCATAACAGCAAAAAAGACCGCTTTCGCGGTCTTTTTTATGTGTTTACGCTTTCGGCAGGCTCCAGCGGAATACCGCGGCACAGAGCCGCAGCACCACCGTCAGCGCACAGCCTGTCAGCAGCGCCAGGTTCTCTCCGGCGCTCCACAGCAGCATACACGCCGCCGCGCCGGCCAGGGACGCGCAGGCGTAAATATGCTTGGTGAAAATGTAGGGGCGCTCCATACAGCACAGGTCACGCAGAACACCGCCGCCCACGCCGGTAAGCATACCCACCAGCAGCGTCAGGAATACATTGCCGCCCAGCCCGGCCCGGACGGCCACCGCCGCACCGTGGACGGAGAAGATCCCCAGACCGATGGAGTCCGCCACCAGCAGCAGTGCCTCCCAGTTCCGGTGATCGCCCTCGGGGTGAAAGCGCTTCCACACCAGAAACACCAGCAGGGACGTAGCGATGGCCACCAACGCCTGTAGGGGGTCGCGCAGCGCGGCGGGCGGCGTGATGCCCAGCAGCAGATCCCGCAGGATACCGCCGCCCACGGCAGTAGTCATGCCCATCACGGCCACGCCGAACAGGTCCATATGCTTCTTCACCGCCAGGGCTGCGCCGGAAATGGCGAAGGCCACCGCGCCGATCAATTCAAAATAAAACTGAAAACCGGGCATCGTTATCCCTCCTGTGTACAACAGCATTACCATACCACGTCCGCAGGGAAAAATCTACCCCTAAACAGCCCGAAAGGACAGGCTGGAAAAACCTGTCCTTTTTTATCGGGTATTAGGGGGGAGAAATAGGGAAAATAGGAAGAAAGAAAGAATCAAAATAGCGTTTGGTTTAGGGAACTAGCGGTGTTCCCTGAACACATTCGTATCATAGCACGGATATCCGCACTTGTAAAATTGATTGTTTTCGTGTAAAATATCAACGAAAATTTATATTTTAGGAGGCGGTAGTATGACCAACCTGGATATCGAGACATTCTGGGCGGTGGTACAGCATGGCACCATGACGGCCGCGGCGGAGGCGCTGTACATCACCCAGCCCACGCTGTCCATGCGGATACGGGCGCTGGAGGAACGGGTTGGCACGCCGCTGTTCGAGCGGGAGCAAGGGCCAGCGGCACATCACGCTGACGGCGGCGGGCCAGAAATTCCTGACGCTGGCCCAGCGCTGGCAGCAGCTGCTCTCGGAGACGGAGACGCTGGCGGAGCTGGAGCAGCGCGCCTACCTGCGTATCGCCGCCACCTACACCACTAACCAATACATCCTGCCGCCGGTGTATAAGCGCTTTCTTGCCCTGCGGCTGCCGGTATCCCTGTGGATCCACACCCTACGGGATGTGGATATCACCCAGGCGCTGCTGAGCCATGAGCTGGACTTCGCCTTTATTGACAGCAACACGGTATTCGACGACCGGCTGACGGTATGTCCGGCCTTTCGGGAGCCGTTTCTGCTACTGTCGCCGCCGGACAGCCACTACCCGGAGGAGGTGGACCCGGCCTCGCTGGACGTAGCCGAGGAGCTGCTGGTCACCTGGGACCCAGAGTTCATCCGCTGGCATGACCGGTGGTTCGGCACGGGTGCGCGGCCCCTGCTGTACGCCGACACCCTACAGGCGGCGGATTTCCTGCCGCCCACCGAGGGCCGCTGGGTAGCGGCCCCGGCCATCGCCGCCGCGTCGCGCATCGGAAAGAGCGCACGGGTATGCCGCTTTACCAGTCCGCCGCCGGACCGGGTGAACTATCTGGTGACGCGAGTGGGCGAACCGCTGACACCGCCGGCCCTGCGATTTTTGCAGGAGTTGAAGGGCCACCTGTTGGCGCAGGACAATGTGCAGGTGTACCTGTAAAGAAAAATGGCGGGAATGGCAAGAAAACGCCTTGACAGGCCGATGATTTTGGCATAACATAGATATGTTGAATAGGATCCGGTAGGTAAGGCTACCGCGAGGGATACGGACTGCTGCCGCGAAGTGGTGGAGACACCATCAGAGGGTTTGAGCAGGTGCCATCGAAAGCAAGGTGGCATCTAATGCAGTTTCACCGCCCCGCGATGCTAAAGCTTGTAACGGTGCAGAACAGGGCGCATTGGCGCACTTTGCGGCACGCAGCAGGCTACTACCTGCTGCGTATTATTTTGTCTGAAGGGAGGGAACAGGCTTGATCGATTATCAGGAGGAACTGGAGCAATATCAGGAGCGGATAGACGAACTGGCGAAGGAAAAACGCTACGCCGAACTGCGCGACCTGTTCCTGCCCATGGAGCCGGCGGATATTGCCCTGCTGCTGGAGGAGGGCAAGCAGGAGCAGATGCCCCTGCTGTACCGTCTGCTGCCCAAGGAGACGGCGGCAGAGGTATTCGTGGAGTTGGAGCCGGAGAGCCAGGAGATGCTGATCAACGGCTTTTCCAACACGGAGCTGACCGAGGTGCTGGACGAGTTGTATCTGGACGACGCGGTGGACATCGTGGAGGAGATGCCGGCCAGCGTGGTCATCCGTATCCTGGACAAGGCCACGCCGGAGATGCGTAAATCCATCAACGAAATACTGAAATACCCGGAGGACAGTGCCGGCTCCATTATGAACATGGAGTTCCTGTCCCTGAAAAAGGACATGACGGTGGAGGACGCCTTCAAGCGCATCCGCCGTATCGGCGGTGAGCTGGAGACCATCAACATCCTGTACGTCACCGATCCCACCCGGCACCTGCTGGGCGTGCTGTCCGTCCGCGACCTGCTGCTGGCGGAAGAGGACGACCTGATCGAGGAGATCATGGACCCGGACGTGGTGTGGGCCAAGACCACGGACGATAAGGAGGACGTGGCCCAGGCACTGAGCAAATACGACTTCCTGGCCATGCCCATCGTGGATCTGGAAAAACGGCTGGTGGGTATCGTCACCGTTGACGACGCTATGGACGTCATCGAGGAGGAGACCACGGAGGACTTCGAAAAAATGGCGGCTATGCTGCCCTCGGACAAGCCGTACCTCCGTACCGGCGTTTTCGCCACCTGGAAGGCCCGCCTGCCCTGGCTGATGGTGCTGATGCTGTCGGCCACGTTCACAGGTATGATCCTGAACCACTACGAAAACGCGCTGGCAGCCTGCCTGGTGCTGAACGCCTATATCCCTATGCTGTCCGGCACCGGCGGTAACTCCGGTACGCAGGCCAGCGTGGCGGTGATCCGCGCCTTGAGCCTGGACGAGGTGGACTTCTCGGACGTATTCCGGGTGCTGTGGAAGGAGCTGCGGGTCTCGCTGCTGTGCGGCGTGTGCCTGGCCGGGGCCAACTTCGTGAAGATGCTGCTGGTGGATCGGCTGCTGCTGGGCAATGCGGCGGTAACGCCGCTGGTGTGTCTGGTGGTGTGCCTGACCATTCTGTTCGTGGTGGTGTTCGCCAAGTGCGTGGGCTGCTCCCTGCCGCTGCTGGCGGAAAAGGTCGGTCTGGACCCCGCGGTGATGGCCAGTCCGCTTCATCTCCACCATCGTGGACGCCACCAGTCTGCTGATCTATTTCAGCTTCGCTTCGGCGCTTCTCGGCATATAAAAAATGTGCATATCCGCCTGCGCTCCGGGCAAAAATAGAGTCAAGCCTTCGGGCTTGACTTTTTATTTTTCAGGGAGGAAACACCATGAACAGAGCCTGTACCAACGACGGGTGCGCCTGCACCCCCAACGCGTCCATCAAGTGCACCGTGACCAACTGCGCCCACCACTGCAAGGACGTGGACAACTGCGGTCTGACCGCCATTCAGGTGGGCACCCACGAGAGCCGCCCCACCATGGACCAGTGCACCGACTGCCAGAGCTACCAGAAGTGCCAGTAAACCCCGCGCCCGGACGGGCGCATACATAAAGGAGGCGGCACAATGCAGGCAAAGACAAAATATGCCCTGTCCGGCACGGCGGCAGGGCTGGTGAACGGACTGTTCGGCGGAGGCGGCGGCATGGTGCTGGTGCCCCTGCTGAACGGCTGGTGCGGTCTGGCTGGCAAGCAGGCCTTCGCCACCTGCGTGGCGGCCATACTGCCCCTAAGCGCCGTCAGCGCGGCAGTATACCTGCTGCGGCAGCCCTTCGACTGGGCCGCCGTGCTGCCGTATCTCATCGGCGGGCTGGCAGGCGGGCTGGTGGGCGGACAGCTGTTCCGCCGGGTCAGCGTCACATGGCTGCGGGGACTGTTCGCCGCCTTTCTGCTGTACGGCGGCGTGAGGTATATCCTGTGAAAAGTTGGCTGATACCAATGGCTGCGGGGTTCGGCGCCGGCATCCTGTCCGCCTGGGGCGTGGGCGGCGGGACCCTGCTGCTGTTGGTTATGACACTCATTTTGGGTGTTCCGCAGCAGCAGGCCGCCGCGGTCAATCTGCTGTACTTCCTGCCTACGGCGGCCATGGGCGTCATCGCCCACAAGCGGAACGGGTTGCTGGAAACGGAGGTGCTGAAATCCGCTATCCCCTGGGGCACAACGGCTGCGGCGGCCGGTGCACTGGCGGCGACAACGTTGGACACAGCGGTACTGCGGCGGCTGTTCGGGGCATATCTGCTGCTGGCGGCCGCCGGCAGCCTGCGGCAGCTATGGCGGGAACGAAGGCGAAAATAGCCGCAAATTCCGGCAATAAAATGTATACTATTTGTTTATTATCTGTAAATATCCGTCGTTTTGCGGTGTAAAACAGGGACAAGGCCATGGCCTTGTCCCTGTTTCTGCGCTGTAAAAAGTGATCATCCCTCCACCGGGTAGAGGACGACCGTCACATCAAAGGTCTGTCCGTCACGCCGGATAGTGAGCACGACGCTCTCGCCCACGATGTGGGTCCGGCGGACGGCCAGCAGATCGGTGTTGGTGCTGACGCCTATACCGTCCGCCGCCAGAATTACGTCGCCCTTCTGCAGCCCCGCTTCCTCGGCGCCGAAGTTTTCCGTGACGGAATCGATCACCGGGTGGGTCGTACCGTCGGCAAATTCCGTCTCCTGCACGTAGACGCCGATCGAGGGCAGGCCGCGGAAGCCTCCGGTGGCGATGATGTCATTGATGACAGATACCACACGGCTGGATGGAACGGCAAAGCCCAGGCCCTCCACCGTGGCAGAGATGTCGGACAGGGTGTTGCTCATCTTTAGTGTGTTGATGCCGATGACCTGGCCGTACTCATTGATCAGCGGGCCGCCGGAGTTGCCGTTGTTCAGGGCAGCGGTGGTCTGGAGCAGCGTCATCACGCGGCCCTCCATGGTGACGGGACGGTCGATGGCGGAGATGATGCCCTGGGTCAGTGTGCCCCGCAGCTCAACGCCCAGCGGGTTGCCGATGGCGTAGACCGTATCGCCCACCTGGCATTCCTCACTGTCGCCCAGCGGCGCAGTGGGCAGGCCGGAGGCGTTCACCGCCTTCAGCAGTGCCAGATCCTCGGTGCTGGAAAAGCCCACCAGCTCCGCCTCGTAGCGGTCGCCGTTGTACAGCGCCACCAGCGCGTTCTGCCCGCCGGCGATCACATGGGCGTTGGTGACGATATAGCCGTCCGCCGTCAGGATGACCCCGGTGCCGACACTGGCCTTTTCGCCCAGGTCGGTGAGCACCAGCACCGTGGCGGGGTTTACCTGCTGATAGACCTGCTGGATAGTCAGCTTCTCCTCCCCTGCTTTTTCGCAATAAAAGCGCAGATCGGGGTCCGTGTCTGCCCGGGGGATGGTGGGCACATCGCTCTGGAAGATATCCACGATACTGCTGGCATCGTGATCGCCGTCGTCGAAGTCATCGCCATAGCCGTCCGTATTGCCGCCCCGCAGGGCGGAGACGATGGCCACCCCCAGCACCACGCCTACCAGCACGGCCAGGATGACCAGAAACGTCCACAGGCCCTTGCGGCTGCGGCGCTTCTCCTGCCGGACAGCCTTGGGCGCCGCGGCAGCGGGCATGGGGCCCGGCTGCACATAGCAGTCCGTGATCTCCTGCCCCTCGTCCGGACGGACATACCAACTGACGACCTCGTCCGGCTCCTGCTCCGGGGCAGGAGCCGCCGGATCGGGCGTCAGCGGCATTTTATTTTCATCATACATATTCAGAGTACCTCTCGGGGCGCGCCGTGCGCCATCTGCATGGTAAAGGTAAAGGCCGTTACACCGTCCTGACTGGTGACGGTGATCTGCTCCTTGTGCTGGGCCAGGATGGTCTTGACGATATACAGCCCCAGGCCGTAACCGTCCTTGTCCTCACTGCGGGACTTATCGGACTTGTGGAAGCGCTCGAACAGCAGTGGTATCTCCTCTGCCGGAATGGTGGAGCCCAGGTTGCGGACTGTGACATAGGCCTTCTCGCCGTTGACCGCCAGACCCAGATACAGCTGGGAGCCAGGGGTGGCGAATTTGGCCGCATTCTCCAGCAGGTTGTAAATGACCTGCGTGATCAGATCCCGGTCGCCCTGGACCATGACGGAGTCCTCGGGGATCTCCGCGTCCACGTCCAGCCCACGGTCCGTGATCTTCTTCTCCATGGACAGCAGGGCAATACGGGCGGACTCACAGAGATCAAACTCCTCCTTCTTCATCTCCTTGTTCTGTATCTGGGAGATATCCAGCATACGCCGCACCAGGCGGCTGAGACGGCGGCTCTCGTCGGAGATGATCTGAAGATACTGGCGCTCCTTCTCCGGCGGGATGGTGCCGTCCAGAATGCCGTCGGTGTAGCCGGCGATGGTGGTCATGGGGGTCTTCAGCTCATGGGACACATTGGCGATAAAATCCCGGCGCTGGCGCTCCGTCTCCTGCAGGGAGTCGGCCATGGCATTGAAGGCCGCCGCCAGCTCACTGATCTCGCCGCAGTCACCGGTCTCCTGCATCCGTACATCGAAATCGCCGCCGGCATAGGCACGGGTCGCCTTGACCATCTCGGTCAGGGGCTGTATCTGCCGCATGGAGGTGACAAAGCTGGCCACGAACGCCAGCATCAGGATAATGGCGCTGGTCATAAAGAACAGGGCGATGAATGAGCGCCACATCTGCATGAGCTCGGCGCTGTTCATCACCGCCAGCACCAGGCCCAGCGTGTTGCCGTCCGCGTCCGTCATGGGCACGCCCACCACGAACTGCTTTTTCTCATATACGCCCACGGTGCTGCGGCCCTCGTACAGTCTCTCGCTGCCCAGCACCGTTTGGGTAATGTCCTCGGGGACAACGACGGTCTTTCCGGCCAAATCGGCATCCGTCGTCAGCAGGACGCTGCCGGTGGTGTCGCAGATCAGGAAGTCCACGTCCGTCATCCGGGAGGCCACGCCGGCCAGAGAGCGCAGCGCGTCCCCCTGGTCACGCTCGGCGTCATCGCCGGCGGTAAAATAGTCCACGGACAGCTGCGCCACCAGCACCGCCCGGTCCTGCATCTCCTGCCGCTTCTCCGAGACGGTGTAGTTATAGCTCAGCGCGTAGAAGGACACGCCCAGCAGGGCCATGGTCAGCACCACCATACCGGCGGTGAGCATAAACTGCCGCCAATACAGGCTGCCGGTGATACGTTTGATCCTCTCGCCCATGCTTACTTCACTTCAAACTTATAGCCCACGCCCCAGACCGTTTTCAGCTCCCACTGGTCCGAGACGTTTTCGATCTTCTCCCGCAGGCGCTTGATGTGCACGTCCACGGTGCGGCTGTCGCCGAAATAGTCAAAGCCCCAGACCTCGTCCAGCAGCTGGTTGCGGGTATAGACCCGGTTGGGCGTGGCCGCCAGATGATACAGCAGCTCCAGCTCTTTGGGGGGCGTGTCCACCTTCTTGCCGTCCACAAGCAGCTCATAGCTGTCCAGATTGATGACCAGCTTGTCGAACACCAGCTTTTTCTTGGTATCGTCGGGTATCTCACTGCGGCGGAGCACGGCATTAATCCGGGCCATGAGTTCCTTCATCTCGAAGGGCTTGACCAGATAGTCGTCCGCGCCCATCTCCAGTCCGGTGATGCGGTCGCCCACGTCGCTCTTGGCGGTGAGCATAATGATGGGCGTCTTGCCCTTCTCGCGGATATGGGCGCATACGCCCCAGCCGTCCACCACGGGCAGCATGATATCCAGCAGCACCATGTCGGGGGCCTGCTTGTCGTACTCCTCGATGGCCTTGCCGCCGTCATAGGCGCTGCGGACCTCGAAGCCCTCCTTCTCCAGGTACATACGGATCAGATCGGATATATTGCGGTCATCCTCGACCACCAGAATGTTGCGTGCCATAGGCGCTCTCCTCCCGGTACATATCGTTGGGTATATCTTACATCCTGCGGGGCAGGCTTTTCCTGAACAATTTGTGAATATCCCGCATAATTTATAGATTATACCACGTTTTTGCCCGCTTGTCACGCATTTCCGTGCCCCTGACCCCTTGCTGCAGGTTTTAATATGTACTTGGACAGGCTGGGTCAACTGATCCGGGCTGTCCAAAACACTATACAGCCCTATATGGGCAGAAAGAGAGGCTCTATATGAGCGAGAAGGCAAACGAGAAGGTGTACACATTCAAAGAGCGAGAGTGGGTCGTGACCGGCTGGGCCGAGGGCAAAATGGAAGTGGAGCGCGAGGACGAGAACAAGCGGAAGTATACGGAAATGCAGCCGTATTTCCAGTTGTTCGTGCTGTCCCCGGTGAGCTCCTTCAAGTCCGAGAACTACAGCGCCAGAGGCCTGAAGGCCGAGAAGCTGCGCTGTGTGTCCAACGCCGTATGGAAGGATCTCAAGCCGCTGGAAGTGGTCAATCTGTATTTCGACGATAAAAAGCGCGTGTCGCTGGCTGCGTCTACGGGCGTTACCGTCGAGCTGAACGAAGTCTCTTTCTAAGGCTTTCCATACTTCCCTGATCTCCGCAAAGCGCCGGGAGGTAGCTCCTCCCGGCGTGACCCCCCCCCGCTAACAGGGGGTCACTACCTACAAGATAGCCGGTTAGGGGGTCTGTTATGGAAGGAAAGGAGAACATCGTTCTTTATGACTGGCTTTCATTTACAAGCAAGAACCACACGCCCGAGCAGATGATAGAAGCCCTCGGCCTGACGCACTGCCCATGGCAGGAAACGAAGGGCGCGCACGGCTACCGTGACCGCAAATACTTCTCCTGCATCAGCGTCCACTACAACGGCCGGGAGGATATGGGCGTATGGGTGGAGATGTCCGGTCAAGGCTGCCGGACGTTCGAGTCCCTCTCCGCCAAAAGCTGGGATGACCTGTTCGGCTGGATAGCCGCCCAGCAGCTGAAGATCACCCGTCTGGACGTGGCCTTTGATGACCACACCGGCATACTGGATATAGACGAAGTCGTGGAGGACACCCGCTGCAAGCATTACGTCAGCCGCAGCGACTATTGGGAGACCGTGCTCAGCTCCAAGGGCTCCACGGTGCAGATCGGCAGCCCGCAGAGCAAGGTACTTGTCCGCATCTACGACAAGGCCGCCGAACGGCACTGTGAACCCGGTACCCACTGGGTGCGCGTGGAGATGCAGCTCCGGGACGACCGGGCGCTGCAGTTCACCAAGATACCCATGACCGTGGGCGAGGCGTTCTCCGGTGTGCTGCTGAACTATCTGCGCTACGTCATACCGGATGATACCGATACCAACAAGTGGCGCTGGCAGATGACGGATTACTGGCTGGATATGCTGGAGGTGCTGACACCCATCAGGATCTACACGGCACCGGGCATGGACTACAACATAGACCGCTGCCGGGAGTATGTGGTCAATCAGGCGGGCAACGCCATAGATGCCCTGCTGCAGATCTACGGCATACATGAGTTCCAGCGCCTGATCAGGGAACGTCCCACAGTGGAGAACCCCAAGTATACCCGGCTGGTACAGCAGTACAAGGCTGACAGGCTCTCGGCGATGGCGGGACGGTATATGACATGAACGAGTTTCAGATATTCTACGCCATGTGGCGGTGTCTCCGCCACGCATGGCGAAAGTACAGGAGAAAGATCATGAGATTTTGGGACAGATTGAAGTGGGCCATGATCGGCGGCTTCGGCTATATGCTGGGGCGGTTCCTGTTCCACTGGCTGCAGACCGGCATAGGAGGATAACATGGCAAAGAACAACATCCGTTCCGTCCGGTTCTCGGACGAGATGATAGAGATCATCAACCAGCAGATCGGCGACAACTTCACCCAGAAGTTTGAGCGTATGGTCTACAACTGCTATATGCTGCTGCCGGAGAAGGAACGGCAGGCGGCAGAGCTGGACAAGCGTATCACAGAGAAGCGCGATAGCCTGAACGTGCTGAAGGATCGTTATTACAAGGCCGCACAATTCCTCGGTCAGTTGGATGTCCGGCTGCGTGAGCTGGATCGACTGTTTAACGCGCAATCGTAACACAACAACGACACGCTGCGGCGCTGATCGGCGCAGTCTGAAGCTCCGCAGCGTGTTACATGGCGGGATGTGAGTAAAGGTAGCTGGCCGGGTTTTCACCCCGGAGATGGAGGTTCGACTCCTCCTCCCGCAACCATCAAATCTATGAAAGGAGGGCACTGCCGAAACTGCTGCTTCCACCACCGTTGCTACCATCCTTGGTAACACCAGTACGCTGGCTACGCTGGTCGGTGATGTCTGGGACATCATGACCGCCAATCCCATTCTGACGCTGTTCATCTGCGCCGGTCTGGTGACTCTGGGCTTTTCCATCTTCCGCAAGGCCAAGCGCGCTGCCCGCGGCTGATGCCGCACACAAGGGGTATGGGGAACGCCCCATACCCCTTCCATTTTTGGAGGTGCCTATGACCGTATCCGTATTTCTGACCGACATCTGCGATCTGATCAGCGGCGTATTTGCCGCCGTGTTCAGTCAGCCGCTGCTGGCGTTCTTCATGACGGCGGCGCTGCTGGCCGTGGTGGCCGGTCTGTTTCTATATATCTACCGCAGGTCGAAACGATTTTAAGTGAGGTAACGATATGATCAAGTTTCTGGTAACGGCGGCCATTGTCCTGGTCTGCCTGTTCATCCTCGTGCTGGTGTCCTGTCTCATGGTCTGGGTGGTCATGCGGCTGTTGCGCTGGCTGTTCCCCCAGCGCTTCGGCGGCAAAGCCGCGCCGATGAAGAAGCGTAACACAGATAGATCTTAGTTGCCCAGCGTCAGATCGGGAAAATGTGTTACAAAGGAAAATCCCCCGCCAGCGGCGAGGGAGTAGAGATCAGTCCTTCACTTTATCCAGTTCCTTACAGAACGCTTCCACGGCGGCTTTGATACGCTTCAGCTGCTTGACTTCGTCCTTGCTGATCTGGCCGTCATCCTTCATGGCCGCCAGTTCGCAGGACTGCCCAAAGGTTTTTGCCATGGCCTGCATATTCAGTATCTGGGCGTATATGTAGTGGTTCATATTCTCTCCTCCGGGTGGTGATTTTTTGTATCTCCCTAAACGCATTATATCAGTTATTTGCGCGATTACAATAGCATCTTCGTGCATTTCCCCGGTTTTTGCCGATGGCTTCGGCGGTGGCAGCCGTACATATAAGCCGACCACTTTTTGGGACATCGTCTATGATCTGCTCTTTGGTGACAGCAGTTCCGGTACCGGTATTAGCGGCGGCAGTCGCGGCGGCTGGTCCGGCGGCGGTGGTTTCAGCGGCGGCGGTCGTGGCGGGGGCTTTGGCGGTGGCGGCTTTGGTGGTTCCGGTGGCAGTTCCGGCTCCGGCAGTGGCTCCGGTGAGTCTGGCGGCGGTAGCTCCGGAGGCGGTTCTGAAACGCCCTCTACACCTACATGGACAAGCCCGGATGATATGAAGCTGGACTATAACCAGTATGTTGATCAGCTTCCGGCCACAGGGTATACCAGCGATGGAAAGTTGCTGTGGCAACCACGATGGATTGATATTGCCAATAAAAAAATAGGTTTATCCGGTATGTTTGGCTCGTATCAGTTTCTTTATTCCGGTTATGATGGTTTTGTTAAAAAGCCATTCTGGCAAGGTTGATGCTTCTGTTGACAACTCAATCATTAGCGCGGTTTTTCTTGGAAGGATCCTATTCTAACTTCATATTTAGCAGTTCATATTCTTACTTTTTAAGCCCTATTGCGGGTCATTATGAACTTCTTAGTTCAACTATTGTCGCACATTCACATGAGACTGCTTTAAATTCGAACTTTTATAATCACGACACATATTTATGGGAGCCTCGTGATTGTGGAGATTATGGTGTAGGTGGATATGTTCCTACGTCAGCGTGTTTTTCTGATGCTGCGGGGAATATCTCTTCTTCTATACGTGCGGGCGTTTATCGTCAATCCGTGTCTATTTTTACTCCCGTATACCGCATTGCACCCATTGATACTACTGCCACTAATAACTACTACACCATCAACACCCGTGTTGACAACCTCACCGGTATCTACGTCGACAATTCCGACAACTACTATACGGACGTCACCATTGTCGATGAGACCAATAACAAGTATTACGATATGACTACGAAAACGTACTATGACATCAAGTCGTGGTCATACGATTACTCCTCCCGGACGTACTTCCTCACTCTGGACAATGACGTTGAGTTTACGGTACAGTTTGGTGATACCAACGTGACGATCACAACTAATAACGTCTCCAACACCTACAATTATGTGGTTGAGGATGATACCGGTTCCGATCCCGACACCCCCACCACCTGCAAGCACGACTGGCAGGAGACCATTGACACGGCTCCCACCTGTCTTGAGGGCGGCCATGCGTCCTACACCTGCTCCAAGTGCGGCGAAACCTACGAGCAGATCCTCGCCGCCAAAGGCCACGACTGGAAAGTCATCGAGCACGTCAACATGGTCTATAACTCGGACGGCACCGTGGCCACCCAGGGCCATACGCTCTACCAGTGCTCCGTCTGCGGTGAACAGTGGTACACCGATACCGGCGCTCCGCCCCCGGATGTCTCCGGCAGCAGCTCTATCCTCGCATGGCTGCAATCGTTCCAGACGTGGCTGGAGGAAAAGTTGGACCTTACCCCGGTGCTGGAACGTCTGGACGCCATCCTTGCGCAGCTTCAGGACACCTCCGGCTCCGCCACCTGCGACCACACCTACCAGCAGCACATCGAGCAGGAAGCGGACTGCACGCTCCCCGGCCTCCAGATCTCCGCCTGCTCCCAGTGCGGGGACAGCTACTCGAGATCATCGACCCGCTGGGCCACGACTGGGTGATATCGTCCCATGTGGACGCCGTCACCGACCCGGATACCGGCGAGGAGACAGCCTCGGCCTATGACATTTATACCTGCTCCCGCTGCGGAAAGACCTACGAGGACCACACCGGGGACGGTGCCCCGGACGAGGACTACAGCAGCAGCTCCATCTCACAGCTGGTGGTCAAGGTGTTCTCCAAGCTGGGCACCTTCGCCGGGAAGCTGATAGGCTTCATCGTCCGGCTGTTTGACAAGGCCATCTCCAGCGTGGACGAGGTCATCTCCAAGTTCAACGAGTATACGGAGCAGATCAGCGGCTTCGGCGGCGATTACCCGGCGTGGCTCACCGGCTTCTGGACGGTGCTGCCGTCTGAACTGCAGGTCGCGCTGACCTTCGCCGTAGTCTGTATGGTGCTGGGCATCGTGGGCAAGAAGCTGTTTTTCTCGTAACACACTTCTTGCTGCAGCTCCGGCGCCAGGATCTGAAATTTGTGTTACAGGGGTGAGATACCATGTCTGTTTTACTTGAGCCGCTGCGGGCTCTGCTGAATATGATCACCAGCCTGATCAACGGCCTGATCGTTGGCTCCCTGCATTTCATCCTTAACCTGCTGGATGGTTTGGACGATGTGGACCTGCTGCTGGACCATACGGTGGACTCCGTCAAAAACTTCTTCACGGCATTCCTGAACCTCGGCACCAGCCTGTTCCCCTTCCTCCCCGCCGAGTGGCTGACTATCATTGAAGCGGCGCTGGTCATTCTGGCCATCGGCGTCATCATCAAAAGGAGGGTGTTCTGATGCAAGGTCTCGGACAAGTCCTGTCTGCCTGTCTGCAGATATTTCAGATAGAATTCACCGTGGACGGTCTGACCTTCACGCTCTGGAATATCCTCCTCTGGCTCATCGTGGCCGGTGCCGTGATCTATCTCCTTTTCAAGTGGGGTGATGATAATTGAAGTACATACCGCTGACCTCCGCGCTGCTGGCGCTGCTGCTTATGCTCACCGTGAATGCCTACGCCACAACGGCTGACACCGATTTCACGACCGAGGACATACCGGAGTGGGCACTCAGACCGGCGCTGGAGCCGGATGAGGAACCCGCTGCCGATACTACCGACACCACGGAGACTGAGACAAAGCAGGAGTATACCACCATCTACGACACAGACGGTTCTATCCTCTATACGGACGACCCGGCGTTGGCCGACCAGATCAAAACCACCGCGCTGCCGCAGGAGACCACCGCCCCCGGTCTGTTCCTCTCCAAGCCCTTTGACGAATACACCGTTACGGAGGGTATGCTGCTCCTGTTCCTCGTGCTGGGCTTCATGTTCATGCTTTGGCACTTTGTAAAGGGGGTGTTCTGATGGCGTCTGTTGTGGCTGAATTCTTCCAGATCACCGGCGTGGACATCGTGCCGCCTACCACCATGGCCGAGCTGATACCCTATCTGCTGACTGTATTCGTGGCCATGGTACTGGTCACCGCCGTGTTCCGCATCGTGGCGGCCGTGGCCGCCGCGCTGGTCAACTGGCGGAGGTTCTGATATGGCAGTCATCACACTTATCGGCCTCGGCCTGGTGCTGGCGCTCTGTCCCACCATCCGCTGCGCCTTCTTCCACCCGGTGAAGCTGGTACGCTATGGCGCCGTTGACCTGTTCCAGTATCTCAAGTACCGCAAGTGGAACGAGTGCAGGACCGGCGAGTTGGTGGCCTACGTCGGCCTGTTCGGCAAGGGCAAGACACTCTCCGCCGTCCACAAGGTGGTCTCTATGTACAAGCAGTACGACGGTAAGCCGGTCTGGGATAAAGACCGGGCCATGTGGGTGGAGCAGCGGGTCAAGGTGCTCTCCAATGTGGCACTGTCCATCCCCTATGACGATTTCGTGTCGCTCCAGCAGGTAGTCTACTGCGCCGAAAAGAATGGCCAGTACGATAAAGAGCACGACACGCTCACCGTCACACTGGTGCTGGGGGACGAGTTCAGCGTTCAGATGAACAGCCGGAATTTCAAGAGCAATATCGACCCGCTGTTCCTCAATACCCTGCTGACCTGCCGTCACTACCACATCTCCATGTACTACACCGCCCAGCGCTTCGGCCACGTGGATGCCCTGCTCCGTCAGGTGACAAGCTGCGTGGTGGATTGTGATAAGCTGTGGCGCTTCCAACGTCAGAACCTCTATGACGCATGGGAGATGGAGAACGCCACCAACACCCAGCTGCTTACGCCCCTTACCCGCCGTTGCTGGTTCGTGACCAACAAAGACTATGCGGCATACGATACGCTGGCCTGTGTGGGCAATCTGCAAAAGTCCTTCAAGGAGGGCGATATGCTGTCTGAGGAGGAGATACTCTCTCTGCGCCGGAACGAGCAGCAGGCCAATATGGACGGTGTGGTCAAGCCCTCCCGGAAGTGGCGGAGAAGTCAGAAAAAGATACGTAAGTGATGTAACACGTCCTGGTCCTGCTGCGGCGCCCATCCAAGCCGGCTGCAGCTGCACAATGTGTTACAGCGGGGCCCCGCGCCAAGGCTTCAGCCGCGCGGGGCCCCTGCCTATGCTGCGGCTTCATCGGGTGTCTGCCAACCTAACACTCTGCGCGGATACCGGTTCATCCAATCCTGCACCCGCTGTACCTCTGCCGGAGATACCTCGTCGAAGTTGGTGCCTTTGGGAAAGAAGCGGCGTATCATGCGGTTGTGGTTCTCCACGCTGCCTTTCTCCCATGCGGAGTAGCTGTGACAGTAGTAAATGTCAAAGCGGCTGCCCTTGCTCCGGCAACTCTTGACCAGCTTGTCATACTCCATGAACTCGCTGCCGTTGTCGGTGGTGATAGACCGGAACTTCTGCCGGAAGTCCGGCGTCTTACGCTCCATTCGGTCTATGGCCCTGCGTATGGTCTCCGCCCGTCTGTCCGGCAGCTTAACGATGATCTCCTGTCTGCTCAGTCGCTCTGTCAGTGTAAGAAGTACACTTCTCCCGTTCTGGCCGCTGACTACCAGGTCCATTTCCCAATGCCCGTATTCTGCGCGTTGCGTGATATGCTCCGGGCGTATCTCGATGCTGGGCAGCTTCGGGTGTACTACCCGCTGCCCCTTGCCCTCGGTTTTCTTGGGCCGCTTCTTCCACTTCTCCCATAGGTGCCGGTTGCCCAACTTGTAGAACACCCACTTGTCGATGTAGCTGTACAGGGTGCTGACGCATATCCTCGTAGCAAAAGGGTACTTCCGTGCCGCTGCCAGAGCAGCAGCCGGGGAGTACCTGTCCACGATGATCTTGTGCTCGATGTAGGCAGCAAAGGCGTGGTCGCTGCCGATCTTCAGCGGCCTGCCTTTGGCAGTCTGATTGTAGTCGTGTATCTGCTGCCCCTTGTCCGCCGAGTACCGCAGCTTGTCATAGTAGCCGTAGTTATGGAGATACTGTCCGCGCCGTATCTCGTTGTAGACCGTCTGGCGGCAGCAGCCCAGCTTCCGGGCGATGTAGCTGACCGGTTTTTTCTCGTCCAGCAGCGTCTGCAGGATGATGCGTTCCTCTTTCGTCATGTAGTGTCCCATGAGAGCCTCCCTTATGTTTCAGGATAGTTCGTGGTCTTTCCATTGTAACACAAATTCGCTGAAGCTGCCGGAGCTGCTGCAGCAATCTTGTGTTACGCCGCGCCCCGCGTCCCCATGCTGTGAAATTGCGTCAGCATGGCCTGCGAAGCTGGCCATGTTGGTTACCCAACGCAGGGAACCACCCGCCTGTCAAGACTGCCCGTAAGGGCACTCCGCATGAAAAAAGCAGCTCCCCCGTGAGAGCTGCTTTTTTCGTGGTCTTGATTGGCGCGGTGTTTCCATGCTACATCGCGCAGCGATACCGCTTGTAACACACTCCGCCGCCAGCTGCCTGGCGCCCGGAGATCTTCTTGTGTTACACCTCAAGATTGATATTTTTTGTCATTTGTCCATTTTCTTCTTGACATCTGCCCCCTGACCCCTTGCCCCGATATCAGCCCGCCGGTCCGATGGTCACGCCGGTATAATACCACGCCAGTATCTCCTGCCAGGTCTTCCCCGCCTTTGCCAGCTGCTCCGCGCCGTACTGGCTCATGCCCACACCGTGGCCGTAGCCAGTGACGCGGAACGTAACGCTCTCCGCATCCGCCGTCAGGGTAAAGCAGGCCGAGCGCAGGGAGAAGATGCGGCGCATCTCCGTGCCCTCGATGTCCGTACCGCCCACGGAGACAGTCTCCACCCGGCCGGAATCATTTTCCGTCACCGCACCGAACCACGTCTCCGGCGCGCCGGTAAGTTTTATCTCCGGGTAGGCCGCCAGCAGACGGTCTTTTGCCTCCGCCGCGGTGAAGGTCACGGTGCTGTAATAGTTGGGCACGGTGTCGGCACTCTCCGGGCTGGCGACGCTGGCCAGATAGGGCAGGTCGCCGGACCAGACATCCCCGGCCGCGGCGGTCCTGCCCGCCGAGGATGAGTGGAACACCGCCAGGATCGGCTCCCCGTCGTAGAGGGCCACCAGACCGTCCGTGTCCGCCACAGCCTGGACGACGCGGGTATTCCAGGGAGCAAAGTCGGCGGCCCACTTTTCCTTTGCGGCTGTCTCGGAGAGATAGGCGCTGCAGCAGGAATGGTCCGTACAGAAGTCGGCGTCGGGATGCGCGTCCTTACGGCCCTGCGCCAACTGGTAGTAGACGTAGGTACGCTCGGCCGCGGCCTGGGCCTTCAGCGCCTCCATTTCAAAGGAAGCAGGCATCTCGCCGCGGACCACGCCCACAAGGTAATCCCGCAGCGTCATCCGCTCCGCCGCCTCCCCGGTTTTTATGGTCAGCACGACCTCCCCGTCCCCCTGTGCCTGCGGTTCTTCAGGCGTAAGCTCGTCCGGTTCCCGGGCGGTAAGATAGGCACCGCCGAAGAGCAGCACCATTAGAATAAGAGCCGCCGCCGCGCTTTTTTTCATGGCTGCCACCTCCTTTTTTACACGATATGCAGGGCCTGTCCGGGGCATACATAAAATTACGCAGGCGGGAAATGCTACCGGAAAATGGCAGACGGAGGACAAAAGGCATCATGGAACAGGCAAAACAGGGCGGAAACGAGACGGCCCCGGAAACGGCGGTCTATTATCGCGGCGCAGGGTGCTTTTCGCTGAAAGCGGCGGAGCTGAACGAGCTGCTGGGTGTGGGCCGATGCTTTGATATGACAGGGCGCGACCTGTCCATCGGCGGGCGGCAGGCGCGGCTGTGGGTGGTAAACGGCTACGCCCAGGAGGACCTGCTGGAGCGGGTCATCGCCGGGTGGCAATCGCTGCCGGACCTGAACGGTGTGACAGACGCGGCGGACTTCTGCCGGCGGTATGTGTCCGCCTGCGATGCGGCGGCTGAGCCGGACCGTGACACAGCGGTGATGGGCGTATTCGCTGGGAAGACGCTGGCGATCATCGACGGCTTCGGCGGCGGGGTGGTGCTGGACGCCAAGCAGTTCCCCACCCGGTCGGTGGAGGAGCCGGATACCAGCCGGGTACTGCGGGGCAGCCACGACGGCTTCGTAGAGAACCTCATGCAGAACGCGGCGCTGCTGCGGCGGCGGGTACGGGACACCCATCTGCGGCTGGAGCGATTGCAGCTGCCGGAGCGCTCGGGCACGGACGTGGCCCTGTGCTACATGGAGGGCGAGGCAGACGAGGGGCTGCTGCGGGCCCTGCGGGAAAAGCTGATGCACATCCAGTTGCGGTCGGTGGCCATGAGTCAGGAGACCATTGCGGAGGCCATCGCGCCCCGGCAATTCTGGAACCCGTTTCCCAAGGTGCGGTATACCGAGCGTCCGGACGTGGCCACGGCGTGTATCATGGAGGGCGATGTGGTGGTGCTGGTGGACAATTCAGCGTCGGCCCTGCTGCTGCCCACAACGATCCTGCGGTTCAACGAGGAGATCAACGACTACTACTTCCCGCCCCTCATCGGCACGTATCTGCAGATCATACGGACGCTGGTGCTGCTGCTGACCATGTTCATTACACCGCTGTGGTACCTGCTGGTGAAGAACCCGGATACGCTGCACGAGAACCTGCGTTTCCTTTTGGTACAGGACGAATACTATGTGCCGCTGATCGTGCAGCTGCTGCTGGTGGAGCTGATCATTGACATACTGAAAATCGCGTCGCTGAACACACCGGATGTGCTGAGCAACTCGTTCAGTATGCTGGGTGCGCTGATACTGGGCGACTTCGCGGTGCAGGCCCGGTGGCTGGTGCCGGAGGTGCTGGTGTATATGGCCTTCGTGGCAGTGGCCAACTACGCCCAGCACAGCTATGAGATGGGCTACGCCACAAAGCTGTGCCGGATGCTGCTGCTGGTGCTGATCTGGCTGTGGGACTGGTGGGGCTTCGCGGCGGGGATCGTGATCACGCTGACGCTGATCGTGACGGCAAAGCCGCTGGTGGGCAAGGGGTACCTGTACCCTCTCATCCCCTTTGACCGGAAGAAGCTGGCCCGTCTACTGTACCGCCGCCCGGTGACAAAAAAGAACAGCTGAGGCAAACGTATCCCCTCTTCGTCATAAACTGCAAAAAAAGGAAGCGCCCCCGGCGCTTCGCGCAATTTCATACAGTATATCCCGGGCCACCGGGCGGTAAAACAGCCTCTCCGCCTCGTCGAAATCACGGGTCTGCCCCATGATCCACATAAGCTTGGCCACAGCGGCCTCCGTGGTCATATCATAGGCCTCCAGCAGGCGCAGGGCGCTTTTCAGCCGTCCGCCCACATGATAGACCGCCAGATTGCTGCCCTCGTTGGGTACCTGGGTGGTCATGACCACCAGCTTGCCCCGCGCGATTCCCCGGTGAATGATATCGAAATAGCTGGCGTCACCCTCATATTCCGGCAGGCCGCCTACGCCGAAGGACTCGATGACCAGGCCGTCAAACCGGTCCAGCATGAATTCCAGCACGGCGGCGGGGGTGCCGGGAATCAGCTTCAGCAGTCCCACCTTGTCGTCCAGCGCGTCATAGAACACCGGGCTGGGATAGCAGGCGCAGCGCATATACTGCAGCAGGTGCTCGTCCTGTACCACGGCCAGGTCGGGATAGTTGACGCTGGAAAAGGCCTGAAAGCTCTTGGAACAGGTCTTGCGGGCACGGGTACCCAGGATGACCTTGCCGTTGAATACGATCTGCACGCCGCCGCAGCCGCGACAGGCGTAGAGAAACGCGTCGGTCAGGTTGCGCTTGGAGTCGGTACCGTCGAACCAGATAGGCTTCTGCGCGCCGGTAAGGACGATGGGCTTTGGGCTGCCCTGGATCAGATAGCTAAGCGCAGCGGCGGTGTAGGCCATGGTGTCGGTGCCGTGGGAGATAACAAAGCCGTCATATCTGGCGTAATTCTCCCGCACGGTCCTGGCCACACCCAGCCAATGGGCGGGACGGATATTGGTGCTGTCCAGGCTGTAGAGCTGAACGCAATCCACATGGCACATCTCGCCGATACGGGGAACGAAGGACAGCAGCTGCGTGCTGTTCAGCTCCGGCGTCAGGCCGGAGGGCGTCATCTCACTGGCGATGGTACCGCCGGTGCCGATCATCAGGATATTCTTCATGCTCATACCTCCCGGTCGTCCATGGCCGCCGTGCCGAATCGGGCCGCCTGCTCAATACGGCGGCGGACAGCGTCGTCCGGGGCGGCGTCGTATTGGCGGCGCAGTTCCTGCAAAAACAGGCCCCGCAGCGTATCCTCGCCGCACTTGTCCCAAAGGTCCCGGCGCACGGTAGTCTCGTCCCGCAGCTGCAGAGCAAAGAATCGGCCCGACAGGGCCTCCTCCAGCAGGGACAGGCGGGGCGGCTGCTCCGGCGTACCGGTCAGACGCAGGCGGTAGATATCCTGCTCCGTATCATGGGGCAGGGTGCGCTCCAGGGCGGTGAGGGCGTCGCCATCGGTGACATCCACCTGGGCGATGCAGTAGCGGCGCCGGGCAAAGGGGACAAATCGCAGATCGGCGGTGCCCGCCCCCACCTCGCCGAAGAGAAATCCCCGTTCGCCCAGCTCGTCGAAGCCGCGGCCCTCGATGCAGCCGCAATAGGCATAAGGAACCGCCCCGGCGGTCAGAACGCCGCTGCAGCTGTGAACATGACCCAACGCCAGATAGTCCAGCCCGCTACCGGCGATATCCGCCGCGCGGATCGGACGGTAGCGGCTGTCGGAGGTCGTAACGTCGCCATGGAGCAGACCAATGTGGATAAGGCCATCCTGCGGCACACGGAAGCCGGGGAGTACACTGTCCGTGAGACACTCCGAGGCGGTGAAGGCCGCGCCGTGTACGGCGCAGTTCAGGTCCGGGAATGTAATGGTCTGCATACGGTCCTCTGTAAAGATGTGAACGTTGTCGCTCCAGCGCGTGCGGGCATAGGGCCCGTCCGGTGTAAGGGGATCGTGGTTGCCGGGGGCGATGACCGCCTGACCGCGGAAGCACCCCAGTGCCTGTGCCAGCAGGGGCGCGGTGTCGCCATAGGGGCTGTCGCTGTCGAAAAGATCGCCGGAGAGGAGCAGCAGGTCCGCACCGTGGTCGTTGGCCCACTCCACCAGGCGCTCCGGCGTACGGCGGCTCTCCATACGACGCTGGCGGGCCTGCTCCGGCGTCAGCGCACCGAAAGCACTGTCCAGGTGGAAGTCACCTGCGTGAACGACCCGCACCATTTACGCTTCCTCTTCCTGCCAGCCCTTGCACACATCCACCCACTGAACGAAGTTCTTTCCGCAGCAGTGCTCCAGCTCGTCACAGGTCAGCTCAATGGCGCTGGCCGCGCTGCCCACAGCGGGGAACACCGTGTCAAAGCGCTTGAGGGACACATCCAGGTACGTCTTAACGTCGTCGGGCAGAGCGAAGGGGCACACGCCGCCCACGGCGTGGCCGATACGCTCCACAGCCTCTTCGGCGGTGAGCATTTTGGCCTTAGCGCCGAAGAAGTGCTTATACTTGCTGTTGTCCACCTTGGCGTCGCCGGCGGCCACGATGAGGATGGGGTCCTCCCCCACCTTAAAGCTGAGGGTCTTGGCGATACGGGCACCCTCCACACCTACAGCCAGAGCAGCCAGCTCCACCGTGGCGCTGGAGACCTCAAACTCGCGCATACGATCCGCGACACCGTAGGGGGTCAGGTATTCTCTTACTTTTTCCACAGACATAGTCAAAAATTCACTCCTGTTTTCAAGTTTTTTCAAAAATTTTTCCAGTCCGCTTTTCGCACCTACCAGTTATTTAATCTCTATTCTGTCCACTTTTTCGCACAGCCCCGTGTCGCTGTTCAGGGTAAAAATGCACCCCTGGGCGGAGCAGGGGCCCTCCGCCGCCTGATAGCGGCCCGGCAGACCGCCCAGGAAGAACTCCACGGACTGCTCCGGCCGGATGCCCAGGACAGAACGGATGGGGCCGGTCATGCCAAGATCGGTGACATAGCCGGTACCCTTGGGGAATACCTGCATATCCGCCGTAGGCACGTGAGTGTGGGTACCCCAAAGGGCGGAGACACGGCCATCCAGGTAGTAGGCCATGGCCAGCTTTTCGCTGGTGGCTCCAGCGTGGAACTCCACCAGTGTAAAGGTGGGCTTGTCCGTCTGCGCCTTCAGCAGCTTATCGACGATAGTAAAGGGATTTTCCGCGTTGAAGTCCAGGTCGCAGCGGCCGATGAGCACCAATACCGCCACGCTGAACGCGCCGCAGTCTACTACCTGACAGCCGTGCCCCGGCGCGCGGCCGGTAAAGTTGGCGGGCCGGAGGATATAGCGCTCCTCGTCCAGATAGGCGGCGATCTGGGGTTTACCGAAGGTATGGTTGCCCAAGGTGATCACATCCGCGCCGGCGGCAAACAGGGCCTCCGCCTGCGCCTTCGTCAGGCCGCTGCCGGAGATGTTCTCCCCATTGACCACGGTGAAGCGCACATCATGCTCCTTTTTGAATGCCCGCAGCTTCTTTTCCAGCAGATGCAGGCCCGTTTCGCTGGCCACATCGCCCAGCGCCAGAACCTTGTATTCCACGGAATATGCCTCCTTGCTCAGTCGTTCCAGCCGATGATCCTGATCAGCTGACGATTGGTATAGTAATACGCGGACGCGGGGAAATTCCGCAGATCCGCCGTGTTGGAGCAGAGCAGATAGTCCACCACATTGCCGTTTTCATCCGTAATGGCGTCCAGAATAACGGTGGTATGGTTAGCCGGCTCGTCCACACCCATGGTGATGATATCGCCGGTCTCACCGCTGAAATAGGGCGCGTCCGCCACAGCCACCAAACCGCTTACACGGGGTGCCGCCACATAGTCCCGGAAGGACCCCACATTGACCCAGGGCAGCGTGGTCTGGCTGGCGCTGTACCAGTACCAGCCTGTCTCATAGCCGCCGTTCGTGTCCATGGGAATACCGCCGGCAGCCAGCACCTGGGAGCCGAAGTTCATGCAGTTCCCGCCGTAGTCGTCGTAAGCCATGAAGGCCGGATTACGCTTGCCCACCCAGGTGAGCATATAAGCCCGGGCCGCGTCGCGGTCATAGGGGTGGTCGGCAGCGGCTGTCACGCTCAGTCCCTCGCGGGGCAGGTCGCGGCGGGCCTCTATGTAGTCGGTGATAGCGGGAAAATTCTTGTCCTGATGGGTGGTGCGGTCATAGTCGGCACTATAATAGGGATTGTCGTCAGACCAGTGCTTCACGATGGACCAGTCGTCTCCCTCCCCCCGGAGGGTAAAGGTGTGCTTGATACCGAACTGCTCCGAGGGCAGACTGTTCAAGCCCTTGAAATAGACCACATTGTTCTCCCGAAGCACCAGGTCCACGTCGCCCTCGGTCTCCTCGGAGGGTGTAATGGATACGCACCGGAGGTAGTAGCTGTATGAGGTCATAGTCAGGTCGATGGGCGAGAGCTTGCGGATGACGCACAGGCCGTGCCAGATATTCTTGTGGTAGAGCGTCTCCTCACTGTCGGCGAACAGCACGGCCGGGTCAATGACCCGCAGGTCGGCGACAGACTGATAGTAGCAGTCCATAAAGTCCAGCAGCAAAAGCTCCTGGCCCACAGTCATGCCCTGGGCCGCCGCGCCACTAATGCGCTCAAAGTCGGCACTGACGGTCTGGGGTTCTCCGCCGGTCCAGGGCGCGCCGGCAGTGCGCTGCCAGACCTGCGTCTCGTCAACGTCAGCGGTCAGGTGCTGCTCCTCCGGCTCCTCCTGCTTCCCCTACCTTGATCTGACCATATTCCAGTTCGCTTTCGATGCGCTTGGCCAGCTCACGGGCCAGGATGACCATTTCATCCTCGCTGACCTGCTCGGGCTTGACCATGACGCGGACCTCACGGCCGGCCTGGATGGCATAACTCTTCTCAACGCCGGGATAGCTGCCGGTGATCTCCTCCAGCTTTTCCAAACGTTTAATATAATTTTCCAGGTTCTCGCGCCGCGCACCCGGACGGGCTGCGGAAATGGCGTCCGCCGCCTGGACCAGGCAGGCCACCAGGGTCCTGCACTCCACGTCGCCGTGGTGGGCCTGGATGGCATGGATGATGTCCTCTTTTTCCCGGTACTTGCGGGCGTATTCCACACCCAGCGCCACATGGGTACCCTCGAATTCATGGTCCAGGGCCTTGCCGATATCGTGCAGCAGGCCGGCGCGCTTGGCAGCCTGCACATCGGCGCCTAGCTCCGCGGCCATCATACCGGCGATGTGACTGACCTCGATAGAGTGCTGCAGCACGTTCTGGCCGTAGCTGGTACGGTAGTGCAGCTTGCCCAGCAGCTTCTGCAGCTCCGGGTGCAGGCCGCGGACACCGGTCTCCAGCACGGCGCGCTCGCCCTCGGCGCGGATGACGCCGTCCACCTCGCGGCGGGCCTTCTCCACCATTTCCTCGATGTGGGTGGGGTGAATGCGGCCGTCGGCGATAAGCTTTTCCAGGGCCAGCCGCGCGATCTCCCGGCGGACCGGGTCGAAGCAGGAGACCGTGATGGCCTCCGGCGTGTCGTCGATGATGAGATCCACGCCGGTAAGCGTCTCCAGCGTGCGGATGTTGCGGCCCTCGCGGCCAATGATGCGGCCCTTCATCTCGTCATTGGGCAGCGGCACCACGCTGACGGTGATCTCGGCCACGTGGTCGGCGGCGCAGCGCTGGATGGCGGTGGCCACGATCTCGCGGGCACGCTGGTCGGCCTCGTCCTTGGCGCGGGCCTCAATCTCCTTGATCTTCAGCGCCGTTTCGTGGGTGACCTCGGACTCCACCTGGGCGATCAGGTAATCCTTAGCCTGATCCGCCGTGAAGCCGGAAATGCGCTCCAGCATCTCGGTCTGGCTGCGCTTGATGAGTTTGATCTCCTCCTGCTCCTTGTCCAGAGCTGCGTGCTTCTGGGCCAGAGCCTCTTCCTTCTTTTCGATCATCTCGGTCTTGTGATCGAGGTTCTCTTCCTTCTGCTGCAGACGGCGTTCCTGCTTCTGCTGTTCGGCACGGCGTTCCTTGACTTCCTTCTCGTACTCGCTGCGGTTCTTCAAAATCTCTTCTTTTGCTTCAAGGAGTGCTTCTCTCTTTTTGTTTTCAGAGCTCTTGATGGCCTCATTGACGATACGCAAAGCTTCCTGCTCGGCGTCTTCGATCTTGCGCTGGTCGTTCTTTTCCTTGCGGCGGCGGATAAGCGTGCAGGCCGCAAAGCCCAGAACGAGGGCGACAGCGAACGAGAGGATGGCCACGATCCAGCCAGTTGTGGTCATGGTACATTCCTCCTATGTTGTTATTGGGTTTTTGCGTCGGCACAAAATATGGTGCCGGATGACAATCGGGGCAGAAAGGCTCCTATGCCCCGATAATGATCCTTTACTATATTAAACATATTATGGTCAACTGTCAAGGGCAAAGTAAACTTTTTCTTTTGTCGTTTTTCAGGCAGGGCACCGTATCTCTTGGGTCACTGAATGAAATCGGCGTAAGCGTAGCCCAGACGGCCCTGATACCCCACCGTATACCATTCCTGGTAGCGACCGTAGACAGTGAGCTTTGCACCGTTGGGCAAGAGTGTGACTACCTCGGCCCGGGCGCCAGGGGCCGCACGAAGGTTCAGCGGTCCTCCGCCCGGCGTCTGCACCGTGCCCTGCCAGGGTGTTATGGGTGTGACGAAAGGCAGGCCGAAGTACTCTGTCAGCGACAGCACCAAATTGGCGGCAATGGCCTGGATATTGCCCTCGATCCAACGGGCATCGGCGGTGTTGTCGTGGTAACCCAGCTCCAGCAGTACGGAGGGCATATAGGGCTGGCGGACCTCGCCCAGCGTGGTGGTGGCACGGGCATAGACCTTGTCCGGCAACGGATAGATGTCTTTCAAATTTTTCACAAAAATATCCGCCGCGCGGCGGCCATTAGCACTGGTGGGATAGTAAAAAGCGATGACACCGCGGACGGCGCCCTCCTTGGTACCATCGGTGCTGCCGTTGGAGTGAAGCGCCAAATAAAAATCGTAACTTCCAGAATTTGCCAGGCGGATGGAGCTGGCGGCGGTCATGTCGGGGGTGTTGCGGGTAAAACGGATGGTGTTGGCCAAAAGATAGGGCTCCATGGCATCGGCAATTTGGTTCATAAAGTACTCTTCTGAGCCGTTTCCGGTGATATATGGGTTATATTCCTGGGTAGATGGACTTAAAAAGATACGCGGCATGGCAGTTCCTCCTATACTTGTTCTGTGCGTTTTACTATACTTTGTCTGTACTTCAGCGATACTTTATTTATACATCGTATGGAAATATGCTTGTCTTTGTGCTATACTTAGGAGAAATTTTCCTGTACAAAAGGAGTAACCGCCATGAAAGCTGCCAGACCGTATCCCATCGTCACCATCACCCCCAAGGGGGAGCGCGCCATCGTGGACGGGCACCCGTGGGTCTATGAGGGTGAGGTGGTGTCGGTCAGCGGCACGCCGGAGGACGGCAGCCTGGTGGACGTGGTGTCGAAAAAGGGCAGCTGGCTGGGCTGTGGGTTCTATAACAGCGCGTCCAAAATACGGGTGCGGCTGGTGACGCGGAACGCCAACGACGACCCGGCGGGGGATGCCTTCTGGGAACGGCGGCTGCGCTACGCCTGGGACTACCGCAAAACGGTGATAGGCGAGACGGACAGCCGGTGCTGCCGCATTATCTTCGGGGAGGCGGACGGCTTTCCGGGGCTGACGGTGGACCGGTTCGAGCGCGTGCTGGTGGCCCAGGTACTGAGCCTGGGCATGGAACGCATCAAGGAACGGGTGCTGCCGCTGCTGGTACGCATCCTGCGGGAGGACGGGCAGGTCATCCGGGGCGTGTACGAGCGCAACGACGCGGCCCTCCGGACGCTGGAGGGCATGGCGCAGGGCAAGGGCTGGCTGGTGCTGCCCGGCGAGGCCGCGCCGGAGGGCACCGCCGAGGACATCACGGAGAACGGCATACGGTACACGGTTGACTTTGAGAACGGGCAGAAGACCGGCTTCTTCCTGGACCAGAAGTACAACCGGCTGGCGGTGGCGAAGCTGGCAAAGGGCAGGACGGTGCTGGACTGCTTCACCCACACCGGCTCCTTCGCCCTGAACGCCGCAAAGGGCGGGGCGAAGCGCGTGACCGCCGTGGACGTGTCGCAGTTCGCCGTGGACTGCGCGGCGGAGAACGCGCGGAAAAACGGGCTGGACGGCGTGATGGACTGCGTGTGCGCCAACGTGTTCGACCTGCTGCCGCAGCTGGCGGAGCAGCCGCGGAAATACGACTTCATCATACTGGACCCGCCGGCCTTCACCAAGAGCCGCAGGACCATACACAACGCCATGACCGGGTACAAGGAGATCAACTACCGGGCCATGAAGCTGCTGCCCCGGGGCGGATATCTGGCCACGTGCTCGTGCAGCCACTTCGCGTCGGAGGCGCTGTTCATCAAGATGCTGCGGGACGCCGCCCGGGACGCGGGGGTGCAGCTGCGGCAGATCGAAGCACGGCAGCAGTGCGCCGACCACCCCATCCTCTGGGGCGTGGAGGAGACGAACTATCTGAAATTCTTTATTTTTCAGGTGGTGTGACGGGGTTTTTGTTGCCATCGCGGCAAACGTGTGGTATTCTGTCTTTTATGGTATGTATCTGAAGAGGAGGGCGCTCCTTGGGACGTTTACAGGATAAGCGGCTGTTTCTGCTGGACATGGACGGGACCATCTATCTGGACGACCGGCTGTTCGACGGGGTAACGGCCTTTCTCTCCCGCATACGGGAGAAGGGCGGGCGGTATCTGTTTTTGACCAACAACTCCTCCAAAGGCGTGGAGGGCTATATAGAAAAGCTGAACGGCATGGGCATCGCCACCGGGCGGGAGGACTACCTGACCTCGGTGGACGCGGCCATTGACCTGCTGCGGAGACGGTATCCGGGACGCCGGTGCTACGTGCAGGGCACCCGGTCCTTTTACGATCAGCTGGCAGCGGCGGGGATACCCGTCACCTGTGACCGGGAGGACGGCGCGGAGATCCTGCTCAGCGGCTTCGACCGGGAGCTGACGTTTCAGAAGCTGGAGGACGCCTGCATCCTTTTGAACCGGGGCGTCACCTGGCTGGCCACGAACCCGGACTGGGTGTGCCCCACGTGGTACGGCTCGGTACCGGACTGCGGCAGCGTATGCGAGATGCTGCACCGGACCACCGGACGGGAGCCGGAGTTCATCGGCAAACCCCGGCCCGCCATGGTACGGCTGGCGCTGGAGGGGACCGGGTACCCGCCGGAGGCGGCGGTGCTGCTCGGCGACCGGCTGTACACGGACATCGCCTGCGCGGTGAACGCCGGGATCGACAGCGTTTTCGTGCTGTCCGGCGAGGGGACACGGGACGACATTGAAAGAGACGGCATACGCCCCACATGGGTGTACGACGATATCAACGCGGTATTCCGCGCGTGGGAGGAGACACCATGAAGCTGAATTACAAGCGCACCATTCTGGTCGGCTTTGCCTTTTTCCTGATCTGCGCCTTCTGGCAGGCCTACGACAACACGGTGCCGCTGATCCTGACCAACAAATTCGGCATGAGCCAGACCTGGTCCGGCGTCATTATGGCGCTGGACAACGTGCTGGCGCTGTTCCTGCTGCCGCTATTCGGACACATCTCCGACAAGTTCACCCACCCGAGGGGGCGGCGGACGCCGTTCATCGTGGTGGGCACGCTGATCGCGGCGGTGGCGCTGATCGCGCTGTCCTTTGCGGACAACGCGCAGCTGAAGCGGCTGGACAAGGTATCCGCCATTGACGACCCGGCGGCGCTGACGGTGATCTATAACGAGCAGAAGGACGCCACGCTGCTGTCCCCCAGCGGCGAGAGCTTTATTCTGGGGCATAAATTCACGGAGGCGGAGTTCACCGCCATCCGCAGCCAGACCGTCACCCCGGAGGGCAAGACCGTCACCGATCCGGCGTACACCAACTACGTGGTGCCGGCGCGGCAGGCCTGCGCCCGGGACGCGGCGGCGGCCAATCCCGGCGCGCTGGTGGTGTTCGTGGGGCTGCTGCTCATCATTCTGCTGAGCATGGCCACGTTCCGTTCCCCGGCGGTGGCGCTGATGCCGGACGTGACGCCCAAGCCCCTGCGGTCCAAAGCCAACGCCGTCATCAACCTGATGGGCAGCGCCGGCGGCATCATCGTGCTGGCGCTGGGTATGGTGTTCGCCACGGCGTCGGTGAGCAACAGCATGATGAGCTACACGGGCTACTTCGGCGTCATCGCGGCGCTGATGCTCGCGGCGCTGGTGGTGTTCATGCTGACGGTGCGGGAGCCGGAGTGGGCAAAGGAGATGCAGGCGCAGTCCGTGGCCGCGGGCATTGAGGACGCGGAGGAGGCCGATCACCCCAACGAGGGGCGGAAGCTGTCCGCTGACGAGGTAAAGAGCCTGCTGCTGATATTGCTGAGCATCGTGCTGTGGTTCTTCGGCTACAACGCCGTGACGTCGAAATACTCTGTCTACGCCAGCAACATCCTGCACAAGGACTACAACCTCACGCTCATGCTCGCGCAGGCCGCCGCCATCGTGGCCTACCTGCCGGTGGGCTTCATCGCCGGGAAGATCGGACGGAAGAAGACCATACTGGCCGGCGTGGTGATGCTGACCGTGGCCTTCGGCGTGGCCGGGTTCCTGACAGCGGACAGTCCCGCGGCACTGATGAACGCCATGTTCGCCCTGGCGGGCATCGCCTGGGCCACCATCAACGTCAACTCCTTCCCCATGGTGGTGGAGCTGGCCTCCGGCGGCGACGTGGGCAAGTACACAGGCTTTTACTACACGGCGTCCATGGCGGCGCAGGTGGCCACGCCCATGGTGTCGGGACTGCTGATGGACAAATTCGGAATGCACGTGCTGTTCCCCTACGCGGCGGTGTTCACGGCGCTGGCCTTTGTGACCATGCTGTTCGTGAAGCACGGCGACAGCAGGGAGGTGCCGAAGCAGACTGCCGCGGCGGGCACAGAGGACGCCGGGGCTATTGACAATACGGTGGAGGAGCTGACAAACGACTGATGAAAGCGATCATAATTATCATTATTGTACTGCTGGTGCTGTTCTGGCTGTATCTGCTGTGCCTGCGGTGCCGGCGGGGCAAGATGGACCAGGCGTATTTCCGGCAGTGGCGGTATGCCCACCGGGGCCTGCACGACAGGGAGAAGGGTATTCCGGAGAACTCCATGGCGGCGTTCAAACGGGCGGCGGCCAACGGCTTCGGCGCGGAGCTGGACGTGCACCTGATGAAGGACGGCAAGCTGGCCGTGATCCACGATGCCTCCCTGCTGCGGACAGCGGGCGCGGACGTGGAGATCGAGGACCTGACCGCGGAGGCGCTGGACCAGTACCCGCTGGAGGGAACGGAGCAGAGGATCCCCCTGCTGGAGGAGGTGCTGCCGCTGTTCACGGACCGGGCGCCGCTGATCGTGGAGCTGAAGGCAGAGCGCGGCAACGCCGAGGCGCTGGCCGCCGCGGCCAGCAGGGTGCTGAAGAAATACAAGGGCGCGTACTGCGTGGAGTCCTTCGACCCCCGGTGCCTGATGTGGCTGTGGCAGAACGAGCCGGATATCCTGCGGGGACAGCTGAGCGAGGATTTCTCCGCCCACGGGGACGCACAGCATCTGCCCGGCGGCATCCGGTGGATCCTGTCCAACCTGCTGCTGAACGTGCGGACGCGGCCGGATTTCATCGCCTATCGGTTTGAGGACCGGGGCAATCTGTCCCTGCGGCTGTGCCGGGGCTTCTACAAGGTGCAGGAGGCCAGCTGGACCGTGCGGGACAGGGAGACTATGGAAAAGGCCGAGGCGGCCGGGAACCTGGTCATCTTTGAACATTTTGACCCCAGGGGGTAACGGACTATGCGCGTGATCACGGGAACTGCCAGAGGCAGGGTATTGAAGGAGCTGGAGGGGCTGGAGACACGGCCCACCACCGGCAAGGTGAAGGAGAGCCTGTTCTCCATCATACAGTTCGACATCGAGGGACGGCGGGTGCTGGACCTGTTCGCCGGCACCGGACAGCTGGGCATCGAGGCCCTGAGCCGGGGCGCGGCGGAGTGCGTGTTTATCGACCGGCGGGCGGACGCGGTGCGGCTGATACAGGAAAATCTGGCGCTGTGCCGCCTGGCGGACAGGGCCAGGGTGCGGCAGGGGGACGCGCTGCCGTATCTTCGCAGCGGGGAGAAGTTCGACATCGTGTTTCTGGACCCGCCCTACGCCAGCGGGCTCTTGCAGCAGGCGCTGACGGATATCGCAGCGTTTGACATTTGCCGTGCACATGGTATAATCATAGCAGAGAGCGCGGTGGACACGGTGCTGCCGGAGATGCCCGCGCCCTATGCCCTGTATCGGGAGTACAAATACGGCAAGATCAAGCTGACGGTGTATCATCGCGGCGGAAATGAGGATACGGAATGAATATCGCCATTTACCCCGGCAGCTTTGACCCCATCACGCTGGGACACCTGGATATCATCCGCCGGGCGGCACGGTGCTTTGACAAGGTGTGCGTGTGCGTGATGGTGAACTGCCAGAAGCAGCAGCCTATGTTCACGCCGGAGCGCCGGCTGGAGCTGATCCGCCAGTCCGTGGCGGACATCCCCAACGTGGAGGTGGAGAACTGGTCCGGCTGCTGGCGGACTTCGTCCGCAGCAAGGACGCGCACATTCTGGTGAAGGGCGTGCGGAACTGCGCCGACTGGGAGCTGGAGGCCCAGATGGCGCGCATCAACGGCGGTATCTGTCCCGGGCTGGAGACGGTGCTGCTGCCCGCCAGTGCGGCGTATGAGCACTTCAGCTCCACCATGGTGCGGGAGATGATCCGCTACCACCAGCCATTGGAAAAGTATGTACCGGCGCCGGTCGCCGAGGAATTGATGCGGCAGCGGGGTTGAGCCTCCCGGCGCCGACAAAAAGAAAGGAACGGACCGCACTATGGAAGAGAAAGATGTACAGCGCCTGTTGGATATGCTCTACGGCATGATCGACGAGGCAAAAAGCGTGGCCTTCAGCTCTGACAAATGTATCATCGTCCGGGACGAGGCGCTGGATCTGCTGGATGAGATCCGGGCCAAGCTGCCTCTGGAGCTGAAAAAGGCCCAGGAGCTGATCGCCGCCCGCAGCGAGTATGTGGCCGGGGCCAAGAAGGAGGCGCAGGAGGTACTGCGTCAGGCGGAGCTGGATGCCCGCACCATCGTGTCCGAGAGTGAGACACTGCAGCTGGCACGCCAGAAGAGCAGCGAGATCATCCGCCGGGCCGAGGACCGCAGCAAGGAGCTGTATCACGTGGCCAACACCTACACCGAGGACGCGCTGCGCCGCACCGAGGAGGCCATCCAGGCCGCGCTGACCGAGGTGCAGGAGTCCCGGGCGCGGTTCCGGGCCGCCAGCAAGGAGCAGATGCAGGCCCAGCGCCAGCAGCTGAACGAGTCCGCCGCCGAAAAAAGCGAGGGCCAGCGCTGAGCGCTCCCTCCCCCACAGTATTTACGTTGACCGCCGCAGGCAGAGGCCTGCGGCGGTCCGTCTTTTCGGACGGAAAGCGAGGCCGGTCCCGACCGGCGGCAGTTATAGACTTTGTGGAAAATCTATAAAATCCACGTAAATTTTTCTGCGATTTTCACAAGAAATCCTCATCTTGTGTTAACAGGCTCCGGCGGGCACAAAATCTTGTGCCCGCCGGAGTTTTCCGCTTATGTTCATCGAACAGACGTTTCAAAAAGTGGAATAATTTGGCCGAAAACCGGCGGAATATCTGGCTTTTTGCCGTGGCGGTAGACATAATTTTTCCTTGCAATTTTGCCAGGGATTATGTATACTAACCTCATTAGTGGTGAATTGTGGGGGCAATATCCATATTTGTGGGGGATATTCCCACGGTTTTCCACCGGGGACTATTTTTTTCGGAAGGAGGCGGACCCATGACCGGTCAGTATGCGCACACGATCGACGCCAAGGGGCGCCTCTTTATTCCCGCCGCGCTGCGGAAGGAGCTGGGCCAGACGTTCCACATCACCGTGGGACAGGACCACTGCCTGTCGGTGTACTCCGATGAGAGCTGGGCGGCGTTTATGGACAAGCTGAAGGCGCTGTCCTACAACGAGGTGAAGAAGCTGCGGGCGCTGTTCGCCTACGCGGCGGACTGCGAGCCGGACGGCCAGGGACGCATCCTCATCCCCGCCAAGCTGCGGGAGTATGCGGGGCTGACCAGGGAGGTCGTGGTCATCGGCAGCTTTGACCGGGCGGAGATCTGGGACGCTGAACGCTGGGCCGCCGTGGAGAACGACGCCTTTGCCTCCGGCGAGCTGGAGAGCGCCATGGCGGAGATGGGCCTGTGAGCACCGTGACGCAGGAGAAGGACTACGGCCATGTGCCGGTGCTGCTGCACGAGTGCCTGGACGCGCTGGCCATCAAGCCCGACGGCATCTATGTGGACGGCACGCTGGGCCGGGCGGGTCACTCGCTGGAGATCGTAAAACGGCTGACCACCGGGCGGCTCATCGGCATCGACCGGGATGAGACGGCCATTGCCGCCGCGCAGGAGCGTCTGGCGGACTACGGGGACCGGGTGACGCTGGTCCACAGCAATTTTGACCGCATCGGCGATATTCTCGCCGACTTGCACATAGACGGGGCGGACGGTATGCTGTTCGACCTGGGCGTCTCCTCCCCACAGCTGGACGACGCGGAACGGGGCTTCAGCTATATGCACGACGCGCCGCTGGATATGCGGATGGACCGGACGGCGTATCTCACCGCCCGGGAGGTGGTGAACAGCTGGAGCTATGAGGAGCTGCGGCGCATCCTGTTTGCGTACGGCGAGGAGCGCTACGCGCCGGCCATCGCCAAGCGGATCGTACAGCACCGGGAGCAGCAGCCTATCGAGACAACGCTGGAGTTGGTGGACATCATCAAGTCCGCTATGCCGCCACAGGCGCTGCGGGAGAAGCAGCACCCGGCCAAGCGGAGCTTTCAGGCCATCCGCATCGCCGTCAACGGCGAACTGGACGCCCTGCCGCCCATGCTGGAGGCGGCCGCGGCGCACCTGAACACAGGCGGGCGCCTGGCGGTGATCTCCTTCCACTCGCTGGAGGACCGGATCATCAAGAAGACCTTGCAGGAGCTGGCCACCGGCTGCATCTGCCCGCCGGAGTTCCCGGTGTGCGTATGCGGCAGGAAGCCGAAGCTGAAGCTGGTGAGCCGGAAGCCCATCGTATCCGGCGAAGAGGAACTGGCACACAACCCCCGCGCACGCAGCGCCAAGCTGCGGGTGGCGGAGAAGGTATAACAGCAAAGCATCGGCGGAAAAGAACCACATCCGGCGAGTTATTTTTCGCCGAGACGCGGCGCAGACGTGCAGCCATACTTTGTGTATGGCAAGCGGCTGCAACAAAGTATCGGCGGAAAAGAACCACATCCGGCGAGTTATTTTTCGCCGAGACGCGGCGCAGACGTGCAGCCATACTTTGTGTATGGCAAGCGGCTGCAACAAAGTATCGGCGGAAAAGAACCACATCCGGCGAGTCATTTTTTCGCCGAGACGCGGCGCAGACGTGCAGCCATACTTTGTGTATGGCAAGCGGCTGCAACAAAGTATCGGCGGAAAAGAACCGACGGAGAAAGGAGGGAGTTTTACATGGCCAACTATCGTCACGGCGCCACCTACGGCAGCCTGGCATATGATCTGGACGCGCTGGCGCGGGAAAAGCAGCTGGACGAGGCCGGAAAGCTCCCCCAGAAGAAGGTACGGCCGGCGCAGCCGGAGGTACAGCCGGTACAGCGGCGGCAGAGCGCGGCACGGGCCGCGGTGCGGCCCTCCCCTGTTCTGCTGCTGGGAACGGTGCTGGTGGTGGGCATGGTCATCGCGCTGATGCTGTGCTATGTGAAGCTGACCGGCATTTCCGATAATGTGTCCTCCATCAAGCGGGAGATCTCCGCCCTGGAGGAGGAGCACGTGGCGCTGCTGACGGAATATGAGCGCACCTTCGATCTGGCCACCGTGAAGGCGGCGGCGGAGGCGGCGGGTATGTCCAAGCCCAGCAGCGGCCAGATACAGTACATCGACCTGTCCGGTGCGGACAGCGTGGAGGTATACGCCGCGGGCGGCGCGGCGGCGCTGAACGGCTTTACCGAAAAGGCAGAGTCGCTGTGGGCGTATGTACTGGAATATTTCCGCTGAGGGAAAGTATAGTATAAGCGCGAGGAGTAAGAAGGCGACTTCTTGCTCCTTGCTTGGTCTATAACAGCAGGGCGCGGCGGCGCCGGAGCAGGGTCCGACGGCAAAACAGGAGGCACTATCGTGGCAGAAAACCAAAATTCCAACCGAAAAAACGAGAACGTACGGCGGGCCAACCGGATCATTCAGACCCGATCCTTTGTACTGATGATCCTGATGGGCGTCGTGATGTTCGTGCTGCTGTTTTTCCGGCTGTTCGACCTGCAGATCACCCGGCATGAGGAATTGCAGGGCAAGGCTGTGAACCAGCAGACACGGCGGACGGTGGTGACGGCTAACCGGGGCACCATCTATGACGCCGGCGGCAACATTCTGGCGATCTCCTCCAGCGCGGAGACCATCATTCTCTCCCCGCTGGAGATCGACAACGCGGTGAACGACACGGAAGATCCCGTCAGCTGGACGAAGGAGTCGCTGGCGGCAGGGCTGGCGGAGATCCTGGGCAAGGACGCCTCGGCCATCCGGAAACGGATGGACAACGTGAAGTCCCAGTATGAGGTCATACAGCTGCGGGCGGACGAGGACACGGCGGCCAAGGTGCGCTCGTATGTGGACGAGAACAAGATCGCGGGCGTACACCTGGTGGCGGACACGAAGCGGTACTATCCCTACGGCTCGCTGGCGGCGCAGGTCATCGGCTTCGTGGGCGACGAGAACACGGGGCTGTATGGGCTGGAGGCCTATTACGAGAAGGAGCTGGAGGGGCAGAGCGGACTGGTCATCTCCTCCAAGGATCAGGCGGAGAACGATATGCTGTATACCTATGAGCAGTATTTCGCCGCCAAGAACGGCAGCGACCTGACGCTGACGCTGGACACCACCATCCAGTACTATCTGGAAAAGGGCATCGAGAGCATGGTGGATAAGTTCTCCGCCGCCAACGGCGCCAGCCCACGGGCGAGGCCAGCGGCTTCGTCAACAGCGAAATTAAATATTCGACGCTGGCGCTGGCGTGCTACGCCTTCGGCCAGAACTTCAACGTCACGCCCATCGCGCTGCTGGCGGCGCAGTGCGCCTGCGTCAACGGCGGCTACCTCTATGCGCCCTATCTTGTCGAAGAGATCACCGACCAGGACGGCAACGTCGTCTCCAAGCACGACTCCACGCCCATCCGTCAGGTCGTCTCCGAGGAGACGTCCGCGCTTGTGCGCGACATCATGGAGTATGAGGTCACAAGCGGCACGGGCAAGAACGGTCAGGTCGCGGGCTACCGCATCGGCGGCAAGACCGGCACAGCCGATAAGGTCGGCGGCGGCGTCATCGTCTCGTTCGTGTGCTTCGCCCCCGCGGATGACCCGCAGGTGATGATGCTCCTGACGCTCGACGAGCCGAGCAAGTGGACCGGTACCTACGTTTCCGGCGGTAACATGGTCGCCCCCGTGGCGAGTTCCGTCATGGGCGAGATCCTGCCGTATCTCGGCATTGAGCCGAGCTACACCGCTGAAGAGCTTGTCGGCGCGGATAAGACCGTGCCGAACGTCGTCGGCCTCAGCAAGGACGCGGCGGCCGAGCGCCTGAGCGCGAACGGCTTCAGCTTCCGCACCGTCGGCAGCGGCGACCACCGTCACCGACCAGACGCCTGATACGGTTCTCCGGCACCACGGGCAGCGAGTCCAGCTCCGTCCGGGTACTGAGCCAGTCCATCGACGAGGGTACGGAGGTGGAGGCCGGCACGGTCATCACCGTGCAGCTGGGTGACACGTCCGTGACGGACTGACGCCACACGTTTTGCGCCCAACAGAGCACACGGTTCCCTTTTGTCCGCGGGCAGAATGTGGTAGAATAGTGTGTATACCATTATGCACAGACGCAAAGGAGAGTTGATGATGAAACTGCGTGAGCTGTTGAACGGGCTGGATATTCTGGATACAAACGCCGAGCTGGATAGCGACATCCGGGAGGTACGGTACGACTCGCGGCTGGTGGAATCGGGCGATCTGTTCATCGCCGTCACCGGCGCGGAGACGGACGGACATAAATATATTCCCATGGCACGGGAGAAGGGCGCTGCCTGCGTGCTGTGCGAGCGCGCGCCGGAGGACGGCGCGCCCTTCGTCCGGGTGGCGGACAGCCGCCGGGCGCTGGCAGTGGTGGGCGGCAATCGCTTCGATCACCCCGCACGGGAGATGACCATGATCGGCATCACCGGTACCAGCGGCAAGACCACCAGCACCTACCTCATCAAGAGCATATTGGAGCAGAAGGCCGGGGCCAAGGTGGGCCTGATCGGCACGATACAGAATATGATCGGCGACCGGGTGCTGCACACCGAGCGCACCACGCCGGAGTCCTTCGAGCTGCAGAAGCTGCTGCGGGAGATGGCCGACGCGGGCTGCACCCATGTGGTGATGGAGGTGTCCTCCCACGCACTGATGCTGGACCGGGTGTACGGCATACCCTTCGCGGTGGGCATTTACACCAACCTGAGCCGGGACCATCTGGACTTCCACAAGACCATGGAGGCCTATTGCGACGCCAAGGCGCTGCTGATGCGCCAGTGCGACGTGGGCATCTACAACGCCGACGACCCCTGGGCGGAACGGCTGATGGCCGATGCCACCTGCCGCCGGCGGTTCTCCTACTCTGTGAACGGTCAGGCGGACCTGATGGCGAAGAACGTGGCGCTGGAGCCCGGCAGTGTGGATTTTGACGCGGAGGCGGACACGGAATGGTGCCACGTCCACGTGGGCATACCGGCGCTGTTCACCGTGTACAACACACTGGACGCCATGGCCTGCTGCTGGAACCTGGGCGTGCCGCTGGCGGAGTGTGCCGACGCACTGGCGAAGAACCACGGCGTGAAGGGCCGGATGGAGATCATCCCTACGCCGGGAACGGGCTACACCGTGCTGAACGACTATGCCCACAAGCCGGACGCGCTGGAAAAGGTGCTGCAATCCGCCAAGGCCTTCGCCAAGGGGCGGGTGGTGGCGCTGTTCGGCTGCGGCGGCGACCGGGATAAGACGAAGCGGCCCGTGATGGGTGAGATCGGCGCAAGGCTGGCAGACTTTGTCATCGTCACCAGCGACAACCCCCGGACGGAGGAGCCGGAGGCCATTATCGACGACATTCTGGTGGGACTGAAGGGCTATGACACACCCTATGCGGTGATCCCCGACCGGGTGGCCGCCATTCACTACGCCATGGACCACGCCCAGCCGGGCGACGTGATCGTACTGGCCGGCAAGGGCCACGAGGATTACCAGGAGATCGACCACAAGCACTATCCCATGGATGAACGGGTCATCGTGGCCGAGCACCTGAAGGAAACGCAGAAATAAAGAAAAGACCTCCGCGCGGCGCGGAGGGAAGGAGCAAGATAGTATGGGAATTATGGAGATCGTGCTGCCTGTCGCGGTATGCTTTATCGTCACCGCCATCGCAGGCAAGCTGCTGATACCGGCGCTGGTAAAGCTGAAGGCGGGACAGTCCATCAAGGAGATCGGGCCCTCCTGGCACATGACGAAGCAGGGCACCCCCACCATGGGCGGGCTGATGTTCATCATCGGCATCGGCCTCACCATCGTCGTGTTGGGCTGGCAGCGGATGATGGCCGGCAGCTTCGTACACCTGTATGTGTACCTGTTCGCGCTGGTATTCGGCGTTATCGGATATATCGACGACTATCAGAAGGTGAAGCACCACCAGAACACCGGCCTGACCGCGCCGCAGAAGTTTATTTTGCAGCTGGCGGCGGCGGTGGCGTTCCTGTGCCTGATGCGGTACGAGGGGATGCTGAGCCCCAACCTGTATATTCCCTTCTGGAACACCCACATCGTGCTGCCGTGGATCGTGTATCTGGTGTTCGCGGCCTTTGTGATCGTGGGCACCGTCAACGCCGTGAATATCACGGACGGTCTGGATGGACTGAGCAGCAGTGTGACCGTGCCGGTGGGTCTGTTCTTCCTGGTGATGGCGGTGATCTGGCCCGGCTTCGAGCAGCTGGGGCTGTTCTCCGGCGCACTGGTGGGCGGTCTGCTGGGGTTCCTGCTGTACAACCACTATCCGGCCAAGGTGTTCATGGGCGATACGGGGTCGCTGTTTCTGGGCGGCGCCGTGGCGGCGCTGGCCTTCGCCTATGATATGCCGCTGGTGCTGATCCTGGTGGGCATCGTGTATATCTGCGAGACACTGAGCGACATTATCCAGGTAGGCTATTTCAAACTGACCCACGGCAAGCGCATCTTCAAGATGGCGCCGCTGCACCACCACTTCGAGATGTGCGGCTGGAACGGAGAAGAAGATCGTGGCGGTGTTCACCGTCGTCAGTGTCATAGGCTGCGTCATCGCCTATCTGGCCGTGTGCCAGCGCTTCAGCTTCTAAGGCTTCGCACTATTTTCACAGGGAAGGAGGGAGACTATGACACGGGAGGAACAGCGCGCCCGGAAGGCCAAGCAGGAACGGATGCGGCAGGTGGAGCGCCGGCATAAGGAAGCCGCCCGCGGGCAGATGGATCTCCCCTTCCTGATCCTGACGCTGCTGCTGACGGTCATCGGCCTGATCATGCTGTTTTCCGCCAGCTTCCCCCGGGCCTATTACGACACCGGGGACGGCACCTACTACTTCAAGCGGCAGGCCGCCTTCGCGGCGCTGGGTCTTGTGGCCATGTTCGTGGTCAGCAAGATCAACTACCAGCGCTGGCGCGGCGCGGGACGGCTGCTGGTGGGGCTGGCGCTGTTTCTGCTGATACTGGTCATCATCCCCCACAACCCGCTGGCCATCACCTCCCACAACGCCACCCGGTGGCTGGGCATCCGGGGCGTGTTCCAGTTCCAGCCGTCGGAGATCGCCAAGCTGGCGGTCATTGTCTACTTCTCCGACACCATCTCCAAAAAGCGGGAGAAGATGCTGACCTGGCGGCAGGGCATCCTGCCCTACGTGGCGCTGCTGGCGGTCATCGGCGTGCTGATGATGCTGGAGCCTCACCTGTCGGGCACCGTCCTGATCTTCGCCACCGGCGCGGTGCTGATGATCGTGGGCGGCATACAGGGCTGGCTGGTGGCAGCGGGCGTCGGCGGCATCAGCGCACTGGGCTTTCTGTTCATCAAGCTGGCGGAGGCCGGCGTCATCAAGTACGGCGCGGCGCGCATCGAGATGTGGCACAACCCGTGGGAGGACTATTACGGTGACGGCTACCAGCTGGCGCAGAGCCTGATCACCATCGGCTCGGGCGGCCTTTTGGGCGTGGGACTGGGCCGGGGACGGCAGAAGTTCCTGTACCTGCCGGAGCAGTACAACGACTTCATCTTTTCCGTGATCTGCGAGGAGCTGGGACTGATCGGCGCCTGCGTTATCATGCTGATCTTCTCCATGCTGATCCTCCGGGGCTTCTGGATCGCCCTGCATGCCCGCGACCGCTTCGGCGCGCTGCTGGTGGTGGGCGTGATGACCCATCTGGCCTTGCAGACATTTCTGAACATCGCCGTGGTGTCGGGCTTCGTGCCCACCACGGGCATCTCCCTCCCCTTCTTCAGCTACGGCGGCACGGCGCTGTGTTTGCAGCTGGTGGAGATGGGCATCGTGCTGAGCGTATCGCGGCAGATACCGGCGGCACGGGCGGGATAAAAGCGCAAAATCCGACAACAAATCGTAATATTTGACAGATAAAATACAGAACGTATCGAATTTTTAGGTATAAGCCGCCCAAGGCGGCTGGCAGGAGCAACCGTATGAGAGTAATATTTACCTGCGGCGGCACCGCGGGACACGTAAACCCTGCCCTTGCGTTGGCGGGGTATATGAAGGAGAAGGCCCCGGAGACGGCCGTGCTGTTCGTGGGCACGCCCACGGGCATGGAGCGCGAGCTGGTGGCCAAGGCGGGGTACGACTACGCCGCGGTGGAGGTCAGCAGCTTTCAGCGGAAGCTGAATGCGGCGGGCATACGCCACAACCTGCACACGGTGCGGGTGCTGGCGTCCTCCGGACGGCAGGCGCGGGCCATCCTGCGGGATTTCAGGCCTGACCTGGTGGTGGGCACCGGCGGCTACGCCAGCTATCCCATGGTGAAGGCAGCGGCCAGGGCGGGCATCCCCACGGCGGTGCATGAAAGCAACATGGTGCCCGGCCTGACCACGAAGATGCTGGAAAGCTACGCCGACGTCATCATGGTGGGCTTTGAGGACTGCCGCCAGCACTACAAGCACCCGGAGCGCATCGCCGTCACCGGGACGCCGGTGCGGGGGGATTTCTTCCGGCTGAGCCGGGAGGAAGCCCGGAAAAAGCTGGGCTTTGACGACGAGGCACCCCTTGTGGTATCCTTTTGGGGAAGCCTGGGCGCCAGCCACATGAACGAGTGCATGGTGGACTTCTTCCGCCGGGAGGACGCAGAGGGCTATCCCTTCCGCCACATCCACGCGGTGGGCAAGGGCGGCTGGGAGGCCATGGAGCAAAAGCTGCGGGAGCTGGAACTGCCCAAGTCCGACCGGCTGGACGTGCGGCAGTACATCTATGACATGGATGTGGTGATGGCGGCGGCGGACGTGGTGCTGTGCCGCGCCGGGGCCTCCACCATCAGTGAGCTGACGGCGCTGGGCAAGCCCACGGTGATGGTGCCGTCACCCTACGTCACCAACAACCATCAGGAGAAGAACGCGCGGCTGCTGGAAAAGCACGGCGGCGCGGTGGTCATCACCGAGCCGGAGAGCACCGGAGACGGGCTGTACAAGGCCGTGGAGGCCATTCTCTCCGATAATGAAAAGCGCACCTCCATGGCCCGGGCCATGAAGGAGCTGGGTATCCCCGACGCCACGGCGCGCATCTATGACACGGTCATGGCGCTGGTGCGGAAGTAAGGGAGTCACCCCTCTCCCCTGTCCGTTCATACAATGGCATAGCTGTTGGATGGACGGGAAAGGGAGGGCACATGAGGTATATCACCATAGAGGGCGGCACGCCTCTGCGGGGCGAGGTGGCAGTGCAGGGCGCGAAAAACAGCGTACTGCCCATTCTGGCCGCCACGCTGCTCAGCGGAGACGTATGCCGCATTGAGGGCTGTCCGCACCTGAGCGATGTGGACTCGGCGGCGGATATCCTGCGGTACTTAGGCTGCGCCGTGCAGTGGGACGGAGACGATCTGCTGGTGGACAGCACCACACTGACGCGGTGCGACATACCCCAGACGCTGATGCGGCGGATGCGGTCGTCCGTGATCTTTCTGGGGGCGATACTGGCGCGGTGCGGCTGGGCGGAGTTGAGCTATCCCGGCGGGTGCGAACTGGGGCCGCGGCCCATCGACCTACACCTGGCGGCCCTGCGGGCGCTGGGGGCGGATATCGACGACGCAGGCGGGACCCTGCGGTGCCGGGCGCGGAAGCTGACCGGCTGCCAGATCGTGCTGGCCACGCCCAGCGTGGGCGCCACGGAGAACGCCATGCTGGCCGCCTGCGGCGCGGAGGGCGAGACGGTGATCTGCAATGCGGCACGGGAACCGGAGATCACGGACTTACAGGCCTTTTTGTGCGCCATGGGCGCGGAGGTGCGGGGTGCGGGCGGCTCGGTCATCACGGTGACGCCGAAGCGCCCGCTGCACGGGTGCGTGCACCGGGTGATACCGGACCGGATCGTAGCGGCCACCTATCTGTGCGCGGCGGCAGCCGCCGGCGGAGAGGTCACGCTGCGGAACACGGAGCACCGGCACCTGGCGGCGGTGACCACGGTACTGGATCAGGCGGGCTGCGGCGTCCGCTGCGGTGAGGGGTACATACAGCTGACGCGGACAGGGCCGCTGCGGGCCGTACCACCGGTGCGGACGGCGCCGTATCCGGGGTTTCCCACCGACTGCCAGGCCATACTGATGGCGGCGCTGCTGCAGGCGCAGGGCACCACGGTGTTTGTGGAGAATATCTTTCAGAGCCGGTACCGGCACGTGCCGGAGCTGGCGCGCATGGGTGCGGACATCCGGACCGAGGGGCGGGTGGCAGTGGTGTGCGGCACGGAACGGCTGCACGGCACGGAGGTCGTGGCCACCGACCTGCGGGGCGGGGCGGCGCTGGCGGTGGCCGGGCTGGCCGCCGAGGGCGTGACCACGGTGCAGGGCATCGGCCACATCCAGCGGGGTTACGCGGACCTGGTCGGGGACCTGCGGGCGCTGGGCGCCCGGATCACAGAGCAATAGACGAGACAGCAGAAACAGCGGAGGAGCACGGACGATGGCAAGGCGCAGACGGTACAACCATAAGCGGCGGAGAGGAAGCCTGAGCTTCCTCTACAAGCTGCTGGCTTTTGTGCTGATCTGCACCGCCATCTCTCTGGCTCTGACGCTGTTTTTCCGTATACGCAGCATCGAGGTCAGCGGCAATGACCGCTATACCCGGCAGGAGATCATCGACGCGGCGGGCGTCAGCGAGGGGGACAATATGTTCCTGATGAACAAGTACAGCGCGGCGGAGCGCATCCGCAAGGCGCTGCCGTATATCGAGACGGTGCAGTTCCGGCGGTCGCTGCCGGACGGGCTTTCCATCATCGTGACGGAGTGCGCGGACCCGGCGGCCATCGTGCAGGACGGGAAAGCGTACCTGCTGTGCGACACGGGGAACATCGTGGACGAGGTAACGCCCGCTGCCGCGAAGCAGCGGATGCAGGTAAAGGGCCTGACGCTGACAGACCCGGCGGTGGGTCAGCCGGCAAAGGCGGCGGAGGGACAGGAGCTGACGCTGGAGCAGCTGCTGACGCTGATGCAGGCGCTGGACCAGCGCGGCATGACGGCGGACGTATCGCTGCTGGATATGAGCGACCCGGCGCAGCTGACGCTGCGGTATCTGGAACGGTTCGACGTGCAGCTGCCCCGGGAGGCCGACTACGGCTACAAGCTGGACTATCTGATGGCCGTGGTGAAGAAGCTGGAGGTCAACGAAAAGGGCGTTATCAATATGATGCAGGAGGGGAAGGCACGGTTCATTCCGGAGTGATGCCGCGCGTACCGCACCGCATCGGGGGCGCTGCGTAGGTGCTTCATGCTCCCGGCACAAAACTTTTTCGGTAAATTAAGTGCTTACACTTGACGCTTGCGCCAATTCGTAATACAATACAAGATATAGCATTTACCAGGAGAAATTCCGTCATTTTCATACAAATTATGGCAGGAGGAGCAGACATGGCTTTTGGATTGGAAACCGGCCCGGAGAACGTTGTCAGCATCAAGGTCGTGGGCGTAGGCGGCGGCGGAAACAACGTGGTCAACCGCATGGTACGCAGTGGCGCGCAGGGCGTTGATTTTGTCGCAGTCAACACAGACAAGCAGGCGCTGAATGCCTCCAGCGCTACCTATAAAATTCAGATCGGCGAGAAGCTGACCGGCGGTAAGGGTGCGGGTTCCAACCCGGATGTGGGCCGCAAGGCCGCGGAGGAGAGCCGCAACCAGATGGCCAAGGCGCTGGAAAACACCGACATGGTGTTCATCACCGCCGGCATGGGCGGCGGCACCGGCACCGGCGCGGCACCCGTGGTGGCTGAGATCGCCCGGGAGGCAGGCATTCTGACCGTGGGCGTGGTGACCAAGCCCTTCGGCTTTGAGGGACGCCGCCGCATGACCCAGGCAGAACAGGGCATCGAGGAGCTGCGGAGCAAGGTGGACTCGCTGGTCATCATTCCCAACGAGCGCCTGAAATACGCCACCGACCAGAAGATCACCTTTGCCAACGCCTTTGAGATCGCGGACGACGTGCTGCGCCAGGCGGTGCAATCCATCTCCGACCTGATCCGCGACACCGGGTTCATCAACCTGGACTTCGCGGATGTGACCGCCATTATGAAGGACGCAGGTCTGGCCCACATGGGCGTGGGCCGCGCCGCCGGCAAGGGCAAGGCCGAGGAGGCCGCCAAGATGGCCATCTCCTGCCCCCCTGCTGGAGACCTCTATCAACGGTGCACGGGGCGTGCTGATCAACGTCACCGGCTCCATGGACATCGGTCTGGAGGAGGTGGAGCAGGCCGCCACGCTGGTGCAGCAGGCGGTGCATCCCGACGCGCTGACCATCTTCGGCGCCACCTTCGACGAGACGCTGGACGATGAGATCCGCGTGACCGTCATTGCCACGGGCTTTGACGAGGCGCAGCAGGCCGCCAATGCCGCTGCTGTGACCCAGCCCGCACAGACGGAGAACAGCGGCGCGCCCCAGCCCCTGGACGAGGTGAAGGGCGAGCAGGGTCAGGACGAGATGGACAAGTCCTTCGACGAGATCCTGCGGATATTCAATAAGGATAAGTTCTGAGAAACAGGCCCCCCGGCTTCGCCGGAGGGCCTGTCTATATAGAGCAAATAGCCTCCCCCACAGGGGAGGCTTTTGTATCACCATTGTGCAAGGTCAACGGGAACGACGACCTCTTTATCCATGCCGGAGAAGAGCAGGGATGTGCCCGCTGCGGCGTCCTCCAGCATCGACAGGTCATACGTGCAGAGGAACAGGTTTCCATTATCGGCGGCGACGCTGACATCGTCGGGATAGATCCAGTCCTCAAGACCGTCCTCCCGCAGCGTCACCAGAAGGGGAAACGACTGGTATGTATCGCCCTCGGCGATGTACACCGTGAGCGTGTCGCTTTCCCAGTCCACCTCCAGGTGCTCCACGGTGAAGGCGGAATCCTCCAGATAGAACGTCTCCCCCACCGCCGCGTACTCCCGCGCCGACGCTACCGCCTCACCGACGTACTCCGGAGTGCTCCAGTCGTAGTCGGGCATCGGCTCATTGCGGTCAAAGATGTCACCGGACACGCCGCGCAGCGTGTTGATGAGCACGATGACAATGGACACGGCGATCACGGCCCCTATGGCGCCGGAAGCGGCATTCTTCTTCGGTACGTGCCACTGGATATGGGGCCGGGGGCGGCGGGTCTGGTTTTCATAGCAAACCTTCTCCTCGTGGCACTCCTTCTGCTCGTAGCAGACCTTCTCCTGTTCGGCGTAGTGGACGTCGCCGCCGGCGTCCACCCACTCCCGGCGGGGCGGGCGGTTATAGGCGCCGCACTTGGGGCAGAAGCCCTCACGGGAATCATAGGTCTTGCCGCAGGCCTTGCAGCGGATGGCAGGCATAGGCGGTCCTCCCTTCTGTGTTCTCACCGCCATTATACAGGAGAAGCGGCGGAATGTCTATCACCTTTCGGTTGCGGCGAAAAAAGGTGGGAAACCTGAAGTTGCACCGCGCGGACGCGCCCACCCCGTCGGGGTGGGCGCGTCTGCTTATTCCACTAGGCCGTATTTGATCTTGATGCGGTCCAGCTTCTCCAGCATGGGCTCCGCCAGCACCAGCAGGAAGAAAACTGTGGCTGCGGCGTGGACGCAGTCCATGGGAAAGCCGGTGACATAGTAGGCGGCGATGACCTTCCACTCCAGCGTGCGGGCATAAAGCAGGGCGGAGACGGGGTTCATGATGCCGCCGTAGATGAGCACGGCGGAGATGGCCCCGAACACGCACAGGGCGGCGCGGCTGCGGCGCAGCCAGCCCCGGCGGAACAACACCCCGCCAGGAAGCCGATGATGCCCATGGCGAACATCTGGAAGGGCGTCCAGGGGCCCTGGGAGAACAGGACATTGCTGGCCAGCATGGTCATGGCGCCCACCAGGAAGCCGGTCTCGCCGCCCAGGGCCACGCCGGAGATGATGGTCAGAGCCAGGACGGGCTTGAACTGAGGCAGCATGAAGAAGCGCCGCGCGGCCCGCCACGCCCAGGGCGCAGAGAGAGGCCACCAGCACCAGCTCACGGGCCTGTGGCTTCCGTCCCTCGAACACCAGGAAGAAGGGCACCATGCATTCCAGCAGCACGGCGAAGCGCGATGGGGTAGTAGGCAGTGTTGCCCAGGTAGAAAAAGCCCAGATACAGCGTGGCGGGGATGCACAGCAATATCAGCACCGCCGCCAGGCGGGTACGGTGGGAGAGCTTTCGCTTCTGCACCGGGGTCTGGAGCAGCGTCAGGGGCTTGGAGCGTCGGCCGATGGCGGCGATGCAGCCGAAAAGCAGGGCGATGAACAGGCCGTAAAGGCCCAGGGCTTGCCAGCCGGCCTGAGAGAGCGTGCCGCCGCCCACCAGGGCGGTGAGGTCAGTGTGTTTGGCCGCCAGCCAGAAGATCGCCAGCGCACCCGCACCGCATACGGCGGCGATGGTCCTGCGCCACCAGGGGAGCTTTTTCGGCTTCCAGGCGGTGGACTCCTCCGCCACCGGAGGCAGAGGCTGCCAGGCGGCAGGCACCTCCGGCTGGGGCGGGACGGTTCCGCCGATGACCGCGATCACGTCCTCCGGCGTGACGGCACGGGGGCAGAAGTCCCGGGCCATACGGTTGGCGGAAGTGGTATAGAAGCTGTTGCCGGAGAAGAAGTCACGGGGTGTGCCCTCCGCGACGATGCTGCCGTCGAAAAACAGGGCGCAGCGGTGGGCATACCGGGCACAGAAGGCCACGTCGTGGCTGACCATCACCACCGTCGTGCCGGCGGCGGTCAGCGTGGAAAGAATAGCGGCAAAGGACTGCTTGAAGGCGGCGTCCAGGCCCTTGGTAGGCTCGTCCAGCAGCAGGATATCCGGCTGGTGCAGCAGCACCTTACCCAGGGCGGCCCGCTGCTGCTCGCCGCCGGAGAGATCATAGGGATGACGGTCCAGCAGCTCGGTCAGGCGGCAAAGGGCTGTCACCTGCTCCACCCGGCGGTCACGCTGGTCTTTGGGGAGGTCCGTGCCGTCAAAGGATTCGTACAGGTCCTGACGGACCGTGTTTTTCACGAACAGAGCCTGCGGGTCCTGGGGCAGAACGCCGATGCGGCCCGTATGGGTCACGGTGCCCCGCTGGGGCGTCAGCGCACCGGACAGCAGGCCCAGGGTGGTGGACTTGCCCGCGCCGTTACCGCCCAGCAGGGCCAGCAGCTCACCCCGGCGGGCCTGAAGGTCCAGACCGCGGACCACGTCCGGCTGATCCGACTCATAGCGGAACCAGAGACCCGCGCCGGCAAGGGCGGTATCCCCGGCGGGATGCACCGGCGCGGGCGGCAGCGGGCACAGGGTGTGTTCATCGCACCAGCCGGACAGGAAATCGCGGCCCTCGCGGACGGTGATGGGGCAGGGCGCGTCGCTGTCCACCCCGGCCCAGATACGGACGGCGGCGGGCATGGCCAGGAACATATCGTGGCCGCGGCCCCGCAGGGAGCGGCACACCGCCTCCGGCGCGCCGGCACAGAGGAGATGGCCGCCGTCCAGCACGGCGGCGTGGGTGGCCAGGGGCAAGGCCTCCTCAAGACGGTGCTCCGTCATCAGAACAGTGATGCCCAGCTCGCGGTTCAGGCGGCCCACGGTCTGCAAAAAGTCGGCGGCGGCAATGGGGTCCAGCTGGCTGGTGGGCTCATCCAAAATCAGCAGCCGGGGCTGGAGCACCATGACCGAGGCCAGGGCCAGCAGCTGCTTCTGGCCGCCGGAGAGCTCATCCACTTTCTTATGGAACCAGTCCTGGATACCGAAGAAGGAGGCCATCTCCGCCACGCGGCGACGGATGGAGGGCGTGTCGCAGCCAAGGCTCTCCAGTCCGAAGGCCAGCTCATGCCAGACCTTGTCGGTGACGGTCTGCTCCTCCGGAGACTGGAGGACGAAGCCGATATCAGCGGCCTGCCGATGGGGCGGCAGGTCATCCAGCGGCTGACCGTCGAAGAGGATACAGCCCTCGGCCGCACCGTGGGGGCGCAGGGCGGGCTTCAGCTGGCGGAGAAGCGTGGTCTTGCCGCAGCCGGAGGCGCCGCAGAGGACCCAGAACTCGCCCTGACGGACCGTGAGGGACACATCCGCCAGCGCGGGGCAGGGCTGCTGGGGATAGGTAAAACCAAAATGCTCCAAACGCAGCAGTTCAGGCATGGGGAGTCCCTCCTTTCCGGACGAGATAGCGGCGCCGGGACAGGGCGTCCAGCAGCACCGGCGTAAAGCAGAGCAGGCCGTAAACGGCGAAAAAGCTGACCGTCAGCGGTGTGACGGGGCCGCTGAGCAGCATGGGGTAATACTGAAAGCGCAAGCCGCCGGCCAGACCGCCGCCCAGCAGATACAGGCCGCAGAAGGCCAGCCAGAGGGCGACGGCACCGTCACGCCGGTCAAAGCGGTAGAGGGAGAAGGAGGTCCTCCCCGGCAGGCCATAGCCCCGGCAGCGCATACTATCGGCGGTAATGAGCCCGCTTTCCAGGCTCCAGGTGACAACGATGGAGAACACACGAAGGGCGCTTCTGACGCGCCGGGCCGGGGCGCCGGTCCGGGTATCACGGCCCAGATGCCGCTGGGCCTGCGCCACGGCACGGAGCCGCCGGACAAAGCGGGGCACAAAGCGGAGGATCATGCTCAGCAGCAGGGACAGCGCCGGGATGACGCGGCCAAAGAGGTACACCACCTTGTCCGAGGTGATGACATCGGTGACGCAGACGAACCACAGCGCCACGGCGCTGAGCATGGCGCCGGCGGCCAGACCGTAGAGCAGGCTCTCCAGCGTCAAAGGATTGCCGGAGGGCAGATAAGCCAGAATGGTGACGCCCTGGTGGACAAAGGCCGGGTTCACCGCCGCCGCCAGGAGGGCCATAGGCAGCAGCCACAGCAGGTGGCGGCGCAGGCCCTTGCCGCCCAGCAGACGGGCAACATACCACCCGCCGCCCAGCGTCGACAGAACCAGGCACACCGGGTGCATCAGCAGCATCGCGCAGGCGATGACCAGGGCGAAATAGGCAAAGCTCACCGCCGGATGGCAAGTGCGCAGCGTATCGTCCATGGGATCACCTCCTGCATACATGATGTCTTAACCTTTTGATTATACCCTGCCGCCAGGGGATACGTCAATCCTGCGTGCGGAAAAAGGGCGGCAAAAGCCGCCCTTTTGTCAGCCCATGTAGGTATTGCCCACGTCTGCACCCATATTACAGGTGTAGAGCCACTGAATACTCTCGCCGCCGGAGAGCGTATAGCTGTCCGCGCCATAGCTGGGGAAGGTTCCCCCCACACAGTACATCCAGCCGGAGCTCCTGCCCACATTTTTTTCGAACAGGCCGTTGATGCCCCTGACATAGTTGCCGCTGGAGCTCACCGGGATACCCGCGTCACCGCAGGCCCGCTTCAGTACGGACATGACAGACTCACCCTCGGTGATGGTCACCGTGGTGGACAGGATCACGCCGTCGGCGGGGATAAGGCCCTTCACGCCGTCGGAGCACTTGTCCATATTATCAAGCACCGTGGCACAGGAAATGTACAGCGATACGGATGCCGCCGGCGCAGGGTCAGGTGCAGGCGCGGGGTCCGGGTCCGGCGCAGAAGCGCTGCTCCTGTTCCTGCTGTTTCTTCTCTTCTTCCAGCCGCTTCTGCTCCTCCAGGCGCTTGGCTTCCTCCTGCTTTTTGGCGTCCTCCTCGGCCTTTTTGGCATCATCAGCCGACTTCTGCTTGTCAGGCTTCTTATCGTCCGCGGTCTTATCCTCAGTCTTTGCCGCGTCCTGCTTGCCGTCAGCCTTGGTGGTGCCCGTTTCAGCTGTGTCGTCCTTCCTGGTGTCCGTGGTCTGCTCCTGCTTTGCCGTGGGAATGTTGCCGGGGGCGTACGATACGGTCTTTTTTCCGCAGGCGGCGCAGGTCAGCAGCAGGGACAGCGCCAGCGCCAACAGCCAAAATCGGTGGTTTTTCTTCATATCTCTCATTCCTCATAAAAGCGCCATACGCAGAGGCGCTTTCGCGCCCCTGCGTCGGCTGTTCTGTTGTTACTTGGAAACGCGCTTCTTCCGGGTCAGCACCACAACGGCTGCCGCCGCCAGGACCGCGCTGCCCAGCCACAGCACCATCTGACTGTCGTCCGCCGTATTGGCGGAGTCCTTCTTGCCGCTGTCGGCCGTACCGCTTCCGCCGTAGTAGTACCCGGAGGACACCGTCTCATAGGAGACGATAGCGAACGCGGAGGCCTTGTCCGTCTGGAAGGTCAGGACATAATTGCCCTTGGTGCCGCCCAGCGTAGCGGACAGCTCGGCAGTGGTCACATTGCCGCTGCTATCCGTGTGGCTGCGCATCACGCAGACGCACTTGCCCTGAAGGGCCGCGTACAGCTCGTCGGTGATGGGGATGGTCACGGTGACGCTGTGGGGCAGCTCGATAAGCTGCGCCACGGTCTTGATCTCGTTCCCTTCCGTCTTGACCAGCGCCACAGTCACGTCTACGACCTTCTCCAACTGCGCGTTCTTGCGGGATTTGTCGCCGCGCAGGGCGTCCAGCTTCTCGGCCAGCTTGTTCAGCTCCTTCTTAACCTCGTCACCGGCCGTCTTGGCCGCCTCGGTCAGGGCGCTCTTGCCGCCGTCGGCGGCCTTCTGCTCGTTGGTGAGCTGGAGCGTATCCGTCACGGTCACGGTGATTGCACCGTCGCTCACTGCTGCCTTGATGTCCGCCAGCACCTCCTCGGTGATGGTATCATCGGCCTTGATGACCAAGCCGTCGCCCGCGGCGGTCTTGTTGTCTTTGCTGTCCACCTTGATGTCATCGCCTTTGACGTTGGCCATCGGGTTCTTGACGCCGCAGACGGTGCAGACGCCGTTGACGTAGGTGTGCTTGCCGGTGGCGGGAATGGTCGCGCCAGCTGTGATGACAATGCCGCAGCGCTTGCAGTAGGTATCCGCCTCATGGCCGGAGGCGTAGCAGGTGGCCGCCACCGCCGCGCGGGTGGCCTCATCGTGGCCCAGGGCCGCGATGACCCAGCTGTCCTTGGCGATCTCGGTCTTGCCCGCCGCATCGCTGAAGAACTTGTGGCAGCGAGAGCAGGTCCAATAGGCACTGTTGCCTGCCTCGGTGCAGGTAGCAGCCTTGCCCGCCGTGGCAGTCATACTGTGCCCCAGAGACGGGACGATCATCGTCTCCTCCGTGCTGCAAACGCTGCACTTACGGGTGCTGATACCGCTTTCGGTGCAGGTGGCCGCCTTGGTCACCGTCCACGCGCCGAAATTGTGGCCCGTCGCGGGAACAGACTTTTCCTCCACGGCGCCGCAAATGGAGCAGATCCGGCGGCTGACGCCGTCCTTGGTGCAGGTGGCGGCCACGGTCACTTGCCACTCGCCGAAGCGATGGGCGCAGGCGGCGTCGGTCATATCGTAGAGGGCGTTGGCCTTCTCAGTAAAGCGCGCATAGGCGGCCATGGCGCAAAGCGCCTGCTCCGTGGCCATCTCGTTGACGGCCTTGTCTGCGAACTGATGCTTAAAGCCGCCGTTCTCCGCCACGCGGTACTGCAGGAGGTTCCCCAGCACGCTCAGGGTCTTCCCCTCCACGGTCTTGGTAAAGCGCGCGTCCGTGTTGGCATCCAAATTCAGGGCGGAAAGGGCGATGACCACCTGCGCGCAGCTCTCGGAGGAGTCGTAGCCGCTTCGATACTTGCCGGAGAGCCAGTTGAGGGCTTTCTCCACGGCCGTGTTCACGGTTTCATTGCCGCCGTCCTTATAGTAGGGCGCCAGCGCCTGCAGCGCCATGGCGGTCATGTCCACGTCGCCGACGGGTTTTGTGTCGGCGCTGGCTCTCCAGCTGCCGTCTTCGTTCTGCTGTGCAAGAACAGCCTGCACCAGCCAGGAGGTGTCGGAGGTGTAATTGCGGCTGTTGAGCGCCAGCAGACCCATGACGAGGCCGTTGATATCCGTGTTACTGGTATCGGTGACCTGCATGATATCCTTGTTCTGCAGCGCCTTCAGCAGGTTTTCGCCGCCCACGTTGGCGGGGTCCTTGCCGATGGCGGTAAGAGCCAGGGCAATACGCTCATTGTCGGTGATGACGGGGGTGTTTTTATCATCGGGAGCCCGGAGGATGCCGTCAGAGCCGATGTTCGCCTTTACATAGGCCACGACCTTCTCATAATAGGCCGCGATATATGCCTCGGACAGAGGCACCTTGGCGCGAGCCTGTCCCAGTACCGCCCACTCGCCGAAGAGATAGCTGACGACCGGGGCGCTCACCGCGCCTTGGATATACGCCTTGGCGCCGGCATACGCCTCATCGAAGCCGGGCACTTCCGCACCGGGCACGGCGGGATCCGTCGGATCCAGCGGGATATAGGTGTCGGTAAAGAACAGGCGCAGGGTGTCGCCGTCCTTGAGATAGGTGTTGTCCAGCGTGGTCTTGGGCAAGGTCTCGGTGCCGCCCTGTAAGGTGAGGCCGAACATCCAGCCGGAGGACTTGCCGTCGCCCTTCTCCTTGAGGGTGTGGCCCGCCGCATCGGTGATGCTCTTGATGTAGGCGCCGCTGCCGGTATAGGTGTACTTGGCACTGTCAAGGCACGCCTTCACAGCGTCCCAAGCGGTGGGATCCTCGTTGGCCTTGCCGGTGAAGGTAAAGCCGGAGATTCCCGTGAAAGTATGGCCGTTCTTGTTGTAGCCGTCCACCTTGACCTTCACGGTGAGGGTCTGATTTTCGTTGGGGTCATTCTGCCCCGTGGTACCGGGCACCGTTAGGTCGATCTGGATGGGCTGCTTGTAGAATTGGGCAAAGTTCTTGTAGCGTTCCTTGCTCTCCTCGGTGCCGTTGATGCCGAACTTTTCCCAATACTGGGCGTACTTGGTGTAGGTCAGGACGCTGTCCAGCGTAACTGTCGTATTGTACTCCGGCTGGTGCACACGCAGGAGCTCATTCTCGATGACGGAGGGACGGGAGGATCGGAAGCAGCGGTATTTCTCTGTATCGAGCCAGCCGGGGATATCGTCGGCCTCGATGCCGTCGAAGGTCATATTCACCGTGCCGCGGACGTATTTCAGCGTGCCGTCCTCGTTTTTGCAGATCTCCGCGAAGGGATACAGGTCGGAGGTGACCTTGGTCTTATCCGTATTCTCGTTCTTGATACCGTTCCAGTAGACATCCCCGGTCCGCGCCTCGGTCATAAAGGCGGCAGCGCCATCCAACTCCTGCTGGGTAAAAGGCTGAATGGTGAAGCTGAACTCCTGCCGCGCCAGCAGAAGGCCGGAGCTGCGGGTGGTGATGGTCACCACATACTTCGCCTTCACCGGCTCCTCACCGGGCAGCGGGCGGTAGACCATGGCGTGATACCCGTTGAAGTCCAGCACATCCGGGGTGAGGCTCACCATCGTGACCTTCTGGTTATAACTGTCGCTCATGATGCCCTTTTCCTCCAGAAGAGCGGGTCTGGGCATCTGCATATCGTCGCTGACGGCGGTCAAGTCCACGGGCTTTGTCTTGTCCACAAAGTCGCGCAGGAGCCCCTGATACTTCTCCGCCAGAGCGTTTTGCATCTCGCTGGTCACGCTGCTGTCGAAGGGCGCAACGGTGGCGTCAAAGAGCACATCGGCATAGACCTCCACGCCGTTGTCGCCGGTGATGTGCGCCAGCGTGTAGTCATCGAAGGCGTCATAGGTCACGCGGGCGATCAGCCGGAACTTGCCGGCCTTCTCGGGCAGCGGCGTGCCGTCGGCGGGCTGCAGGGGGCGGTTGACGGTTCCCACGCCGGTGCCGTTGGTGCCGTTGGTGATGTAGAGCCACTCGGTGTTCCGGGTGCCCCACTGCACCTTCACATCATAGCGTCCCGCAATGCCGGAGGGAAGCGTGAGGTTGGAGGTGATGCGGTCGTTCACGGTGTAGAGCGTCCAGCCCGCCACCTCGCTTTGGGTGGCCCCGTTGGTATTCTCGCCGCGGATGAGTTCCCAATTCAGGGACCCGGCGGCGCTCTCCAGCAGTTTCTGCACCGCGTCGGCGCTGCGCCCCACGGTGGCACGGAGGGTGATCTCCTTGGTGACCCCGGCATAGGTGATGTTGAACTTCAATCCCGTGTACTGCACGGTCTGGCGGGCGGTGCCGTCGCCGGTGAAGTAGATAATGTCGCCGTTGTCGGCAATGTACTGTACCTTGGTACCGTCAAAGCCGTTGGCCTTGGCGCTACCGTTGACATAGGTGATCTCGGAGTTGTCCGCCACATCCGCATAGCCCTGCTCTGCCAGCAGGCGGCGGAAGGCTTGAGTGATGTTGGTTTCATCATAGAGCCCCACGCCTTGCAGGGGCTGCACGGCGGTATTCTTGCGCGCGAACTCGGCGGCAATATCCTCCAGCGTCTGCACCTTTTCCGCATTCTCGGACCAGAGGCACAGCGTGAAGGTCTTGGTCTTCGTGGCAGCGCCGCTTTGGAGCGTGGCGATGAGGGTCACCGTGACCTTATCCGCCGCAGGCGCGGTGAGCGCGCCGGTGGCGGTGTTCACCAGAGCGTTATCCGCCGTCCATGCGAGGGAAACGGTCTTTTCCTCCCCGTCCACGGGAACGGTGACGCTCGCGGGCAGGGTCAGGAAGCCGGTATAGGTCTGCGCGGTCTCCTCTTCCTCCTCCGGGTCGCCGCTCACCGGGGTAAGGCCGCGGAGCTGATAGACGCCGGTGGCATCGGCCTTCAGAAGGTCTGCATTCTCGGCATCGAGCCCCAGTTCCTTATAGAAGTGCTTTTGCAGGGCGTTCAGGAAGTAGTCGTACAGGTTCGCGACCGCTTCGCCGGGCGCTTCGATGCCGTATTGCTCACAGAGGTCGGCCTTATCGTTATAGTTGTTGAGGTCATAGGGTTCCAGCACAATCTTGGCGTACCAGTCGGCCTTGGCTTTCTTGGCGGCGTCGGCGGCGCTCATGCCGCGAAGTTCCAAGGCGTTGGCGGCGGCGGCAGCGGCCTTGAGGTCGGCATTATCCACGGGGGTGCCGCCCTGCCAGGGCAGCACCGGGAAGCCGCCGTTGCTGTTGCCGCTGTCAAGGTGCATCCCCATCTCCGCCGCAAATTCCGGGGTGCGCATTTCCTCGGCGGTCTTTTGCAGGGCACCGGCAGTCGATGCGCCGATGCCGGCGGCATGGAGGTAGTAGCAGTTTTCCACCGTGGCGCCGGATGCCACGAGGTTCACCACCGGGCTGATGCCGGCCTTCGGACCGGTGACGGCGCCGGTGACATAGCAATTGCGCAAAACGGCGGAGGCATACACCTGCCCGGCGATACCGCCGATGCCCTTGTTGGTGTCTCTATCCGTTCTTGCCGACACATTGCCGGTGGAATAGCAGTTCTCCACGGTGCCATAGGTATAGCCCACGATGCCGCCGATATTCAGCGTGGAACTATAGGAGGTGCAGGTGTTTTTGATGTCGCCGGTGTTGACGCAGTTGACAATGCGGTTGCCTTTTGAGGCGCGTCCCACGATGCCGCCGGCAGAGGCGCTGCTGCTACTGGTGGTCACGGTGCCGTCAAAGAGGCAGTTCTCCACGGTGCCGGAACTGGTGGCCGCAATGCCGCCCACATGACTGCTGCCGCTGACTGTGCCGATGACCGTCAGGTTCTTCACCGTACCGGCGGAGGAAAGGCAGCTCACCAGACCTTCCGTGCTCTTCAGGCCGCTGACGATGTGCCGATCGCCGTCCAGCGTCCCGGCAAAGCCGGACTTGCCCTCAAGTTTATAATCATACTTGCCAAAGGCCGTCCAAGTCTTGCCGTTGAGGTTGATGTTGGCGGTGAGTTTGGCGCTGATGGCGGTCTGCCCGGTTTGGACAGCATCGGCAAACCATGCCAGTTCCGCGGCGGTGCCGATCTGATAGACGCCGTTTTTGTCTTGGGTGGGTGCGGTCTTGGCGGTGCCGTCCCAGCCCTCACCCGCGTAAGTTAAGGTGAAGGAAAGCGTCTTGTCCTCGGCGGCGGTGATGCTGCCGTGAACGGGGATATACTCCGCCTTGGCGACGGTATAGGCATAGGTCTCGCCGAGGTAGAGTTTGTAGCCGCCGTCGGCCTCGGGCTTGATGGTGCCGCCCACGGGGTGGGTCAGCGTAACGGCAGCGCCCTCCGGGGCAACGTTAAACTTCACCTGGTACGCCGTCAGGGCAGTGAGGGCCACATCCTTGGACACGTCCCCGCCTTCAACCTTGATGGTTCCTGTCTTAGTCTCATAGCCGTACTTGCTGACGGTATAGGTGTAGGTACCCGCAGCAACGGTGTATGCGCCGTTTTTGCCGGTGATCTCTGCGCCGCTACGGTCCTTCAGCACCACCGTTGCACCGTCGGGAGTTTTAAGGGTGAGGGTATAGAACGGAACTGCTGCAAAATTCTTCAGGGCTGCGTAATAGTAACTGGTATAACCATCATAACTAATGGTCAGCACATCACCCTGCGTAAGCTCCACTGAAAAATCTTTCCAAGAAGTTTCTCTGTCAGCACGCTTGACTTGTGTACTGTTCTTCTTTATGGTGAAATAATAGTATGCATCCGGCTCATCATCATACCAGTCGCCTTCCACATACCCTGCCGCATTGGCGATATAGCTGAACGACAGCTTCATATTCTTTGTAGCTGTGAGAGCCAGTGTGGTCGTTTCTGTGGTCTTGAGATAGGAGTCCTTGCCAGCACCCTCTATGGTAAATTTCCCCTTGTCACCGCTGACGGTGATACCCTGGCAATTGGCAAAGAAATCCTCAAATATCGCCTTTTTTGCCAGCGTCACTGTGATATTCACCTTATCGCCATTCACAGAGAATATACCGCCGGCATTATCGCAGCCATCGCAGGCAACTGTATAAGCGTAGCTGCCATTGGACAGACTGCAGCCTGTACCATCACCGGTATATACCGCCTTACCGTTGGTTTTGACGGTCACTGTCGGATCCGCCGTGATCCCTGCGGGGCGCGAGATATCAAACGCCACGGAATAGGCCGCAGATTTGGTCAGCGGCACCGTCTTTGCCACATCTGCAGCAACATTGATCGTTTCCGTAACAGTGTCATACCCATAAGCCGACACCGTGTAGGTATACTCACCTGCAGAAACGATGTATACACCATTCGTACCTTTAAGTTCTGCGCCTGTGCTGTCCTTCAGTGCAACGACCGCATCAGCCTCTTCAGGCTCCGCTGTCAACTTCACCTCATACAGGGACGAAACTGTGAAATCCTTGAGCTTGACATAGTAATCACCTAAGACATATGTCTTTATAAGATTCAGTCTCAGCGTATCGCCCTTTTTCAGATCAATGGTGAAGTCCTTCCACTGAGTACTCCCCCATGACCGCATCTCTGGATTATAGCTGTTGTTTTTTACGATCGTAAGAGCTGCGTAAGAAGAATCATAATTGCAGCCCCAATACTTAAAGCTAAGCGTCACATTGGCCTTTGCCTTCAGCGTAATCGTAGATGTACTGCTTGTATTTCCTTGAACCGGATTGCTGGAGCGCAGGCAAAGGCCGTCGCTGTCGGTCATGTCCACCACATAAGGATAGGTGGCATCATTCGTCACCTCAACACTGTTAACAATACCAGCGAAGAAGTCATCAAACTCAGGCTTCTTAATGACCTCGATCTCAATGGAATCCGTTTTTTCCTTGTAGGTCACAGTCACCGTCTGCTTTCCCGGCGCGGTGTTGTCAAATCCCGCCACCGTGAAACCCTTGGTGATGACCTCGCTACTGTTATCGTCATAGGTAACTGTAACACTGAGCTCCAGTTCATCGCCGGTATAGCACGTCGTTTTAGCCGACTTTACGGAAATAGACACGACGTTCTTTTCCACCACTGGCTCCGGGTCCTTCAGCGTAGGATAGCCGCCCCCATTGTACTGGAATGCGCTGCCAAGGGTGGCGGCAAATTCCGCGGACTGCATGTCGGCGGAGGATTTGAGGTCACACTCTTCCGTTGTAGCATTCGTTCCCTTATACGCCAAATTCAACCCGTCTTGTTTTATTGCGTAGCAATTAGTCAAAGCATAGTTCTTACCTCCACCTATCAACGCATATCCCGCATTGGTAGATGCACCATAAGCAGTGACTGCTCCGACAGAATAGCAATTTTTAATCGTTGCAACAAGAGCGCCTGTGCTTTGTCCCACGATGCCAGCGTAGTTATTAAAGCCAGTGATATTCCCTCTGTTATAACAGTCTATGATGGAGTTCTGGCCCTCCATCTTTCCAACAATACCACCTACAGCAGAACCAGTACCGTTTACTGCACCTTCATTCGCACAGTTTTTGATCCCAACAGAAATGCTTTCTTCGTTATTATAAGCTTCGCCCAAAATACCGCCCACATTCTTATTTCCTGTAATACTCGCGGTATTTTTGCAATTTTCGATCTTAACATTATCTGTAGCATAGCCAGCAATGCCTGCTACACATTTCTTACCTGTTGTCGTGACACTGCCTGCGGTGATCACATTCTTCACCACGGCGCCGTCCGCCAGTTTGCTGAACAGGCCGACATTGGCCGTGGAAGCGGCGATATCCAGCGTCACGGTGTGGCCGTTGCCGTCAAAGGTGCCGGTAAAGTCCTTGGCATAGGGCGCCGTGACGGTGATATCCGCCGTCAATTGATAATTGCCGCCGGGCTCCATCGCGGCAAACGCCTCCGCGGTGCCGATATCCTGCACCGCGCCTGCCGCCGCCAGCATCGGCGCCGCGCCGCCGCTGCGGGCAGACCGGGACACAGGCGTTTCCGGAGCAGGCTCCTGCTGCTCCTGCGTCTCCTCATCCTCGGCAAGGACGGTGTTCTCCGTGTCCACCGGAGCTATCTGTTCCTGCTGGGTCTGCTGCTCCTGATCCGCGGCCAGCGTGTCGGCCAACACGGAGGTGGGCAGCAGGCTGACGACCATCACGACGGTCAGCAGCCAGCTTATGACTCTCTTCCTCATATCTCTTTCTCCTTTATGTAAATTTTTTGTCGACGTGAGGGGGTGGGCGGGGATGCGGCAACATCCCCGCCCCACTTATGGAAAAGCACGCGGCCAATGGCCGCCTCAGCTTGACAAAGGGGACTCGTCTGCACAGTTTCACGGTCAGATGGAAAGCGCACGGCGCCTCAGCTTGACAGTCGAGTTTTCCGCACCGCTTCGCTGTGTATGGCAGCGTGTCAGCCTGGCAAGGGAAATATTTTTCATGCAGGGCATGAAAAACGGGACAGAGTGCACTCTGTCCCGCGAAAATGAAACGCTGCCCGGCGCAAAGCCGGACAGCGAACGCAATAGATACGACCCATGCACCACGGAAAGATGTCGCCGCCCCGCCGCCCGCCCAAAAGGGCCGGCCGCGAAAAAGGCGGCGCAAAAAACACCGACCTCCCATTCAGGAGGTCAGCGTGGTACATCTACATGGTGGTACAAGATTCCCGCACACGGAGAGCGCGCCCGCTGCAACTTTGTCCTACACAATGCAATTCTCCTGGCTCGCGCCGCGGGGGGCAGACATCCCTCCTCGTTTGCAGCCTACCTTCTCATGGGCTTACCCACAATGGCGGACTTTCGTCCCGGCGGCTCTCGCCGCTTCGGTGCATCCTTGCGCTCACAGTACCGGTCGTGCGGGGTTTGGCTACCCCTTTCCTTCTATGCCGACGCCTGGCCCGTGGTGGGCTGTACGGCCGCCGGCGACATTGGATCAACAGACTGTTTATTTACTTGTCAGCGACATTATATTACAGGAATTGGCCGTTGTCAACCCTCCTCCCTACCCCAATGCCACGTCCAGGATCATCATTACGGTAAAGCCCGCGGCAAAGGCCAGCGCCCCCGGGCCGGGGTCGCCGCGCGTAGGCAGCAGCTCGGCGGCCACCACATAGAGCATGGCCCCGGCGGCAAAGCCCAGCAGCCAGGGCAGTGCCGGAACGATGAGCGCCGCCGCCAGCACCGTCACGCCGGCGGCCAGGGGCTCCACCACGCCGGAGAGCACGCCGCCCAAAAAGGCTCTCCCCTTCCCCGCACCGGCGGTACGCAGGGGCAGGGCCACAATGGCGCCCTCCGGCACATTCTGGATGGCGATGGCCAGCGCCAGCGTAAACGCCGCAGCGGGCGCGGCGGCTCCTGCCGCCACACATCCGGCATAGGCCGCACCCACCGCCATCCCCTCCGGGATGTTGTGCAGCGTCACTGCCAGAAGGGTCATGGTGGTGGAACGGTCGGTAACAGCCTCCGGCAGCAGTCGCTCCAGCAGCCGCAGGAACAGCACCCCCAGCCAGAAGCCGCCCGCCGCCGGAAGGAAGGACCAGCGGCCCATGTCCGCCCAGTCGATAGCGGGCAGCAGCAGGCTCCACACCGAGGCGGCGGTCATCACCCCGGCGGCGAAGCCCTCCAGCACGCGGCGCAGAACGGCGGAGGGCGCTCTTCGCAGGCAGAATACGCACGCCGCACCCAGCGACGTGCCCCAGAAGGGGAGCAATATCCCCTGAAGGACAGATGATTGCATAGACACTCCCTTTTCCGTATCCGTAGTATGCGGAGCCGGGCGGCTCCGTACAGTCTATCCTACGCAGCGGGAAACGAAAGGTGAAAAGACAAGGGCCCCCGCCGAAACGGGAGCCTTTGGGAAAAATACAAAGTCATTCAAAATGCTAAGATAAGGCGGGAGCGCCCGAAGGGTGCTCCCGCTGCGCGGCTTATTGCTTTATGTGAGACGCAGCTTCACTGTATCGGCAGCTCCACCGCGATGGTCGTGCCCTTGTCCGAACTTTCCTCCACCCAAACGGAGCCGCCGTGGAGATCGGCGATCTCCCACACCAGCGAAAGCCCCAGCCCCACGCCGCCGTATTCCCGGCTGCGGGACTTATCCACCCGGAAGAAGGGCTGGAAAATGCTCCGCTGATACTCCTCCGGAATGCCGCGACCGGTGTCGGAAACGCGGATCAGGAGCTTTTTCCGGCTCCTGTGTGACGTAGACCCACACCGAGCCGCCAGGGCGGTTGTACTTGACGGCGTTCTCCGTCAGGTTGAAGATCAGCCGGTAGATCAGCGCGTCGCTGCCGGTCATAACGCCGTCGCCCTCCGCTTTTAGCGTGACACCGCGCTTTTCTGCCAGCGGGGCGAGGTCTGTGAAGATCTCCTCAATCATTGGGATAAGCTGAATCTGCTCGTTCCGCGCCACCTGCTGCAAATTGCTCATTTCCAGCAGCGTTTTGGTCATCTGGGTCAGCCGCTCCGTCTGCTCCCGCAAAAGCAGGAGAAACTCCGCCGTCTCCGGCAGCACATCGGTGTGCTCTGCGGAAAACAGCTCCAGCTGTGCCTGCATCAGCGCAAGCGGCGTGCGCAGCTCGTGGGCGGCATTGCCGGTAAACTGCCGCTGGGCGGTAAAGGCGTTGTTCAACCGCTCCAGCATCTGGTTGAAGGAGTGGCTAAGCTGCCGGAATTCCGGCAGCACGTCCTCATCGATCCTCACATCCGCCAGATTGTTCAGCTGCACCTTCTCTACCTGAGAGGCGAAGCTGTGCAGGGGCTTGAGGGCTCGCCCGCTGACGAAATAGGCCAAAATTCCGCTGAGCAGTGTCACTATAGCCGTGATATACCAGTTGGTGGTGCGGAAGCGTCCCTGCGCCCCATCGACAACGATGGTCAGCTCCTCGCTGGGCGCAACGAGCTGCGGGTCAAAGCTTGCCATGCCTTCCTCATTCAGGATCACCGTGCCGCCGCCCTGTAAGCTGTCTGCAATGGTGTCCATATAGTACACACCGGAGGAGCACAGCAGCAAATTCATGGCCACGCAGGTGATGCCGATGAGCAGGACGGACATCAGTGTGATGCGCCACTGCAGGGAAAGCCGCTTCATTCTTCGTCCCCTCCCATCAGATAGCCCTCGCCGATGCGGTTGCGGACAGGGTCGTAGCCCAACGCGGTGCGCAGCTTCTTCCGCAGGGCGGAGATGTGGACGCGGATGGAGTTGCTGAAGCTGTCCACGCTGTTGTCCCAGACGTGATCCATCAGCTCCTCCTGACTCACAGGCCGCCCCTGATGCGCCATCAGGTATTCCAGGATCCCCGTCTCCTTGCGGGTCAGCGTCAGGGGCTGCCCGTTGGCGGAAACTGCCCGCGCACGGGCATCAAAGGTGAGCTGCCCGCAGCGCAGCACCACATCCTGCTGGGTAAACTGCCTCAGGGTCAGGCTGCGGATGCGCGCCTCCAGCTCCGCCAGATGGAAGGGCTTCGCCAGATAGTCATTGGCGCCGGCATCCAGCCCATCCACCTTGTCCTCCACCTCACTGCGGGCGGAGAGGATCAGCACAGGTGTCTCTCTGTCGGTCTGCCGCAGGGTGCGCAGCACCGTCATTCCGTCCTTTTTCGGCAGGTTCAGATCCAGCAGCACCAGATCGTACCGCTCCGTTTCCAGCAGCTCCAGCGCCTTCTCGCCGTCGTAGCAGCAATCCACGCTGTAGGCCGACCGCCGCAAACTGCGGGCGACGGTGTCGCACAGGGCGCGCTCGTCCTCTACAATCAAAAGGTGCATAGTCGTCTCCTTAATGAACAGGTTGTCTCCTATTATAGCAGAGCCGGATAAGATTTGTGTTAAATTTCTGTTCTTAACAGAGATTTTAACCCGCCTGCGCTATGATAGGCCACAGAAACAGGAAAGGGTGATCAAAATGAGTCACAGGAAGAAGGCAGCAGCGCAGGTCACGCTGCTGCTGGCGGGAGCCGCCATGCTGTGCTTCGGTGTCTGGCGGGGCGAGGCCGCCACGGTGCTGAGCAAAGCGATCAAATTATGTCTGGAGTGTGTGGGCATTGGATAAGAAGAATACTTCGGGCGCGTCCCATCTTTTGGCCCGTTTTCGGGGCTGGATACAGGCGGGGGCGGCCTTATTGACCAACCTGCACCTGCCGAACTTTCCCAAGGGCGGCATATATCAGGGCGCGGGGAAAACCGTCTGCGTGCCGGGGCTGAACTGCTACTCCTGCCCGGCGGCCTCCGGCGCCTGTCCCATCGGGGCGTTTCAGGCGGTGGTGGGCTCGTCCAAGTTCAGCTTCTCCTATTATATCACAGGCTTTCTCATTCTGCTGGGAGTACTGCTGGGGCGCTTCATCTGCGGCTTCCTGTGTCCCTTCGGCTGGTTTCAGGAGCTGCTGCATAAGATCCCCACGAAAAAGCTCTCCACAAAAAAGCTCAAGCCCCTGACGTACCTCAAGTACGCCGTTCTGCTGGTGATGGTCTTCCTGCTGCCGGCATTCCTTGTGAACGACGTGGGCATGGGCGACCCCTTCTTCTGCAAGTATCTCTGCCCCCAGGGCGTGCTGGAGGGGGCCATCCCACTGTCCCTTGCCAATTCCGGCATCCGGGCGGCGCTGGGCAGCCTGTTTACCTGGAAATTCAGCATCCTGCTGGCAGTGATCGTGCTGAGTATCGTATTTTACCGGCCCTTCTGCAAGTGGCTGTGCCCGCTGGGTGCGTTTTACGCGCTGTTTAACAGGGTGTCGCTGTTCCAGATGAAGGTGGACAAGGGCAAGTGCGTTTCCTGCGGGAAATGCGCCAAGGCCTGCAAAATGGATGTGGACGTGACAAAAACGCCCAACCATACTGAGTGCATCCGCTGTGGGATGTGCATCCGCGCCTGTCCCACCAACGCCGTCAGTTTCCGCTACGGCTTTGGAGACGGCAAAAAAGAACCTGTAGAACCTGCAAATACATTAAAAACGGAGGAAACAAAATGAACGTAAAGAAAATCATCACACTGCTGCTGGCGCTGGTGCTGGCCGCCGGTATGGTCGCCTGTGGCACAAAGCCCGCAGAGGACACAGACGGCAATGATGGCGGCGAGGAGGCAAAAGCGCTGTATGAGCAGCTGATGGCGCAGGAAAATGCCATCCTGTCGGAAAACACAGCTCTTTGGGAAAAGGTCTTTATGGCAGCCGATAAGGGCATGGCCATGATAGAGGACGGCGGCAACTACGGCGATTTTCTGCTCAAGACCATCGAGAATGCCAAGGATCAGTTCACCGAGGAGGAGCTGACGCTGCTCACCGGCGAGGCCACCAAGATCAAGGATATTGAGAACCAGCGGGCGGAGCTGGAGACGAAGTATCCCCTGGCTGTCAGAGACGCCTGATAGTGATGACAATACGAGCGTCCCGGCGGGCAGCGATATGACCACGCCGCCTGACGATGGCAGTATGCAGAAGTTTCCCGCCTTTGAGGGCAAGGATCTGGACGGTAACACGGTGAAGAGCAGCGAGCTGTTCGCCAAAAACGCCGTCACCGTTGTGAATTTTTGGTTTACCACCTGCAACCCCTGCGTAGGGGAGCTTGCCGAGCTGGACGCGCTGAACAAGGAACTTGCGGAGAAGGGCGGCGCCCTCATCGGCGTCAACACCTTCACGCTGGACGGCAACGAGACGGCCATTTCCGAGGCCAAAGATGTGCTTGCCAAGAAGGGCGCGACCTATCAGAACGTGTATTTCGCTTCCGACGGTGAGGCGGGAAAGTTCACCACCAATATCTTTGCCTATCCCACCACCTATGTGGTTGACAGGAACGGCAACATCGTGGGCGACCCCATCGTGGGTGCGATCACGGAAAAGAAGCAGGCGGAGGCACTGCAAGCCCAAATCAGCAAGGCTCTATCCGCCGATATGGGCTGACAAACAGACTTGTAGATATCTCCTGTACCTGTTTGTGGCCTGATTTCAGATACATATCAACAGAAAAAACGGGACGGCTGTTCTTTTGAGGAACAGCCGTCTTTTTCTGGGAAGACAGCGAATGGGGCGCGGGGCTATTTGCCCGCGCCCCTAAAGAGCGGCGCAAAGCGCCAAAAGTGATCCTGTGAGTAGTTTTTTCCCTGTTTTCATCTTCTTTCCTCCGTTCAGAATTGTTTATCACGGCGAAGCTCACCCGCAGCAAAGGGCGGAGGACAGCCTGTTGATGACAACTGAGATCGCAAAGCATATCAGTAGCATGTGCAGTCTATCCAAGGTGCTTTTTGTTGATGTGAGGTCACACTTCGTCCTTTTTCCTCTGCTCCAAAAGCCAGGCTGTCATGTCCTGCAAAGTATCCTCCACCGGGCGCGGATGATACGCAAAGCATTCCGATGCTGCAGCATGACTGAATTGCCCGTTTGAGGCAAGAACAGCAACGGAATAAGGGGTGAAAAACAGCGGCTTTCGCTCCTTCGTGCTTCGACGTTCATAGTATGGAGCCGCCAGCTTTGCAAGCCCCAGTGGCAGGCAGATGGGGCGATACTTCAGCTTTGCAGTCTTTCCCACGAGCTGAAGCATCTTGCGAATGGTGACATAGTGGCCGGACAAAATGTATCCTTTGCCGGGCTCTCCGTTTTCGGAACAGGCGAGAATGCCTTTTGCCACATCTCGCACATCCACGAAGTCATATCCGCCGCAAACGGCAAAGGGCAGCTTTCTGGAAAGAAACGATTTCGCCATTGAGGTGAAGCTCCCTCCCTGTATATCGCCCGGCCCGATGATACCGGAGGGGAAGACAATGCTGGCATTCAGCCCGCGCTCTGCCGCATTGAAGACAAGCTCTGTTGCGGTTGCCTTGCTCTTGGCGTAATCTCCGTCCACAAGCCCCGGAGAGAATTCGCAATCCTCCGTAATGGTGCAGCCCTTTGGCTTTTCCGGTATGGCATGGACGGAACTAACATAGACCATTTTGCCCACATTACGCTCCATACATTGCCGGAGAACGCTCCATGTCCCACCTACATTGACCTGATAGAGCTTCGAACCGGGTCTGGACGCGACGGAGACGATACCGGCGCAGTGAATCACACAGGTACGACTGTCGGCATCCGCGAAGAAGTCTGTCAGCGAGTTTTCCGCACACACATCACCGATGACGGTATGGACTTCTTTGGGGAGCAAATTGATATAGGGGTCATCATGCAGCACAAGCGCATGCACTCGTGCGCCGCGGCGTGCCAGTGCTTCTACAACAGCTCTGCCGAGGAAGCCGGTGGCGCCTGTAACAAGATATTTATCATACATGTAAAAAGCCTCCCCTCTCAAATAAGCATACAAGTGTTGATTATCTTTTACAAGTACAGTATACTTGAGGGGAAAGGCAGAAGCAATCAGCACTTGCCATACGACCGAAAAGAAAAACAACACTTTCTGTCAAAGCGTTGTTTTTCTTTGTAAACTTTTTTTGGAGTAGCTCTATATGGAGAAGATGGATGCAAGGAAACGCTATACGCAAATGGTGCTCAAGCAGTCTTTTCTGAAGCTGCTGAAGGAAAAACCTGTAAACAGAATTACGGTGAAGGAGGTTTGTGCGCTGGCGCAGCTTAACCGTGCCACCTTCTATGCCCATTACAGCGATTGCTTTGCCCTGATGGAGAGCATTGAGAATGAACTCATCGATACATTTGAGAACTCCCTTCGCTATGTCAATTCGCTTGATGTGACGGCTCTGATCGAAGCCATCTACGATATGGTCGATCAGAATCAGGCGGCGTGTCGAATTCTAATTCTGGGGAATACAAACGCAACCGTCCTTATGCGGATGATTGCCCTGGCCAAGGCGGACAGCATTGCTTACTGGCGGAAAGAACTGCCCGGAGCCAGTGAGACAGAGCTGGAAATGATGTATACCCATCTGTCAAACGGTTTGATGCATGTCGTCGTGGAGGGCTATGACAAGTACAGCAAAGAGGAAGTGGTCCGTTTTGTCAACCGGGTAGTAAAAGCCAGTCTTTCGCTGTTCCAATCGCCCCAAAGACCTCTTGCTTAACATAGGCCTTATGCTTGCGTGGTATAATAAGCTTTGCAAAACGGTCGATGGTCAAAGGAAAGGATGGAGAAAATCAGTCATATTTTATGAAAAATGAGCATAAGAAAACCCCGGAAAATGCGGATTTTCCGGGGTTTTTGAGCTTTTGAGCTGTGAATTTGCGTCCGATCAGCGCTTGGAGAACTGAGGTGCGCGACGAGCGGCCTTCAGACCGTACTTCTTGCGCTCACTTGGCAGAAACCCTTGTATTTGCAACGACTTGCGGGTTTGACGAATAAATTTGTCGTCGATTTTGTCTTTTAAGGTGTGCGTATGGTGCCTGCGGGGGATAGTTATGTGGTAGGATCGGACGGGAAAACCTCATTGATCTGCTTTGCAGACTCTGTCCGTTTTTCTGCGCTCTTGGCCTGTGCGTAGATTTTGAGGGTAACATCGGGATTCTTGTGCCCGGCATAATCCATTACCGTGCGAACATCGACCCCACTATAAATCAGGTTTGTGATATAGGTCTTTCGAAGCATGTGTGTTTTAACCGGGAAGTCAATGATATAGCGTACATTGGGATTGTGGGCAGCAGTCTGGCCTGCTTCCCGATTGACGGAATGAGACTTCTTTCCATGCTGTTTATAGCGGATATATTCGTCCGGTCCAACGCTGCGTCGCTTTATCTTTCGCCACATATTCCGGAACTGAGTCTCGCTCAAGGGAAGTCCACTGCTATTACAAATAACAAAATCAGAGGCAATGCTCTTTTTGATTTCTTTCAAATGATTGAAAAGGGGCACTGGAATAGGTATATTACGGTGGCCAGTTGCGGTCTTGGTCACATTGGAAATCTCCGGACGATTGTGGCAGAAAATACATGTACGCGTAACCTCGATCTGCGGAGTGTCCGCATTGAGATCAACGCAGTCCCATTGGAGTGCCAGAGACTCCTCGCGCCGCAGTCCTGCATAAAGCCCCAATTTGACAAACGTTTCCAGAGGATAAATTCCTTTGATCGCGGCAAGTAGCGTGGCAACCTGCGCGTCCGTCAAGTATTCCTCCCCTGTATCCTCTTTTTCGCGCCTCACGCGTTTAAAGGTATACTTTGTCGTTGGGTCAACCTGGATCAAATCACAGGTGAGGGCATCGGCAAAAATCTGTTTGATTAGCATAGAAGCCTTGCGATAAACGGACGCGGACTGCGCCTCTGCTACAGCCATAGCCTTCTTTATATCTTCGCCGGTGATGTCGATCAATCGCTTGTCACCAAGCACAGGGATGAAGTGTGTGCGGATGATCTGTTCATAATTGTTATAGGTGTTCCGCTTTAGGTCAGCGGACTTATCCGACAGCCACTCCGTTGCGCGTTCGCTGAAAGTTGGGAATTCCTTAATTTTGCGGCGAAGACGAATCTCGGCCTCCCGCTTTTTTACCTTCTCGTCGCGCTCTGCAATTGTTCTACCATAGACAGTGATATACTTTCCGCGTTCATCGCGAATGCTTTTATAATAGTACTCGATTCCATTTCGAACTACTGTCTTTTCTTTTCTCCGGGGCATCAATTACGCCCCCCTCTTTCCATTACCACCGCGAAAGCTGGGGCAAAAATCCGCTCTGCCGCGAGCCACGCCATCAAGCCGCTGTTCGATAAATTTCCTCAAATCCTCTTCGCGATAGCGGACGTTTCCCTTGCGCCGGTATTGGACAGCAGGAAGTTCCCCCGCTGCGCGAAGGCGGTCAAGATTTGAAACTGAGATCCCTAAGTATTTCGCCGAGTCCCGGCGATCGAGTAAAATGGGATTCATGGCGTCTCCTTTTCTAATTGATTTTTCCGAGACGCCATGATAAAATAACCTTGCACTGGTACTTGATGGCTTCTCGCTGTCTTGTATCCTGCACCTCCCGCCGGCAAGCGGGAGGTGCTTTTTATTGGCCGAGGCTTTTCGTTCAGCCTTCCTGCTTCGTCAATGATAGCATTTCCACAGGCGTAAATTCCGAGACGGCCTTCCCGTACTCTTGCTTAAGGCTCTGATGGCTATCAGCCACTTCCTGTTTCGTAGATAGATGTATCTCCGCAGGCGTTGATTCCGGGCGAGCCGGCCCCGTATTTTGTCGTTATTTCAGAGAAATAACTTGAAGACTATCTGTCTTCTCCTCTAAAATAACACAGGTGGCGATAAAAGTCAATATATAGATGTAAAAAATAAATCATAACACTCAAAATGTTAATACAATCATTTCTGCCAAACGCCATTTCGCTTATCTTATGTTGACTTTTTTTCGTTCTTGTGGTACTATTAATCAAACAAATTGGGAGGTTTGTATATGGGTGAAGATGCAAAGATGCCAAAAGAATTGGAAAAATTTGAAGACTACTATATGCGAACGATGGAAATTACAGGAAGTAGAGATAATTTCCCCAAAGATCCTCAACTGGTAAAAGATGTAATCAACTTGTTCCTACAGCAAAATCCAAGAGTTTCGCAGGTGGATATTGCAACCAAATATGAACTCGCCCCAAGCCTGTTTTCTCGATTTCTAAGGACAGATAATGTAAAATCAAAAGCAGAATGGAATCGGGTAGCATATAGACTGGGGTTGGATATTGATTTAGCAAGGTATATAAGAAACGCACGAGAACTAATTGAGTTAATTTGGTCTTGGCAACAAATCTACTATGGTGAGCGTCTGACTCGCTTTATAGAAGGAACATTTGAAACGGCTGGCCTTATTCCTTATCCACCAAAGCACTTGGAAGATACGGAAGATTCAGAAAAAAGCTATGAGAATATGCGCTATTTTCTGATTAATAGCACAAATGAAGAAGCATGGTTCTTCTATTACTTCAAAGGCCGTGACACACTTGCCTCAGATGTTGTCTTCAACTTGCTATCCAACGAGAATATTTCGACGGTTCATATGATTATCATTCTTAATAGCGAAAACGCCTTTGAGGATGTAAAGCAAACCTTTCGCAGAAAGGATTGGAGAAATAATCTGCGCTATGCTTCTTTGACTGTTCTTCGGGTTGACGATGAAATTTCTACCATCATTAATGAGTATTCAGATGGAGATTTGGGGCTCAAAAAGCGGTCTGAGCAAGGAAGTGGCACGAGCACCGTGCCTTCCGCAACTCCGCAGTGACCCCAGCGGCCTAGACAGTCACGCTCAGGCGGGGAAATGTAACTTCGTACCCCCGCACCTGCCCCCTAATCCCAGCGTAGCATAATCGAGTATATTGTCAATACGTTCGGAAGGACAAATTCCAAGGAAATCACTCTCTATCTAAGGGAGGGCTACCTGCTGTTTTCGGCAAGTGGTATTCCTTCATTTATTCAACCGATGCGGCCTATTCTCGACAACTGGCTCAATGCTTAACTGGCATCCCTGCTCTGACACATCAAATGCGTATTTACGTTTCGTGAGTCGCGCGGCGTATAGCAATTGCCTTCGCAGTCGCACTCAGCCCCTTCAGAGCCCCATAGTGTCATGCCGTGGGGGTAGGCGGGGTTCAGGCACACGGGGAGGCCAACGCCCATCACGCCCGTGCCTGAGTCATTACAGAGAAAGAGCAGCCATTCCTAGGAATGGCTGCTCTTTTGTTCGTTTTGCGATTGGTATTTCAGGGTGTCTGTGGGGTCGGGAGCCATCTACTTACCAATACTTGGGATACTTGCTGGTGCTCTGCTGCTTTTCGGCATACTGCCACCAGGGAACTTGGGTGGCGAAATCAGTCAGCTTATCCCAGAACTGATCGGCCAGCGTCCCCTTGTCCACGTAGACCGTGACAGTATAGGTCTTGCTGCTGCCATCCTCCATGGCGACGGTGTAGGTCACGGCATTGGTGAAGTTCACCGTCTCGCCGTTACCGGGCGTTAGGGACTTGACACCGTTTGTGGCGATAACTGGGGTCAGCTTCGTCACATCTGTGCCGCGGGGCATGGTGATGGTAATGGTATTGGTGCTGTTGTTCACCGCACCGGCCACGCCATTGATGGAGAAGCTGGTGATGCCCTTGGCGGTCGTTGTGGCAGTCTCCCACTTGCAGGTGATAGACACATCGCCCGCAGGCATGGTAAAGCGGTTGTTAGTGATGGTTTTGGTTTCGCCGCCCTCTTTTGCCAGCGTATAGGTCAGAGAACCAGACACCATCTGATAGCCGTCGTCGGGCGTTACGGTGACGATGATCTCATCGCCCGCGTTGGCCTTTGTGCGGCTGGTGGTGATGGTGCCGCCCTTGGGGGTACTCACCGAAATCTTATACGCACCGGTATCCGGTACATCACTACCATAAGCGGGGATCTCCACCTTCAGGGGTGTGCTCTTGCCGCCAGCTGCACTGACGACTACAATGTAGATATCACGGGCCTCTTCGGTCAGATTGCTGAGGGTGAAGGTCGTCTCGCCTGCGCTGGCCGTACCCTTGGTGGTGGACTTCATGATCTCATCCGCCGTGGGAGCCGCCGCACCGTGGTTCACTACCTTATAGTAGTAGGTGCCTGCCTCATTGGTGGTAAACTTCACCGTTGCGGCGGTCTTGCTGCTGCGGGTAGCAGAACCGTTGGACAGGGTGGGTGTACCAGGCGCTGCAGCCTGCTGAATGGTAATGGTGTACTCTTGAGTAGGACCTTCGTCGCCTTCCGCAAGATCCTTCTGCGAACGCACGATGAACTTTGTGGCCGTGCCCAGCGTCATATTGCAGGCTTGTCCGTTCGCATCCCACGCCGTCTTAGATCCTTCCTTAAAGACTTGAGCATTCTTGGAATACGTCAATTTCAGGATCATATTGGCCAGATTGGTTGTATCCATATCAGCAGGCAGCGTGATAGTAAATACCGTACCATCCTGATCGTATTCACCGACCGGGCTGCCATTGGCATCAAGCAGGGCAACCTTTTCCAAATCACACGCTTCACTTAGATAGTTGGGATCTTCCGCGAAAGTGGCGACCACATTGACGGCTTGATGATTGGTTTCCGGCATAAGGAAGGTTGTCTGAGTCGCAGTGCTATTCGCAATATCAACCTGAGTATTATCGGAACCATAAGTCGCGCTCCAGCTTTGGAAGACATATCCGGTCTTTGGCTGCGCCTGCAGCTTGACCTCCGTTCCTTCAACTACACCGAAAAGTTTTGTTGCCGCTTCTTCTGAGCCAATCTGAGCTGTAGCAGTACCCATGCTCTCATCATTTACCGTGACATTCACATCACCATAATCCTTCGCTGCAAAGATGGCCTTAATGGTATAATTTGAAGTTCCGTCAACAGTGAAGTAAGGCCGTTGGATAGTGCCGATCTGAGTGGGGTAATCCTTATATTCAACACTTACGGTCTCTTCTTTCGTTGTGTTTGTGATTTCCCATCCGACTAACTTGTTACCCGTTTTAGGATTACTGACTGGCGCAATGGTTGCGGAGACTTCTGTGCCGATAGCCACTGTATCCGCAACAGAGTCAAATTTGTGCTGCTTACCAGAATTGACGTCATATGTAGCAGCGATTGTAATGCCTGAAACGGTTAATAACAAATCACTTGCAACAGGAAAATTTGCGGTTAATGTGACAGCAGAGCCGGCTTTTACAAATACAGCCTTGAGAGAAACGTCATTATTCGGCATGGTGAACTCCAGTCTCGCTTCTTTCAATTTGGAGTCCGATAGACCGGGAATGCCTGTCACTTCCCATTTGTCGAGTTTGGCATCATAGAAATTATTGTCACCGACCCCGAACTTCTGAGAAACAGCTTTGACCACAACGGTATCTCCCGTTTTCGCCTTGTTGCTAGGTGTGCCATTTACTTCGACCTCTACGCTTCCCATGGGGGCAGATTTGGAGCTTTCGTATAGACTATATGTTCCCTCTGCCGTGGTGGTAATTTCGTAGCTTTGCGTCTCGCCTGCCGTAGCATTCAGCGTCACCTTATACTCTTGGCTGTAGGCCTTGCCATCGTAGGCGGTGAACACCAGCGTGGTCATTCCGGCAGCTTCCGGCCTGTAGCTGTAATTGGCCCCTGTTGCAACCGCCTCGGCATCCCCTATCTTCACATAGTAGGTCAGCGTATCCTTGTCCGCATCCTCAAAGATGCTAGTCAAATCCAGCTGCCACGCCGTGTTGACGGTGACATCAATGGTCACGGGATTCTCCACACCCTCCTTAATAGTGGGCGGAGTGTTCTCTGCCGTTTCCGTAACAGGAACTATTTTAAGGTGGTAATAATACTTCTGAGTCCCATTGTCAATGCGTATTTTGGGAAGAATTCCTACGCCATCTCCGTAATAAGTCTCTCCTGTAACTCGTTTTGCATACAGTATGTTCTTTACATACAGTGAGGCTCCGGTAACAGTCGTTTCACCACTATAGCCCTTCTTGGCTACACGCAATTCATCTGGATAATCCGCCGAGGTTTCTGTCCGCGCTCCGTTTTCAACTTTTACAGGATTCGTGACAGTGATGCACACTTCGCCTATCACATTTGTGCCTATCAGTCCCTCTTCGTTCGTATGAATACTTTTGTAGTCGGTGATCTCTATGCTCTTCACCTTGCATGCAAATGTCGATGCAGCCACGGTAGTCTCGTCATAAAAATACCCATCTGTAATTTTAAGACTCTTCAACTGCGGCCAGTCCACTTGTACCGCCGCTGTGGCATCATCCGCTGCATACGCTTTAGGTGCGGTAACCGTAAGGAAGCTCATCGCCATGAGCAGGCAAAGGAGCAGTGATACTGCCCTTTGCCATTTTGTTGCTTTCATGGCTCTCTCCTTTCTATTTAATTAAATCTGTGTCCGTAGCTGGTCTGGTGATCGGCTACGTCGCTGTTCTCTGCCACCTTATCCCAGAGCTGCTGGGAAATGCTGCGCTCAGAGATAACGGTGACGGTATAATTTCTGCTTTCCGTACCCAGCGTTACGGTATAGGTCAGCGGGCTGGTGAGATTTACGACCTCACCGGATACCGGACTGACCACAGCTCCCGCAGGAACGGTAACGACCGGCGCGACCGCCGTGACATTCGTTCCCACCGGCAGCTTGACAGTGATGGTTCCGGCACTCTGGTCGATCTCACCCTCCACACCTAGGACGGAGAAGCCTGTGATTTTCGCTGTGCTGGTGACGGGCGTATCATCGTCGCCTCCGCTGCTCTTGGCAGAGATCGGCTGACCGCTCTTATTCAACACAGTGACGGTGTAGGTGCGGCTTGCCAGATCATTGTCGCCGCCCAGCGTAAACGTGGCAGCATTGGCAAAGTCCACTGCAATACCGGAGGTCGGCGAGCAGCTTCTACCGGTAAATTCGATGTCCGTGACCAGTTTGGTGCTGGTCAGCTTGGAATCGTCCACACTGGTAACGGTAATGGTACTCTTGGTATTGTCAATGACGCCATCGTACCATTCACCGCCTGCCTGAACACGGAAGCTGGTGATCTCCGCCTGCGCCTTGGACACAATCTTGATCCGGTAGATATTTTGCACCGTCTCGTCACCGGAGGTCACGGTGAAGGTCTGCCAGTTGGAGAAGTTCATCGCATCCTTACCATCCAGAGAGGGATCAACTGTCGCTGCATAGGAGATGCTGGCGCTGAGATACATCTTTGAGGTATCCACACCGGCTCTCACCGTAAGCAGGATCTCCGTTGCTCCATCGGACGCCTTGGTGACTTTCTTCTCCAGAATGTCCATTACGTTCAGTACACCGTTTTTCAGCTTAATGCTGCTGGCATCCAACTCGGCACCGGAAGCGCCCACATCGCCGTGTTTCACGGTGACATAATAGGTTTTCTGTGTCTTGCCATCTTCGGCCAGCACGGTAAACGGCTGCTTAACGCCTTCCACAAAGGTCGTGGGCAGGCTCGGAGCCAGCAAGGTCGCGCCTTCCGCCATCGTCACCTTCGGAGTCAGGTTCGTCAAGGGCATACCGTTGGGCACTGTAACAGTGATGGTGTTCTCGCCGCCTTCACCATCCTCGGTAATAATGCCCTGCTTGCCTTCGATCTCGAAGCCGGTGATGGAAGCATCCTTAGACAGCTGCCGGGCAAAGGGAAACCGGTGGTAATAGAAATAGCAGGGATTTCCTTGACCACCTTTCTCAAGGAAAGTGAGATACCACATGGTGGCATAGCAGCCCTGATAGGTCGCCATAGCATTGTTGGTCACGCTGGTCGTATGATGGAAATAGCCGCCGCTTACGTTAGCGAAGTTATCCATCCAGTGCTGCAGCGCACTGTGACCCTGACCATCTGAGAACCGGGGATCGGCATTCCAGTCGATACCCATACTGCAAAGGCCCATCATGACCCATGCGGCAGACTCGCTATTGATCGTACCCCACCCACCGAAAGGAGAAGTCGGAATTCATCTTTCTTAGGATGATCTCCAGACACAAATCCAGCTTTTCCTTTATCTGCGCACCGTAAACTGCATCCTCTTGATAAGGGGCCAGAGAGTACATGATAGCTCCCACCATGTCAATGCCGAACTCGTCATAATTGCCGTAGTCCAGAACGACATTTATCAGGTTCTCCCGCGTCCATCTGGCATTTTCCGGAATGGTGTAGATTCCCATGTCCAGAGCCAGCAACGCAAAAATGGGGCCGTTGATGGTGTACTCACCGGAATAGTTGTAGAGTGCTGCGACAAGGTTGTCGATCTCATTGCCCTTGCTGTCGATGTACGGTTTTCCATTGTTGTACTGCGAGAGTTTCGTGCAATCAAAACCGCGGGCAGTCAGCATCATGATGGTACGGTCAAACTCGGTCATTGCCACATTTGTGGTCGTGTCCAGCTTTGCAAGCTTTGCGGCAATGTCGAAGGGGTGATCGGAGGTATTGTAGTTTTTTGGCCGGTTTTCATAGAAGCCGAGGTCCATCCACTCCCAATCATCATTAGCCTTACTACGATATCGGATGATGATATTATCACGTATCTGCTCAAGCTTGCTTATATACGCATTGGGAGCAGCTTCAGAGGATATCGTGACCTTGACCGTATAAGTTTTAGACGATTTGTTCTGTGCCGTGACCTTGTACTTGACAGGCGAGCTAAAATTCTGTACCTCGCCAGAGGTCGGAGAAACCGTGGCAAACTCAGAAATTTCGATGGTCGGCGCGAAAACAGGAGAGATACCCTTTGGCAGCGTCATGGTGATCTCGGCCGTACCTTCGTTGATCGTGGCTTCATACCCGCCATAGCGGAAAGACTTGATCTGTCGCCCCGTCGCTACCGGAGTGCGGGTGATCGTCACGATATAGTCCTTCTCAGCGCCGTTTTGCGCAGTCACGGTATAGTGATTTTCACCGACCTGAAGCCCTGCGGGCTTCTGTGTCACTTCCGCAAATTCGGATACCGTTATATCCGGCTTTGTCGTGGTAAGGTCCGTGGCATATGGAATCGTTATGGACACGCTGTTGCCGGAGATCGTACCGACCGCATCACCGATCTTATAGGAGAGAATGTCATTCTCCGCAGATTTTTCCGCTGTGACAGAAACGTCATATGTGGCCTCTGTCCCGTACTTCGTGCTATAGACGATCAGCTTGATCTTCTGGCTAAAGTCAATCTTTTCGGTCTGGTCACTTCGCTGGCCGTTAACAGTATAATAGAATCCCTCGCCGGCATAATCTACCGTAGGGGACAGAGCGTTTAAAGTGGTTCCGACGGGCAGATTCAGTTTGATCGTCCCGTCGCTTCCGTTCACGCCATCCGTGATGCGGGCAGAGCGAACCTTGCCGTCGTCTGTCTCAATGTCAAAGGTAAGTACCTTTGTGTAAGGAGCTCCCTCTTCGACGTTGATCGTCCATCTTTGGCTCAGATTCTTTTTGAATCCGTATCCGGTAGTGTCGCTGCCGTTGTAATAGGTTCCCGTTGCGCGGTCACCCGGTGTCACTGTGGCAATAGCCTGACCATCCTTCAGACTGCCAAGATTTTGGACAAACTGGCACTCATCATTTGTCTCAACCGTAGGCGCGGGAAGCTTGTCCCAGTCGGTATCTTTCGGTAAACGAAGTGTTATGGTTTTGTTGGCGGTGTCAATCAAGCCCCGTGAACCGCCGACTTCATAGTAAGTGACAGTAGGCTCTACAATACGGTGATTCTCTAAATAATTCAGATAATAGGGAGCAATCACATCCAGAAGCATGTCCAATTCCTTTAGCCTCTGCTGTGATATCTTATCTCCAGGATTGCAGGCGGGCTTGTCACCCGTATCTGGCGCTTTATAGGTCGTCCAATGTTTAATAATGTCTTCAGCAGTAGCTGTTGCCCAGCCAGCACCCTCTACCCAATAGCTATGCGTATCGAGCCATGCGATCCTGATGTCAAACCCTGTCTGAATCATATTGGCCACAATACAGGCCAGGTTGACATCACTGGGATGGCGACCACCATATTGCACTGACGCGCTGTTTTGCGAGTCTACCAAGGCGTCGAATATCTCGTCGAACTGCTTCATGGTCGAAATCAACTTGTCCACTCGGGCAGTATATGCCTCAAGCTTATCAACAGTATTCTCGGTTTCGGAGGGGTTTTCAACCATGGTGATCACAGGCAACACGAAACTTCGATCTGACTTGGCATCATAGAAGCGCCAGAATTGTGTTTGAGAATAGTCCGCTGCTCCCTTGACCACCGGCTCGATTCGATACCGTCGTGTGCTATCTTCAAAGCGAATGCCTGTATCTGCCCAGCCAGGCGCACCCGCCGTGGCGGTATAGTACGAGGGCGTCAAATTGAAATCGCCCGTTCCTTCTGGTAGTGTTAGCTGTACATAGCTGTTTTTGATTGCGGTGAAAAACACGCCTTTGTCCCATCCCTCAAAGTGGACAAATCCTTGGCGCGCTATATAGTAATCATCATAAATAGGACTGAAAACCGGCCACAGGGTATACTGGGACTCCAGCGCGTGTGCCGGCGTGATACAGGAAAGGAGCATCATCAAGGCCAGTAAGAATACCGGGATGCGCCGAATTGCTTTCATTGTTGGGGGTCCCCTTTCCATTTAGAAAGATTGATGTGTGGGCGGGCGGCGGATTCCGCCCGCCCACACATCTGAGTCATTTAGCGCATATTAACACGCCATTCTGTGGATATTAGAACCAGTTCTGATAGTTCACCGTATAGAACCATACAATTCGCGTAGAGCTGGTGAAGACCATGTCAGCAGCACCAACGGGGGGAATTGTAGAATGATTGTCGGCGGATGTCCAGTAGTAACCGTTGGCATCGTTGGTATACATATATCCAGCCAGATTGCCGCAATCATTCCAGTTTAAGCCATTCAGCTTGGACAGATAAGTACCTCCGCCAAAGTCAGAGTCACCGGTAAAATACTTTTCGTGGCTTACAGGATCTGTTGTATCATGAGCCCATGTATCAAATGCCTGCAAAATCTCCATGACGCTGGTACCTGCACTAAAAAGTACGCGGTGTCAGAATATAGGCTTCCCAAGCATCAGCAATGGCATCGACCTTTTCTTCAACAGCGCTATAGTAGGTAGAGTTAATAACTTCACTCAAATTGATGTCATAGTTACGAGTACCATCTTCCGCCTGCTTCACTATGACAGACTGTCCCTCAACAGCAAGTTCGGCATCATAAGCGCGACTCTCGCTACCGTTTGTAACGGTGAGAATATTACCTACAGTGAAGTCAAAGGTGCAGGTTGAAGCAGTAACATTGGTAGCACCAGCTCCGGAAATACTTGCACCACTCTTCAAAGCATAAGTGGTTTCAACGCTGCTAAGTCCAGTAGGCAGGATACCGGTGATGAAATAGTTAATAAACGTCCAGTTCTCATTTCTATTGACATAATAGGGGTTGCCCATGCAGGGATTCTGTGCATTGGCACCATAAACATCCATGGTCGTTCCGGCCATCGTTACAGTACCCAAGCTAAGAGGATCATCAGGGCTGAAGGAAACACGACCACTGGGCAGGCCCGCCGCAAGAACATAATCAGTACCGTCAATGGTCAACGTATGCGCCTTGTTCAGCAGGTTCGTCGTAAAAGTGCGAGCCGTAGTATTGCCGTCAATAGCGATACCGTCCAAAGCAACGGTCGTGCCGCTGTTCTCCAGATTGACAGTAACCGTAACGCTCTTCAGATCATACTCGGTCTTGCCGGTTAGCTGGGCACGGATGTAAGTAGTACTTCCGGTATTATCATCCGTCTCATAGTATGCAGTCGCAGACCCAACAGAAATAGAAGTAACTGTAGCGGGCTTTGCAACCTCGGTGTGAGTTGTAGGCTTAGACAGGCCATCGCTCACATCTTCTGCGTGAACAACGGTCATCAAGGAGAACATCATGGCAAATGCCATGCACAGCGCTACAAGGCGCTTAGAAATGGTACTTTTCATTTCTATAATTCCTTTCCTTGTTTTTTTCATTTTGTTATACATATTGTTACCTATATTGCTCGTGTTGTTTGTGTTGCTCGCTATCATTAGCCCATTGGCATCACCTCCGTAAAATCAGAAAAGCAAACATGAACTTCCTACTACTCTACAGCCAGATGGTAGCAGCGTGTCATATCCGTGGCATCAGCCTTTAAGATAATTACCGGCGCTTCTATCCTTAAATCCACAATGACATTACTGCCATCCATCTGTACTATACAATTACTATCCTCTGAAATTGACCAATCAGAGCCAAGTTCCAGCGTCAGGGCGACGTTCGTCTCGTCCTGAACCGCCGATTTCGGGATGGAAATGCTGAACAGCATTCCGGTTTCCTGCCCGCCCGGATTCTTCGCAGCATCGACACGGCATGATACGCCATTGATGCTTACTGAGGAAATGGCATTCGCTGATGTGCCATTAGCACTGGCAGGATCATCTGCCTGCTTTCCGCAGGCCGTCAGCATTGATAGCAGTGCGATAATAAGCACTGTAAAGATAATTAAAATCTTTCTCATTGAATTATTCCTCATTCTAATCCGACCTGAAAACTGTACGTCTGGCTTTGCTCACCGCAGGTAACCACTAAATCACGCTCCGGCAATGTCAAATTCAGGATAGGCCGACCGCCCAACTCGTTCACGATGCAGGGACTATCCATGGACAGCACCGCATCTGGAGCAAGCTCTACATTTGCGGCACAGTTTTTGAAATCCGTGTCCGTCGGCAGCGTAATGGCGATCACATAGCGCGTCTCGCCATCCTCCGTGTGGGCCTGGATCTCCGCCGTGCTGTTGCCGATCACAAAGCTGCGGATCAGTGGCTCCTCATTGGCGGCATCCGCTTTCCCGCAGCCCGCCAAGCACAGTGACACGCAAAGCAGAGCCAGCACTACACAGCATATTTTCTTCATAAAAGCTACCTCCTCACTCAGAGCGGATGGCTTCGTTGGGGCTGATAAGCGTTGCCTTGCGGGCGGGGATCCATGCGGCGGCAATGGCCACGCAGCCGGAAAACACCACGCCGCAGACCGCCAGCCACCAGGGCAGCACGCACCGCAGCTCACGGGACGCGAAAATCACCGGTATCAGCCACTTGGCGATAAAGCTCAGCACCAAGCCTGCCGCGCCGCCAATCACGCCCACGATCAGTGCCTCCGAGAGAAACATCTTGAAGATGTCTCCCCGGATGGTGCCCAGCACCTTCAATACGCCGATCTCCCGCGTCCGTTCCGTAATGGACATCATCATGGTGTTTGCCACGCAGATGGCGGAGATCAGGACAGCGATACCGCCCAGCGCGCCCAGCATCCCCTGGATCTGCCGTGACTGTGTGCGCACCGTCTCCAGCATGTCATTGAGGGAGTAGGTGTTCAGTCCCGTGTCACGGATCAGCTTGACAATACGCTGCACGTCGTTGACGTTCTTCACCTTCCACCCAGACCAGATCGTAGGTAGGGCCGTTGGCCTTTTCCTCCGCCGTCTTGGTCTGGGTAGTCGCGCCCATGTAATTGGCGTTGGCCTGCGTCATTTCCTGCAAGCGGTCAAAGGACATGAACGCGGCGGTGGCGAAGTTGTTATTCAGGGTGGAGCAGATACCCGTTACCCGCAGGGTATAGAGATTGCTGGAGGGCAGTGCCCGTCCGTCGGTGTCGGCCTTCGGCTCGCCGGTCAGGCTGGAGGAATCGAAGGTCATGCGGACAGGTACTTCCAGCAGGTCAATCAGAGCGTTGCCGTTCTCATCCACCGCCAGCTCCCAGTCCTTCGCCTTGTTGGCAAGTCCGGCGGCCACATCGTCGGTAAACAGCACCTCCGGATGCAGACGCGTGCCGTCCTCGGCCATAACGCCCCGCTCCGGCGTCAGCATGAAGTTTTCCGCCGTGGTCATGTCGATGCCGTAGACGCGCACCATGTTGACATAGTTGCCGGACACGATGTAGGCGGACTGCTGATAGACCGGCGTTACCGCCTCCACACCGTCGATGCCCCGGAACGCCTCCAGTGCCTTGTCGTTCAGCAGCGCCTTGCGCCCGTAATCGCCGGTGGCCGGCGTCACATCGATCTTTGTCAGGCTGCCCAGCGCCTCAATGCTCTCGCGGTACGCCTGCTCATAGCCCAGACCTACGGAGATCAGCACCACGATACACATGACGCCCACCGCCATGGAGAGGGCTGTCAGCGCCGTGCGGGTCTTTCGTCGGAACAGGTTGGTGCAGCCGTAGCGAAACAGGTCTTTTGGCTTCATACATTCCCGTCCTTATTGCTTTCGTCGTAGGACAGCGGCTTCTCTCCAATATCCGGCGTGCCGCCGTCTGCGTCAAAGTCGTCGTCAAAATCGTCCAAGGCAGCGGTGTTTTCAGCACCGGGCCCGATCTCGCCGCGTTTATAGCGGATGATGACATACAGGACAATGCCGATCAGGATAAGCGCAAGGATCAATATCAGCAGCCACAGCCACCAGCGGCTGCCTGTGCCGTCTTTATTTGCGTTGACGCTGTTGGCATCTGTATCCGCAGAGCTTTCCGCCACGCTCAGGGGCACGGAGATGTCCTGAGAATACGTCTCGCCGTTGGCATCCTCATACTGGAGGATCATCTTGCCCACAAACGCGCCGATCTTGGAGAAGCCCACCGTTACATCGGCGCTGGTGGAGCCGCCTGCCAGCAGGTCACCCACATAACAGGGGGTGGAGGCGGTCATGCCGTCCGTGGCCAGCACCCGGATATTCATAGCCTTGGCGCGGCCCATGTTGGTCAGCGGCACGGAGATGGTAGCTTCCTTATCCTTGCTGGGTGTGCCGTACACCTCCGGCGTACCGGCCAGAACATCCATCTTCTGGCTGACCGGCAGCATGATGTTCTGCGCCGCCTTACCGGCCACCGCCTCGGTGGTCTCATAGGTTAGATTGATGCCCAGCATGGCGGGGCCAACCTCCGCGTCCTGCTTGGCCATGATCTTGTATTTCAGGATCGTCGTGCCGCCTGGCTTGATGGAATCGGCATAGGCGGTATCCGTGCCGCCTACGCACAGCGTCAGACCGGGGGAATTGGTGAATACCAGGCTGGAGATGATTTTCTTGGCCGTGTCATACTTGGAATTGTTGATCAGGGTCAGGCGCAGCTCCGTCTCCTCGCCTGCCATCAGGCCGGATACCTCGGTATCGTCCACATACAGCTTATAGCTCTGCACCATCACCGACATGGCGGAGGCGTCATAGCCGTCGATCACGGTAAACTGCGTGGAGAAGGAGCCCTCTGCCGGGGCGCTGTTCTCGAAATAATTTGCCTTGAATTTAATGGACTTGTTGCCGGAGGTGGCAAAGGGCGAGACTGTGAAGGTGTAGTCCAGATACTTCACCTCGCCGCTTGGCCAGTAGTCAAAATACTTGCCCAAATTGGTGGAGTCGATCACAAAGGGGAACTCGTCCAGCGCGGCGGACACCACGGGATAGACCGTCACGCTGGTCAGGGTACCGCCCACATTGATCACGGGGATCCGCATGGAGATAGTCTGATTGGGTGTGCCGGTAGGCACGGTATAGGAGCCGCCCGCATTGGTACCCGCCACCTGAAGGCTGCCGAAGGAGGTGGTAACGCCGGACATATTGCCGTTGTCGGTAACGGTCACATAGGCACTGACCTTGAAGGTCACGTCCTCGGTGATGGTAGTGCCGTTCACGGCATCCTCCCGCCACACAGTGGCGTTGATCTTAAAGGGCACGGCATAGCGTCCCTTACTGGCAAACTCGCTGACCTTGAACTCGAACCACACCTCCGCCGTGGAGTTGTAGGACATATCCTTTAAGTGCTGCACATCGCTGGCGTAGATCAGCTCAAAGGGCCAGTTGGACACGCTGGCGTCGGTAGGCACATCGGGATAGATGTTGATGTTGCGCAGCATGTATTTCTCGCTGGGCAGATATTCCTTGTTCACCGCCAGCGGCAGCACGATCTTCACCACCTGACCGGGAACGCCTTTGGGGGACTGTGCGCCGGTATCCATCAGGATCAGGGCGTTGGCGTCGCTGGGTATGACCTTGATATCCGTGTTGGGCTTTTCGTCTGTAACCGAGACCCCGCTGACGCCGGCGTCCTCTCCGTTTTCGTAAGACGTGTAAGCCTCAATGGTGCTGTCATCTATCACATCCTCTGTGACCTCTTCCGCCATAGCGACGGCGGGCAGCAGGGATACTGTCATCAATACGCAGATCAACAGGGCCAGTACCCGTTTTACCGTTTCTCTTTTCACTGTGCGTTCTCCTCTCCGGTGTGGTGATTTTCTATCTCTATTTTCCCGTCACTGAAATAGACGGTACGATCTGTATAACACTGCATCTGCGGGTCATGTGAGCTGAGAACAAAAGTGGTGTTCCTCTCCCGGAAGATCTCACACAGCAGCTCCATGACCTCCTGACCGGTGCGGCTGTCCAGATTGCCGGTGGGCTCGTCCGCCAGCACGATAGATGGCTCGGTGATGATGGCCCGCGCGATACTGACGCGCTGCTGCTGGCCGCCCGACAGCTCCGCAGGCCGGTGATCTACGTGTCCGCGTAGTCCCACACGGCTCAGGGCCTGCCACGCCAGCCAGTTCCGTTCATCCTCCGGTACGCCCCGGATGGCCAGTGGCAGTGCCACATTCTCCAACGCCGTGTATTGGGGCAAATTATTGTAGTTCTGAAAGACGAAGCCGATATAGCGGCGGCGGAACTTTGTCCGTAACTCCTCGTCCATGGCCTCCAGATGATGCTTGCCTCGGACGATGATCTCCCCTTTGGTGGGCGGCTCCAGTCCTGCCAACATATTCAGAAGAGTCGATTTTCCGGAACCGCTGCGGCCCGCAATGCAGACAAATTCACCCTGCAGCACAGATACGTCCACGCCATCCAAAGCACGGACAGTGTTTCCGCCCACGGTATAGTATTTTTTCAGCCCTATCGTCCTTATGATGGTCTTACGTTCACTCATAGTTCTCCCCTATAATGATGATGCCAGTTTAAGATACGGCAACCAGCTATATGTTTTCTTGTGCTGAGGTAGCCAATCTACTTGGCATATCCGCCAACGAAACCATCAATCGCTGTTTTGATTTATCTCAAATGTGGAGGGCGGCAGCACATAGTTCCGCTCCTCCGCCGTCAGGCCAAATTTGATCTTGATGCGCTCCAGCTTCCGTACCCACGGGGTGCCCAATGCCCACAGCACCAGAAACGTACACAGTCCGTGGCAGAAATCAACAAAGATACTGGACACATAGGTTGCACCTATTGTCTGCCATGTAATGGGCTTGACCCAGCCAACGATGTAGTAAAGGTTCATGATCCAGCCATACAAATAGCCGGACAGGAAGCCATAAAGGCACAGTCGCAGCGGTGCGTGGTCGGTGAGCTGCCGCACGAAACGCAGCAGGTCGCCCCGGTTCGTATTCTCCGGGCACAGTCTGTCCCACAGCTTTGCCGTGAAGTGGGGGCGGTTCTTTTCCGCAAACACACCGGCATTCTTCAAAATACCGGCCAGGAAGCCCACCAGTCCCCAAGTAAACATCTGCCACGGCGTCCATGGGCCTTGTCCGAAGATGAAATTGCTGACAAAACCTGTCAGTGCGCCGGTGAGAAACCCTGCCTCCGGCCCAAAGGCTATTGCTGTAATGATGATAACAGCAGAGCAGGGCTTGAAGTTTGGCAATGGGATAATGGAGAATACTGTGCGGCCCACAACGGCAATGGCCGCCATGACCGCGATGGGAACCATCTCACGGGCCTGGGGTTTCTTCTTGTCGAATACCAGAATGAAGGGGATCGAGGAAGCTATCAGAAACAGCAGGCCCAGCAGGATGTCCGAGCTCAGAATGAGGTAATCCCAGAAAGTACGTGACCCTACCAGATTGACCGTAGGCCGGTGCCCTTGGTAATAGCCATAGGCTACCATCAGGGCGGGCAGCACCAGAAGGATCACCCACGCGGCGGCTCTGGTTCTTTTGCTGACAAAGAGCTTCGACACGACGCGATCACCTCCTCACAGGTAATGTCCGTGGGGAAATGCTCCGCCGCAATGCGGTTGGCGTCGGTGGTATAGAAGCGGTTGCCCGCGAAGAAGGCATGTGGCTCACCCTCAGACAGCAACAGCCCATCAAACATCAGGGCGCAGCGCGTGGCGTAGCGGGCGGCGAACTCCACATCGTGGGTCACGATCAGAATGGACGTGCCATCCTGGCACAGCGCCCGCAGCAGCTTTGCCAGCTCCGCCTTGGCGTAGGCGTCCAGTCCCTTGGTAGGCTCGTCCAGCAGCAGCACCGTGGCCTCACGCAGCAGCAGCTTGCCCACCGCCAGACGCTGGATCTCGCCGCCGGACAGGTCGTAGGGATGCCGCGCCAGCAAAGGCGTCAGCTCCAGCTTTTCCGCCATCTGCACGGCCTTGGCTTTGTCCTGTTCGGCACTGTCCAGCAGCTCCTTCTCCACCGTATCGGCCACAAACAGCGACCGTGCGTTCTGGGGCAGCATACACAGCCGCTGCCCCTTCGCCAGCTTCACCTTGCCACGATAGGGCTTCCGGAAGCCGGCCAGTGCCTGCATCAGCGTGGTTTTGCCTGCACCGTTGCCGCCCAGCAGACACAGCAGCTCACCCTGATGAAGCGTTACATCTGTGCCGCGAAGAATATCTTTGCTTTTTTCGGTATATCGGAACCAAAGCTCCTTGCCCTCTAAAACGGTGGGGTGCTTTGCTTCTTTCTCAGGTTTCGCGGTTTCAGGCGCGGAATCCTCCGCCGTGATGGGCAGCAGCCGCTCCAAGCGGCGGCGACCGTCCCGCACCGTCAGGGGTAGATCGTCCGTTTGCTCCAATTCGCTGAAGATACGGACGGCGGCGGGAAGTCCGAAATAGATACGGCTCTTTTCCGCGCTGCCGGATAGCTGCCGCGCGATCTCAGCCGGTGCGCCGTCTGACAGGATACGGCCCCGATCCATAGTCACCACACGGTCGGCGGCGGGGAATACCTCGTCCAGCCGATGCTCCGTTAAAAGGATAGCTACGCCCAGCTCGCGGTTGATCCGCTGCACGGTGGCAAGCAGATTGCGAGCCGCCAGCGGATCCAGCATGGAGGTGGGCTCGTCCAGTATCAGCAGCCGCGGCTCCATGGCCAGCGCCGAAGCCAGATTCATCAGCTGCTTCTGGCCGCCGGACAGCTCCGTGGTCTTACTGCGGAACCACGTTTCCATGCCGAAAAAAGCGGCCATCTCCGCCACACGGCGGCGGATCACCGGCACGCTCAGTGCCATGTTCTCAAGACCGAAGCGCCAGCTCGTGCCATACGAAATCGGTGACGATCTGGTTATCCGGGTTCTGCTGTACGAAGCCGATCTCCGCCGCGGCGGTCAGCTCCGGCAGTTGGGAAAGGGGCGCGTCCTTATAAAAGGTCTCGCCGGCCCTTGCCCCCACAGGCAGCAGGCCGGGCTTGGCATGGCGCAGCAGCGTGGTCTTGCCGCAGCCGGAGGGGCCGCACAGCACCACATACTCGCCCTTATGTATCTCCAATGAGACGTCGTCCAGTGCCCGCGTGTCAGCCAGCGGGTAGGAGAAGCTCAGGTGTTCAAACCGTAAGAGCGCCATCTGATGGCCTCCTTTGTTTCAAGAATACCGGGCAGGAACATCAGCACGGCGTAAAAGAAAAACATGGTATAGCTGGCACTGCCCAGCAGCACCGGCGTCATGGCGGGATAGAACTCCATATACCCGTGACCGAAGGCGCGGGCGGTAATGCAGATGCCTGCCACTGCCAGAATGAGGCCCAGCGTCCGGGCGTCCCGGCCATCGAAGCGGAACAGGTGGAAGGTGGTGCGCCGCTTGGCGCCATAGCCCCGGGCTTTCATGCTGTCCGCCGTTTCCACCGCCGCCTCCATGCTCATGGTCAGCAGCACCGACAGGTTCCGTAAGGCACTGCCCAGCCTTTGCAGCAGCCGCGTGCCCTCCTCCTGCAACATGGCCTGAGACTGCCGGATCTCGCGGCGGTTCTGCTGAAGCTGTGGGATGAACCGCAGCGTCATGGTGATCAGCAGCGACGTACCGGGGAAGGGCTTGCCGAACAGGTACAGGAACTTATCGGAGGTCATGACCTCCTTATAGCAGGTAAACCACATAATGACCGCGCACAGGGGAGCAGCCGGACACCAGACCGTAGCACACGGCCTCCAGCGTGTACCACAGGTGGTTGATGGTAAAGAGCATGGTCACGCCCCGATGGTTGAACAGGGGGTTGGCAAGGGCGATCAGCAGAAACATAGGCCCCACAAACCGCATGGTGTGGCCGTAGGCCCTCCAGCCCCGCAGTCGGATGGAAAACCAGCTGGCGCCCAGAAACGACAGCACTACCGTGACCGGGTGCATACAGGCCAGTGTCAGGCCCAGCACCAGCACGAAGTATGCCATGCTGACCGCCGGATGCAGATTCCCGAAGAAACGCATCCGGGTATCAGTCATGGTTATCCTTCCAATCCTGAGCACCTTCCCACCAACCGCCATCCAGATCAAGGCCAAGGTCGCAGGTGTAATTCCACTCAATGACCTCGCCGGGCTTGACGTAGTACACGCCGCAGCCGTAGTTGGGATACCAGTCGTTGACGCAGTACATCCATCCGCTCCAGCGGCCGCCGTCGAATTCATAAAGGTTATTGATGCCCTCCACATAGCAGCCGCTGGACGTGCCGCCGCGATAGGACATGTGGATCTTGTACTTTTCACACACAAAGGCGAGGACGTCGAAAACCGTGTCGCCCTCCTTCACCTCCACCGTGGTTACCGGCAGGATCACGCCGGAGGCCGGGACGATGCCCGCCCACTTGCTCTCCAGATGCATACCGTTATTCACCGCCGTATCGCAGCGAATGGTAATGGTGACGGTGTTTTTCTGGCTTTCGGGCTTCTGCTCGGGGGTAGGCGTAGGGGTATTGCTGTCCTCGCCCTTCTGGTCATCCTTTTTATTGTCGTCCTTTTTGCCGCCGGAGTTGGACGGCTTATTGGCGGTATCCTCCTCAGGTGTGGTAGAAGGCGTCTGGTCTGTCTTATTGCCCTTGTTGCCCTGCGATGCATCTCCGGAGCCCTGGGCATAGAAATCCGCCACGCTGTCAGGCTTGCTTTGGGACGGGGTAGATGTTGTTTCCTTTTTGCCGAAGCTGAAGGCCTCCGTAAACCAGGAATACCACGGCTTTTCCTCTTCGGGTTGGTCGGTATCCTCTCCCACATAATCCAGATCCAATCCGCCGCTATTGCCGGCAGTGCCGGTCTGGGCGCAGGCGCACAGGCTCAACAGCATCATAATTGCCAGCAGGAACGCGATGATATATCTCAGATTCTTTTTCATGTCAATTCTCCTTCAGCCGTTAGGGCTGTTGATTTTGAGGATGCGGGAGGGGCCGGCAAACCCCTCCCGCTATGGAAAAGACAACGGCATTTGCCGTCTCGACTTGCCTTTTGCGGATTTGAGGATGGGGGACGGGGCGGCTTAAACCCCGTCCCCCTTGGAAAGCTGACAGTCTCCGTTCAGACTGTCTCGGCTTGACTGGGGTTAATTGCTGCGGATATTGTATCAAGTGCGGCTTCAGCGGAGGTCGCTGCCAAGGTGAGAGCTTTTGCTTCAGCCTCCGCCTTCTTTTTTTCGCCGCCCATTCTGCCTTAGCAGCCCGCTCCGCACGCTTTTTGATAGCCTGCTCCTTCTTTCGCTGCTCGGATTGCTCCAGCTTGCGCTGCCGCTTCTGCGCTTCGCTCCTCGCGAAACAGCGGTTCTTGCTTTACCTTTTCCGCCTTATAGCGAGCGGTGTCGCGCAGCTTGCGCATGGAACGAGGCTGCGGCAGCCTTGCCGCCGCCATCGCGGCTGCCCAGCTGCCAAAACGCTGCTCAATAAACGTACCGCCATCCACTTCGCTGGGGGATGGGCTGTGACCCAGCGAGATGGCACACCGGCTCAGATACCGCGCCAGCTGCGGCAGCGGCGTATCTGCGTTTCGCTCGGCAAATGCTTCGTCACGCGCTTCCAGTGCTGCTACAGCCCTTTTGACTATTTGGTTTTGTGCCCACGCCTGAAAATCAATGGGACGTCCGCCGCGTTGAGACATAGTAACACTCCTCCTTATTACGAAAAAATGCCGGACAAACCCCTTCTCAGGGGATGACCAGCGACATTTTGGCAAGAAAAAACGCTGACAAAATCCGTCAGCGCACGCTCCTGCCCTCGTCACAGCGAGAGAGCGCCACTGTGTACCAAAGATCCTTGACCGTGCAATTCTCCTGCCCTCGCGCCACAAGGCTTTCGCCTTTCGTACATGATCTACCTTCTCAGAAGCTTCCTCCCAATGGCGGTATTACCCAACAGCTTTCGCCGCTTCGACCATTTCCTTGCGCTCACAGTGCCGTCCGCAGAGGGTTTCTAACCCAAATTCCTTTTAGGGCTGCTGCCTGATCTTTTGCATATAAAAAGATCTTTACGACCAACACAGCCACACGGTGTCACCGGATCATATTTACTTGTCTGTTGCAAATGAATGAGGCCACTGCGGTTTGTGCATACTGCAAAGTGTCAGCACACGCTCTGGGTATTTCGTAAATCATATACAATTCACGACAGAAAGCTTACCGCAATTCCATTCCTCACTATACATTGACTTGCTAAAAAGTCAATAAAAAATGCAGAAAAAATTGTGAAAAAGCAAGAACCCTCTGAATTACAATTCAAATTGCTTCGTATTGTTTCCATCATTTGGAAGTTCAAAAGAAAGGATACCACGGCATCTTGTTTATTGCCGTCAAAAATACCGTCAGAAGGAAGGGAAGATTATTATGCCACGGCGCGGAGAGAACATTTACAAGCGGAAGGATGGCCGGTGGGAGGGTCGCTATATTCGTGGCCGAACACCTGCCGGCAAGGCGGAATATGGGTATGTTTATGCCAAGAGCTATGCCGCCTGCCGTGAGAAGCGGCGAAGGATGGAAGATGCGCTGCCACAGAAGCCTATGTTGACAGGTGAAATGTCGGTATGTCAGGCAGCAGAATTCTTCCTGTCCGAGCGCTGCGGCGCACTGAAGGCATCAACGATTGGGCGTTACGAGTATATGATACAGCACTATATCGTCCCTGAACTGGGAACGCTCTTGCTGCGTGATCTGACGGCGGAAAAACTTTCTGCGTTTTTTTCGCGGCTGCAAGATAGAGGTTTGTCATGCAAGAGCACAAGGGATGTTGGAGTGCTGCTGAAGACGATCTTCAAGGTTGCAAAAAAGAGCTGCCATTGCGATTGCCCCGGCAGAGAGGCGGAGTTGCCCGCGTACCGCAGCAAGAAGATAGAGGTGTTTTGCGATCACGAGATAGCCCTGCTGGCGCAGAAGATCCTGGAGGCCCCGGACATCACAGGGCTGTGTATCCTTCTGGTGCTGAACACGGGGCTGCGACTTGGTGAGATCTGCGCTCTACGCAAAAGTGACATTGACTTCCGTTCAGGCTTTCTGCGAATTGAGCGCTCGGTTGCCCGTGTGCGGGATGCTTCCGGAACACATTTGGTGGTTCAATCCCTAAAAGCAGCAGTTCTGTACGTCTTGTGGCAATTCCCAATGATATGCTGGAGTTGTTGAAAACAGCCACCAGGAGCATCCGCGAGGACAACTATTTGCTGGCCAACACGGATATGCCAATGGAGCCGCGAACGCTACAGTACCGATACCGCAAGCTGCTGGAGCGCTGTGGCATCCGTTACCGAAATTTTCATGCCCTCCGACATACCTACGCGACAAGGTGCATGGAGAATGGTGTGGACATCAAGAGCCTCAGTGAGCTTTTGGGCCACGCTGATGTTCGGACGACATTGCAGACGTATATCCATTCTTCTCTGGCCCATAAAAGGCAGGCTGTTCAGAGCATATGTTTCTTACCCATGGAAGGGGCGGGCAGCGTTTTAATTCCGTCAAAAATTCCGTCAGAGATCTCAGCAATTACCGTGCCGTCAAGCAAAACAGGGACTTGTTTCGTGAATTGTATATGATTTACGAAAAACGAACTATTCTTCATGCAGCCGTAGGCACAGATGCCTACGGCTTTTTTTTGCTTTTTGCAGGCAAGGCGCGATCCGGCTTGCTGCGTCGTGAACAGGACTAATCATCCGGTTATCAAGACCGTCTGGGATAGAACTGCTCGCCGACCCACTTCGCGGTCAGTTCTTTCGGATACAAGACCAGCGTGGGCGTATGGCTTTCCACAGCAAAAGCAAAGGCTCTGTTTTCCCCGCTGCCCGTTGCTGACATATCCGCATCATGGACATATAGTACCACATCGGCAAGGCCGAGGATCTTCCTATAGGCTTGCAGCTGTGCATCCGGCGTACCCACGGGACACACGACCGAAATATGGGTGCATTTTTCCAGCATAGTAAAATAGCGTTCCCGCAGATACGGCGCCCACTTTGTGGCTTGTTCCTCATGTGGTGTATAGCAGAAAAGCATCAGGTCTTGGTCGGTGGTTTCCCGCAGACCATTGACGATCTCGGCTGCGTACAGACCTACGCCGCAGTCGCAGGCGGTCAGAAACTGTGTCACACCGCACTGATGCAGCACCATGATCTGCTGCGCCAACTCCATTTTCAGTTTTTGGCAGCGGTCATCTTCCTCGTCAAACCCCCATGAAAAGCGCATGGGGTGCTGTCCCATGACTGCACAACGGTATATACGGCAGCCTTCTTCCAAAGCAGTCACACCTTCACAAGATATTGTCGCAATAAATAATACGACAATAATTATTAAAATGCAACGATTTTCCAAAGTATAATAAACGAAAAATCCAAAGGTGGTGAAGTTGTGACAGACATTCTTGAAATCATTAAGAAGAATCGTGAGGCACGGGGATGGTCGGAATATCAGCTTGCTGAACGCTCTGGCCTGCCACAGTCTACCATCTCCTCGTGGTATAAAAAATCTATGACGCCATCGTTTGCATCGCTTGAGAAGATCTGCGATGCTTTCGGTGTTACATTGTCGCAATTCTTTGCGCAGGACGACATTCGTGTGGCTCTGACTCCCGCGCAGCGTGAGATGTTGGATAAATGGAATTGCCTGACATCAGTGCAGCAAGCAGCTTTGGCCGCACTCATGGATACGATGATATGAATGGATAAGCCGGTTCTCGCGGCGAAGAAGCGTTTTCCACCTGTACGCCCCAGTATCTTTCCGCTACAATGGCCTTGTACTTGAGGTCATTAGGCATTGAGGACGGAGCAGAGCAGGCACGGGATGGGCGATCATGCCCAGCGGAGCATATCAGCGTGGCTGTAACCCCCGACAAAATCTTGAAGGGGCGAAACGCAAATAAACCAATGAAAAAAGATGAAGGGTGTATCAGATGGTACATCCTTCATCTTTTTCGCTATTCTTTTTTTTGCTAATGTTTGCGTATGCAGGAACGCATCCATCAGCATTTTCCCATCCTCGCGGTCACTCCACCAGTACGGGCGCAGAAACAACAGAGCATTCTCCAGCCAAACATAATCGTCCTTGGTCAATGTATGACTTTGAAGCCCTGCACTGATCCTGATATACGATTCTCTTACTTTGGCACTGGCACAGTCACGCACAAGATAGCCGTTGAGAAAGCCGGTGATGACAGATATTTCCTCATCCGTATAAAACATGGCGTTCCTCCTGAATTCAATCGCACAGGACAGAGTATAGCATATTTTCTTTGCATCCACAAGCAGTCCCGCCTTTTCTGGCCTTACTGTAGCAGGCGGCGCACGGAAAGGCAAAACAGGATACCGAGCTTTCGCCCGCACATATGTGCAACTATGAGCTGTATAAAACAGCAGGTCGCGGCAACGCCGCGACCTGCTGTACCATTATGAGAAAAACAACTTGTCGGTTGATTCGTCCAGCTTGACCACGCTCAAGTCGATGAAGTCATCCAGCGACGGCGCGGAACGCCGCAGGTATTCGTGTCCTCCATCCACAGCACAGGCACCGCACGAGCATATTTTGAAGTCGTGTGTCGAGGTAGATTCTATAACATCCCCGCACTTTCTGCATTTGATGGCGTTTTTGATAATCATGTCGTTCTCCGCATCCTCGGTTCATACAATTCAGGCGCACACACAATCGGATTCGTGTGCCGCGCAGGGAGGGAAAAGTGTGCAACCATTGCACACTTTTCCCTCGCCTCAGTCACGCGCTCTGTTGCACGAAGATGCCCTCCTCATCCCATGTGACTAACCGGAAATTGTAGGGACGGTCATCAGGCGCGGACAGCCCGTTGAGGATGTCCAGCAGCTCCCGCACCTCAGGCGGGTGATACCGCGCGATGAGAATTGCCTCATCCACAGGCTTGTTGTCCAGCGCACAGCCGTCCACATACATACGGAGCTGGTATAAATCCAACGCCTTCGTCTTGCCCGCCTTGGCTTCATAGATGGTCACGCCATTGACGCAGCCCACAAACAGGTCTACCTTCGCCTTCAGTCCGATTTTCTGAAACACCGGCTCCTCGCGGCTCACCCGCAGGGCATCGGGGTTGCTCTCGCACTTAGCTGCCAGCTCCTTGACGTAGCGGGCTTCAATGGTGTCCGCGTCTTTGGGCGGTGCGGGGACATAGGTTGCGATCCAGCGGAACAGCTTGTTCAGGCGCGGGTCCGCTTCACAGAAGGACGTCTTTGTATTCTTGGTGGCAGGCAGTGCAGCGGAGTTGTTCGTAATCAGGTCTACCTGCACCAGAAAGCGGTTCTGGCTGGGATGAATAGCCTCGCCCCAAACACGGTCGAACAGTCCGTGCTCAATGGCGCGCCCGTTGATGCGCAGCTCTACACCGCTGGAGGCCATGTTGCCCTTATAGTAAATGGCATTGCTCTTGGTAGGGAGGATATTCCCATACCGGCAGTGGATGGTCAGCTGTCCGCCGCCCAAATCATAGGGGACATTCTCCAGCCGTTTCATGGTTCCCTCCTCCCATGTGGGCTGCAGAGGCTTCAAAATGTGGCACTTCTCTGTGCCGCCGTTGACCTCCAGCACCTTCATCGTGATGTTCGTATCGGCCAACACGCCGGCGTAGATATACCGAAGTTCCTCGATGGCATACATCACGAGATGGTGGAAATCAGACTGCGCCGCCTTGCGGTCGGGCTTCACCGTCTGGAACTTTGCCATGGGGCAGCGGACGGTAACGGCGGTGCCGGTCGGGTAGGGCAGACCGCCGGCACCAGGGTAAAAGAACACCTTCATGGGCTGGTCCTCCTCAGACGTACCCATGGAATAGGGTGCCGTGACCTCGCGGTACTGGTTTGCAGCCGCGTCCTTTTTCGTCCGCGTCCGGATGCTCCACTGCTGGCTGGGGCTGCTGTCGCAGGATGCCAGCGCGTGCTTCAACCCGAAGCCATGCTCGTTCAGCGGCGTCTGCGCCCCGTCCCGGCAGGCGATGGTCAGCGCACTGTCCAAATTGGTGATGCCCGTGCCGCCGTCCACCACGCCGATCTCCACCGCATCGCCCAGATTCTCGAAGGACACCACAATCGTCATGGAGAGGTCGGGGTCGTCGCTGTTGGCACGGAGATTGGAAATCGCATCGTCCGCCAGCTCGCAGATAGCCTGCGCCGCACTGTTGAAATTGTCACCGATACCCGCGAAAAGTCCATACCCAGTGGGGTTGTTATGGATAATCTCTTCCGCAATGGGGTTGTTGTTCCTGTTTTCCATGGTTAAAGCTCCTTTCCGTTACTTTGCGCTGCGTGTAACAGCGTCCCGGCGAATAGCGTCTGCGACGATGCGCAGCAATGACTGCTGGCGGATGACCTCCCAACAAAAGCACTCAATCAGGGTGTCAGGCGTCACGCGCAGGTCAATGCAAACCTGCAGCAGCTCCATCCAATCGTCCTCGGTCATCTCCACTTCGATGGTGTTCTTTCTGTTTTCGTCCATGTCCGTACTCCTTTGTTTTTGATAAACAAAACACCGTGCAGGAAATACCTACACGGTGCGTCGGAAAACGACAAGGAAACGGAGTATCCGTCCGCAGGGAGGACTTGCAAATCCCTTGAAAATAGGGTATACTTCTCCCTGCGGTGCGGAATTTTTCCGTTGTGTAGGTGGTTGCTTCACCTGCGCAGGTCATAGGGAGTTGGCGCTCCCTGTGACTGCCGTTGTTTTGTTTTCTATAGCTATTATATCATATTGGGGACAATATTCAATTGGCAAAGTCCACAAATATTGGGTACATTATATGTGCAACTTGTATATTGAACCCAGTATAGCTTTTCGGTTAGAATAGTACTGAACTGATATAGCTTAAGGAGGCCATTATGGCAGTTTCAAAAGCGCAGCAACGCGCTGTGAATAAGTACGTCAAGAACAACTATGATGAAATAAAGCTCCGCATGCCCAAAGGCAAGAAGGAAATCATTCAGGCGCACGCGGCACAGCGCGGCGAGTCCGTCAACGCCTACATCAACCGCGCCATCGACAAGGCCATGAGCGAGGACGATTCCTCTACCTGAACAGACAAGGCAGGTGATCTGCGCCATCGGCGCAGATCACCTGCTTTTTAAGACCTCTTTCCTGCAGCACCTTACACATGGTATAGTGGCGGTACTGGAGGTGCGATGCGGATGAAGACAACAATAACCTTTGAATTGGAAACCAACATCAGGGAGCAGCTGGCGGCCATCTGCTCCCGATATAATCTGTCGCTTGAAGAGGCATTTACTTCTTTTGCAGAGGTCGTCGTCCAAGCGGGAAGGCTTCCATACGACATGGAAGTGCCTAACGCGGTGACTCAGGCAGCGATGGCTGCCGCTGAGAAGGGCGAAGGGCTGTCCGGCACATTCGACTCCGCGCCTGAACTGATGGTCGCTCTGGGCTATACACGGGGCAATTCGAGACGCTACACGCTCGAAGAACTGGACAACGAAGAAAAGGATGCCGAGATGAACCGCTGCAACTCGTCCGTGGACTTTGAAGCCTAACAACGTGCCAAGATGAAGGGTATTCCCGTGACACGCTGCGATGCAGAGAGAGGGGTTGCTTATTTGCACAGGGGCAGGGATTGTGCCACCAACTATCGTATCAAATTTCCGCCAATCGTCGGAAAAATATTTCGCCAACTATCGGAAAACCATTGCATAATCCATAATCAGTGCATATAATAAAGCTAACGCAAAGGAAGGCGAGGTATCCCAAATGAAGAATTACAGGAAAAGAATTGCTGACGATATTCTGATGCGGAAGCTGGAAGGCAAAGGTGCGGTGCTGATCGAAGGCCCTAAGTGGTGCGGTAAAACCACAACTGCGGAGCAGCTTGCAGCCAGCATTTTATATATGGACGACCCGGAAAAGAAAGCGCAGAACATCACGATGTCCGAGTTGAACCCCAAGCGGCTGCTGAAAGGCGCGACACCGAGACTGATTGACGAGTGGCAGCTTGCTCCAAAGCTTTGGGATGCCATTCGCTTTGAGGTTGACCATCGCGGCGAGCTGGGACAATTTCTCCTCACCGGGTCTGCCGTTCCCGCCGATACCAAGGAGATTACGCACTCCGGTACGGGGCGTTTTACATGGTTGACGATGAGGCCGATGAGCCTATATGAATCCGGGGATTCAACAGGTGAAGTCAGCATAAAAGATCTGTTTGAGGGAAATACGGAGGTAGATGGAAGTTCAGATTTAAGTATCGACCGTCTGGCTTTCCTCGTGTGCCGGGGCGGTTGGCCGCAGGCTGTGGATATGCGCGATGAAATTGCTTTGGATCAGGCGGCTGATTACTATGATGCAGTTGTACACTCGGATATTAACCGTGCCGACAATGTACAGAAGAATCCAGAAAGAGTTCGCAGGCTCATGCGCTCCTACGCAAGAAATCAAGGAGGCCAGGTGCCGAATACGGTGCTTGCACAGGATATTTCGACAAACGACGAAGTGGCGATCAGCGAAGAAACGGTTGCTTCCTACGTAAATGCGCTCAGAAAAATCTTTGTTGTAGAGGATATGCCTGCATGGAACCCCAATCTACACTCCAAGACTGCGATTCGCTCATCAGATACCCGGTACTATGTTGATCCGTCTATTGCTGCTGCCGCTCTAGGCATCGGCCCGAACGATTTGATCAATGACCTGAAGACGTTCGGATTTCTCTTCGAAACGCTCTGTATCAGGGATCTTCGGGTTTTTGCCGATGCGCTGAACGGAGAGGTTTATCATTACAGAGATAAAGACGGACAGGAATGCGACGCCGTTATTCATTTGAGAAACGGGAAATACGGACTCGTTGAAATTAAGCTCGGCGGCGACAGTCTCATTGAGGAGGGCGCGAAAAGCCTGAAAGCGATGGCTGAAAAAATTGATACCGATAAAATGAACGCGCCCGCCTTCCTGATGGTCCTGACCGGAACCGGCGATTTTGCCTATCGCCGTCCGGATGGCGTGTGTGTCGTCCCTATCGGTTGCCTGAAAAACTGATGCCGCAACAGATCTGCGCGGTTTTTGTGCAGATATGAGCAAAACTCGCTCATAAAATGTGATAACGCTTGAAAAACTCGTTCATTTTTTGTGGCTTCGATTGAGGTCAAGGCGAAAAACGGCACTGCAAAATCCATTCGTACACTGATTGCCAGTGAGAAGTATGACGACATTCACTGCGGCATCAAGCTCACCGGCGGCAATATCGGCTTCAGCGATAACATCTACACATTTCCCTATTTCTGCACTTTCCTGCTGAAACGGTATTTGGCAGAGGCAGACCTGTGAGATACCTCTCAGGCACGCGGTAAGCATCTTCCGCTCCCGTGCCTGACCGACACAACCTACGAAAGCTGAAGGGCCGGTGATCTGCGCGACTGCGCGGAGCACCGGCTTGTGCTTTCGCTCGCAGGCGGCTTCATAAAAAAGCGTCTGCGGCGGAGTCCTTCCGCCGCAGACATACGCCTCATATTCGTCCTGCCGCTCATTCGCAGCCGCCTCGCGCTTAATAACACTTCCAGCAAACGGAGGGTATGAGCATTTTGTGACCAGCATGGCACCTCAGGTGCAGGATGCTGCTGGCCTTGGCACTGCTGTCGGAGCAACAGGGGCGTGGTTCTGCGCGAAGCTCGTGAGGACGGAAGTGCTGGCCGTGCCTGAGCTGTATGGAAGTCGCTGTGTTCGCATCGATTAGTGCGGATATGAAAGCAATAGCGATTGAGCTTTACATGAATGCTTCTATGCCGGGTTCAGTGCTTTTACTGGGAACTTAACTGAGGTTTGGGATGGTTGACGTATAATATGTTTTTGGGTATAATTAGGATGTGGTAGTGAAAAACAAGTTGACGATGGATACCGTGCGATTCATCTGTACTATCAGCGGATAGCTGGTCTTACCCGATAGAGGTTCAGCTTTGGTGTGGCCGAGACTTTTGCTTTAACATTTGGAGTCATCAATACGCATATAAATATAGTTCTGAAACGATTGGGCTGCACATGCGAGAATTGTTTGATGCAGGTGATATCCAAACGGAGCAAGCATTTAAGAATAAACTGGAAGGAGTTGACAAGCAGAGATGGGCGATAAGACGTTTTTTTGTTGTGGCCAAAATTTTCTATAAGCAGGGTTGTATTGCCTATCGCTGCAAAACCCCGCGTGAAGCGAGGTGTTTACCGGGAACACTGGAGTCTGTGAGAGCAGACGGCGTACAAATCGTTGTACTCGACAGCCCGGACATCTACGCGGAGTATGCGCCTTATCAGTATGTCGATGATATGAAGACATTCATTGACATGGTATGTGATATGAACCGCGTTGCTTAAACAGTGAATAACGGCGGAGAAGACCACCCTGTCGGGGTGGTCTTCTCGTTGTGTGAATCAGGAGACTTCTCAGGCACACAAAGGTATGCGGCTCTGCACGAAGCTCGTGAGGATGGAAGTGCTGGACGTGCCTGAGCTATGTAGAAAGCGCGTCTCACGTCGAATAATGTTAGATTTGCAAAAATATTCGTGTCATTTTTTGCGAATATCTCGCTTCACATTGTTGGTTTTTACACGAATATCTGCTATACTATGGTCAGTACCTTTAAGGAGGACTGCTTATGTATAGAAAGATTATGGGCTTCTTAGAAGCGTGGAAAGAAAGCGAGCACCGCAAGCCCTTTATTTTACAGGGGCGCAAGACAGGTCGGAAAGACCTATTCCATTTTGGAGTTCGGGCGCACCCACTATGAAAATGTGGCATACTTCAACTTTGAAACCAATCCAAAGCTGAACGAAATCTTTGAGGAAAACATCAGCCCCGATTATCTGATACCGATTTTGTCCCATATCGCAGGTCAGACCATCGTAAAGGAAAAAACGCTGATAGTCTTTGACGAGGTGCAGCTTTGCGGGAGGGCGTTGACTTCGCTCAAATACTTTTGTGAGGACGCTCCAGATTATCACATCATCGTCGCAGGCAGCTTACTCAGCGTTGCGGTCAACAGGGCGAAATTCTCTTTCCCCGTAGGAAAGGTCGATATGAAAACGCTTTATCCTATGGATATGGAGGAATTTATGTTGGCACTCGGCGAGGGCGATTTGGTAGAGCAGATTAAAAAGTGCTTTCAAACCGATACGCCGCTTCCCGTTGCCTTGCACGACGCCGCCATGCAGCTTTACCGCCAGTATCTTGTGGTCGGCGGTATGCCGGAGTGCGTGATGCAATTTGCTGAAACAAAGGATTATATCCTTGTCCGCCATACGCAGGATACGATACTTGCAAGCTATCTCAATGATATGAGCAAGTATAATAACTTGAATGAACTCAAGAAAACCAGACTTGCCTACGACAATATAACCGTTCAGCTTTCAAAGAAGAATACCCGTTTCCAATATAAGCTGATTAAAAAAGGCGGACGGGCTTCCGAATTTGAAAATGCAATCGAATGGCTGTGCTTATCTGGTATCGTGTCACAGGTCTACAAGGTCGAGCAAATCAAAAAGCCGCTTGAAAACTACCGTGATATTGATGCGTTCAAGATTTATGTGTCTGACTTAGGGCTGCTTTGCGCCAAGAAGGATTTAGCCGCCAATGACATCCTCTATATGGTCGAGGAAATTAACGACTTCAAGGGCGGTATGGCGGAGAACTATGTTAATGTGCAGCTCACCATGAACGGCTACCACACCTACTATTGGGAGTCCGAGCGTGGGGCTGAAATTGATTTTATCATTCAGCGTGACGGGCAGCTCATTCCCATTGAGGTCAAGTCTGCCGACAACACCAAAGCCAAGAGCTTAAAGGTCTATATGGACACCTACAAGCCCGCTTATGCAATCAAGCTCTCTGCAAAAAACTTCGGCTTTGAGGACAACAAAAAAATCGTTCCTCTCTATGCCGCGTTTTGTATCTGAGAGGTTATTTGCGAAAGGTTGTACGACATGAAAACAATCGGACGGCTTGGAAGAAGTGCTCCTGCGAGGATCCACCTCGCAGGAGCACTCTTTTGCTTCAGGTGTCGGGAGAGCAGTGTGCGGCAGCGTGCCGCCGGAAGCCTCAGACGAGGCGCAGTAGGCGCGGAACTGCCCGTGTGCGAGAAACTATACCCAACTCGGCATGGCCCAGCGGGGCTCTGAGGGCTTTGCGAAAACCCGCCGTTTCGTGCAGCAGCAAAGTCATCTCTCCTGCCGTTTCGTGCAAATATCGACATATTTAACTTGCCTTTTTGTGCGATCCTGTGCTAAACTATGGAAAACAGCACGACTTTGAAAGGCAGGAGGAATCGGTATGCTGAAGCGGAAGATTTATGACGACCTCGTTGCGTGGAAGCAGCGAAGCGGCGGAACGACAGCTCTGCTGATTGACGGCGCAAGGCGCGTTGGCAAGAGCTTCATTGCCAAGGAGTTCGCAGAAAACGAGTATAAAAGCCACATCATTATTGATTTCGGGAATGTCCCGAAGGATGTATTGGATATCTTTGAAAATGACAGCACCGACCTCGATATGTTTTTCGCCAAGCTGTCCGTTTTCTTCGGGGTCCAACTCTATAACAGGGAGTCCCTCATCGTGTTTGATGAGGTGCAACAGTTCCCCCGCGCACGGCAGCTCATCAAATACCTTGTGGCGGATGGTCGCTACGATTATCTGGAAACAGGCTCTCTCATCCGGCTCAAGAAGAACGTCAAGGACATTATCATCCCATCGGAGGAGGAACATCTGGAGATGTTCCCCTTGGACTTTGAAGAATTTCTGTGGGCGCTGGATGATGAGGTCACCGTTCCGTTTATCCGGCAGGCATTCGAGGCGCAAAAACCCTTGGGTCAGGCGGTGCATCGAAAGGTTATGAATAGCTTCCGGCAGTACCTGCTGGTAGGCGGGATGCCCCAGTCCATCCTCGCCTACCTGAATGGGAAGGACTTTGCCGCTTCCGATATGGCGAAGCGAAACATTCTGCGACTCTACCGCGACGATGTCGCCAAGTTCGCAGAGGGATACGAGGATAAGGTCTATGCTGTTTTCGACGGTATCCCCGGTCAGCTATCCAAAAAGGAAAAGAAATATCGGCTGAGTTCGCTGGGTGAAAATGCACGTTTCCGTTCCTATGAGGATTCCTTTATCTGGCTGAACGAAGCGATGGTAGTCAATACCTGCTTCAATGCCACCGACCCCAATGTAGGGCTTGCCCTCAGTGCCGACCACGCCACGCAGAAATGCTATATGGCGGACACGGGGTTGCTGGTGACACAGACATTCATGGACAAGGGCTATACGGACAACGAGCTGTATAAAGCCATCCTTTTTGACAAGCTGGACGTAAATGAGGGTATGATTTTGGAAAACATGGTGGCGCAGATGCTCCGATGCCGCGGACACAAGCTCTACTTCTACTCCCGCTGCGATAAGGAGCATCGGGAAAACCATATGGAGGTCGATTTCCTGATTGCCGAGGGCAAAAAAATAGCCCCCATCGAAGTGAAGTCCGGCAGCTACCGCAGCCACGCATCATGGACAAATTCCGCGCAAAGTTCTCCTCGAAAATCGGTGAGAGCTACATCCTTTACACTAAGGATGTTATGCGCTCCGATAACATCCTTCATCTGCCCATCTACATGGCAATGTTTCTGTAACCATATGCAGCCAGCCGACTGCCATCTTTGCGAGGGGTGATTCGCGTAGCGGATCACCCCTCGCCTTCAGCAGAGGCCAGAAGGAAATCTATTTCTTCACCGAGGGCCGCGCGATAAAAGGCCATTTGATGCGAAAAGCAGAAAACAGTGATGGGCTTTCCCACCTGCATCAGTGCCGCATTTTCCTTCAGCACGTGAATCGTTATCAGCGGCCCTATCGTGATGTAGTTGCCGGTAACCGGGTCTATCAGCGGGCATACCGTAGATATTCTCGTTGCCGCGTTCCCCGGAATCGTACCCTTCTCCGTGTTCTTCGCATAGCCTGCCTCGCTTATGCTTTCGCTGCACGCTGCCTTTAATTTGTGGTAGCCCCAGTTTTGGATATATTCCAAATCTCTCATCCCCTCCCGGCTCATCGGCACGACATAGCGCATACCCCGCGGCGCCACCTTGCCGGGTTCCAGGGCAAGTGTCCTGCTCAAATCGCGGGGCTTGCGAACCAGCAGAATACAATCGTGCCCCATATCCTTTGCGGTATGCATCCCTCTGAGGACAAAGTCGTCAAACAGTGCTCGCTCCTTGTTCACCACGCTCGTGCCCCATGACAGTCCCCCCTGCGGCACGACGTATACGGCTGCCGGCATGCCGCCGTGCACAACAAACCCCACATACCGGGCAAAGCGTGCAGCCATGCCGTTACCCAGAATGTCCCTCTTTATCTCCAGTGCATTGTAGAAGCTGCGGTCATTGCGAGCATCCAGCGGCGGTAAAATCTCCGCAAGACAGCTTGCTAACGAGGGCTTTCCCTCTTTCATGTTTTCATCGAATACAAGAGGGCGGGTCTCGTAGCCTGCCGCGATAAAAAAGCAATTGGCTCCACTTAAATCCAGCCGCCTGTCCAACGGAATTCGCCGCGTGCAGCTGCCGCCTTTCAAATTGACCTGCCCAACGATTTCTTTCGGCACGCTTGCCAGCCACGGAAAGAGTGATGCGCCATGCGTAAGCAGAAACAAAAGCCCTGCATTTGTGAGGCCGCAGACATGGCGCATCCGCGGGCGGTTTCTTCCGTCCATCCGCACCGTCGCCTCGACAGTTTTGTCCTCGATGAGACCCCTGTCTTCCAGCTCGCGTATCGTGCGAACTCCTGCGTCAGCCGTCCGCGCAAAAATGACAAGGTCATCGCGGCGCACCTGACCGCAAAGGGCAAGTGCGCACAGCATACTGATTTTTATTTTAGAAGGCGTATACATTGTGGTGCTCCTCTCCTCAGTCTTGGTCAGCCGCCCCTAAATGAGCCGTATCTTACAAACAGTTTACCCTTTTATTCGGGCGGCTGTCATGTGGGTAAAGTATCTTCCGAATTGTCCTATTCGTACAGAGACATTGGCTTTTCCGCCCTTGCAAAACTGCAAAACCCTTGTGCTTCAGCGGTTTTGCGGGTCTGCCGTCTTGTCTGAAATGCGGCATCCGGAATGACCGTGTTTTAGTGTGCAAAACACTCTCACCGGGGTGTGATGAATATGGGGTCAAATATCCATTCCGCTCCGCAGTCGCGCCGTCCACAGTTCGATAATATGTTCAGGCGTGGGGAGTGCGCCGTCCATCGCCGAAACCGCAACATATGTCCCTGCCGGGAGGAGCTCGGATGCCCTCGTAAAGAAGCGGAAATCCGCATAAAATCCATCATCGCCCGCCTCAAAATGAGAGCAGATTTCATCGGTGATCGCTTTGGTATTATGGTTATCGGAGTCCAGATGTGGGGCAGCTGCATCCCTGTAAATGAAGAGATAGGTAATGCATTTCTTTGCGATTTTCGGCAGCTTTTCTTTCACAGAAAGCACTGACCCGCGCACCGTTTCCACGAACATCGGCGTGTCAAAGATAGCGCGCTTCTGCCCGCTATTGATTACACCATGGGCGCGGATGGAGGGCAGCATAGGCATCCGAACGAGCAGCAAATTCTCCTCGACAAAAGCATCAAACGCATGTGTTTCACGAGCATTTTTCCGGTAGAGCTGCGTGCATATTTCATCCGAGGGCAACGTTTCGCCTGCGCCCAATCCCGCCCTGACTGCATCAATTTTGCCCATGAGCGTGAGCGTTCTCAGGAGGCTCCAATACGTGTTGTTGTCCAATTTTTCAATGGTACTTTCTAACGCCCTTGCCACTGTCTCAGCATATTCCTCATCAGCAAATTCGGCGTTTGCCATCCGTTGAACGGACTGCATTTCAGAGAAAAATCGTATCAATGCCTGCCCGATTTTTTTGTTTAGCGTAAGCAGATTCTCGGCGTCGTCATTGATGCTCCGGGTCAGCAAGCGCAGCTTGAACATCGCCTCAGGTACGCGGTAAGCGGTGTGCTGCGCACCGTCTGCGCGGTTCGAAGCTGCCGGCGTACTGGGCTTCATAGGCGGTAAAATGGGGGCAAATTTCATGTTGGAAACCTCCCTGGCATTAGGCACATGTCTCCTTTGGGACTGTGCCGGATACGTTGTTTTGGGGCAGCGAGTTTTTCCCGTTGTAGATCACTACCATAGAGGGAAATGGCGCGGGGTCGGCTGCGTTTCCCTCGTCGTCTGTGAACCGCAGACGCCCACGCACGAATCGGATTTCCGCCTTCCCATAAATGTAATCGTGAAAATAAGAAGTATCCGTTCGTGCTGGGATAAGCAGGACGATGGGGTATCCGCCGAGTGATTCTTCAAACGCCTTCCGCACCCATTTGCCAATCTCCCTGCCATACGGAGGGTTGCAAAAGACAGCGCCGCCGCGATCCCAGCTCTGCGAAAGTCCATCCGTTTCGGGGGTATAGAACAGACCGCATTTTGCCGTTTTATCTGTCGCAGCGGGGTCAAGCACAAAATCAAATTCGGCGTTTAGCTTGTCAAAAAAGTCCTGCGGCGTGCACCAGCACATGTTTTTGGAGGATAAAAGAGCCTGGTTCATTTTGCACACCACCCCTTCGCATTCATGTGTGTGCAGATACAGCTTCCATCTTGTTTTCTTGGACCTTTCCGTTCGTGCTCAGATTGATATGCGAGTCCTTCTGCTATAGCCTGGTTCATGATGAGCGTGCTCATATTAGCATAATATATAAGGTCTTCAAAAAATGAAATGGGGGTTGCGCACTTCTTCAGCTCCGCCACGATGCGCTTTGCGCGCTGGCGGAAAAGCATACAAATCTCGTGCTGAGAAAAGAGTTCTTCCAGTTTCTCCGTGTACTCGTCGATGCGCTTCTTAACTGTGTTATAGCAGCGGTTCACCTTTTTTGCGATGGTACCAATGCTCCAGCCGAGGATATGAAACCGCATGATCATGCGATTTTCCTTCCTCCGCTTAGCTGCAATCTTTTCATCCCGCGCCTGATTTTTGCCGCGCTTTTTTGCCCCTGTAGGCATGGCGGAAATACCGATGGCGGCCTGCTCATCGGCGGTAAGATTCAGCTTCTCTACAATGTAAGCATTTTTCATTTTGTAGTATTTTTTTGCTGCGGTTGACAGTAGAGACTGAACCT
>VOFB01000897.1_pt1 | contig 112000 bp, 122 predicted proteins | sample 5384141 | NCBI WGS metagenome assembly VOFB01 (sample SAMN12384721, study PRJNA508395) | human gut metagenome | isolation source: healthy gut A | host: Homo sapiens | reverse complement strand
GTAAACAGAGAGTGCCCCCGCAGGCCCATGGGCCTGCGGGGGGCACTTATGCTGTCGAAGCCATGAAAAAAGTTATGCCCCTTGCTTTTTGCCGTTTAAGGCAAAAAGCGGGGACGTTTTTGTGCAGGGTGGAGAAAAGTTGTCTGCAACGGCGACGAGGGCGATCCCGGCGCGTTCATGGACCGTTCGTGATGGAGGGCAATCCCCACAGCGTGCTCGAGGGCATGATGATCGCGGCCTCGCCGTCGGCAGCGACGAGGGCTATATCTATGTGCGGGCGGAGTATCCGCTGGCAGTGTCCCGGCTGAAAACGGCCATTGAAAAGGCCCAGGAGCTGGGCCTGCTGGGGGACGACATTCTGGGCAGCGGCTTCAATTTCCACCTCCATGTGAACCGCGGCGCAGGCGCCTTTGTCTGCGGTGAGGGCAGCGCCCTGACCTCCTCGATCGAGGGCAATCGCGGCATGCCCCGGGTAAAGCCTCCCCGCACCATTGAGCACGGCCTGTGGGCAGAGCCCACGGTGCTCAACAACGTGGAGACCTTCGCCAACGTCCCGCCTGATCATCAAAAACGGCGTGGAGTGGTACCATAGCACATCGGCACGAGAAGAGCCCCGGCACGAAGGCCTTCGCCCTGACGGGCAATGTGGTCAACACGGGCCTTATCGAGGTGCCGATGGGTACGACCGTCCGTGAAGTGATTTTCGACATCGGCGGCGGCATTCCCGACGGCAAGAAGTTCAAGGCCGTGCAGATCGGCGGCCCCTCCGGCGGCGCGACTGCGCCAGCACGAGCATCTTGACCTGCCGCTCGACTTCGACTCTCTCAAGAGATCGGCGCCATGATCGGCTCGGGCGGCCTCGTCGTCATGGATGAGGACACCTGCATGGTCGAGACTGCGCGCTTTTTCATGAGCTTCACGCAGAACGAGAGCTGCGGCAAGTGCGTTCCCTGCCGTGAGGGTACAAGCGCATGCTGGAGATTTTGGACCGCATCGTCGCAACGAGGGCACCATGGAGGACCTGGAGCTGCTGGAGAATCTGTCCAACACTATTACCGAGACGGCTCTGTGCGGCCTCGGCCAGAGCGCGTGCAAGCCCGTACAGAGTACGCTGCGCTATTTCCGCCAGAGTATCTGGCTCATGTGGTCGACCACCACTGCCCGATCTGCAATGGCCGCAAGCGCCGCCTTGTCATCATCCTGAGCTGTGCAAGGGCTGCGGCAAGTGCAAGCGGAACTGCCCAATGGACGCCATTTCCGGCCAGATCCGCATGCCCCACGTCATCGACAACGACAAGTGCATCCACTGCGGCGCGTGCTGGGGCGCCTGCCCCTTCGGCGCTATCGACGCCATTGAAGAGGAGGTATGACATGGCCAAAGGTATGATGATCGTAGACGGCCAGCGCGTCAACTCGATGGGGAGAAGAATGTCCTCTCCGTTATCCGTAAGGCGGGTATTGAAATGCCGACGTTCTGCTACTACTCCGAGCTCTCGGTCCACGGCGCGTGCCGCATGTGCATCGTGGAAAACGTGAAGACCGGCAAGATCGACGCCTCCTGTTCCATGGAGCCCAAGGACGGGCTGGAGATCCGCACCAACACCGCCCGGCTGCTGAGGCACCGGCGGATGATCCTGGAGCTGCTGCTCGCCTCGCACAACTGCAGCTGCACCACCTGCGAAAAGCGGCCACTGCCGCTTGCAGGCCCTTGCCCAGCGCTTCGGCGTGCGCAGGGTTCGGTTCCCCGACACGCGGGAGCGCTATGAGCAGGACAACACCAGTCTGGCCATTTTCCGGGACCCGAACAAGTGCATTCTCTGCGGCGACTGCGTGCGCGTCTGCGAGGAGCTCCAGGGCCAGGGCATCCTGAACTATGCCTACCGCGGCAGCGAGCTGCAGGTGATGCCGGCCTTTGACAAGAAAGCTGGACCGAGACGAAGTGCGTGGGCTGCGGCCAGTGTGCCGCCGTGTGCACCACCGGCGCCATCACCGTGAAAAACCAGATCGGCCAGGCCTGGCAGGCCCTCCACGACCCCAGGAACCGGGTGGTGGTGCAGATCGCCCCGGCGGTCCGTGTGGCCCTGGGCGAGGAGTTCGGCCTGCCCGCCGGAGAAAACGTCATGGATCGGCTGGTAAAGGCCCTGAAGCTCATGGGCGTGGAGGAGGTGTACGACACCGACTTTGCCGCGGATATGACCACCGCGGCACCCACCGCCGTGGTCCAGGCCGCGCCGCCGTCGCCGCCGCTGTAGTAGGCGGTGGAGGAGCAGAGCATCACCTTGTTATAGGTCATGGTGTCGCCGGAGGCGAACAGCAGGTAGCCGCCCTCGCCCACCTCGTTGGGGAAGTCTTTTTCGATGGTGTCGCCCTCCTACACCTCGTAGACGCGGGTGCCGTAGCGCACCAGCTCCGCGTGTGAGGTGTCGTGGCTGGCGCCGATATACTTGGTGGATACCACCTCACCGCTGACCACAGTGTCCTCATACGTCTCCACGATCTGGCCGGGGATACCCTTGCGGATGATCTCCTCGGTGCCCTTGTCCATCAGGGGATCCGGTGAGCGAAGGATCTTGTAGTCCGTCTCCACAGTGACATAGTGCTGGTAGGTCAGCGTATCGCTGATGCGGATGGCGGGGTCCTCGCCGGCGACATTCAGCTCCACCATCTCGTCCTCACCCAGACGAATGCCGCTGCGCCGCAGCAGGGAGGACAGGCGCTCGGCCTCGGTGGTGAGGGTGTGTGTGTCGTCGCCGTGGGTGATGGTGACGGTGCGGCCCGGCTCCAGCAGCAGCTGCATGGACTTGTCGCCCAGGCTGCGGCGCAGCAGCAGGTCGTCATAGGTGCGCTCCTCGCTGCGCTCGTCCAGTACGTGGGGACCGTCGCCGTCCACCACGATGCAGATGGCGTCCATGGTGCGTACCGGCTCCGCCATAACGGCAGCGGCGAAGATCACCGCCGTGACGGCGATCATGGTGATGGCGCGGATAGAGGGATGATCGCGCATGATGTGGTGCACCTCCCGCAGGGCCGGGGAACGCAGGGCGTCACGGCAGCCGGTCACCAGCCGTCCGCGGCAGAAGGCGCGCCAGTTGGCCCTGACGTCGGAAGCGATGGCGTCCCAGGTCCAGGCAAAGCAGTGGCCCACTGCGCGCACGGCGCGGATCAGGGCCCGAGCCACGATGTAGGGCACATCGTGGATGGCCTGGCACACCGTGGCCGGCGTGATGCGGCGCCGCGGCTTTTTCGGCTGCAAGCGCTTCGGTTGTGTGACGACTGTTTGTTCCATAGTACCTCGCAGTATAGCCGCCCCGGGAGGTGTTCAAACAGGGCGGACAATAAAAATTGAAACAATTTGTAACTTTTGTTACCGATTAGCAATACCCGTGGAGTATAGCACTATCTTCCAATTTTGTCAAGTTTTAGGGGACGCGGCACGGAGAAAGGCAAACTTTTTCCGGCTTTTCGTTGCGCGGGTGGGAAAAAGGTGGTACAATGGCGGCAATATGCAGTGAAGGAGAAACACGATGGATCTGTGCGATCGGAACGATATACAGGCACTGCTGGCGCAGCACGGCTTTCACTTTGCCAAGGCGCTGGGACAGAACTTTCTCATCCGGGGTGACGTGGCGGAGGATATCGCCGCGGCGGGCTGCGTTCCCGGCTGTGGCGTGCTGGAGGTAGGCCCCGGCATCGGCGCACTGACGGTGCAGCTGGCCCGGCGGGCGGAAAAGGTGGTTTCGGTGGAGCTGGACAAGCGCCTGCCGCCGGTGCTGGCGGAGACTATGGCGGACTATGACAACTTCACCCTGATCGAGGGCGACGTGATGGCGCTGGACCTGGCGGTGGTGACGGCGGAGAAGTTTCCGGGCTTGCCGGCGGTGCTGTGCGCCAACCTGCCCTACAACATCACCACACCGTTTCTCACGGCCTGTGTCCGGGCCGGGTGTTTCCGGCAGCTGACGGTGCTTATTCAAAAAGAGGTAGCCCTGCGGATCTGCGCGAAGCCGGGCACGGCGGATTACGGCGCGTTTTCCCTGCTGATGCAGTATTACACCGCGCCGGAGCTGCTGTTCGAGGTGCCCAACACCTGCTTCCTGCCGGCTCCCAAGGTCACCTCCGCCGTGGTGCGCTGCGTTACAAGAAAGGCCCCGCCGGTACAGGTGCGGAGCGAGGAGGCCTTCTGGCGGACGGTGCGCGCGGGCTTTGCACTGCGGCGCAAGACGCTGGTGAACAGCCTGCAGACCGGCTGGCAGCTGCCTAAGGAGCAGCTGGCGGCCATCGTCGCCGGCTGCGGCCTGTCCCCCACCGTGCGGGGCGAGGCCCTGGGCCTGGAGGAGTACGCGAGGCTGTCCGATGCGCTGCTGGCGGCAGCGGGTGAATAAAAAAAGCTTCCCGGCAAATGCCGGGAAGCTTTTTATTCGCCTTTTTCTATCTTTTGCCTCCGTCTCCCGCCGGATGGCGGCGCGAAGCGCCGTGAGGTACGGGGAGAATGCCACGTGTTCGTCGGCGTAGGTCAGGTTCAGGTCGTACTCCCGGGGCAGCCAGGAGGAGATGGGGGACTCGTTGTGGGCGATGACGGCCTCCAGCTTGTCCAGCGCCTTGTAGAGCCGGGCCTCCGCCGTCTCCAGCGCGTCCATCTCCGCGTACAGGGCGGCCATCTCCGTGCGGTAAGGCTGGGGCAGCGTCTCCACCCATTGGATCAGGAGAGCGTCCTCCTTCGCTGTGTCGGCGTCGGTTTTGAGAAAGCTGGGGATGTCGCCGGTAAAGCACTCGCCCAGGTCGTGGATCAGGCACATTTTAATGACCTTGTCCATATCCGTCTCCGGGAACTCGTCCCGAAGAAAGAAAGCCGTCAGCGCCAGCCGCCAGCTGTGGTCGGCCACGCTCTCGTGACGGTTTCCGGGCGTCCAGCAGTGGCGGGTGGTGTCCTTCAGACGGTTGGCGGTGTGCAGGACGGACAGCAGCTCTTCAGCTTTCATGGCGGGGCCTCCTTGCATTTTTCCACAGTATAGCACGCTGCCGCGGGCAGTCAACGCTTGCACTTGCACGGCGGAGAAAAGTGTAGTAGAATAGCGGAAGAACATAAAGGAGGGAGACTTTATGGGAGTTTTGTACGCGCTGGAGAGCATCCGCACGCCTGCGCTGGATAAGATCATGTCGGTCATCACGCTGCTGGGCGGCGAGCTGTTCTTCATGGTCATCGCCGTGACGGCGTTCTGGTGCGTCAGCAAGCGCGAGGGCTATTACCTGATGATCGTGGGCTTCTTTGGCACGGTCATCAACCAATTCCTGAAAATACTCTGCTGCGTGCCCCGGCCGTGGGTAAAGGACCCGGATTTCACCATTGTGGAGTCTGCCCGGGCGGAGGCCACGGGGTATTCCTTCCCCAGCGGTCACACACAGAACGCCGTGGCCACCTATGGCGGCATCGCCCGGTATACTCGCCGCGGCTGGCTGCGGGTGGTGCTGGTCGTGCTGACGGTGCTCATCGCGTTCAGCCGGATGTATCTGGGTGTCCACACGCCGCTGGATGTGGGCGTGTCGTTCCTGATCGCGGCGGTGCTGGTGCTGGTGGTCTATCCGCTGATGGAGGAGGCCGACCGGCGGCCGGTGGTGCTGACGTACACCATACTGGCTATGGTGGTGTGCAGCGGGGCCTTCGTGGGGTATCTGTACCTGCGGGGCGATACGGGTGCTGCCGCTGAGGACACCGCCAACTACCTCAGTGCTTTGGAGAACGGCTGGAAGCTGCTGGGCGCCACGGTGGGTATGCTGGTGTCCAACATCGCCGACCGGAAGCACATCCGGTTCGAGACACAGGCGGTGTGGTGGGCGCAGCTCATCAAGCTGGCAGTGGGCTTTGGCTGTCTGCTGGCCATACGCTCCGGGCTGAAAGCGCCGCTGATCGCGCTGCTGGGCGGCAACGCCGCCATCGCCGGGGGCATCCGCTACCTGCTGGTGGTGCTGTTCGCCGGGTGTGTCTGGCCGCTGACTTTCTGGTGGTTCAGTCGCCTGGGGAGAAGATGAACAACAGAAAAAGCGCATCCCCCGGCGTGTGCCGGGGGATGCGGTGCGTTATAGGGGACTGTCTCACTCGGTGACGGTGAGGGTGGGGTGTATGAGCGGGTCAAAGGTGGCGAGGACGCGGTCGCCCTCCACGGTATATTCGCTCCACAGGCGGATCTCGGCGCAGCGCTGTGTCCGGTCAAGGGTGATGCTGTGGATGGGCGTGGGTTCGGAGTAGGCTTGGTCGCGGCAGTAGACATCGGTGCTCTCGTCGCCGCGGAAGATGACGCAGAGGTCGTCACACTGGAGTACACCGGGTATGTCGCAGCTGCCGGTGTAAACGTTCTTGCGCAGCTGGCCGTGGGAAGGAAACGGGAACGGCCTCGATGGCAGAATCGAGCGGGCTGGCAAGGTACAGGCCGGTGCCGTCGAAGTCGATGGCCACGCCCCTGTCCCGGCAGGCGAAAATAAGTACGGCGGTGAACAGCAGCAGGATGGGAAGCCAGACCTTGCGGGATGTCCATATCTGTCGCATGGGGAGTCCTCCTTTACAGTGTTGTACCTGCTCCAAGTATACCATCAGGCGGGGAGAAAATCAACAAAAAAACCGTGCGCTGCACAGCAACGCACGGTTTTGTATGTACAGGAGGTCAGACGGTCTCCTCGGGCTTCTTCAGTGCCACGATGACGCCTACGGTGATCAGCACCGCACCGATGACGCTCATCACCGTGATCTGCTCGTCCAGCAGCAGGTAGCCCACCACCAGCGTCACAGAAGGGGGGAGGCGTACAGATAGTTGTTGGTGATGACCACGCCCAGCCGCTGGAAGGCGATGTTCCAGATGGCGAAGCATACGGCGTTGCCGAACACGCCCAGGAACAGCCAGCTCAGTAGGACGTTGGTCTGGGTGAACAGGGGGGTGCAGGTCGGGCATACCGTCCGTCAGCAGCATCAGCGGTACGGCGGTGATGAAGGCCCACAGCATGACCCGGCGGGTGACCAGGAAGTTGTCATACTGCTCGGTGTATTTCTTGATAAGGATGGAGTACACGGCCCACATGAGGGCGGCGGCCAGGGCGATCAGGTCGCCCAGAGGGTTCAGGTGGAAGGTCAGCTGGCCGTTGAGCACCACCAGCACCACACCGGCGATGGCGATGACCGCGCCGATGTACACGAACTTGCCCAGGCGCTCGCCATTGCGGGAGAACAGCTGGGCCAAAATGACCGTCAGGATGGGGGACAGGGCGATGATGATGCTGACATTGGCGGCGAAGGTGTAGGTCAGCGCTGTATTCTGCAGGAAGAAGTAGAAGCTGCCGCCGGTAACGCCGATGAGGATGAACATCAGCTCGTCCCTCCAGGGGAGCTTCAGAGTCTTGGGCCGCAGCGCCCACAGCGTGATATAGGCCAGGCCCATCCGCAGGGGGATGATCTGGATAGCGGTATAGGCGGTGAGCATCTGCTTGGTCAGCACGAAGCAGCTGCCCCACACCAGAATGGTAAAAATGGCGTACACATGGCCCATGACTTTTTGGGTGGCGGACATGGCGGTTCTCTCCTTATGACTCTATTTCTCTCATCTCACGCGGCAGCTGGCCGCAAAAAATCATTATACACGGCGGAAAAGGAAAAATCCAGTAGTTCCCGGGTATTTTCTTCCAAATGCCTTAACTTTCTATTAAGACGCTTGAAATGCGCTTGTTTTTTTTGCCATCCGTGGTATGATGGTAGCTATGAAAAAATCAAGGAGGAGAGACTATGCACGCAGCGCTGGTCATCATGGCGGCGGGGATCGGTTCCCGCTACGGCGGCAGCAAGCAGACCGACGGCGTGGGGCCCCACGGAGAGATACTGATGGAGTACGGTGTGTACGACGCGGTGCGGGCGGGCTTTGACAAGGTCGTGTTCATCATCAAGCCGGATATGCGGGAGCTGATGGAGCGTCTGTGCGGCAATATGGCGTCCCGGCTGCACACGGCGGACGGGCGGCCCGTGGAGGTCCGTTACGCCTATCAGGACGACACGACACTGCCGGCGTGGTATACAAAGCCGGCGGGGCGGACAAAGCCCTTCGGCACGGCCCACGCGGTGCTGTGTACCCGCGATATCGTACACGAGCCCTTCTGCGTCATCAACGCCGACGATTTCTACGGCGCGGACGCTTACCGCACCATATATGCGGAGCTGCAGCGCCTGCCGAAGGCGGGTGCGGCCACCATGGTGGGCTATCTGCTGAAGAACACCGTCACTGCCCATGGCACCGTGTCCCGGGGTGTGTGCCATGTGAAGGACGGGTATCTCAGCGACATCCGCGAGACGCTGAAGATCGCCCTGCTGCAGGACGGCGTCATCCGGGACGAGGATACCGGAGCGGTGCTGGACGGCGACACGGTGGTGTCCATGAACTTCTGGGGCTTTGCCCCCTCCGTCTTCGATGCGTTGGAGACGTATTTCCACGACTTCCTCCGCAGCGAGGCGGGGCAGTCGGTGAAGGCCGAGTGCCTGCTGCCCACCATGGTGGGCGACCTGCTGGCGGCGGGAGAGCTGCGCGTCAGCGTGCTGAAGTCGGCGGACCGCTGGTTCGGCATGACGTATCATGAGGACCGGGCCCGTGTGGCACGGGAGCTTATCAAACTGCACGAGACGGGGGCATACCCCGAGGAATTGAGGTAACAGAATGGATTACGAAAGAGAACGCCGCCGGCAGAAGCGCTACCGGGAGGCCATGCGGAACCGCATCATCGCCGCCGTGTTGCTGGCCGGCATTATCGTGGGTGCGATATTCATCATCAAGGGCTGCAAAAAGGACGATGCTCCGGCGGACGACGCCCAGAACACGAATCAGCCCGTGGACAATGTAGGTGACACTACGACACCGGATAACGTCATCGTGGATGACGAGCTGCTGACACTGGTGAACCCCTGGAACCCCCTGCCCGATGACTGGACGGTGGACCTGGTGACACTGGATGACGGCCACCGGGTGGACAGCCGCTGCTACGAGGCGTATATGGAGATGATCAACGCTTGCAAGGCGGCGGGCTACAGCCCGGTCAACTGCTCCAGTTACCGCACGCAGGAGACGCAGCAGAGCCTGTACGACAACAAGGTGCAGCGGCTCATCAGCAGCGGCATGAGTGAAGAGGAGGCCAAAACCGAGGCGGCCAAGGCCGTGGCCATCCCCGGCACCAGCGAGCATCAGCTGGGCCTGGCGGTGGACCTGGTGGACGCCAATATGCAGGACCTGACCTCTGCTCAGGAGAGCACGGAGACCCAGAAGTGGCTCATGGCCAATTCCTGGCGGTACGGCTTCATCCACCGCTACCCCAACGGAAAGACCGATATCACCGGTATCATCTATGAGCCGTGGCACTACCGCTATGTGGGCAAGGACGCGGCACAGGAGATCTTCAACCGGGATATCACACTGGAGGAGTATCTGGGCAAGACGGAGCATTGATGGATATAAAGGGAGGGGCCGTCCGGCCCCTCCCTTTATACGAAGGCATGAAGAAGTTATTTGCAGTTTTTCGCGTTCTTGGCGTTCTTGGTATTGGTGTTTTCCGTGTTGTCGGTGGTGTTGGTGTTCTTGGTGTTTTTGGTGTTCTTCGTGTTATCCATGAGATATACCTCCATTTTCTGTACCCTTTGTACCTCAGGTACAACCATAGTTTCACCGCCGCCGCAGAAAATATGTAAAAAAATTCTGGAAAAAGCCGTTGACAAACACGCCGGGATAGTATAAAATATCCGAGAAAACAAAGAAGGTCGGTGCATCCGCCTCACCTCCAGCAACGGCAAAGAGGTCAACAGCGTCATACAAGCGCCCGAAAGGGCTGTTTGTGTTGTTTCGCGGATGCCCGGAGCGTCCGCGTTTTTATTTTGGATTGGAGGTGCTTCGGTATTAGCAAGGTACAGCATCAACTGAACGAGGAGATCACCGACAAGGAGATCCGACTGATCGGCGAGAATGGCGAGCAGCTGGGCATTGTGTCCGGCGAGGAGGCGCTGCGTACCGCAGAGGAGCAGGGCCTGGATCTGGTAAAGATCTCTCCGCAGGCAACGCCCCCGGTGTGCAAGCTGATGAACTACGGCAAGTACAAGTTCGAGCAGAGCAAGCGCGAGAAGGAAGCCAGAAAGAACCAGCACGTTGTCGAGATCAAGGAGATCCGTATGTCTCCGGGCATCGACGTGGGCGACTTCAACACCAAGCTGAAGAACGCGCAGAAGTTCCTGTCCGACGGCAACCGCGTCAAAGTCTCCGTCCGCTTCCGCGGCCGCGAGATGGCGCACACCGAGATCGGACGCGATCTGCTCAACAAGTTCGCCGAGCTGTGTACCGAGGTGTCCACCCTGGACAAAGCCGCCAAGCTGGAGGGCCGGAATATGTCTATTTTCCTGTCCCCCAAGGTCGGCAAATAAGCATTTCATTCGCAAAGGATCATATTGGAAGGAGAAAACAACTATGCCTAAACTGAAGACCCATAGCGGCGCAAAAAGCGCTTCAATCTGACGAAGACCGGCAAGGTCAAGAGAGCTCACGCGTTCAAGAGCCACATCCTGACCAAGAAGGACACCAAGCGTGGCCGTCGTCTGCGCAGCACCACCTATGCTGACTGCACCACCGAGGCGACCATCCGCAAGATGATCCCCTACAAATAAGATACGTTTTCGTTAGAATAGGAGGCAATTAGAATATGGCACGTGTTAAAGGCGCAATGATGGCGCGTAAAAGAAGAAACAAGACGCTGAAGCTGGCTAAGGGCTACTGGGGCGCCAAGTCCAAGCATTTCAAGATGGCCAACGAGCAGGTCATGAAGTCTCTGACCTACGCCTATGTGGGCCGCCGTCTGAAGAAGCGTGACTTCCGTCAGCTGTGGATCACCCGTATCTCCGCCGCTGTGAAGCCCAACGGTCTGAACTACTCCACCTTCATGCACGGTCTGAAGGTCGCCGGCATCCAGATCAACCGCAAGATGCTGTCCGAGATGGCCATCAGCGATCCCGTGGCGTTCGCCGCCCTGTGCGAGATCGCCAAGAAGGCGTAAGTTTGTGCACATACAGCGCTCTGCCGAGGGCAGGGCGCTGTTTTTTGCATTTTGCCGCTGGTAAAAGCTTGACATTACTGCTATAATACCCCTGAAAAAATCATGGAAAGGATGAATGACCATGTATTGCATCAGAAAAGTCAACGACGACTACACCTGGGTGGGCGCAGACTGCCGCCGTCTGGCCCTGTTCGAGGGCGTGTTCGGCGTGCCCGACGGCGTCAGCTTCAACAGCTATCTCCTGATGGACGACAAGACTGTCCTGTTCGACACGGTGGACAGCGCCGTGCGTACCACCTTCCGTGAAAATGTGGCCCACGTCCTGAACGGCAAAGCCCCGGACTATCTGGTGGTCCACCACATGGAGCCGGACCACGCCGCCGAGATGGCCGACCTGGCCCGTCAGTACCCGGACATGGCCATCCTGTGCAGTGCCGCCGCCAAGAACATGATCGCCCAGTTCTTCGACGCGGAGCTGGCCGGCCGCGTCACCGTGGTGAAGGAGGGTGACACCCTATGCACCGGCCGCCATACCCTGCGCTTTATCGCCGCGCCCATGGTCCACTGGCCGGAGGTGCTGATGACCTATGACGAGACGGACAAACTGCTTCTGTCCGCCGATGCCTTCGGCAGCTTCGGCGCGCTGAACGGTACCCTGTTCGCCGATGAGGTGGACTTCGACCGGGAGGTGCTGGACGAGGCACGGCGGTATTATACCAACATCGTGGGCAAGTACGGCGCACAGGTCCAGGCGGTGCTGCAAAAGGCCGCCGGACTGGATATCCGTATGCTGCTGCCGCTCCACGGCCATGTCTGGCGGCAGGACCTGGGCTATATCCTGGGCAAATACGACCTGTGGAGCCGTTGGGAGCCGGAGGTCCGCGGCGTGATGATCGCCTACGCCTCCGTGTACGGCAACACGGAGAACGCCGCCAATATCAAAACGGCACCTGGGCGCCGGTCACCGCCCGGCAGATGGCCGCCCTGCTGGAGCCCCTGAAGGGCTGGCGGCAGGTGGGGGAGAGCGTGACCGTCCGTTCCGCCGCCCACGCGCCCCAGCTGGCGGCCATCGAGGGCCTGGCCGCCGCCCTGATTGCGGATATTTCCGGGGAAAAGCAGTAAAAAAACTGCGGAAAACGGGCAAAAACTTCTTGCATTATGCCGTGCCGCGTGGTATTATATTGCGGTAAATCCGCACAGCTTCAGACTTTCGGTCGGTGCCGCAAGGTTGGCCGGAGGGCGGAAGAGGCTGGAGGTACAAACTAAAATAAAAGGAGAAACAAACCAACATGGCAAATCAGAACGTCGTATCCATGAAGTCCCTGCTGGAGGCAGGTGTCCACTTCGGTCACCAGACCCGCCGCTGGAACCCCAAGATGGCTCCCTATATCTACACGGAGCGCAACGGCATCTATATCGTTGACCTGCAGAAGACCGTGAAGAAGCTGGAGGAGGCCTACGCCTTCGTCCGTCAGCTGTCTGAGAACGGCCAGTCCCTGCTGTTCGTGGGTACCAAGAAGCAGGCTCAGGAGGCCATCAAGGAAGAGGCTGCCCGCTGCGGTCAGTACTACGTCAACGCTCGTTGGCTGGGCGGCATGATGACCAATTTCAAGACCATGCGTACCCGTATCGACCGTCTGAACCAGCTGAAGACCATGCAGGCTGACGGTACCTTCGATATGCTGCCCAAGAAGGAAGTCATCAAGCACCTGGGCGAGATCGAGAAGCTGGAGAAGTACCTGGGCGGCGTGAAGGAAATGAAGAAGCTGCCCGGCGCCCTGTTCATCGTGGACACCCGCAAGGAGCGCAACGCCATCGCCGAGGCGCACCGTCTGGGTATCCCTGTTGTGGCTATCGCCGATACCAACTGCGATCCCGATGAGATCGATTACCCCATCCCCGGCAACGACGACGCCATCCGCGCCATCAAGCTGATCGCCTCCGTTATGGCCAACGCCATGATCGAGGGCCGTCAGGGCGAGCAGGTGGAGGAGGCCGCCGAGGCCAAGGACGCCGAGTAAGCCAACTCGATAGATACCGCGTAACGCACGGGGCAGGGAAGTGTCCCTGCCCCTTTTAATTCAACTTTTACAGGAGGAAATACAAATGGCTTTTACTGCTGCTGATGTGAAGACCCTGCGCGAGATGACCAGCGTGGGTATGATGGACTGCAAGAAGGCGCTTGTCGAGTGCGACGGCGATATGGACAAGGCTGTCGAGTGGCTGCGCGAGAAGGGCCTGGCCAAGGCTGCCAAGAAGGCCGGCCGCATCGCCGCCGAGGGTATGTCCTATGCCCTGACCGAGAACGGCGTGGGCGTCGTGGTCGAGGTCAACTGCGAGACCGACTTCTGCGCCAAGAGCGACCTGTTCGTGGCCTTCGTCAAGGACATCGCCAAGGTCATCGCCGAGCAGGATCCCGCCGATGTGGACGCCCTGATGAACTGCAAGTATGTCGGCTCCGACCTGACCGTTTCCGAGACCATGCCCGAGAAGGTCATGTCCATCGGTGAGAACCTGCAGATCCGCCGCTTCGTCCGCTTCTCCGAGAACACCAGCGTGGGCTACGTCCATGCCGGCGGAAAGATCGGCGTGCTGGTGAACCTGGCTGTGGACGGCGGCATCGACGCCACCGAGATCGGCAAGAACGTCGCCATGCAGATCGCGGCCCTGAACCCCCGCTTCTGGGACAAGTCCCAGGTCACCGATGAGGTGCTGGCCGAGGAGAAGAAGATCGCGCTGGCCCTGATGGACACCGATCCCAAGATGGCCTCCAAGCCCGAGGCCGTCAAGGAGAAGATCGTCATGGGCAAGATGAACAAGTTCTACGAGGAGAACTGCCTGCTGCAGATGGAGTTCGTCCGCGGCGACATCTTCCAGGGCAGCGTGGAGAAGTATATCGCCGACGCCGCCAAGAAGCTGGGCGGCAGCGTCAAGTTCGTGGATGCCGTTCGCTTCCAGACCGGCGAGGGCATCGAGAAGAAGCAGGAGGACTTCGCCGCCGAGGTCGCTGCTCAGATGAACATGGGCAAGTAATTGCAGATGCACAAAACACCCTTCGGCTCACGCCGAGGGGTGTTTTTCGCACATAAAAAAAGGACCGCCGTGAGGCGGTCCTTTTATGTGCGGATATGTCAGGAAACGAGCACGTGGATGCGCCCCGCGGGCTCGCCGTACTTGTCGGCGGCAACGGTGCCGTTCAGCACGGTGGTGATGTAGTCCATGACCACCTCATCCATGGGGATGCCCAGGTCGTAGTTGGCGGTGGCGTTGACAAAGCGGTAGTAGGTGTCGCCGCCGCTGGCCATAAAGTCGTTGGTGGCGATGGTGTACGTGGCCGCCGGGTCAAAGTCCTTGCCGCCCACGGTCTTGATGGTCACACGGTTAATGGTCTTGGGGGCGAAGTAGGTGGTGCCGGGATACTCGTCGCCCTGGTCATAGCCCTTGGTGGTGTCCACGGTGAACTCGATGCCGGATACCTGGGGGAAGCCGCCGATGGCCTCCGGCGTGCAGAAGGTGGAGGCCTCCAGCACTTCCAGCAGCTCCTCACCGGTGATCTTGATGATGCTCAGGGTGTTGCCGAAGGGCAGCACGGTGTTGACGTCCTTCTTGGTGATGTCGCCGGCCTCGATGGTGGCGCGGATGCCGCCGCCGTTGGTGATGGCCGCGTCAACGGTCTCGCCCTGCTGTTCGGCGCCCCACACCAGCGCATCGGTGATCAGGTCGCCCAGATTGGTCTCCTGCGTGCGGTTGCCGGGGTCCTTCTCGCCGTTCAGCGTCACCTCGGTCTTGGCGAACACCGTGCCGTAGTCGGCCTCGATCTCGGCGATGATGGCGGCGGCGCGGGCGGCGATGGCGTCGTCGGCGGCCACCTCAATGCCCTCGGTGGGCACGCACGTGGTGGTGATGGTGCTGTCCTTGATGGCCACAACGCCGATGTTCTCCAGCTTCGTGCCGGTAGAGGTCAGGATAGTGTCGCCTACCTTGCGGTCCGTGTTGGTCTTCTCAACGATCTCCTCCTCAGTGGAGTGGGAGTGACCGTCGATGAACACGTCGATTCCGGTGACCTTGTTCAGCAGGTCGATAGAGCGGTTGCCGGTGGCAGCGGTCTCAGCGTCGATGCCCAGGTGGCCCAGGCAGATGACGTAGTTGCAGCCCTCGTCCTCGCGCAGCATATTCGCCATATCCTGTGCGATCTGGTACAGCTCCTCACCGCCGGCGAAGGTCACGCCCTGGATCTTACCGGGGTGGGCCTTTGTGGCGGTCTCCGGGGTGTCCAGACCGAACACGCCGATCTTGGTGCCGCCGGGGGTGGTGAATACCGCCGCGTCGTCAAAGGCCAGCTCGCCGTTGTACTTCACGTTGGCGGCCAGCACGGGGAACTGGGCGTTCTCCATGTTCTTCTTCAGCGCCTCAAAGCCGTAGTCGAACTCGTGGTTGCCCAGCGCCACAGCGTCGTAGCCCACCATGTTCATCAGCTCCACAGCCGTTGCACCCTCAGACACACTCACAGCGGTGTCGCCCTGACTGAAGTCGCCGGCGTCCAGGATCAGCACATACGCGCCCTCAGACTCATACTGGCTGGCCAGCGCCGCTACCTTGGCGTAATTGGAAACAGCGCCGTGCACATCGTTGGTGTGCAGGATGACCACCGGCTCCGTGGCGGTGGCGTCCTTGCCGGGGTCGGGTTTCTTTTCGCCGCAGGCCGCCAGGGTGAACACCATGGCCAGGGCCAGCAGCAAAGACAGCAGCTTTTTCTTCATACTCCGTATCCCTTCCTTTCAGCGGTTTTGCACATTTTCTGCGCCTGCTGTATGGCCATTGTACCGTATTCCACGGCTGAACGCAAGCTTTTCCCGGTTCTTATTTTACATGGATTTTACACCAGCGGGATTTTTCCCTTTACATTGGGCACTTACAATAAAAACCGTACAAGGGAGTTATCCAAAACGACGAAAGAAATGAGGTAATACATATGAAAAAGATCATTGCACTGGTCCTGACCGCCCTGCTGGCCCTGAGCCTGGTGGCCTGCGGCAGCGAGACCAAGACCGACGACGCCGACAAGACCGAGGACAAGACCTCCACCGAGCTGACCGGCACCGTCTCCACCGACGGCTCCACCTCCATGGAGAAGGTCATCGGCGCCCTGAGCGAGTCCTTCATGGCGCAGAACGGCGGTGTCACCGTTAACTACAACCCCACCGGCTCCGGCTCCGGCATCACCGCCGTGCAGGAGGGCACCTGCGACATCGGCCTGTCCTCCCGTGCGCTGAAGGATGAGGAGAAGTCCGCCGGCCTGAAGGAGACTGTGCTGGCCTATGACGGCATCGCCATCATCGTTCACCCCGACAACCCCGTCAGCGACCTGTCCGTTGAGCAGATCGCCAAGCTGTACACCGGCGAGATCACCAACTGGAAGGACGTGGGCGGCAATGACGCCGAGGTGGTCCTCATCGGCCGCGAGGCTGCCAGCGGTACCCGCGATGGCTTCGAGTCCATCACCGGCACCAAGGACAAGTGCCAGTATCGTCAGGAGCTGACCTCCACCGGTGATGTGATCACCGCCGTCAGCCAGAACCCCGATGCCATCGGCTACGCCTCTCTGGCCTCCATCAAGGACACCGTCAAGGCCCTGAACGTGGATGGCGTCACCCCCGGCGAAGCCACCGTCAAGGACGGCAGCTATCTGGTCCAGCGTCCCTTCGTGCTGGTGACTGTGGACGGCAAGGCCCTCTCTCCCGCGGCCCAGGCGTTCTTTGACTACGCCACTTCCTCCGACGCAGCTTCCATCATCGCCAAGGCCGGCGCTGTGGCAGTCGCAGATTAACAAGTAAGGCACGGACACAGGCGACATCCCCGCGCGGGGTGCCGCCTTGCCCCGTATCTGCTGAGGTGCATATATGAAAGCAAAACGATTTATGGAGAACGCCATCCATGGCTTCTTTCTGCTGATGGGTCTGGTGACGGTGGGCTGCGTGCTGCTGATCTCCGTCTACCTTGTCGTCTCCGGCATCCCCGCTATCCGTGAGATCGGCCTTGTGAAGTTTCTCTTTGGCCCCGTGTGGAATTCCAACGCGGCGGAGCCTCAGTTCGGCATCCTGCCCTTTATCCTTACCAGTATTTACGGTACTGCGGGCGCGATCCTGCTGGGCGTGCCCGTGGGCTATATGACCGCCGTGTTCCTGGCCAAAATGGCCCCGCCGAAGCTGAAGACCGCCGTCTCCGCCGCGGTGAGTCTGCTGGCGGGCATCCCCTCCGTGGTCTACGGTCTGGTGGGTATGCTGGTGCTGGTGCCGGGCATCCGTCAGGTCTTCCATATTCCCGACGGCTCCGGCCTGCTGGCGGCCATCATCGTGCTGGCGATCATGATCCTGCCCTCCATTATCAACGTGGCCATGACGGCCCTGGAGGCGGTGCCCCGTGAGTACGAGGACGCCTCTCTGGCACTGGGTGCCACGGAGACGGAAACATGGTTCAAGGTGTCTGTCCCCGCCGCCCGCAGCGGCATCGCCGCCGCGGTGGTGCTGGGCGTCGGCCGCGCCATCGGCGAGGCCATGGCCGTGATGATGGTCTCCGGCAACGTGCCCAATATGCCCTCCCTGTTCCAGAGCGTTCGGTTCCTGACCACCGCCGTGGCCAGCGAGATGGGCTACGCGGCGGCAGGTCTGCAGCGTCAGGCGCTGTTCTCCATCGCGCTGGTGCTGTTCCTGTTCATCATGCTCATCAACGCCGCGCTCAATTTCTTCCTCAAGCGCAGTAAGGAGAAGTGACCATGGACAAACATCAATTCTCTGCCCGCCGCCGTATCTGGGGCGGGACCATGCGGGGCCTGATGGTCCTCTGCGCCGCCGTTACCTGCGCGCTGGCGGTGTTTCTCATCGTCTATGTGCTCGTCAAGGGGGTGCCCAACCTGAGCTGGCAGCTGCTGAGCACCAAGCCCAGCTATCTGGACGGCTCCATCGGTATCCTGCCGGATATCATCACCACCGTCTGCACGGTGCTGACCACGCTGCTGGTGGTGCTGCCCCTGGGCGTCTGCGCCGCCGTGTACCTGACGGAGTATGCCGCCAACAAGAGGGTAGTGGCCGTTATCGAGTACGCCGCCGAGACGCTGTCCGGCATCCCCTCCATTATCTACGGCCTGGTGGGCCAGATGTTCTTCTGCCAGTTCCTGGGGATGAAGAAATCTCTTCTCGCCGGCGCCATGACCCTGGTCATCATGAACCTGCCCACCATCATGCGTACCACCCAGGAGAGTCTCAAGACCGTGCCCCAGTCCTACCGGGAGGGCGCCTTCGGTCTGGGCGCCGGCAAGTGGCGCACCATTCGCACGGTGGTGCTGCCCGGCTGTGTGGACGGCGTGCTCACCGGCTGCATTCTGGCCGTGGGCCGTATCCTGGGCGAGACGGCGGCCCTGCTGTACACCGCGGGCTTTGCCCACACGCTGTACAACAGCCTGCGCGCCACGCTGGAGGGCTCCGGCGCCACACTGTCCGTGGCCCTGTATGTCTACGCCAAGGAGCAGGGCGAGTTCGATGTGGCCTTCGCCATCGCCGCCATCCTCATGGCGCTGGCTCTGCTCATCAACCTGGCGGCTATGCTGACCGGGCGTTACTTCAAGAAACGGAGGAGCCTATGAGCGATATCATCACCGTAAACGATCTGAACCTGTGGTACGGTCCCACCCAGGCGCTGCACCACGTCACCATATCCGTGCCGGAGAACAGCATCACCGCCCTCATCGGCCCCTCCGGCTGCGGCAAGTCCACCTTCCTCAAGACACTGGACCGTATGAACGACCTGATCCCCGGCGTAAAGGTGGAGGGCCAGGTGCTCTACAAGGGACAGGATATTTACGCCCCTGGCGTGGACGTCAGCCAGCTGCGCCGTGAGGTGGGCATGGTGTTCCAAAAGCCCAATCCCTTCCCCATGAGCATCTACGACAACGTCGCCTACGGCCCCCGGACCCACGGCATCCGCAACAAAGCCAAGCTGGACGAGCTGGTGGAGCAGTCCCTGCGGCGTGCCGCCATCTGGGACGAGGTGAAGGACCGCCTGAAAAAGAATGCCCTGGGCCTCTCCGGCGGCCAGCAGCAGCGTCTGTGCATCGCCCGTGCCCTGGCGGTGGAGCCCACCGTGCTGCTGATGGATGAGCCCACCTCGGCCCTGGACCCCATCTCCACCTCCCGTATCGAGGAGCTGGCGGTGGAGCTGAAGCAGCATTACACCATCGTCATCGTCACCCACAATATGCAGCAGGCCCTGCGTATCTCGGACCGCACCGCCTTCTTCCTGCTGGGAGAGCTGGTGGAGTACGGCGACACGGAGACCATGTTCTCCACGCCCAGCGAAAAGCGCACCGAGGATTACATCACCGGGAGGTTTGGATAATGCGTAGTCAATTCGATAAACAGCTGGCCCAGCTCCACCGCGAGCTCATCGAGATGGGCGCCCTGTGCGAGCAGGTCATCGCTCTGTCCTCTCAGGCCCTCACCAACCGCGATACCGCCCTGGCGGAGAAGGTCGCGCCCCTGGACCACGAGATCGACCGCAAGGAGCGCGACATCGAGAACCTCTGCCTGCGGCTCCTGCTTCAGCAGCAGCCGGTGGCCGGCGACCTGCGGCAGATCTCCGCTGCCCTGAAGATGATCACGGACATGGAGCGTATCGGCGACCAGGCCGACGATATTGCCGAGATCCTGCTCTGCCGCGCCGGCCGGCCTCTCAGCGCCGAAGCGACACCCTGCGGGATATGGCCCGGGCTACCATCCGCATGGTCAGCGAGAGCGTGGACGCCTATGTCCGGCAGGATGTGGACCTGGCCCAGCAGGTCATCGCCGCCGACGATGAGGTGGACGGTTATTTTGACCGGATCAAGGCCCATCTCATCGACCGTATCGCCAAGGACGTGGATGACGGTGAAGCCACACTTGACTTACTGATGATCGCCAAGTATTATGAACGTATCGGCGACCACGCCACCAACATCGCCGAGTGGGTGATGTTTTCCGTCACCGGCGTGCACAAGACCGAGGCCACTTGAGCCAAAAGGAGGGACCCCACATGATCTGGTGTGTAGAGGATGACGCCAGCATCCGCGATATCGAGCTGTATGCCCTGCGCTCCGCCGGGCTGGAGGCCGAGGGCTTTACCGACGGCGCCGCCTTCTGGAAGGCCCTGCAAAGCGAAAAGCCCGACCTGGTGGTGCTGGACGTGATGCTCCCCGGCATCGACGGCACGGAGCTGCTTGGCCGTATGCGCGCCTCCACGTCCCTGCGCCGCATTCCGGTCATTATGGCCACCGCCAAGGGTGCGGAGTATGACCGCGTCCGGGCGCTGGACGGCGGCGCGGACGACTATCTGACCAAGCCCTTCAGCGTCATCGAGCTGGTCTCCCGGGTCAAGGCGGTGCTGCGCCGCTGCCAGCCGGAGGGGGACAGCTCCATCCTCCGCAGCGGCGAGGTGTCGCTGGATACCCGTGCCCACACCGTCCTGTCCGGCGGCGAACGTGTCGACCTCACCTACAAGGAATACGAGCTGCTGCGCCTGTTCCTCAGCCACCCCGGCACGGCCTACACCCGCGATCGACTGATGGAGCTGGTCTGGGGCATGGATTACTGCGGCGAGAGCCGTACCGTGGATATGCACATCCGTACCCTACGCCAGAAGCTGGGCAAGGCCGGGGCACACATCACCACGGTCCGCGGCGTGGGCTACCGTTGGGAGGAGACCATATGACAAAAAAGATATTTCGCTCCACCGTGGCGGTGGGGCTTGCGGTGCTGCTGGCCAGTCTGGTCATTATCATGGGCGCACTGTACACCTATTTCGGCCATGTCCAGGAGCAGCAGCTCCGGGATGAGCTGTCCATCGCCGCTGCGGCCATGGAGTCCGGCGACGGCGAGGCCTATCTGTCCAAGCTGCACTCCGACAATTACCGCATCACCTGGCTCCGCGCTGACGGCACGGTGCTCTATGATACGAAAGGCTGACGCTGCGGCTATGGAGAACCACGCCCAGCGCGAGGAGGTCCGTCAGGCCCTGGCCAACGGCACCGGTGAGTCCAGCCGTTACAGCGCCACTCTGCTGGAAAAAGACCCTCTACTACGCCCGTCGGCTGCCGGACGGCACGGTCCTGCGCCTGTCCGCCAGCCGCGTCACCATGGGTGTGCTGCTTCTGAGTATGCTCCCCGCCATCCTGGCGGTCATCGCCGTGGCCCTGATCCTCTCCGGCATTCTGGCCGGCCGCGTGTCCCGCCGCATCACCCGCCCCCTGAACACCCTGGACCTGGAGCACCCCCTGGAAAACGACGCCTACGAGGAGCTTTCGCCCCTGCTGCGCCGACTTGAGCACCAGCGGCGTCAGATCGACGATCAGCTGCGTTCTCTGCGCCGCCGGTCCGAGGAGTTTGAACAGATCACCGCCAGCATGACCGAGGGCCTGGTACTGGTGGATAACGGCGGTACCATCCTCAGCATGAACCCTGCCGCCTGCGCCGTGTTCCACACCGATGCGGCCTGCGTGGGCCAGCCTCTGCTGACCGTGGAGCGCGGCAGCGCCGTCAGCCACGCCCTCCACGATGCCATGGACACCGGCCACGGCGAGACCCGTATGGAGCGCGACGGCCGCGAGTACCAGTTCGACATGACCCGTATCCAGGCCGACGGCGAGGTGGTGGGCGCGGTGCTGCTGACCTTCGACGTCACCGAGCAGGCCTACGCCGAGCGCAACCGCCGCGAGTTCACCGCCAACGTCTCCCATGAGCTGAAGACCCCGCTTCAGGGCATCATCGGCAGCGCCGAGCTGCTGGAGAACGGCATGGTCCGGCCTGACGATGTGCCCCGCTTCGTGGGCCATATCCGCGGCGAGGCCCAGCGCCTGGTGACGCTGATCAACGACATCCTCCGCCTGTCTGAGCTGGACGAGGGCGGCAGCCTGCCCACCGAGCCGGTGGAGCTGCTCTCCCTCTGCACCGACACGGTCAAGTCGCTGGAGAGCGCCGCGCAGCAGCGCCAGATCACCATGACCGTCACCGGCGAGGCCGTTACGGTCTCCGGCGTCCGCCGTCTGCTGACCGAGACGGTATTCAACCTCTGCGACAACGCCATCAAGTACAATAAGGACGGCGGCAGCGTCGCCGTCACCGTGGGCCGTGACGGCCCCGACGCCGTGGTCACGGTGGCCGATACCGGCATCGGTATCCCGCCGGAGCACCAGGGCCGCGTCTTCGAGCGCTTTTACCGCGTGGACAAGAGCCACTCCAAGGCCTCCGGCGGCACAGGACTGGGCCTGTCCATCGTGAAGCACGCCGTGGCTTATCACCACGGCACCGTCACGCTGGACAGCCGTGAGGGGGAGGGCACCACCTTTACCCTCCGCCTGCCGTTGGAAGCGTAAACGCGAAAATGCCCGCCTCTGCGGGCGGGCATACAAAAAGACCACCCGATAGGGTGGCCTTTTTTGTCATAAATGCGCCTTTGCATGGGCACAGATGGCGTCAAAGGTCTTCTGACTGATATCGTGTTCGATCTTGCAGGCATCTGTCTCTGCCGTAGCGGCGTCGATGCCCAACGCCATCAGGAATTTCGTCAGCGTGTGGTGCCGGTCCAGCATACGCTCGGCGATGGCCATACCGCTGGCCGTCAGGGTGATGAGTCCGTCCTTGTCCATCGTGATATAGCCGTTTTCCCGCAGCCGTTTGGTGGCGTAGGTCACGCTGGGTTTTGTCACGCCCAGATGCTCGGCTACGTCGATGGAGCGAATATATCCATGTTGCTGCTGCATCATCAGCATCGTCTCTAAATAGTCCTCGGAAGCGCGCAGTATCTGCATAAAAAGTATCACCAACTTTCCCCAATACACTTTTAACAGCATACCACAATTTTCACAAACTTACAAGTGCGGTAAAAAAATTTCGTTCTCCCTATTGACAAAGAGGGTTTGAGGTATTAAACTGTGCCATAGGTTAAGGGAGGCTAACCGTCGTGGTCCGCTATGGACCGGGAAAGTCCTTTCAAAACCGCTTTTTTCAGACACAGGGTTAGCGCAAGCTAACCGTGAAACGGAGGGATATACATGATGCCTTTGATGCTGGCAGACGCCGGAACGGAGCAGCTCATCCACAAGGTGGGCGGCAGCCCGGAGGTAAAAAGCACCTGGAGGACCTGGGCTTCACCCCGGGCAGCACCGTCACGCTGGTGTCCGCCATGGGCGGCAACGTCATCGTGAAGGTCAAGGAGTCCCGCGTGGCCATCAGCGAGGAAATGGCCCGCAAGATCATGGTCTGATAGCCGCGCCAAGCGGTTATTGTATTTGAGAAACAGAAATATCACATAGAAGGAGAGCAGAAGCATGAAAACATTGCGTGAAGTCAAGATCGGCGAGACCGTCAAGGTCGTCAAGCTCCACGGCGAGGGCCCCGTCAAGCGCCGTATCATGGATATGGGCATCACCAAGGGCGTGGAGGTCTATGTCCGCAAGGTAGCCCCTCTGGGCGATCCCATGGAGGTCACTGTCCGCGGCTACGAGCTGAGCCTGCGTAAGGCCGACACCGAAATGATCGAGGTCGAGTAATGACCTGCAGTACCGTGTTCCGGTGCCGGAAATACGTCCGTTATTTAAATTCATCTGTATATAGGTTCAACAAGATTAACCGGAAGGAGAGACACTATGGAAAAACAGATAAAGATCGCGTTGGCAGGTAACCCCAACTCTGGCAAGACCACCCTGTTCAACGCGCTGACCGGCTCCAACCAGTTCGTGGGCAACTGGCCCGGCGTTACGGTGGAGAAGAAAGAGGGCAAGCTGAAGAAGCACGATGACGTGGCCATTATGGACCTGCCCGGTATCTATTCCATGTCTCCGTACACCTTGGAGGAAGTGGTTGCCCGTGACTACCTGATCACCGAGCGCCCCAATGCCATTTTGAACATCATTGATGGTACCAACCTGGAGCGTAACCTGTACCTGACCACCCAACTGGTGGAACTTGGTATCCCGGTGGTGGTTGCCATCAACATGATGGATGTGGTCAAGAAGAACGGCGACAAAATCAACACCCAGGAGCTGTTCCGGGAGTTGGGCTGCCCGGTGGTAGAGATCTCCGCGCTGAAAGGCACCGGCATTCAAGAGGCTGCCGAAGCTGCGGTACAGGCTGCACAGAACGGCCACACCGTTCCCCAGCACACCTTTACCGGCGTGGTAGAGCACGCGCTGGCTCATATTGAAGAGGCTGCCGTACATAACTTGCCGGAGGAGCAGCAGCGCTGGTACGCCATCAAGATCTTTGAGCGGGACGACAAGGTGCTGGCTAAGATGGATTTGGACGCCCAGGTGGCTGCTCATATTGAAGAGGACATTAAGGCTGCCGAGGAGGAACTGGACGACGATGCGGAGAGCATCATCACCAATGAGCGTTATGTGTATATTGCCTCTATCATTAAGGGCTGCTATAAGAAAAAGCAGGCCGGTAAGCTATCCACCTCCGATAAGATCGATAAGATTGTGACGAACCGTTGGCTGGGCTTGCCCATCTTTGCAGTGGTCATGTTCCTGGTGTATTATATCTCCATGGTCACCGTGGGTTCCTCCGCAACGGATTGGGCCAACGACGGCGTGTTCGGTGACGGCTGGCACCTGTTTTGGATCGGCCGAATTACCGCCAGGCTGCGGATGCTGAGAAGACCTATGGCGACACAGACGATATTCTGGCCGGCTTTATTGATGCCTACGGCACAGAAGATATGGCAAATGCCATTGATACGGAGAACGAGAATTACAGCGACGCCAATGCAAAGGCCGCTTTGGATCAGCTGGTTGCCGCTACCCCTGCGGATGCAAGCGTGACCTACACCACCGAGGATGAGGAAACGCTGGAGAAAACGGACCACACCGGCACCAAGAAGGCTGCCCTGGAAGAGGCCGTTGCCAACTATGAGAACACCGATTATAAAGAGGGCTATGGTGCGCCGGACGCTGCTGAATACGGCGTTTGGGTGCCCGGTATCCCGGTTCTGCTGGGTAACCTGCTGGAGAAGGCCAATTCTCCCGAATGGCTGTCCGGTTTGCTGCTGGACGGTATTGTTGCCGGTGTTGGCGCCGTGCTGGGCTTTGTACCTCAAATGCTGGTGCTGTTCTTCCTGCTGGCGATCCTGGAAGGCTGCGGTTATATGAGCCGTATCGCTTTCGTACTGGACCGTATCTTCCGGAAGTTCGGTTTGTCCGGTAAGTCCTTTATCCCCGTGCTGATCGGCACCGGTTGCGGTATCCCCGGCGTTATGGCGTGCCGTACCATTGAGAATGAGCGCGATCGCCGTATGACCATTATGACCACCACCTTTATCCCCTGCGGTGCAAAGGTGCCCTTTATCGCCATGATCGCAGGCGCCATCTTCGGCGGCTCTGCTATCGTATCCACCTCCACTTACTTCATTGGTATGGCCGCCATTATTATATCCGGTGTTATGCTGAAGAAAACCAAAATGTTCTCCGGCGATCCGGCGCCCTTCGTTATGGAACTGCCGGCTTACCATGTGCCCACCTTGGGCAATGTGCTTCGCTCCACTTGGGAGCGCGGCTGGTCCTTCATCAAGAAGGCCGGTACCATCATCACCCTATCCACCATCTTCGTATGGTTCACCTCTTACTTCGGCTGTGTGGACGGCACCTTCCGATGCTGTCCGATGAGCAATCGACTGCTCCATCCTGGCGGCCATCGGCGGCGCCATCAAGTGGATCTTCGTTCCCCTTGGCTGGGGCAATTGGCAGGCCGTTGTCGCCTCCATTACCGGCCTGGTGGCCAAGGAGAACATCGTGGGCACCCTGGGCGTCCTGTACGGCGGCGGCGACGGCAGCGTCTACGACGCTATGGCCATTTCTGGTATCACCGCGTTCAGGCTTCCTTCCTGTTTCAACCTGCTGTGCCATCGGTGCCATCAAGCGCGAGATGAACAACGCCAAGTGGACCTGGTTCGCCATCGGCTATCAGTGCGTGTTCGCCTATGTGATCGCGCTGATGATCAACCAGTTCGGCGGCCTGTTCACCGGCAATGCCAACATCCTGGGCGTCATCGTGGCGGCGATCCTGCTGGCCGGCATCATCTATATGCTGTGCAAGCCCTACAAGGAAGCCACCAAGCTGTCCGTGAAGTAAACTGTCCCCGTAATTACCCTCTTACCCCATAGAAAGGAGTGAACTTCCATGCTGCAATGGTTGTCAGCAAACCTGGGCACGATCCTCATCAGTGCCGCCTTACTTGTCGTTGTGATCCTCATCATCCGCTACCTGCTGCGCCAGAAGAAGGCGGGAAAGTCCTCCTGCGGTGCCGGCTGCGCCCACTGCGCCATGCACGGCCAGTGTCACAGCCAGAACTGCAAGCACTGAATAGAGCAGGGGGAGGCATCGTCAGTGCCTCCCCCTGCGTCTAAAAGGAGATGTCACCATGACAGAAACGATCCTGAAGGTGGACGGTATGGCCTGCGGTATGTGCGAAAACCACATCAACGACACCGTCCGAAACAAGTTCTCCGTCCAGAAGGTCACGTCCTCCCACACCAAGGGGGCGAGACGGTGATCCTCTCGGAGCAGCCCCTGACCAGCAGGCGCTGCGTGACGCCATCGCCGCCACCGGCTACGAGGTCAAGGCGGTGGACGCCCATCCCTACGAGAAAAAGGGCCTTTTCTCCTTCCATAGAAAGTGACCCGTCAAAAAAGCGCCCGATCCGGCGCTTTTTTGGAAACCGATAGTTAAACAACTCTAACTAAAGTTAGAATAGGCTAACCGCGTATCATCCGGAAGAAACGAGCAAAAATACCGTCGAGCAATATTCGGCGGCACGGAACAGAAAGGAAGTGCGATATGAGCGTCGTGATCTTAGGCGGCAACGAGTGCATGGAGCGTCGTTACAAGGACCTGTGTCAGTCCTACAAATGCTCCGCCAAGGTATTCACCAAGCCCTCCGGCGGCCTGAAAAACAAGCTGGGCAGTCCGGACCTGATGATCTTCTTCACCTCCACCATGTCCCACAAGCTGGTGCAGAGCGCTCTCAGCGAGCTGAAGGGCACGCCGACCCGTATCGAGCGCTGCCATACCAGCTCTCTGTCCGCCCTGCGGAGCATTCTGGAAAAACACGCCGGTTAAGGAGGAACCCCTATGTCCGAAGAAATGGTCGTGCGCCAGTGCGCCCCCACTCTGGCCGGTATCAAGGCCGGAAGTCTCTTCCCCTGTCCCTGCACGGACCGGGATGCACTGCTGGACGAGGTGCGGCAGCTGAACCGCCGCCTCTCGCCCAAGGGCCTGTGCCTGCTGCCCCTCCGCTTTACCGAGGGCAGCGCCCTGCTGTACCTCTACCGCCCCGCCACTCTCCGCCGCGACCTCAGCGACGATCTGGCCCGCCGCCTGCTGGCGGAGGCCGGCTATGACGGCGGCAGCTGCGGCCGCTGTGTGGCCACGCTGATCCGCCGCTTCCGTCAGGGTGCGGACTTCCCCCACGAGATCGGCCTCTTCCTCAGCTACCCTCCTGAGGACGTCAAGGGGCTTCGTGGACAACCGTGCCCGCAGCTACAAGTGCGCGGGGCTGTGGAAGGTGTACAGCGACGAGGCCCGGGCCCGGCGGCTCTTCACCCGGTTCAAGCGCTGCACGGACACATACTGCAAGCTCTGGCAAGCCGGCGCGACGATCGATCAGCTGGCTGTGGCGGGGTAACGATCGAAAGGAGAAACGACAATGAAAAAGACTGCTGTGATCTATTGGAGCGGCACCGGCAACACCGAGGCCATGGCCAATGCCGTGCTGGAGGGCATGACCGCCGCCGGCGCGGATGCCAAGCTGCTGACGGTGGACCAGGTGAACACCGCCGAGCTGAACGGCTATGCCGCCATTGCCTTCGGCTGCCCCGCCATGGGCAGCGAGGTGCTGGAGGAGATGGAGTTCCAGCCCATGTTCGACAGCATCAAGAACCAGATGGGCGGCAAGGCCGTGGGCCTGTTCGGCTCCTTCGGCTGGGGCGACGGCGAGTGGATGCGCTCCTGGGAAAAGGACTGCGCCGATGCCGGCGTGAACCTGGTCTGCGACAGCGTGATCTGCTGCGAGGCCCCGGATGACACCGCCCTGGAATCCCTCCGGGCCATGGGCAAGACCCTGGCATCTTGAACGCTTTGCATTTTCTGCGCCGCCGTCTGCGGCAGCGCGGGCAGACGCTGCTGCCGCTGCTGGCCGCCCTCTCCGCCGCAGCGGTGGTATACAGATGAAAAGCACCCCTCAGGCCAGGCGGCCTGAGGGGTGCTTTTTTACAGCCATTTCTTGTGCCTGAAGAACCACAGCAGTCCTGCCACCAGCAGTATGCTGGCGGCGATGATCACGGGATAGCCCCACTCCGACTGCAGCTCCGGCATATTTACGAAGTTCATGCCGAACCAGCCGGTGATCAGCGTCAGCGGCAGGAACAGCACCGTCACAATGGTGAATACCCGCATCAGGTCGTTCTGCTGGATGGCCAGCTGGCTCTGATAGGCCTCCCGCAGCTGGGCCACCAGCTCCTGCAGCGCGCATACCTTTTGCAGATACCGGCCCGTCCGCCGCCCCAGCACCTCCAGCCGCGCCAGAATGTTGGCTTCGATCAGCCCGTTATCGTTGTCGCACATCTCATCGAAGATGGCGTCCAGCTGCTCATAGTACCGCTTCAGGTGCAGCAGCTCCCGCCGCCACGCGGCGATGCGCCGGGGCGCGTCGTCCTTGGCCTTGCCCTCCAGTATGGCGCTCTCGCCGCCGTTGATCTGGGCCTCCAGCTTTTCCAGATACGCCATGTCGCCCTTGAACAGCCCCGCAAAAAACCGGTACAGCAGCTGCTGGTCATTCAGCGGTCCGCCTGCGGTCAGCGTGTCCACCGCACCCTGCACATACTGCTGTGCCGCCTCGTTCCGGCAGAAGAAAAACAGGTCCTCCCGGTCGATGTATACCAGCACCTTGCCGCTTTTCCCCGCCTTCCGCACATCGTACCAGTCAAAGGCCAGCAGGTCGAAGTCGGCAAAGGCCTCAAAGCTCTCCGTCTGCAATTCACCCACATATTGAAATACGGCGGCGTCCATCTGCTCCGCCACCTGATCCATATCCTTCCACAGCAGCACGCTCCGCATATTGCCACCGTCCTTTCTCCTGCAGTATACCCCACCGCGTCCCCTTCGTCAAGTTGACTTTCCCGCGGCGGACTGGTACAATAGAGCCAGCGCAGCACCATTCTGAAACAAAGGAAGTGGTTTTATGCAGTTGACACCCCAGCAGCAGGCCCTGCTGGACGGCGCCCAGGGCGAGACCATGGCCAAGGTGGTCAAGACGCTGGTCATGTACGGCGATACCTTCGGCGCCCAGCGTATGGTCCCCGTTACCAGTGAGTACGGCCACACCGTCATCTCCTTCGGCCTGGCGGTGATGAAGCCGGTCTACGACCTGTACGACCGTCTTATCGAGTCCGGCCTTACCAGCGGTCAGAAATTCACCGCCGATCCCCGTCCGCTGGACAAAAACGTGCCCACCAGCCTGCTGGAGGACATCGTGTTCCGCAAGATCATGTACACCCAGCAGGACCGGTATGAGCAGCAGCTGAAAAAGCTGGGCATCACCGCCGATAACGCCTATACCTGTACCTGCTATCTGGATCAGGTGGGCAACACCCCAAAACAGGGCGATATCCTCAGCTGGGCGGAGTCCTCCGCCGTGGTCTATGCCAACTCCGTCCTGGGCGCCCGCTGCAACCGCAACAGCGGTATGCTGGAGCTCATGGGCAGCATCGCCGGCTTCGTGCCGGAGTTCGGCCTGCTCACCGACGAGGGCCGCAAGGCCCATTGGCTGGTGGAGGTCAAATGCACCCGCCGGCCTGAGGCCCAGCTTCTCGGCTCCGCCATCGGCATGAAGGTCATGGAGGACGTGCCCTACGTCCGGGGACTGGACAAGTGGCTGGGCACGGAACTGAACGACGAGAACCGCGCCTACCTCAAGGACTTCGGCGCGGCCACCGCCTCCAACGGCGCAGTGGGCCTGTACCATGTGGAGCACCTCACCCCCGAGGCCAAGGAGCAGGGCGAGGCCCTGCTGCGGGAGGGCTATCGGACCTACATCATCGACGACGCCGAGCTGGAGCGCGTGAAGCGCAGCTATCCCGTCATCTGGAAGGACCCTGCCGCCGCGCCGCAGCTGTGCTTCGTGGGCTGTCCTCACCTGACGCTGGAGCAGCTGAAGGACTGGACGGCGAAGCTCACCGATGCCCTGCGGGCGCAGAACCGCCTGCAGGTGGCCGTTCCCACCGTGTTCACCGCCGCCCCGGCGGTGCTGGACGCCTTCAAGGACACCGTGGAGGGCTACAAGCTGCAAAGCATGGGCGTGATCCTCAGCTACATCTGCCCGCTGATGTACATGAACAACCCCCTCTGCAAGAAGAAGGCGGTCATCACCAACTCCAATAAGCTCCGCACCTACACCAGCGCCCGGTATTATACCGACGCGGAGATACTGGACATCCTCACCGGAAAGGAGGGACGCTGATATGCAGCAGTTCAAGGGCCGCGTGGTGGTCCCCGGCACCTGCACCGCCGAAGCGCTGGTCAGCCATGGCGGCTTCAACACCCTGGCCAGCTACCAGATGGCCATGATGTTCGGCGACAAGCAGGTGAAGTGCGGCGACCAGAATAACCCCGACATCTACAAAAAGCCCATGATCGGCAAGGCCCTCTGCCTGCCCCAGACCATCGGCTCCACCACCGGCGGCATGGTGCTCTTCACGGTGTGCTCCCACGGCAAGCAGCCCGCCTGTATGCTCTTCTCCCTGCCCATCGACTCCCTGGCCGCCTCCGGCGCCATTCTGGGCGATGTCTGGACCGACAGCAAAATGCCCGTGGTGGACTCCCTGGGCGACGAATTTTTGCAATATGTGCAGACCGGCATGACCGTCACCGTGGGTGACGACGGCCTGGTCACCGTGGAGGACTGACATGGACGATATCTACACCAAAAAGCCCGAGGAGTGCGCCTACTCCTTCACCCAGCACACCGCCTGCGAGTTCTTCCCCTGCCACAAGACCAGCCACCCGGAGGACTTCAACTGCCTGTTCTGCTACTGCCCGCTGTATACCCTGGGCAGCAAGTGCGGCGGCAACTTCAGGTACCTGGAAAACGGCGTCAAGGACTGCTCCGACTGCCTGCTGCCCCATGGCCGCGGCAGCTACAGCTACGTCAGGTCCAAGTACCCGGAACTCATGGAGCTGGCCAAGAAAAACCGATAAGAAAAGAGACGGCTCACGCCGTCTCTTTTTTCATCATTATTCCAGCAGCAGCTCGTGGTCGCCCTTGTCGCAGAAATAGTAGACCTGATAGCCAGTGGGCGCACCCTTCTGCCCGCTGGTCGGGTCTGTACGCTCCCTCGCCAGTATCGCACTTACCGTGCCAGCCTGCATCTGCACTGTGGTGCCGTCCAAAAACGTAATTTCCCGTCGCGCGTTCTCATGCATGTCATCCCCGATGTCTCTGTATTCTCCAGTGGTGATGTACTGTGTTTGCAGCTCTGCGTAATACGCCCGCACGTTGGCCATGTCGGCGGCCACCTTGGCCTTGTGCAGGCTGCCGTTGAACACAGGGATGGCAATAGCCGCCAGCACAGCGATGATCGCCACCACGATCAGCATTTCCATCAATGTAAAGCCGCGGTTCCGTTTCATAGTCTATACCCTCCGGAATCGTTTTTTTGATAAGGTTTCCACATTATACCCTACCGACGCCCGGATTGCAACCCTATTTTCCCGTCACCACCTCCGCAAATCCCTCTCCGAACACCCGCACGGCCTTCAGCGCCTCGTCCAGCGAGTTCCCCGCTGCGCCGATCTCCACCAGCAGGCTCCCGGGCGTGAAGTACTCATTGTAGTCCGAATTCCGCAGCGTCAGCGGCCGCATCAGCGTGGGATAGCGCTCCGTCAGGTGCTGCTGCACCGCCACGGCGAATTTCAGGTTCTCCTGCCAGCCCTCCCAGCTGCTGCCCATTACCAGGCTCACCTGCGCGCAGTCCGGGTCCTCCCGCGTTACCACCTTGTACTGGTGCCCGGCCTTGTCCTCCAGCGCGTCCCGGTGCACATCCAGAATGAACCCGATGCTGGGGTATTTCTCCATATACGCCTCGATGGCGTCCTCCGCCCGGTAGTACGCCCCGTTGTACTCCGGGTCGTCATACAGCGCCCGGTCGTGCAGCACTGATATCCCGTAGCCCGACAGCACTTTGGCCAGCTCATCGCCCACCCGTATCACGCTCACGCTGGCATCCGCCGTCCGAAAGCTCCCCGTGTCCTCGTATTCCTCCCCCGGCGGCATGGTGTACGCCTCGCTGCCGTGGGTGTGGACGATCAGCACCTGCGGCGCGTCCTCGCCCAGCGCCGCCGCGAAAGTCCCGTCAAACACGATGCCCTCCACCGTCTGCCGCGAACTGTTCTTGATGAACACGTCCCCCACCCGGGTGTACCCGTTCTCATCCGCCGCCACCACCGACAGCGGCCTCGACTCCCCCTGCCCGCCGGCGTTCTCCGTCTGTTCCGTTGTTGGGCCCTCCGGTGTTTCCGCCGGGGCGGGGGAGGGCGTCTCCTCCGCATTCCGGGGCGTCTCTGCCTGCGTCACCTGCGTCTCCGCCGCCAGCAGCATCGGCGACTGCCGCAGCACCGTCAGCACCGGCAGCGGCAGCGAGTCCGCCGTCCACAGGTCCCCCCCAGCTCCCACTGCACCAGCCGCTGCGCCAGCGAGCTGTCCCGCACCGCCTGTGCCGCCGCCCGCAGGTCCTGGCTCCCCGCGCACACCGCCGCCAGCCACAGCACGAACGCCCCGCACACCGCCGCCGCGCCCCGCCGCCATTTCACAAGCCCCACCGCCTTTCAGACAAGCCTATGTCCGGACAAGCAAAAAAATACCCGCCATAACTTCCCCTAATACCTCCCACCCGCATTTGTTATGCCAACATCTGGATATTCCCGTTGCCTTTCGCGACACTTTCTGGTAAGATGGTCGTACAACAGAGCCTGCGCGCCAAAAAACTTTCCCAACAAGAAATTTTGCGGCACACAGGCCCGGGAGAGAAATATGTGAGCCATAGAAGGAGGAACCGCCATGAAGAGACGACTGCTCCCCATCCTGATGACCCTGGTATTGGTATGCGCGCTGCCCATATGGGCAGCTTTTTGTTACATCGGGGATGTAACAAAGCTGCCCATATGGGCAGCTTTTGTTACATCGGGGGATGTAACAAATCCCCTGGTGTCCACCGCTTGGGCGACGCTGCCTGACTTGCAGGCAAAAATCGACGCTGCGGCGGACAACGCGACCATTACCTTGGACTCCAATACGGAGATCGCTGCCACGCTGCAAATAACAAAAAACCTGACCCTCGACCTGAACGGCTGTACATTGAGGATGACCGGCGACGGCAGCGTGCTCAAGGTGAGTGGCCGTGCGACCCTGACCATCACGGACAGCCGTCCCCAAAATCCGCATACAGGATCCTATGGGCGTTTGCCTGCCGGCGGTGTCATCACCGGTGGAGAGGGAATGAACATGACGGGAATTTACAATGTTGGGGGAGCCGTATTCCTGGAGAATGGTACAACGCTGAAGCTGGAGGGCGGTACGATCACCGGAAACAGCAGTCGCGGCAGTGTCTTTATCGATGGGGCGATCTTTGAAATGTCCGGCGGCACGATCACCGGAGAAACTGTCGGCGTACGTAATAATGTGGGGACCTTCAAAATGACCGGCGGCCGTATTACGGGATGCTATGAACAGGGCGTATATATGTCCACCGGGTGGATGGAGATGTCTGAAGCGGCGTATATCGGAGGGAATAACACGAGAAATACCAAGGAGGACATTTTCGTAGAGGAAACGCTCCAGACAAGTGCCAGACTGTCCGTTACCGGCGGTACCATTGAGGGAAATGTGCGTATAAAATTCTGGTGGAATTCGGGGATGACAGAGGACAAATTGGGAAAAGTGGATACTGTCGTGCAAGGTGCGAATGTGCTTGACGGACATATCAAAGTGGAAATAGGCACCAGCGGCATTTGTGTGGACTACAACACCGTCAATTTCATTGACGAGGTCGCCAAGACAAGGACCTTCCAGCTTATTTTTATGCAAGGGGACAAAAGGGCCAGAAAACCGGATGATCCTGCCACAGTGAATGGCCAGGCCTTTATGTACTGGACGAAAGAGGGCGTTTCCGAAGCGTGGGATTTTAACACCGAAATAGAAGTGCCGCTGACGCTGTATGCCGTGCGGACCCCGGCCTCCTCCGGCGGCTATTACTACTACCCTACCACCGATACTAAGGCCGACGATTCCAAGGGTTCTCCCAAGACCGCCGACCCCGGCGTAGCCCCTACGCCGCCCCTGTCTCCTGTCTCTGACCGGCCTGACCTGCACCGCCAAAAAGAGATAAACAAAGCCAAAAGAAGCGCCCCGGGCGCTTTTTTTATCTCCCAAGCCTTCCCCCTGGAGGTCCGCGGTGTTGAATAACACACCTCCGTTAGTCTTCCCCTTGAGGGGTCCGTGTTGCTAAGTGGCGCACCTCCCAAAGCCTTCCCCCTGGGGGGAAGGTGTCAGCGAAGCTGACGGATGAGGGGTCCTTCGTCTCCCGTCCCCGCCGCAGCGTCAGGGGCTATTTCGCGCCCCGGCGCGAGCTACTTTTGTCTGCGGTGACAAAAGTAGCCAAAAGCACCGGCAGAAACTACGTTTCTGCACTTCCTCAGCGCGCTATGCCCGGCAGAGATTTGCTGCGTATTCTCGCGGACATAGCCTTTCATCACCGTTGTCAGTCAAAAGGACTGCGTGTACGCTCACCGGCGCGGAGGCTGACGCGGCCGCTTGCCTCAGCCACGGCAGGTGTTTTTCTCTCCTACCGCCGCACCTCCCAAGCCTTCCCCTCGAGTGGCGCACCCCCAAGCCTTCCCCCTTGAGGGGTTCGCGGTGTTGAATGACACGCCGGTGGCGTGTCAGACCCGCGAACCGACCGACCCGCAGGGAGACAGGTGTCAGCGAAGCTGACGGATGAGGGGTCTTTCGTCTCCTGTCCCGCCCGCAGGCGGCGTCCCCATACCACGGCGGCGTCAGCCGCCACCTACCCATTGCGGTGCTTCGCGCCGCAATGGGCGCGATTTGATAATCGCCAACGCCTCCAGCGCACCCGATTCTACCCTCGCACAGCGTCAGCGGCAGCGGCGCAAGCGGTACAAGCAGTCCCCTGAACCGACAATGTTACCCACCGCACTTCATGCGCGAGTGCATACCGCCAAATCTGCATGACCCATAGCGCACCAAGGGGTCCTTAGACCGTAGGTCTAAGCGGCTTTCTTTCCCATATTTCTTTCTTCGCAGAAAGAAATGTGGCCGCCGGAGGCCGCCTCCCCGTCAGGGGGAAACCGACTCGCCGCCGCAGCGGCGTAAGCGCGCTTTCTTTGTCTCCGATGGGGATAATTTCGCGCCCCGGCGCGAGCTACTTTTGTCTGCGGTGACAAAAGTAGCCAAAAGCACCGCTTAGACCTACGGTCTAAGAACCCCTCGCGCGCTATACTCAGTTGCGATTTCCCGCATCTTCTCGCGGGCATAACCTTTTGTCGCCGTTGTCGGATAAAAGGACTGTGCCTGCGTTCACCGGCGCGGAGGCTTCCGCGGCCGCTTGCTTCAGCCACGGTAGGTGTTTTTCTCTCCTACCGCCGCACCTCCCAAGCCTTCCCTTGAGGGCTTCGCGCCGTTGAATGACGCACCCCTCAAGCTTTCCCCTTGAGGGGTTCGCGGTGTTGAATGACAGGCCGGTGGCCTGTCAGATCCGCGGGTCGACTGACTCGCAGGGAGACAGGTGCCCCCATATCCCGGCGGCGTTAGCCGCCACCTACCCATTGCGGTGCTTCGCGCCGCAATGGGCGCGATTTGATAATCGCCACTCGACCAGCGCACCCGATCCTACCCTCGCACAGCGTCAGCGGCAGCGGCGCAGGGATAGTTTCGCGCCCCGGCGCGAACTACTTTTGTCTGCGGTGACAAAAGTAGCCAAAAGCACCGGCAGAAACTACGTTTCTGCACTTCCTCAGCGCGCTATACCCGGCAGTGATTTGCTGCGTATTCTCGCGGACATAGCCTTTCATCACCGTTGTCGGTCAAAAGGACTGCGTGTACGCTCACCGGCGCGGAGGCTGACGCGGCCGCTTGCTTCAGCCACGGCAGGCGTTTTCGCTCCTACCGCCAGCCCCCAAAGCCTTCCCCTCGAGTGGCGCACCCCCTCAAGCCTTCCCCCTGGGGGGTTCGCGGTATTGAATGACACGCCGGTGGCGTGTCAGATCCGCGGACCGACCCGCAGGGAGACAGATGCCAGCGAAGCTGACGGATGAGGGGTCTTTCGTCTCCTGTCCCGCCCGCAGGCGGCGTCCCCATACCACGGCGGCGTTAGCCGCCACCTACCCATTGCGGTGCTTCGCGCCGCAATGGGCGCGATTTGATAATCGCCACTCGACCAGCGCACCAACCCCTACCCTCACTGCTGTCAGCGGCAGCGGCGCAGGGATAATTTCGCGCCCCGGCGCGAGCTACTTTTGTCTGCGGTGACAAAAGTAGCCAAAAGCACCGCTTAGACCTACGGTCTAAGAACCCCCCATCGCGCGCTATGCCTGTTCGCTGCCGCCCGCGCTTTCCCTCACGCAACCGGCGTTTTCCTGATCGTTGTCGGTCCCCCGACTGTGCCTGCACAGCTTTCCGCTGCCGCTGCCTGCTACTACGGCAAAAATTATTCGTTCTGCCGTGTCGCAGGCTAAGAAATAATTATATCCGTGCCCGACGGGCACACCTACCTTTGCCGCCTTGCGGCGGCAAAGGCGCGATTTGATAATCGCCACCCGGTAGAAGCAAACACCCCCTACCGTGGCTGGGGCAGCGGCCGCGCCAGCCTCCGCGCCGGTGAACGCAGGCACAGTCCTTGACCGACAGTGATGACCGCTGCACCCGCCCGCGAGTACACACTGTCAAATTCGCACCTGCTGATCCCCGCGCCAAGGAAGTCTTGAAACCGTAGGTTTCAAGCGGCTTTCTTTGGTAGCTTTCTTTTGACAACAAAGAAAGTTACAACGATGAAACGAAAGCCCCACTCGCCCCAGGGGGCGCGAAACGCCCGCGCTTTCCCTCATCCCGCGCCCGCAGGCCAGTGTCCCCCTGCCGCTGCCTGCTACTACGGCGGCGTCATTCGTTCTGCCGTGTCCCTCCGTGCCCGCGCCGCAATGGGCGCGATTTGATAATCGCCAAAACCGACCAGCGCACCAACCCCTACCCTCACTGCCGTCAGCGGCAGCGGCGCAAGCGGTACAAGCGATCCCTGAACCGACAACAATGTCACCCCACCGCACCAATTCCGCGAGTGCATACCGCCAAATTTGCACTTGCCCGCCCCGCGCCAAGGGACCCTTAGACCGTAGGTCTAAGCGACTTTCTTTCCCACATTTCTTTCTTCGCAGAAAGAAATGTGGCCGCCGGAGGCCGCTTCCCCGTCAGGGGGAAACCGACTCGCCGCCGCAGCGGCGAAACCCTCCCCGCGCCAAGGGATCCTTAAACCGTAGGTTTGAGTGGTTTTCTTTGGTAACTTTCTTTTGACAAAAAAAGAAAGTTACTCGTGCCGGAGCACGAAACGCCCCATCCCGCGCCCGCAGGCGCAACACCTGCTCGCCGCCGGGGCACGAAACGCCCCAGCTTGCGCCCGCAGGCAAAAAAACGCATAAAAAGACCGCCTCCCGGCGGTCTTTTTCATGTCTCGAACCATGTCCATGGCGCCGTGCGCGGCGGCGCCAGCTCAAACGCCATGGCCTTTCCCGTCTCCGGGTGCCGGAACGCCACGCCTGCCGACCACAGCGCGATGGGTGTGTCTGCGTCCGCCGCGTCCCCGTACCGCCGGTCGCCTACCAGCGGCATCCCCCGTGACGCGAACTGTACCCGGATCTGGTGCGTTCGCCCCGTCAGCAGCCGGATCCGCACCAGCGCGTATCCCGCCCGCCGGTCCAGCACCCGGTACCGCAGCCGTGCCTCCCGCACGCCCTTTCCCGGCCCCTCGGCCACATAGGTCATCCGCCGCGTCTTGTCCCGGCCCAGCAGGTCTGTCAGCTCCCCCTCGTCCGCCTTCGGCATTCCCCGCACCACCGCCAGATACGTTTTCTCGAATTCCCCCTCCCGTATCTGCCGTGACAGTTCCCCGGCGGCGTAGGCGCTCCGTGCGAACACCATCAGTCCCGCCACCGGCGCGTCCAGCCGGTGCACCGTCCGTATGCACGCGGTGTGCAGCGTCTGCCGCAGCAGCTCCGGCATTCCGCCCGGTTGATCCACCGACACCACCCCCGCCGGCTTCACCGCCACCACGATCCGCTTATCCTCATACACGATATCCATGATGCGCCCCTTCCGTACCTGTTTTTGCCGTGCCTGACACATAGATTACATGTCCCTATAACATCCTCTGCACTAAGGTATCATAAGCGTGCAAGAAAAGTAAAGTAAAAGTAACACAAAAAGCAAGAAAAAATACTTGACAGGACAGGTCTAATGCGTTAGACTAAAAACGGGTCTACTACATTCGACCAAGGAGGAAAACCCTGTGGAAACACCGAAAATTTTTGACAGCGAACTGCGCTTCTGCGAGATACTGTGGTCCCATGAGCCTATAAAGAGCAGTGAGCTGGTCCGCCTGTGCGCCGAGGAGCTGGGCTGGAAAAAATCCACCACCTACACCGTGATCAAGCGTCTCGCCGAGCGCGGCGTGGTGCACACGGAGAACGCCGTCGTCACGTCGCGCGTCGCGCGCGAGGACGTGCAGCGCGCCGAGAGCCGTGCCTTCGTGGCCCACAACTTTCACGGCAGCTTGCCGGCATTTCTGACGGCTTTCATGGGAAATTCAAAACTTTCCAAAGAGGATGCCGATGTGCTCCATGCCATGATCGACCGCTTCGAGCAGGAGAATTCCGGACGTAACTGAACCGCGCTGCGGCATACGATGTCATGCCCTGCGCCATAAAGGAGAAGAAAAAATGGATAGTCTGTTTACCTCCGTGCTGGAAATTTCCTGGCAGGCGGGCCTCATCGCGCTGGCGGTGATGGCGGTGCGGCCGCTGCTGCGCCGTGCGCCCCGCCGCGCCGTGTGTATGCTGTGGCTGCTGGTGGCCCTGCGGCTGCTGCTTCCAGCCCGATTGACAGTAGAGAGCCCCGTCAGCCTCCAGCAGCCCGAAAGCCCGCCCATCCAGGCCTATCAGGAGCTTCGCCAGCAGGAAAAGGTCTATGTTTCCGCCCCGCCGGAGCAGCGCCCGGAAATGGCAGGACCCGTTGCGGCACAAGGCTTTGCGCTGCTGGATCAGCTGCCCGCCATCTGGCTGACGGGCGTGGGCTGCATGGCGCTGTACATGGCCCTCAGCCTGCTGCGTATGCGCTGGCGGCTCCGCGCTGCCCCCCGCATACAGGACAATGTCTATCGCTGCACCGACTGGTCCACGCCCTTCGTGCTGGGTGTGCTCGCGCCCCGCATTTATGTGCCGGAAACCGTGTCGGAGCAGGACTTTCCCCAGGTGCTCGCCCACGAAAGGTGCCATATCCGCCGCTGGGACCATGTGTGGAAACCGTTGGCGTTTCTGCTGCTGGCGGTCAACTGGTTCAACCCGATCCTCTGGGCGGCGTATGTCCTGCTGGGCCGCGACATGGAGCGCGTCTGTGATGAAATGGTGTTGAAAAACGCCACGCCCGCCCAGCGGGCCGCCTATTCCCGGGCGCTGGTGGCCTGTGCCGCCCAGCCGAAAATGGCGGCGGTGTGCCCGCTGGCCTTTGGCGAAGTGGCTGTGAAAGAAAGGGTGAAGAACGTGCTCAACTATAAGAAGCCCGCCCTCTGGGCTATCATCCTGCTGGTCGTCGCGGCGGCCATCATCGGCGTGTGCCTGCTGACGAAGCCCAGCTACAAGAACGTGGGGACGCTGGACGCGGAGAAGCTGTTCGCCCTGCGGACGGAGTATGTGGGCGACAACGCGGCGGTCAGCGGCATACTGGACGCGCTGGGGCTGCCGGAGATGGGCGATACGGCGGACAGCGACACATACGCCTATTCCATCCGCTTGGACACGAACAGGGAGCCTATGGGTGTGACGGTGTGCTATGCCTTTGCGGGTGATGTCCCGGAACGCAGCGCGGAGTGGAACCGGCAGATGGCGCAGCGGGGCTATATCGCCATGGCGCTGATCGACAATATCGACTGGTTCCGCTGGACGGACATCGATCAGGCGGGTACGTCCCATGTCACCGGTGCGGTGTATTCGGGGGACGGCGTGGTGTATTCGAGCGACCATGCGGGTTATGTGGATGCACTGAGCGCGGCGCGGGAGAGCGTAGAGGGCTTGCAGACGTATATGGATATGCTGCGGACAATGGCGGAGGATGGTTCTATCGTCTACTATGAGGGGGACGCGCAGCCGAGCTTTGAGGAAACCATGCCGTGGAGCGTTACCGGCGAGAACGACCCGTGCAGCGTCCGGGCGGAGGATTACGGCATCGTCTATAACGACACGCTGCCCGATTGGGACACCCTGCCGCTGAGCTATCTGTGCGCGTACTACCTCAACGGTGACGGCGCGTATGCCGAGGGTGCCATGGACGTGCTGGCGCACCGCTACCAGCAAGCCCCCAACACGGTGAAGGCGTATCTCCGCCGGCTGGCGGGACAGCAAGCCCCCGATGGCCGGGGCGACGCATCGGAGGTGCTGCTGGCGGATATTTCCCGGTATGCCATGTCCCAGTTGACCGGCGGGCTGCCGGTGGCCGCCAGTTATGAGAGGGACCAGCTGAGCATCTCCGTGTCGGAGGTCTATTCCGTGACGTACCGCACGGTGACATACGACGAGAATTACAGCGAGGACATCCCGGTGTATGAGGTGGGCAGCGGTGCGCAGCTGTCCGTGATAAAGGGTGAGGGCTTCACCCTCTACGGACGGTACAATGAGGAGAACGTGGCGCTCCACAACGGAGATGTGGTAGAGCTGACGGAGCAGTTCGTGGGCCTGGGCATGGATGGACAGTACGCTGTACGGTTCCAGTACCGGAGCGCGGCGGAAACGGCGGAGCTGGAGGTCTATCAGATCACGTGGGAGGCGGGGGATTCAGTAAAACAGGTCGTCCCGCTGACGGAGGAGCAGGTGCAGACCATTCTCTCCGAGCAGGGGATAGTCCAGCCGGAATGGTACACGGTGTGCGCTGATTTGCGGCAGAACGGCGCGGACGTGGCCAGCTACATGGGTACCGACTATGAGCCCGTGCCGCCCACGGTGCTGAAAATACTGACGGAGCAGTGCGGCTATACCTTCGTGACGCCGGAGGATTTCCGGGGCAATATGACTTCCGCCAAGCTGGAGTTCTACGGCGGCGAGACGTACACCGCCGCCAAGGCCGACCTGCCCGCCCTGCAGAAGATGCTGACCAACGCCAGAGCCTACGGCGGCGCGTCCTCTTGTGGGTTTGGCGCCAAGCTGACGGTGACGTTCGACGACGGGCGGACAGTGTCGGTGCTGAAGGGGACGGACAGCTGCGCCAGCTTTACGTTCGGCTCGTGGAACACCGCCATGGTGTCCGACAGCGAGAACCGGCAGTTCTGGCAGATGTTCGGCGTGCCCTTTGAGGGATAAATACAGCAGAAAAGCCACCCCGATGGGGTGGCTTTTCTATGCGTACACGGTATCTCAGCCGTGGTAATACCTCTTGGCGCAGAAGTCGCGCTCTACGCGTACCTTGCCGGTGTCGGTGAGCCAGTCGGTGAAGTTGGTGAAGTTCCGCTCCACGATGCTGAATTTCAGCTCCTGCCGGGTGCGGATGTTCTCCCGCTGGCAGAAGGCGTATATCCAGTCGGAGAAGGTCATGCCGTCGGTCAGGTCGTCCAGCAGCTCCCGCTCCTTGCGGTGGATGAAGGCGATGTTGCTGTCAATGAGGGCAGACAGCTCCGCGCGGTCGGTGACGACCTGCTTGTGGGCGAGGATATAGGCGGGGTAGTCCGTGGCGCGGAGGGCGGCCTTGCTGTCCAGATCCCTGGCGATGAACATGCTGGTGGGCAGCTTGGCCGCGTCGATCTCGTGCTGGTCGATGAGGCAGTCGCCCACATAGGCCGCGCCGTCCGGCGTGACAAAGCCCAGCTGGCCTGCCGAATGGCCGGGGAGAGACAGTACACCGAACCGGGCGCCGTCTACGTCGATGTGGTCCTCCTGGGGGAAGATGACTCGATCTGCGGTGAAGCACTCCTCCAGAAACAACTCACGGCTTTTGCCATAGGTCAGGGCCACGTAGTTGGCGCGGTAGCTGTCCGGGTTCACAGAGATACCGGCTTCGATCAGGGAGATGGCGGCTTTCGCGCCGTATCGCTCCTGCAAATACCGGACGTTGCCGGTGTGGTCGAAGTGGGCGTGAGAGCAGAGAATGGCGCGCAGACGCCAGCCGCTGCCGTCGATGAGCGCGGTCAGGCCGGCTCTGTCCAGCTTGGCGTAGCCGGTGTCGATGAGCACCACATCCCGGTCATTGAGCTTATAAACGGGCAGCAGGGCGGTGGCGGCGACGGCCGCATATGTATTGCCCAGCACGTGCAGAAGTTCCATGAAAATCAGCCTCCGGAAAAGTGTTTTCCCCATTATACACCGCCGGTGGAAAAAAACAAAGCCTTTCGTTTTGCATCATGCGCCGCAGGCGCAGGGCACGCGGGATCCGCAAAAAAGAATTCAGAAAAATTTTCGATTTTCCCCCTATGCAAAACGGGAGAAATAAGGTAAAATACCTGATAGAAAATCAGGGAGGAACGGCGATGGAGCAACCAATATTCAAGCGGGTGCTGCTGAAGATCAGCGGCGAGGCGCTGGCCGGCGATAAGCACTTCGGTCTGGACTTTCAGGTCATGGGCCGGGTGGCGGACGTTATCAAGCAGTGTGTGGACATGGGCGTGCAGGTGGGTATCGTCATCGGCGGCGGCAATTTCTGGCGCGGCGTGAAGGACGGCGAGGGATGCATCGAGCGCACCCGGGCCGACCACATGGGCATGCTGGCCACGGCCATGAACTGCATGGCCATGGCGGACGTGCTGGAGCAGAAGGGTGTGGACGTGCGTGTGCAGACGGCGCTGGAGATCCGGGCCGTGGCGGAGCCGTATATCCGCGCCAGGGCCATTCGGCACCTGGAAAAGGGGAGAGTGGTCATTTTTGGCTGCGGCATCGGCTGCCCGTTCTTCTCCACGGATACCGCGGCGGTGCTGCGGGCGGCGGAGATCGACGCGGACGTCATCCTGCTGGCCAAGAACATCGACGGCGTGTACGACAGCGACCCGGCCAAGAATGCCGATGCGGTGAAGTTTGACAGCATCACCTACGACGAGGTGCTCAAGCGCCACCTGGCGGTGATGGACTCTACCGCCACCAGCCTGTCTATGGATAATCACATCCCTGTCTTGGTATTTGCCCTGAAGGATCCCTACAACATCATCCGCGCCCTGCGCGGAGAAAAAATCGGAACGATCGTAAAGGAGGCTTAACCCCATGCTGAAAGACGAGTACAAGGTTTACGAGGAAAAAATGAAGAAGAGCATTGAATCCGTGATGAGCGACTTCGACACCGTGCGTGCCGAAGCCGCGCCAACGCTTCCGTGCTCAACCGCATCAGTGTGGACTATTACGGTACCCCACGCCCATCCAGCAGATCGGCTCTATCGGCTCGCCCGACCCGCGGACGCTGGTCATTACCCCTTGGGATGCCAGCATTCTGAAGGGTATTGAAAAGGCCATTCAGGAGTCCGACTTGGGCATCAACCCCCAGAACGACGGTAAGTGCATTCGTCTGGCTTTCCCCCAGCTGACCGAGGAGCGCCGCAAGGAGCTGGTCAAGCAGATCCACAAGTACGCCGAGAACGGCAAGGTGGCTGTGCGGAATATCCGCCGGGATGCGATGGATAACTTCAAGAAGCAGCAGAAGGCGTCCGAGATCACCGAGGACGAGCTGAAGATCGCCGAGAAGGACCTGCAGAAGCTGACCGATGACAGCTGCAAGGAGATCGACAAGATCCTGGACAACAAGGAAAAGGAATTGATGTCTGTTTAATGGGACTGTTTACGAAGAAAACGCCCCATACGGCGGGGGAGGTGGACAGGAGCCGCCTTCCCCGCCATATCGCTGTTATTATGGACGGCAACGGCCGCTGGGCGAAAAAACGCGGCCTGCCCCGCACGGTGGGGCACAAGGCGGGGGCAGAGGTGTTCCGCGACATCGCCACCTACTGCAAGGAACTGGGAGTGGAATACCTGACGGTATACGCCTTTTCCACAGAGAACTGGAAGCGGCCCGCCGATGAGGTGAATACCATCATGGGCCTGTTGGAGCAGTATCTGCGGGAAGCTATCGACACCATGGAAAAGGAGCACATCCGCCTGCGGTTCTTCGGCGACCTCAGCGCACTGTCCCCGGAGCTGCAGGCGCTGGCGCATGAGACGGATGACATCTCCGGCCGCTATGCGGGGTTCCAGGCCAATGTGTGTCTGAATTACGGCGGCAGGGCGGAGATACTGCGGGCGGCGCGGCTGTGCGCGGAGCAGGGGGTGGACTGGACGGAGGAGAACCTCTCCGCCAATATGTACTCTGCCGGTATCCCCGACCCGGAGCTGATCATCCGCCCCAGCGGCGAGATACGGCTGAGCAATTTCATGCTGTGGCAGTGTGCCTACAGCGAATTCTATTTCTGCGACACGCTGTGGCCGGATTTTACCCGGCAGGATATGGACAGAGCGATCATCGACTATCAGCGGCGGGATCGCCGGTTCGGCGGCGTAAAGTGAGGTGATGACCATGAAACAGAGAATACTGGTGGCGGTCATCGGCGTGCCGGCATTGATCGGCGTGCTGTGCTTCGCACCGGATTGGGCTACGGCGGTGCTGGTGGCGGCGCTGTGCGTCATCGGCTGCCATGAGTTCATGGCGGCCGCCGCGCCGGAGAAAGCGGCGCACTGGTGGGGGCTGGCGGCCACGCTGGCGGTGTTCACCGTGTTCACGGTGTATTTCAGCGGCGGTGACTTCACGGGTACCGCCATACATACGATCATGGTATGGCTGCTGGCGGCGCTGATCGTGGTGATGTTCATCGCGGCGGTGCAGGCATTCGGCAAAGACGACGAGCTGGATTTTCCGGATATCAGCGCTATGGCGGTGTCCGGATTGGTGATCCCGCTGGCGCTGGGCTGCCTGGTGCGGCTGCGGATGCTGGAATACGGCGCCGGACTGGTGCTGATCCCGCTGGTGTCGGCGTTTATGAGCGACTCTCTGGCGCTGTTCGGCGGTATGCTGTTCGGGAAAACAAAGCTGGCGCCCAGAGTCAGCCCGAAGAAGACACGGGAGGGTGCGGTCAGCGGTCTGGTGGGCGGCATGGTGGGAATGATCCTGTTCCGGATATTCTTCTTCCTATGTACGGAGGTGCAGCTGCACATCGGCTGGTGTGTGCTGTTGGGCTTCGTGGGCGCGGTGCTGGGGCAGCTGGGCGACCTGAGCTTCTCCTGCGTGAAGCGGCAGTGCGGCATCAAGGACTACGGACGGCTGCTGCCGGGCCACGGCGGCGTGCTGGACCGGTTCGACAGTGTGATCTTCGCTGCACCGTTGACGTGGATGCTTATCAACGCTGTGACGCTGTATTGAGGAAGGACCTATGACGAAAACCATCGCCCTGTTGGGGGCTACCGGCTCCATCGGGCGGCAGACGCTGGAGGTGGGCGGGGAGCTGGGCCTCCGCGTGGCGGCGCTGACCGCCAATACACAGGTAGACCTGTTGGAGCAGCAGGCGCGGCAGTATATGCCGCGCCTTGCGGTGCTGTATGACGAAAATGCGGCGCTGGCGCTGAAAAAACGGCTGCGGGGGACCGGTATTGAGGTCATGGCAGGGGAGGAGGGCCTGTTGGCTGCCGCCGCTATGAGCGAGGCGGACACGGTGGTGACTGCCGTGATGGGCAGCGTGGGGCTGCGTCCCACACTGGCGGCGATCCAAAAAGGCAAGCGCATCGCGCTGGCCAACAAGGAGACGCTGGTGTGCGCGGGCGAGCTCGTGATGGACGCGGCGGAGAAGTACGGCGCGGAGATCGTGCCGGTGGACAGCGAGCACAGCGCAATTTTTCAGTGTGTGCAGGGCTGCCGGGACCGGGGTGAGGTGCGGCGTATCCTGCTGACCTGCTCCGGCGGGCCGTTCTACGGAAGGACCTTCGACGAGCTGGAGCACATGACGGCGGCGGATGCCCTGCGCCATCCCAACTGGCACATGGGACCGAAGATCACGGTGGACTCCGCCACACTGATGAACAAGGGATTGGAGATCATCGAGGCCATGCGGCTCTATCGCCTGCCGGTGGAGCAGGTGCAGGCGGTGATACACCGCCAGAGCATCGTGCATTCGCTGGTGGAGTTCCGGGACGGGGCACTGCTGGCGCAGCTGGGCACGCCGGATATGAAGCTGCCCATCCGCTACGCGCTGACGTATCCCCACCGGGCCGAGAGCCCGGATAAGCCGCTTGATCTGCTGACCTGCGGCGCGCTGACCTTTGCCGAGCCGGACGAGAGGGCGTTCCCCTGTCTGCGTCTGGCACGGTATGCCGCAGCGGTGGGCGGCACCGCCTGCGCCATACTCAACGGCGCCAACGAGGCGGCTGTGGGACTGTTTCTGCGAGGCAAGATCGGCTTTAACGATATCTCCCGGCGGGTGGAGCGCGCGTTGGAGCGGGTGCCGGTGCAATATCAGCCAAGCCTTGCGGATATACTGGAAGCAGACAAGGCGGCGCGGCGCGCTGCCCTGTGACATCCGGAAAAGGAGCTTGCATACATGATCGTATATATCATAGCGGCCCTGCTGGTGTTCGGTATTTTGATCGCCGTCCATGAGCTGGGGCATTTTCTGGCGGCCAAGGCCTGCGGCGTGCGGGTCAACGAGTTTGCCATCGGCATGGGACCGGTGCTATGGAAAAAGCAGCGGGGGGATACCCAGTATTCTCTGCGGGCTTTTCCGGTGGGCGGTTTCTGTGCCATGGAGGGGGAAGAGGAGGACTCTGACGATCCGGCGGCGCTGAACCGCCAGGGCTTTTGGAAAAAGCTGATCATTTTTGCCGCCGGCGCGGCCATGAATTTTCTGGCGGGGCTTATTATCATCTTCTGCCTGTATGCGCCGGCGCAGGGGTTCTATCAGCCGGTGATCTCCGGCTTTGCCGAGGGTTGTCCGTTGGAGAGCGCCGACGGCTTGCAGACCGGGGACCGGCTGGTGTCCATCGATGGGGAGCGCGTGTACATTTACAGCGACGTGAGCCTGCTGCTTGGCCTGAATAAGACCGGCACATTCGACCTGGTGGTGGACCGCGGCGGGGAGAAGGTGCGCCTGGACGACTTTGCCATGACGAGACAGACGTATACCGATCAAAGCGGAAATGCGTACAGCGGCTACGGAATATACTTCGGTGCGGCGGCGGCTACCTTCGGCGACAAACTGGCCTACACCTGGAACAATGCTGTGGATTTTGTGCGTCTGGTGCGGCTGAGCCTGCAAATGCTCTTTACCGGGCAGGCGGGCCTGCGGGATCTGAGTGGTCCGGTGGGGATCGTGTCCACCATGGTACAGGTAGGTGAGCAGGCGGAGACGACCCAGGCGGCGGTGGAGAACATCGCCTACATCGCGGCGCTGATCGCAGTGAATCTGGCGGTGATGAACCTGCTGCCGCTGCCGGCGCTGGACGGCGGGCGGATATTCTTCCTGATCATCAACGCGGCAGCCATGCTGCTGTTCCGGAAGCAGGTACCGGCTAAATATGAGAACTATATCCACTTCGCGGGACTTATTCTGCTGCTGGCGCTGATGGTGGTGCTGGTGTTCAGCGACGTGGGAAAGCTGATCCACTGAGGAGGCGGGGACGGTGACAAGACGCATACAGGTGGGCGCGGTACCGGTGGGCGGCGGCGCGGCCGTAAGCATACAGTCCATGTGCAATACGCCCACGGAGGACGTGAACGCCACGGTGCGGCAGATACAGCGCCTGGAGCAGGCGGGCTGCGAGATCGTGCGTGTGGCGGTGCCCACGGAGGAGGCCGCACGGGCCATTCCGAGCATCAAGGCGGCTATACACATCCCGCTGGTGGCGGATATCCACTTTGATTACCGGCTGGCGCTGCTGTGTGTGGACGGCGGTGTGGATAAAATACGCATCAACCCCGGCAACATCGGGTCGAAGGACCGCGTGCGGGCCGTGGCCGACGCCTGCCGGGAGCGGGACATTCCGATCCGTGTGGGCGTCAACGGCGGCTCGCTGGAGAAGGACCTGGTGCAAAAATACGGCGGCGTGACCGCCGAGGCGCTGGCCGAGAGTGCACTTGGCCATGTGCACCTGTTGGAGGAGTGCGGCTTCGGGGATATCTGCATCTCCGTGAAGTGCTCCCGGGTGCCGGTAAATATGGCGGCCTATGAGCTGCTGCACGAAAAGGTGGACTACCCGCTGCACCTGGGCGTTACTGAGGCGGGCACACCGGAGATGGGGGTGCTGAAGTCGGCCATCGGCATCGGCGGACTGCTGTGCCGGGGTATCGGCGATACGCTGCGGGTGAGCCTGACTGCCGACCCGGTGGAAGAGGTAGTGGCCGCCAAGCGTATTTTGCAGGCCTGCGGTCTGCGGCAGACGGGGCCGGACCTGATCGCCTGCCCTACCTGCGGGCGGACGAAGTATGATATGCTGCCCATCGCCCGGGAGGTGGAACGGCGGCTGAAGAGCTGTGACAAGCCCATCACCGTGGCGGTGATGGGGTGTGTGGTCAACGGACCGGGGGAGGCCTCGGCCGCGGACGTGGGCATCGCCGGAGGCAAGGGCGAGGGATTGCTGTTCGCTAAGGGAAAGGTTCTGCGAAAAGTGCCGGAGGAGCGGCTGGTGGATGCGCTATTCGAGGAGATCGACAAGCTGTGACAAGAGATATGATAGGGGAGAAACATGGCGGAGAGAGTACCGTTTTTTACGCTGTTTGAGAGCTTTCAGGCGCCGCGGCAGCTGCGCCTGCTGCTGCACGATGCCTGCATCATCAGCGGCGCGCTGGATATGGCGGGCCGGACGCTGGAGGTGCAGGTGGAAAGCAGTGAGACACTGCCCCAGGCGGCGCAGGACGCCCTGCAGCAGATGCTGGCGCAGCAGTATGATCTGCGGCAGGTGCTGCTGCATTTCTGCGGCACCGGCGAGCAAAAGGGCGACAACGGGGTGATCTGGGGCAAGACGATCACCGGAAAGCTGACGCCTATCGGCGAACTGAATATCAAGCAGGGCAGCGCTATTGTGGAGGGTCGGGTATTCAAGGCAGAGTGCTATGAGACACGGCGCAAGGGCATGTGACGCTGAACTTCAACATCACCGATGAGCACGGCTCCGTGGCCGTGCGGAAGGCCATGGATGAAAAAGAGGCCAAGGTGCTGGGCGGCGCGATCAACGACGGGATGTGGCTGCGCCTGCAGGGCAAGGTGGAACTGACCTACGACGGGAAGGATATCCTGCTGCGGCCGGTGAATATTATGAAGATCAGCCATACGGCCCGGCAGGACAATGCACCGGAGAAGCGGGTGGAGCTGCACCTGCATACGCAGATGAGCAGCATGGATGCTCTGACGGATGTGGGCAAGGTGGTAAAGCAGGCGGCAGCCTGGGGCCACCCGGCTATTGCCATTACCGACCACGGCACGGTGCAGGCATTCCCAAAGGCGCGGGACGCGGGCAAGGGGAAGATCAAGATCCTGTACGGCGTGGAGGGGTACTATGTCAATAACCTGGACGACCGCATTGCCGTACACGGTGCGCAGGATCAGGACTTTGACGACGAGATCGTGTGCTTCGACATTGAAACCACCGGATTGAAGGTACAGCGGGAGGCCATCACGGAGATCGGCGCAGTGGTGCTGAAAAACGGGAAGATCACGGATACGTTTCAGACCTTCGTGAACCCCGGCCGTCGGCTGACGCCGGAGATCATCGGTCTGACGGGCATTACGGATGCCATGCTGGCGGACGCGCCGCCGCCGGAGGAAGCACTGGCGGCGTTTTTGAAATTCGTGGACGGGCGACCGCTGGCGGCCCACAATGCGGAGTTCGACATCGGGTTTATCCGGGCCGGATGCCGCAGGGCGGGGCTGGAATTCGACCCCACGTACATCGACAGCCTCATCCTGGCGCAGAACCTGCTGCCGGAGCTGCACAAACATAAGCTGGACATCGTGGCGGAGCATTTGGATCTGCCCGCCTTCAACCACCACCGGGCGTCGGACGACGCGGGGATGGTGGGGTATATGCTGATACCCTTTTTTGAGAGAATGCGGCGGGAGATGGGAATTTCCCGTCTGCAGGAGATCAACGGGCAGATGGAGAAGCTGCGGCCCCGGGGCGGCGGCAGTCGGCACCCCAAGCATATTATCATCCTGGCGAAGAACAAGCTGGGCCTGAAGCACCTGTATCAGTTGATCTCGGCTTCCAATCTCAAGTATTTCAAGCGTGTGCCCATTATCCCCAAGACGGAGCTGATCGCCCATCAGGGAAGGCCTCATTATCGGCTCAGCCTGCGAAGCAGGCGAGCTGTTCCGGGCGGTGGCGGACCGCAAGGACTGGGCGGAGCTGAAGCGCATCGCATCGTTCTACGATTACCTGGAGATACAGCCCATCTGCAATAATATGTTCATGCTTCGCAACGGCACGGTGCAGTCAGAGGATGAGCTGCGGGAGTTCAACCGTACTATCGTCCGGTTGGGCCGGGAGCTGGGCAAGCCAGTGTGCGCCACCGGTGATGTGCACTTCCAGGAGCCGGAGGATGAGGTGTATCGCCATATTCTGCTGGCCAGCAAGAAGTTTGCCGATGCCGACGCACCCCTGCCCATTTACTTCAAGACCACGGAGGAGATGCTGGCGGAGTTTGCCTATCTGGGCGAAGAGGAAGCGCATCGGGTGGTCATCGACGATCCACGCGGCATCGCCGACCGTATCGAAAATATCGAGCTGCTGCCGCCGGGACGGTTGTTCCCGCCGCGGCTGGAGAATTCGGAGCAGGAACTTCATGACAGAGTGTGGGACAAGTGTCACGAGCTGTATGGCGACGAGCCGCCTCGGCTGATCGTGGACCGGCTGAACGTGGAACTGAAAAGCATTCTGGGCAAGTACGACGTGGTGTATATGTCCGCCCAGAAGCTGGTGCAGCGCAGCCTGGAAAACGGTTATCTGGTGGGCAGCCGGGGCAGTGTGGGGTCCTCACTGGTGGCGTATATGTCCGGCATTACGGAGGTGAACTCCCTGCCGCCCCATTATCGCTGCCCCAAATGCCGCCATACTGAGTTTATCACCGATGGCAGCTACGGCTGCGGCGCGGATATGCCCGATAAGAATTGCCCGATGTGCGGGGCAAAGTACGCTAAGGACGGATTTGACATCCCCTTTGAGACGTTTTTGGGCTACGGCGGCGGTAAGGTGCCGGATATCGACCTGAATTTCTCCGGTGAGTACCAGGCCCGGGCACACCAGCACGCCATCGAGATGTTCGGCAAGACCCAGGTGTTCCGCGCGGGGACCATCGGTACCCTAGCGGAAAAGACCGCCTTCGGCATGGTGAAGAAATACCTGGAGGAACGGGGCGAGACGGCCTCCAACGCGGAGCTGGATCGCCTGACGCTGGGCTGCGTGGGCGTGCGGCGCACCACGGGCCAGCACCCCGGCGGCCTGGTGGTTGTGCCGGACGATATGGATGTGGAGGATTTCACCGCCGTGCAGCACCCGGCAGACGATGCCAACAGCGACACTGTGACCACTCATTTCGAGTATCACTGCATGGAGGACAACCTCCTGAAGCTGGATATGCTGGGACACGATGACCCCACCATGATCAAAATGCTGGAGGACCTGACCGGCGTGAACGCGCGGGCCATCCCCTTGGATGACCCGGATACCATGAGTATTTTCACCTCGTCCAAGGTGCTGGGCTTTGAAAATGACGAGATACTGGGGCCCACCGGCGCCGTGGCTATCCCGGAGTTCAACACCCGGTTCACCCGCGGTATGCTGATGGATACCATGCCCCAGGATTTCAATACCCTGGTACGGTTGTCCGGCTTCTCCCACGGTACCGACGTGTGGCTGGGCAATGCCCGGGACTTGATCGTGGGCGGCACGGCCAGCGTTTTGGAGACGGTGGGCTGCCGCGATGATATCATGTTGTACCTGATCTCCATGGGGCTGGAGCCGAAGATGAGCTTTAAGATCATGGAGGCGGTGCGTAAGGGCAAAGTAAAGAAAAAGGGCTTCGAGGACGGCTGGGAGGAGGCTATGCGGGAGCATCAGGTGCCGGATTGGTATATCGGCTCTCTGGCCAAGATTGGCTATCTGTTCCCTAAGGCCCACGCTGTGGCCTATGTGATGATGGCGTTCCGTATTGCGTGGTTCAAGGTGCATGAGCCGCTGGCCTTCTACGCTACGTTCTTCTCCATCCGGGCCAAGGCCTTCGACGCGGAGTACTGCTGCGCCGGCATGGATGCGGTGAAGCAGAAGATACGGGAGATCGAGAACAACAAGGACGCCACCGACGTGGAACAGAACCTGCTGGTGACGCTGGAGGTGTGCTACGAGTTCTATCTGCGGGGCTTCCATTTTGACACCATTAGTATTTACGACTCCGATGCCACACACTTCAAGATCACGGAAAACGGCCTGCTGCCTCCCTTTGTAACGGTGCGCGGTCTGGGTGAGACGGCGGCACTGGACACGGTGGAGAAGCGAAAGGGAAAAACCTTCATCTCTGTAGAGGAGTTCGCCACCATCTGCAACAAGCTTAGTAAGACCCATATCGAGCAGCTGAAGGCGCTGGGCGCCTTTGCCGGTATGGCGGATACCAGTCAGGTGACGCTGTTCTGAGACAGCCAAAAGCGCAAAAAAGAAGCACCCGAGCGGGTGCTTCTTTTTTGCACTTTATTCGGCTTTCTGTTTCACGGGGAAGTCGATCTGGGCCAGGATCACGGCAATGAACATCACCGCGCAGCCGATGTATTCCCGGACGGACATCTGCTGCTTGAGAATAATGGCACCGGCGATGACGGCGAATACGCTCTCCAGACTCAGCAGGATGGTGACCACCGTGGGGTTGGAGCCCTTCTGGGCCAGGATCTGCAGGGTGTAGCCCACGCCGCAGGAGAAGATGCCCACATACAGCAAGGGCAGGATGCAGCCCCAGATGGCGGCGAAGTCCACGTCCTCGAAGAGGAACATGCACATAGTGGAGATAAGGGCCGCGAACAGGAATTGCAGACAGCTGAGCTTTACGCCGTCCACGGTGGCGGTGAAGTGGTCGATGACAAGGATATGTATGGTGAAGCACACGGCGCAGGCCAGGATCAGCAGGTCGCCGGGGGCGAGGGAGAATTCACCGTTGATGCACAGCAGATACAGCGCGATCACGGACAGTGCCACGGCGATCCAGACGGGGAGGCTGACCTTCCGCTTGAAGAACAGACCGCATACGGGAACCAGCACCACATACAGCGCCGTCAGGAAGCCGGCCTTGCCGGAGTCAGTGCCGGCCACCATACCCGCTTGCTGGAAGTTGGAGGCCATGGCCAGCGCCGCACCGCAGCACAGGCCACCGATCCACAGCTGCTTGTTGGCAGCCTTTTTCTCAGCAGGGGAGAGGGCGGGCTTGTCCTTTTTCAGCTTGTCGCTGATGACGATGACCACCAGCAGCGCCAGCACCGCGATAAAGTAGCGGCTGGCGTTGAAGGCGAACGCGCCGATGGAGTCGGCGCACATATCCTGCGCAACGAAGGCGGTGCCCCAGATGAAGGCGGCCAGAATGGGGAAGACCACCTGCCGCATCTGATTGTGTTTCATGTCAGTGATGTCCTTTCTCTGTTTACTCTTTCTCTTTCGGTGTGCCGGTGTGCCATTGGAATTTGCGTTCCTGATGATGCAGCAGGCGCGTGATATTCTCCCGGTGGCACCAGATCACCAGCGCGGCGATCAGCACGGCCAGCGCCGTGTAGAGGAGGCTGCGGCCGCAGAAGAAAAATGTGGTGACGGGCATGGAGGCAGCGGCGCAGACGGAGCCGAGAGAGACGTATTTCGTCAGCAGCCACAGTGCGGCGAACAGCCCCCAAGCGATGAGTCCTACGCGCCAATCCAGCAGCCACACCAGCGTACCGCCGGACAGGATGCCCTTGCCGCCTTTGAAGCCGAAGAATACCGGGAACATATGACCCAACTCACAGCCAAGGCCACCCAGCAGGACGCCCAACATCCAGTCGCCGGCCAGATAGTCGAAGGCTGCACCGCCAATCAGGCAGGCGATCACTGTTTTACCCATGTCGAAGAGGATGACGCCCAGTGCGTATTTGGCACCGTAGGTGCGGTAGAAGTTGGTCAGGCCCGCATTGCCGCTGCCGTGCTGCCGCACATCGTCCTTGATGATGAAGTGGCTGACCATTACCGAGCCGTTGAGACAACCTAAGAAATAGCCCAGCAGCAATATGACCAGTGAGGCCAGCAGTGTAGCACCGATGAGATGGTTCAACCGTCGTCCTCTCCCTTCTGGCGGATAGTCAGCACGATGGGGGTGCCCTCCAGGCCGAACACGCTGCGCAGCTGGTTTTCCAGATAGCGCTGGTAGGAGAAGTGGAAGAGCTTTTTGTCGTTGCAGAAGATGACGAAGTGGGGCGGCTTGACGCCCACCTGCGTCATGTAGTAGATCTTCAGGCGGCGCCCCTTGTCCGTGGGTGGCTGAACGCGGGTCTGCGCGTCTGCCAGCACACTGTTCAGCGTGCCGGTGGTGATTCGCATGGCCGCCTGATCGTTGACGTAGTTGATAAGCTCAAAGAGACGGCCCACCCGCTGGCCGGTCAGGGCGGAGATGAACAGAATGGGGGCATAGGGCATATAGCTCAGGTCCCGGCGGATGTCCTCACGCATACGGTCCATGGTCTTGTCGTCCTTTTCGATCAGGTCCCATTTGTTCACCACGATAATGCATGCCTTGCCCGCGTCATGCGCCAGACCGGCGACCTTGGTGTCCTGCTCGGTGACACCCTCCTGAGCGTCGATGAGAATGAGGCAGACGTCGCTGCGCTCAATAGCCATGGTGGCCCGCAGAACGCTGTATTTTTCGATGTTGTCATCTACCTTGGACTTTTTCCGCATACCGGCGGTGTCGATGAAATTATATTTGCCGTACTGGTTCTCAAAGTAGCTGTCGATGGCGTCGCGGGTGGTGCCGGCTACGTTGCTGACGATGACCCGCTCCTCGCCCAGAATGCGGTTGGTGAGGCTGGATTTACCTACATTGGGCTTTCCGATAATGGCCACCTGTACCACGTCGGAGTCGTCCTCCTCATCCGTTTCCGGCGGAAAATACTTGATGCATTCGTCCAGCAGATCGCCGGTGCCGTGGCCGTGAACGGCGGAGACAGCCACGGGGTCGCCCAGACCCAGGTTGTAGAACTCATAGAAATCCGGGTCGACCGCGCCCACAGAGTCCATCTTGTTCACCGCCAGCACGATGGGCTTACGGCTGCGCTGAAGCATACTGGCCACCTCCTGGTCGGAGGCAGTCAGGCCGGTCTTGATATCCGTGACGAAGATAATGACGTCGGCGTTGTCGATGGCGATCTGGGCCTGCTCCCGCATGAAGGACAGAATCTGGCTGTCTGTATTGGGCTCGATGCCGCCGGTGTCCACCAGGCGGAACCTGCGGCCCACCCACTCGCTCTCACCGTAGATACGGTCACGGGTGACGCCGGGGGTGTCCTCTACGATGGACAGCCGCCGGCCGATGATCTTGTTGAACAGCATGGACTTGCCCACGTTGGGGCGTCCCACGATCGCTATCAAAGGTAATGCCATAGTTTATCCCTCTCTTTCCAGCATGGCGTCCAGCAGGTCGCCGCCGTCTATCCCCACGATCTGCACCGGGCAGTTCAGCTCGGCGCTGAGACGCTCCACGGTGTAGTCGTCCAAAAATACGTTTTCTCCGTGCCGCAGCATATGCAGCGGCAGCAGCACCCGGCCCAGATCCGGGACCTTTTGCAGCTGCGCCGACAGGTCCTGACCTGTCAGCAGACCCGCCACGTCGATGGTGTGGCCGAAAAAGTCGTTCTCCACGGCGATCACCTGTCCCCGCAGGGCTGGGAAATACGCCCTGGCCTGCTCCAACAGGTGTGTCATGAACGGCGCTGCCGCCGTGCCGGTGGCGATGGTGAAGGGGGAGGGCGCTTCGCCGTGCTCCTCCATGTGCATGGCGCTGAGGAAGTCCTGCTCCAGCGAGCGCAGCATACCCACGCCGTTTTCCAGCTGCCGATAGCCCTCGTAGTAGTCCTCTTGGGGCAGCTCCAGTCCGGCCCGCAGGAACAGTTCGTCAGCACAGAAGAACCTACGGGTGCCGAAGCGGCGCAGATTTTCCAGCCCGAATTCCTCGGCGATGGCAATGATGTCCCGGGCACAGTCCCTGTCCACGGGCCTTAGCTTGGCCAGACCCTGGCGGTACTTGGTGATACCCACCGGCACAAGAGAGCAGCTGGAGAACTGCCACTCGGTCAAGTCCCGCAGGGTGCGGCGCAGTTGGTCACCGTCGTTCCAGCCGGGGCAAACCACGATCTGCCCGTTCATGACGATACCGGCCTTGCAGAAGGCCTGGATATAGTCCAGCGACCGGGCGGCGTTCTTGTTGCCAAGCATGGTGCAGTGCAGCTGTGGGTCGGTGGCGTGGACGGAGACGTTGATGGGGCTGATGTGCAGGTCGATGATCCGCTGGGCCTCGCGCTCCGTCAGGTTGGTGAGGGTGATGTAGTTGCCCAGCAGAAAGCTCAGCCGGGCATCGTCATCCTTGAAGTACAGCGTGGAGCGCATACCCGGCGGCATCTGGTCCACAAAGCAGAACAAGCAGTGATTGGCACAGGAGCGCATTTCGTCCATCAGATACGTGTCGAAGTTCAGCCCCAGGTCCTGGCCTTCGGCCTTGCGGCAGGTGACGTGCCGCACGTTGCCTGCCGCCGTTTTCAGCTCAAGGTGCGACAGGGGATCATAGCCGTAAAAACGATAGTCCAGCACATCCACGATGGGGTGGCCGTTGATGGATAGAAGCTGTTCGCCCACCTGAACGCCGGTGCGCTCCGCGGGGCTGTGCCGGTCGATGGCGGTGATGATGGTACTCATAATACGTCCTCACTCATGCAAAATGCGGCCTTATCCACAATAGGACATAATACCACATAATAATCAACTCATTATACCGTTTTTTGACGTGAGACGCAAGCACAATATAGTATAGCCGCCCACGAGCATAAAGTAAAACGATGGATTTTGATGCTTCCCATGACAAAAAGTGTGGAAGCAGCAAAAAACAAGAGGGAAGCGGCGCTTCCCTCTTGCAAAGGCACAACAGAACTTATTTCGCGGCCACAGACTTGACGACCTTGACCTCGCGGCCGTTGTAGCTGCCGCACTCCGGGCACATTCTGTGGGGGAGATGCAGCGCGCCGCACTTGGCGCACGCCACCAGCGTGGGAGCTGCCAGCTTCCATACGGAAGAACGTCTCTTATTGCGTCTTTGCTTGGATACTTTTCCCTTAGGGACTGCCATGTTGACACCTCCTTGGTCTTAATTGCCTGAGCAGCAATGTAATACAAAAGTAATTCACTCATCCTTCTGCAGCAGCTGCGCTAGCTTCGCCAGACGGGGATCCACTGCCTTTTTGCATCGGCAGCTCTCCCGGTTCAGGTTCACACCGCAGCCGGGGCACAGCCCCTGCAGTCCTCTGAGCAGAGAAACTTCGTGTCCATATCGAGGATAAAGGCGTCGCGCGCCAACTCCTCCACATCTACCTCGTCGTTATCCAGCAGGATGATGTCGTCGCTTTCGTCAGACTCGCGCGCCTCTGCCAATACGCAGTCGTAGCGTGTCGTCTTGTCCGCGTCGTACGCTTCACCGCACCGGTCACAGATACAATGCAGCGTGGTGGTCAACGTCATTCCGCACAGCAGCAGCCCAGCCTTATTCTCCAGCCGGCAGTCCACAACAACCGGACGGGAAACGGGACAAGAACCACCGAATTCCAAGTCGGACAGATCCATTTCAAAACGGATGTCCTGCCGGGCATCGGGGGTATGCAGCAGCTTGTTGACGTTCAAACGCATAGTACACCTCACAATGGCACGTGTAGTATTATAGCCGACACAAAATGCCTTGTCAAACATTTTCTTACAAATATTTTGACTTTTTTCAAAAACACGGTACAATAAGCAGAGAAACACAGGGGAGGACGCCGTTATGCGGGAGTTGACTATCGGGAAAAATGACGCCGGACAACGGCTGGATAGATTTCGTCCAAGGCGCTGCCCCTGCTGCCGCCTGCTCTGGCGCAGAAGTACATCCGCATCAAGCGGGTGAAGCGTAAACGGCGGACGTGCCCAGCGGGACCAGCGGCTCAGTGCGGGCGATGTGCTGCAATTATACATCAACGATGAGTTTTTCGACAAGCCCTCAGAGGAAAATCTGTTTCTGACGCTGTTCAAGCCGCACCTGACGGTGGTGTACGAGGATGAGCACCTGCTGCTGGCGGACAAGCCGCAGGGAATGGTGGTCCACGCCGACGAGACGGAGAAGGTGAATACCCTCATCAACCACATTCAGGCATATCTGTACCAGAAACGGGAGTGGAACCCCAAGTGGGAAAATGCCTTTACGCCGGCGCTGTGCAATCGTATCGACCGCAATACCGGCGGCATCGTCATTGCCGCTAAGGATGCCGAGACACTGCGGGTCATCAACGAGAAGATACGGGACCGGGAAATGGACAAGCGCTACCTCTGCATCACTGTAGGTCGGCCAAGGAAGCCGGAAGGCCGGGTGGAGTGCTTTTTGCTGAAAGATGAGAAGAAAAAGCAGGTGTCCGTGTACCATAAGCCGGTCCTTGGCGGAAAGACCGCCATTACCGATTACAAGGTGCTGGAGACGCGGGGAGAGCTGAGCTTGGTGGAGATCGGGCTGGAGACGGGCCGGACCCACCAGATCCGCGCCACGATGGCGGACCTGGGCTGCCCGCTGCTGGGGGACGGCAAATACGGTCGTGGGGACGTAAACCGCCGCTACGGCGAGACGCGGCAGGCCCTGTATGCCTACAAGCTGACCTTTGACCTGCCCACGGACGCGGGGCACCTGAACTATCTGCGCGGGCAGAGCTTTACAGTGGAAAATGTGCCGCTTCCGGGACAAATATTTCGGCTGAGTGCCGTGCAGCGGATGGCTTTTGCCATCCGCTGTATTTTTTTCGGGGAAAAACGGGAAAATCCATTGACTTTCCCGACGCTTTTATATATAGTGTACTCGCCATCTTTCGACAGAAACGAGCGCGTGAACAGACGCGCTGCCGCCGCGCCGGAGGGGGGCTATTTTACTGATGAATGGAGGAGGATAAATGTCCAAAGAGTTGATTCGCCTGCGGGATCTCTGCATGGCGTTTGACGACGAGCTGGTTCTCGATCACATCAATCTTTACATCAACGATTCTGAATTCCTCACGCTGCTTGGTCCCAGTGGGTGCGGCAAAACTACCACACTGCGGATCATCGGCGGTTTCACCACGCCCACAAGCGGCGATGTGACCTTCGACGGCGAGAGGATCAACGATGTCCCGCCCCATAAGCGGCAGATCAACACGGTGTTCCAGAAATATGCGCTGTTTCCGCATCTGGACGTGTTTGAAAACATAGCCTTCGGCCTGCGTATCGCAAAAGTGCCGGAGGACGAGATACGGCAGCGTGTCGGTGAAATGCTGGAGGTCGTCAGCCTGGAAGGGCTTTGACCGCCGGCGTGTCGACCAACTCTCCGGTGGTCAGCAGCAGCGTGTGGCGATTGCCCGTGCCCTGGTGAACCGGCCGAAGGTGCTGCTGCTGGACGAGCCGCTGGGCGCGCTGGATCTGCGTCTGCGTAAGGATATGCAGAACGAACTGAAACGTATCCAGCAGCAGATGGGCATCACGTTTATATATGTCACCCACGATCAGGAGGAAGCCCTGACCATGTCCGACACCGTGGTGGTCATGGACAAGGGCCGCATCCAGCAGATCGGCACACCGGAGGATATCTACAACGAGCCGAAGAATGCCTTTGTGGCGGACTTCATCGGCGAGAGCAATATCCTCAACGGTACGATGGTCCGCGACAGGGTCGTGAAAATGTATGGCAAGGAATTCCCCTGCGTGGACGGCGGCTTCGCCGAAAACGAACCGGTGGACGTGGTTATTCGCCCGGAGGATATCGACATCGTGCCGGTGGAGCAGGGCCAGTTGGTAGGCACTGTCACCAACGTGACGTTCAAGGGGATGCAATATGATATCATCGTGGATTTCCGCGGCTTCAAGTGGTTGATCCAGACCACCGATCATTCCCCGGTGGGTGCCCGTATCGGCGTGAAGATCGATCCCGAGGGTTTCCACATTATGAAGAAGAGCGAGTATTCCGGTATGTTCGGCGACTATTCCTCTTACTCCGAGGAATACGAGGAACTGGCGGACGCCGGTGCTGAGCCGGAAGAGGAGGAGAGCGAGGATGAAGAGTAAGCTCTCCCGTTTCGCCGTGCCCTATGTGGTGTGGATGGCTATTTTTGTAGTAGCCCCCATTGTCATTATGGTGGTGTATGCCTTTGCCGGCAGCGAGGGCGGCTTCACGCTGGACAACTTTGTCCAGATGGGCGGTTACGCTGCTGTGTTCGGCCGTTCCTTCAAGCTGGCGCTGATTGCCACGGCTATCTGCCTGCTGTTGGGCTATCCTGTGGCGTACCTTCTCAGCCGGGAGGGCGAGCGCTTCCGCCGCACGGCCATGGTACTGATCATGCTGCCCATGTGGATGAACTTCCTGCTGCGGACCTACTCCTGGATGACCATCCTGGAGAACAACGGCCTGCTGAACCAGCTGTTCCAGAAGCTGGGTATCATTGCCCTGTACAACCATCTGACAGGCAGCAGCCTGGAGTATTTTACCATGATCGATACCCAGGGCGCTGTGGTGCTAGGTATGGTCTATAACTACCTACCCTTTATGATCCTGCCTATCTACTCTGTGATTTGCAAGCTGGATTACTCCCTGCTGGAGGCAGCCCGCGACCTGGGGGCCAACACCGTCACGGTGTTCCGCAAGGTCATCCTGCCCCTGAGCCTGCCGGGCGTGCTGTCCGGCATCACCATGGTGTTCGTGCCCTCTGTGTCTACGTTCGCCATCAGCCGTATGCTGGGCGGCGGCACGGAGCTGTTGCTGGGCGACCTGATCGAACGGCAGTTCCTGGGTGGGGCGTATAACCCGCAGCTGGGCGCGGCTATTTCCCTGGTGATGATGCTGATCGTCGTTGTCTGTATGCTGGTGATGAACCGCTTTGGCGAGGGCGAGGAACAGGCGGTGATGCTATGAGACAGAGAAAGGGCAACTCCGTCGGCGATCGCCTGCTGATGATCCTGGTGGGCCTGTTCCTGTACGCACCCATCATCATCCTGATCGTCTTTTCCTTCAACGCCGGCAACAGCTCCAGCGTGTGGAAGGGCTTTTCCCTCCACTGGTACGCCGAGCTGCTGAACGACCGGCTCATTATGCACAGCGTGTATACCACGCTGCTGGTATCCCTGCTGGCTACCGTCATCGCCACCGTGGCGGGCACCTTTGCCGCTATCGGCTTTTACGGTATGCGACGCCGGGCGCGCACCGGGCTGATGGCCGTGAACAACATTCCCATGATGAACGCGGACATCGTCACCGGCGTCAGCCTGTGCCTGCTGTTCGTGGTGTTCTTCAACGGATGGCACAGCTTCGCCGTGTGGGTCAACGGCTGGCAGTCACTGGTGGTGCTGCCTGAGCGACTGACCCTGGGCTTTGGCACACTGTTGATCGCCCACATCTGCTTCAACATCCCCTACGTCATTTTGTCCGTGGGGCCCAAGTTACGGCAGATGGACCGCAATTTGGTCGATGCGGCCCAGGACTTGGGCTGCACCTGGATGCAGGCCTTCTGGAAGGTCATCATTCCGGAGATCAAGCCCGGTATCGTCTCCGGTGCGCTGACGGCTTTCACTATGTCCATCGATGATTTCATCATCAGCTACTTCACGGCGGGTACATCCTCCTCCACGTTGGCCATGACCATCTACGGCATGACCAAAAAGCGCGTCAGCCCGGAGATCAACGCCGTATCCACGCTGCTGTTCGTCACGGTCATCATCCTGCTGGCCATCATCAACCTGCGGGAGAACCATGCCGAGCATCACCGCAATGTCCATCACGAGAGCGCTACGTTCGCTCCTGCGCCGAAGAAGCATCCCGGATTGGGCAAGAAGATCGCCGCAGGCGCTATGGCCTGTGTGCTGTTGGCGGTACTGATCGTCACCGGTGCCGCGGCCCGCAGCGAGCGTGTGGTCAATGTGTGCTCCTGGGGCGAGTATATCGACGAGTCCCTGATCACCGAATTCGAGGAGCAGACCGGCATCCGCGTGAACTACCAGACTGCCGAGAGCAACGAGGCGCTGTACTCCCTTATCAAGATGGGCGGCGCGGACTTTGATGTGATCGTGCCCTCCGACTATATGATCGCCCGGCTGATCCAGGAGGATATGCTGGCGGAGCTGGACTACGCCGCCATCCCCAATTTCCAGCTGATGGACCCCCAGTTTACCCATCTGAGCTTCGACCCGGAGAATAAGTACACCGTACCCTACACCTGGGGCAGCGTGGGCATCATCTACAACACCACTATGGTGGACGAGCCCATCACCAGCTGGGGCGCTATGTTCGATGAGAAGTACGCCGGGCAGGTGCTGATGATCAACAACTCCCGCGATGCGTTGATGGCCGCCCTGTGCTATCTGGGCTACGACATCAACACCACCGATGAGGGACAGCTGACCGAGGCTTTTGAGCTGGTGAAGAATGCCAAGGACAGGGGTGTGTACCAGTCCTTCGTCATGGACGAGGTCTTCGGCAAGATGGAGGGCGGCAACGCGGCCATCACCATGTACTACGCCGGCGACTACCTGACCATGCTGGAGAATAACGAGGACCTGGCCTTCGTCATTCCCGAGGAGGGCAGCAACTGGTTCGTGGACGCCATGTGTGTGCTCAAGTCCAGCCAGCACAAGGCCGAGGCCTATGAGTGGATCAACTTTATCGCCTCTACCGACAGTAACCTGGCCAATATGGACTACATCTGGTATGCTTCTCCCAATGCCGAAGCGCTGGCGGAGTATCCCGCGTACTACGAGGAGCAGTATGGCGAGCCGCTGGACGAGGAGATCTACAACATCATGGCCATTCCCGATGAGGAGCGCGAGCGCTGTGAGATCTATGTCAACCTGCCACAGGAGACGCTGAAGTTCTACGATAAGCTGTGGACCCAGTTGGGCGTCTGACATTCGCGTTTTTTTCCGCCCCGCGTATAGGCAAGAAATGTATTTAAAGAAAAGCGCTTAATTGGAGGAATTGCTATGATCGAAGTAGGTATGACCTATACCGCTGAAAAGACCGTCACCCCGGATATGACCGCCAAGGCCATCGGTTCCGGCGGGCTGGAGGTGTTCGGCACCCCTTTATGATGGGACTGATGGAGTATGCCGCTATGCAGTGTGTGCAGCCGGAGCTGCCGGAGGGCAAGGGCACCGTGGGCGTGGAGATCAGTTCCAGTCACCTGGCGCCCACGCCGGTGGGCATGAAGGTCATCGCCACTGCCGAGGTGACGGGTATCTCCGCCAACGGTAAGATGATCACCTTCAAGGTCACGGCCTACGACGCCGATGGCCTGATCGGTGAGGGCATCCATACCCGCGCTGTCATCGACAACGCACGGTTTTTGCAGAAGTGCAATGACAAGCTGGCGCGTGTGTAAAAGACAAAAGGCCGCCCGGAAGGGCGGCTTTTTCCTTGTCATAGGCGGCGGTATTTGATATAATAAACCAACACGATCATCGGGGGGGGAGGAGAGAGGATATGCGCGTGCTGGCCACCATCGGGTTTTCCTTCTCTGCCGGTGTCTTCCTGGCGGCATTGCTGCCCTGGACCGGCTGGCAGCTGTATGCCGCCGGGGGCGTTTTGCTGCTGGCGCTTGCGTGGCTGTTTGCTGCACGCAAGCAAAAATATTTTCGCCGGGGGCTGCTGATCCTGCTGCCGCTGGCGGTATCGCTGGCCTATTTTGCCGGGTATGACCACCTGGTGCGCCAGCCGATAGAGGACCGCTGCGGTGCGGCGTCGGACTTTGCCGCCACCGTTTGCGATTGGCCGCAGGCTACGGAGCGCGGTGCCAGTGTCACGGTGGAGCTGGAGGGCTATCATCGGGCCAGGGCCGTGCTGTATGGCGAAGCGGAGCTGCTGGCGGCCCGACCGGGCGACACGGTCACGGGCACGGCCCAGTGGCAGTCCGCCGCCCATTTCGACAGCGATGATGTGACCCATTTTAACGCCCGGGGCGTGTATGCGCTGCTGTATGGCCGTGAGGATGTGCGTCTGTCGGCGGGTGATGGGGATGCCCTGCGCTGGCTGCCCCAGCGGGCGGGCAAAGCTTTCCGCGAGAAGGTGGCCGCTATCTGGGATGACCCGCGTGTCAGCGGATTTCTGACAGCGGAGCTTACCGGGGACAAGTCCGCTATGGACGACGGAGACTATCTGGCCATGCAGGAGACGGGCCTGGCGCATCTGTTTGCGGTGTCGGGCCTGCACTGCGCTTTTCTGGTGACGCTGCTGGCGTTGCTGATCTCCCGGCGGCAGAGACTGCTGTGCGCCGTGACCATTCCGCTGCTGCTGTTTTACATGGTGATGGTGGGCATGAGCCCCTCGGTGGTCCGCGCCTGCATCATGCAGATATTCCTGCTGATCGCGCCGTTGTTCCGGCGGGGCAGTGACCCTCTGACCAGCTTGGCTGCCGCACTGCTGGTGATCCTGCTGTGCAATCCCTTTGCCGCGGCCAGCGTCAGCTTGCAGCTGAGCTTTTCCGCTACGCTGGGTATGGTGCTGCTGTCACCCCGGCTGTACAAGCTGCTGACCGGGTGGTATAAGGGCAAATGCCGTCCACTGCGGACCGCGTTGTGCTTCGTCGCGGCGAACCTGTCCGCCACCCTCAGCGCCGTAGTGTTCACTGCCCCACTGACAGCCTGGTATTTCCGCATTTTCGTGCTGGTAGCGCCGCTGTCCAGCTTATTGGCGGTGCCTGCGGCGGATGGAGCTTCATGGCTGCCTTTGTGACGGTGCTGCTGGGCTTTGTGTGGCTGCCGCTGGCCAGCCTGCTGGGTTGGATCTCCTGGGCGCTGGTGCGGTACATCCTGTGGATCGCCAACGGCATGATGTCCTGGCGCTATCACGCGGTGTATTTCACCAATCCCTATCTCATCTACTGGCTGCTGTTTTTGTATGCGGTCTTTATCGGCTGTGCTGTCACGCCGGACGGCAAGCGGAAATACCTGCTGGCATCGGCATTGTCGGTGCTGACGCTGACGGCGGCCATCTGGGTCAACCGTCAGGACTATCAGTACGGCGTACTGACCGCCCTGACGCTGGATGTGGGACAGGGCGAGAGCGTCATTCTGACCTCCGGCGGTGAGACGGCACTGGTGGACTGCGGCAGCAGCAACAGCTATAAAGACCCTGGCGGTCTGGCTGCTGACACGCTGCACAGCATGGGCGTCCGGGAACTGAGCGCTGTGGTGGTGACCCACTACCACGCCGATCACACCAACGGTTTGTACGAGGTGCTGCGCCGTATCCCGGTGCAGACGATCTACCTGCCGGACATCGAGGATGAGTATGGCGTTCGGGAGCGCCTGGTGTCGCTGGCGGAGGAGAAGGGCGCGCAGGTGACCTATGTGACGAAGGAGACGGCCGATACGCTGGGCGATACCGTTTTGACCATCTATCCGCCGGTGCAGTCCGGCGGCGATCTGAACGAGCTGGGCCTGACAGCGCTGGCCAGTGCCGGAGACTTTGATCTGCTCATTACCGGCGATATGTCCGGCAGCACCGAGAAAAAGCTGGTGGAAACCTATGCCTTGCCGGATATAGAGGTGCTGGCGGTCAGCCACCACGGCTCCCGATATAGCTCAAATATACGCTTTTTGAAGGCGGTGACGCCGGAGGCGGCAGTCATCAGTGTGGGCGATAACAACTATGGCCACCCGTCGGAGGAGACGCTCCAGCGGCTGCTGGCAGTTGGGGCGGATATCTGGCGCACAGACCAGCAGGGAACCATCCGCATCACCGTGAACGGAGGATAGCATGGCAAAGGAGAAAAAAGAAAAGACCCCCGGTTATGAGGAATTCCACGACGCGCTGCAAAGCGGCGCCGTGGGGAATGTCTATATATTCCACGGCGAGGAGACGTACCTGATGCAGCAGGCGGTGGCGGAACTGCAAGCACGGCTTGTGCCGGCGGGCTTTGAGGAGTTCAACTATCACAGGCTTGCAGGCAAGGGCCTGACTATGCAGGAGGTCGTCGAGGCGGCGGAGGCCATGCCTATGATGGCGGAGCGCACCCTGGTCACGGTGGAGGATATGGACCTGTTCAGGCTGGACGAGGCCCAGCGGGGTGCGCTGGTGGCGTTGCTGGAGGACTTCCCGGAGTACTGCACACTGGTGTTTTTGTACCGACAGATACCGTATAAGACAGATGTCAAGCTAAAAAAGCTCACGGCGGCCCTGGCGGAGCGCGCCCAGGTGATTGAGTTTGCCCAGCAGGGACAGCAGAAGCTGCAAAGGTGGGTGCGCCGCCGTTTTGCCGCTGCCGGGAAGGATATCGATGCAGGCACGGTAGACCATCTGCTGTTCACCTGCGGCAGCCTGATGACCGGTCTGGTGCCGGAAATCGCCAAAATCGCTGCCTATGCCAGGGGAGCGAAAATCACAGCGGCGGATATCGCCGCTGTGGCGGACCCTGTGCTGGACGCGCGGGTGTTCGACATGACGGACGCAGTGGCGGCTCGTGACTATGACAAGGCGGCAGAGTGCCTTGCAGAACTGCTGCGGATGCAGGAGGAGCCTATCCGCATTCTGGCGGCATTGGGAAAGACGCTGCGGCAGCTGTACACAGCTCGGCTGGCAATCGACGGCGGCAAGGACGTGCTGTGGCTGAAGGATTTGTGGCGCATGAAGTCCGATTACCCGGCCAAAAAGCTGATGCAGTCAGCCAGAGGCGTGCGGCGCAGTTGGTGCCGTGAGGCGGTGAAGCGCTGCCAGACGCTGGATCATCGCATGAAAAGCGAACGAAACATGGACAATGAGGGCGAACTGAAGCTATTTCTCATGGAACTGGCAGGTGTGAAGTGAAGCCGCGGGTCAGGGAAGTCATCGTAGTAGAGGGGCGGTACGACAGAAATACGCTCCTGCAGGCGGTGGACGCCGCCGTGGTGGAGGTGGGCGGCTTCGCCCTGTTCAACGACAGGGAAAAGGCGGCGTATCTCCGCCGTCTGGCGGAGGCGCGGGGCGTGATCCTGCTGACCGACCCGGACGGCGCGGGCTTCGTGCTCCGCAGCCACCTGAAGGGGCTGCTGCCCCCGGACAGAGTAAAGCAGGCGTATGTCCCCGACGTGTACGGCAAGGAGAAGCGCAAGAGAAAGCCGGGGAAGGAGGGCAAGCTGGGCGTGGAAGGTATGACGCCGCAGGTGCTGACGGACGCTCTTCGCCGCGCCGGTGCCACCTTCGAGGGGGAGGACGCACCCCGCCGCTCCGCCGGTATTACGAAGGCGGATCTTCTGGACAAGGGACTGATCGGCCCCGGCTCCGCCGAAAGGCGGGCAACGCTGCAAAGGGAGCTGGGTCTGCCCGCACGGCTGACCGCCAACGGGCTTCTGGAGGCGTTGGATCTCCTGCTGACCCGGGAGGAATTTGACGCCCTGTGAGTTTTTTGCAGGAGGGAGGGCAAACCTCTTGCAATTCCCCTCATGGGCGGTTATAATTAAAAATTGCTTTTGCACAATATTACGACATACAAGGAGTGTGAGAAAGATCATGGCCGAGGAAATCAAGACCCCCGAAACGGAGGAGTCCGGCAAAAACTTCATTATCAATTTCATCGACGAGGACATCGCAGAGGGTGGTCAGTTCCAGGGAATGACCGTCCACACCCGTTTCCCGCCGGAGCCTAACGGCTATCTGCATATTGGACACTGCAAGGCGCTGACCATCGACTTCGGCACCGCCGAGCGGTATAACGGCCTGTGCAACCTGCGTATGGACGACACGAACCCCACCAAGGAGGACGAGGAATTCGTGGAGGCCATCAAGCAGGACATCCACTGGCTGGGCTTTGACTGGGGCGACCGCTTCTTTTACGGCAGCGACTACTTTGAGGAGGACTACCGCCAGGCGGTGCTGCTGATCAAAAAGGGGCTGGCCTATGTGTGCCAGCTGACACCGGAGGAGTTCAAGGCCAACCGCGGCGACATCGGCATCCCCGCCGTATCGCCCTATCGGGATCGGCCCATCGAGGAGAGCCTGGACCTGTTCGCCCGTATGCGGGCCGGGGAGTTCCCCAACGGCGCCATGACGCTGCGGGCCAAGATCGACCTGGCCAGCGGTAACTTCAATATGCGCGATCCGGTCATCTACCGTATCAACCACATGAGCCACCACCGGCAGGGAAACAAGTGGTGCATTTATCCCATGTACGACTTCGCACATCCTATTCAGGATGCGCTGGAGGGCATCACCCACAGCCTGTGCTCGCTGGAGTTTGAGGCCCACCGGCCCCTGTACAACTGGGTCATCGAGCACTGTGAGCTGCCTGCCCATCCCCGGCAGATCGAGTTTGCCCGCCTGGGCATCGACCACACCGTCATGTCCAAGCGGAAGCTGCGCAAGCTGGTGGAGGAGGACTACGTCTCCGGCTGGGACGATCCCCGCATGCCCACCCTCTGCGGCCTGCGCCGCCGGGGCTACACCGCCGCCTCCATCCGCAATTTCTGCGAGATGATCGGTGTGGGCAAGACCCCCAGCGTCATCGAGTACGGCACGCTGGAGCACTGCCTGCGGGAGGACCTGAACGCCCACGCGGAGCGCACCATGGCGGTGCTGCACCCGGTGAAGCTGACGGTGACCAACTACCCCGAGGGCAAGAGCGAGGTATTCACGGTGGAGAACAACCCCACCGACCCGGCGCAGGGCACCCATGAGATCACCTTCTCGCGCCATCTGTGGATCGAGGCGGAGGACTTTATGGAGGTCCCGGTGCCCAAGTACAAGCGACTGACCCCCAACGGTCCGGAGTGCCGCCTGAAGGGCGCGTATCTGGTGCAGTGCACCGGCTGTGTGAAGGACGCGGACGGCAACGTCACCGAGGTGCTGTGCACCTATGATCCGGAGTCCAGCGGCGGTGATCCCGCCGACGGCCGCAAGGTCAAGGGTGCCACGCTCCACTGGGTGGACGCGGAGAACTGCATGGACGCGGAGATCCGGCTGTACGACAATCTGTTTTCCGACGAGCAGCCCGACGGCCCGGACAAGGACTTCCTGGACTGCCTGAACCCGGAGAGCCTTACGGTGCTCACCGGCTGCAAGGTGGAGCCGGAGATGCGGAAGGTGGCGGAGGCGTTCGACAAGCAGGCCGACCGCACCGGCGTCAACGCACCCACGTTCCAGTTCATGCGTGTGGGCTATTTCTGCCTGGACAACCGCGACAGCTCCGCGGCGCATATGGTGTTCAACCGCAGTGTGTCGCTGAAGGACAGCTTTAAGAAGTGAAGAAAAGCACCCCGCAGGGGGTGCTTTTTTCACGCCGACGGGACGAAAAAAGCAGCACCGGGAGGTGCTGCTTTTTTATGTGTGGTTCAGGCGCCGGACCTCGAAGGAGGTCTCGGCCAGGGTGCTGTCGGCGGTGCCCACCTGAAGGGTCACGGTAAAGATGCCCGAAGCACTGTCGTAGCGCAGACTGACATCGCGGACCCGAAGACCCCGGGGATAGGCGGCGCTGCTGAGCAGCTTGGTGCTGCCCAGGGTGAGCTGGCCGTCGGCATCCACCTGAAAGGCGGCGCCCTCGCCCTCCACGCTGCCCAGGTCCTGAATGAAGATGTGGTCCAGACTGCCGTCCGCGCCGGGGGTCACGGTGCCGCAGAAGCGCAGCTTGTCGCTGATAACGCTGGTAAGGGTGGAGCACAGCTCCTGGGCCTCGGACAGCTGCATGGAGCTGTTGTAGGTGCGGCCGGCGAAGCGGACGCCCACGGTCAGCAGGGCGCTGACGAGCAGGACGATGAGAACGGCGCACAGCAGCTCCGTCAGGGTGAAGCCGCGGCGGTCACGAAGCTTGTTCATGGCGTGACCTCCTCGTAATAGAGGCAGCCGTTGTCCTCATAGACCTGCACGGTGGTGCGGCCGCTGCGGGTGCCGCCGCCGGAGGCGGTCAGGGCAGCGGTGTCGTTCGACACCGCGCTGCTGTAGTGGAAGGAGATGTCGGCGGAACGGACCTTAGCGTTGATCTTGGCGGCGGAGACGGCGGCGGTGGTCAGAAACACGAAGGTCAGTACGATGATCAGGATGGAGACCAGCGTCTCTACCAGTGTTTCGCCGCGGGTGCTGTTCAGCTTTTTGATACGACCGCCTCCTTTTCGATGGTGGCATTATCTGACGGCCAGGAGATCGTTTTCGTGGTCGTGGTGACGTCGCGGACCCAGAGACCGCCGCCGCTGACGGTGCTGACAGTGGGATCGGCCTTGTTTTCGCGGAGCGTCAGCACCAGGCGGCAGTCACTGTCGCCGCCGTCGGCCAGGTGCAGGACGATGGTGATGTCGTAATTGGGCGCCATGGTAAAGACGGCAGAGACATCGTCCAGCCCGTCCACGGATAGGGTGATGGTGTCGGTAAAGCTTTTGCCGCTGTCCCTGTCCACGGCGGCCTTGCCGGCCTTGAGCCATGCGGCCGTAAACCCGGTGGGCGAGGTCGTTTCGCGGCTCGTTTCGGTGGAGGTGTCATTGGTATAGGTGGTTTTCACCGTCTCCTGGACAAAGGAGGCGTTCAGGATATCATCACGCAGCAGACGGGCCGCGGAGCTGACCGTCAGATACGCCTGCCGGGCAGCCCGGTCATTCTCCAGACGGCGGGCCGAGGAGGTGGCGGCGGTGAGGATCACCGCGCTGACCATACTGGCCGCCAGCAGCAGAAGAGGAGGGCCATCATCAGCGTGGCGCCCTGTTGGTTTTTCAGTTTGTGCACGGGAGGGCCTCCTTTTCTGCGGTGGGTCATGGAAGGGTGTTCGGTGACGGCTCGGGCGTGGGATCGGTGCCGGAGTTGCTGCTGTCCGGGGCGGATGGATCGTCGGAGGGCGTGCCCTCTGGGTCCTTGCTGCCGGAAGCGGGGGTATCGGCGTCCGGGACGGTGGGGGCGCCGCCGCTGTCCGTCGTTTTGCGCACGGCGGTGAAGGCCGTGTCGGCATACAGCGGCTGGGTGATGTCCGGGGTCCAGCTGATACCGGCCTCGGGGATGTTGTGGTCCGCCAGCAGCTGTCTGAGGGCCTCCACCGAGAGGGCGGAGCCGTAGGTGACAGACAGGGGGAGCGCCTGCTCATCCACCTGGAGGGTGGCGGTCACCCGGGTGTCCTCCTCCGTCAGGGTGTAGGGAATGGACAGGGTGAAGGCGTGGCCTTCGGTGTCCATGAGGGTGACAGTGAGCGTCACGGGGCCCGCCTGCTTGCCCTTGACGGTCAGGGGCCGGACGGTGAACAGGGTGTCCGGCAGGCTCTGGGGCTGGCCCTCAAAGATGCGGTAATCCGCCGTGCCGGAGAGGGCGTCGTAAGTCACGGCGTCAGTGCCGGCGCCCACGGTGACAGCAGCGGCGGAGAGGGTGAAGCGGTAGCTTCCGTCCTCATTGGCGGCCGTCAGGTCCGCGGCGCTGCCCTGACCGTACAGGTACAGCGGCGCGCCGGTGTAGGCGGGGGTGTCGGTGTAGGGGGCTGCGCTGTAGAGGGGAGCCGAGGCGTCGGTGTCGGCCAGGAAGGCGTCGCCCGTGCGGGTCATAATGCCCTGCGTATAGGCCGGTGTTCCCGGAACAGAGGTATTGGCGATGCCCAGCACGCCCTGCATACGGACGGGGATAATGAGGGGCAGCTGGCTGGTGAAGCTCTCGCCGCCGGCGGTGTAGGTGGCGGTGACCATGGTGCGGTCCTCGCCCTCACCGGTGGCGGCGAGGGTGACAGAGGCCGCATGGTCGGCATTGGTGACGGGAACAGAGGCCGTGAGGACACTGTTGCCGTGCTGGGGCGTGACTGTCCATTCGACATCCAGTGCGCTGCCGCGGCTGTCGCGGGCGGTGAGCGTTAAATTACAGGTGTCACCGACAAAGAAGTCATCGCCGGGCAGGCCGTCCACGGAGATGTCCAGCGTGGAGGTGACGCTCACCAGCAGTCGGGCCGTGTAGCCGCTGAGCTGGGCGTAGATCTCGGTGGAGCCCACGGCCTTGCCGGTGAATTCCACGGTGTAGGTGGTGGGGTTCTTGCCGGGGGCGGAGGTGCGCACCGGCGCGGAGACGGTCACCACATCGTCCCGGGCGCAGGTGATGACGGGGAGCTCGTCCCCGGCGTCGCCGGAGAAGGTCAGCGTCAGCGTGGAGGTGGGGGTGGTGATACGGTCCAGAGACAGCAGGCCGTTGCTCCAGTAGAGACCGGAGGTGGGCCATGCGCCGTAGTGCAGATGAGCGGTGCCGTACTGGGTCTCCTGGGTCAGCACGGTGGGGAAGGGGTAGTTCTGGCCCTGCAGGGCTGCGGCGCTGCCGGGGAAGCTGTACTTGCCGTCGGCGGGCAGGTCGCCATCCTTGATGGTGACCCAGTCGTAGCTGGCGCCGCCGTCGCCGTTGAGCATTTCCGTGAAGGTCTTGCTGTCGGCGGAGGTCTTGGCAGACATCTGGTCGTAGGTCAGGGCGGTAAGGCCGTTGATGGTGTAGGGGCTGCTGCCGGTGTTCCATGTGTACTTGGACAGATAGCTCAGATCGCCACGGAGCATATCCATCCGCGCGGTATCGGTGCTCAGCAGGGTGGACAGGGAGTAGTAGGTGTACTGTCCATTGGACTGGGTAGACTTGCCGTAGAAGGTGGGGAGGCTGTTGAAGGAGATCGCGGCGCTGCTGTCCAGGTAGTAGCAGTTGTTGATGGTCAGCTGTGCGGTGCCGCCGTTCACGCCGGCGCGGTCGGCGATGCTGCCGATGAGGGAGATGCCGGTGATGGTGCCCTCCATGGCGGGGAAGGTCATGTAGGTGTAGCAGTTGTTGTAGGTGGGTTGGCCGTCCTTGCTGCCGGAGAAGTTGGAGAAGGTGGCGGAGAAGCCGCTGCCGCCGATGCCGCCGATGTACACGTAGGTGTCCGGGCCGGCCTCCGCGCCGCCCTGGGTCATCTTGACGGCCTTAGGCGTCGACTCATAGCGATCCACGAAGGCGGTGTTGGTGCTGTTGCCGGTAGGGATGCGCTCGTTCAGCAGATCGTTGGCGACGGTGATGCTGCCGCCGGTGTAGCAGTCCGACACATCATAGCGGACGCCGCCCACCAGGCCGCCCACGCGGACATAGTTGCCCCACTGGGCCTTGTTCATGGCGCCGGTGTTTGCGTAGCGGTGGGTACAGTTGATATTCAGCTTGACCACGGCGGAGCACCTGTTCAGATTGGCGCTGGATACGCCCACCAGCCCGCCGATGGCGGCTTCGCCCAAGAACTGTCGGTTTTTGCTGTTGTCGGTCACGGTGTAGCCGGCGATAGCGCAGTTGCTGATGGTGCTGACCTTCGTCTTGTCCTTCAGGTTTTCATCATAGTCGTAGGCAATGCCTACCAGACCGCCCAGGGCGTAGGAGGTGGCGTAATTCTCCGGCCCGGTGGCACCGGAGGCGGGGGTGGCGTCGGTCTTGCGCTGGATAACGGCGTCGTTGTCGCTGTAGAGCACGATGTTTTTGATCTCTGCGCCGGCGGTGGTACCGAACAGACCCACGTTGTAGCAATGGGAGGTGATGTTCACATTCTTGATGTAGTAGTTGCCGCCGTCGTAGATACCGCCGAACCAGTTGTACAGCGTCAGATCATAGGTTTCATTGCCCATGTTGTTCAACTGACCGTTGTTCACCGCACCGGCAATGGGGTGGAAGTCGTAGTTTGCGGCCGTGCCGTCGGCGGCGGTGCCGTGTCCTGCACCGTTGAGGTCGTGGGTCTGCTGCCAGGTGAGGATAGGACGGGGGCCGCCGGTGCTGTCGCCGGCCAGCGCCATCGCCTTTGTCTGCAGCGCATTGCCGCGGCGGTTGGTGTATTGCAGATAGGGATAATACTTGTAGTCACTATTACTGCCTGTGACATCGCGCGTCGTGCTGCCCTGACTGTCGATATAGCTCCAGTTGATGTATTGCAGCTGCTCTATGGAGCGTACCTGGTAGGGCTTGGCGGCCGTTCCCGGCGTATTGTTGGAGGACAGGGCGAAGGCATCGGCAAAGAAGGGGCTGACGGTGTAGGTCAGCGCAGCGTCCTCGTGGGTCAGCGTCCAGGCATCGTTGGCCTGGGTGCCGCTGATCAGGTGCAGACCGTTATCGGAGGTCTTGTAGGTGACGAAATTGAATTTCGGCATCTGCCGGTTCAGGTCATTGGCCGCATCGGTATAGCGAGTGCCGGTCACGGTGATGCCGGTGGAGAGCACAGGCTCGGTGGTGCTGCCGGCGGACCAATAGTAACCGTAGCCGTAAGCGGTAACGGTGCCGCCGTCGTCATGGGAGACACAGAGACTGCTGTTGGCCTTGTATTCGCCGTCCTCGACACCGATCGAGGAGAAATAGTAGCCGCTGCCGGTGGGCTTGGACTCATATTCCCAGTACAGCAGGCCCAGAACGCCCATATCGGCAGGGGTCACCCAGTCGCCGTAATGGACGCGGCTGCCGTCGTGGCCGGCGACGATGCCGGGATAGGGGTAGGCCTTGCCGGCGGAGTCCAGGGTCTTATCGTGCTGGAAGGTATTGGCGGCGGAGACGGCGCCAAAGCCGCCCAGCCGGGTGGCCATGCCGCGCAGGGCCGGCTCGTTCACCGGAGCTGCGCCGGATCTGTCCGTGTACTGGTATAGGTGAACGCTGTCTACAAAGCGGTATGTGCCGCCGTTGAGGTAGCAGCAGCCGGATACGCCGCCGGCAGTGGGGGCAAAGCCGTGAATATCCGCATTGGGTGAAGTCATGGCTGTGGCGCAGTAGCTGGCGCGGAGGGAGCCGGTGTTGCTGCCGGCAAAGCCGCCCAGCGTCACGCCGCCGCCGTTGATCGTGCCGATCTCAATGTCGGCCATGGCGTAGCACTGCTGGACAACGCCGCTGTTGCCGCCAGCGAAGCCGCCGGCGCAGAGCGTGGCGTACAGGCTATTGGCGAAAAGGCGCGGTGCGCTGACACCGGAGGCGCGGACTGTACCGCTGTTGCGTCCCACCAGGCCGCCCAGATACAGGATACTGCCGTGACGGGCGTCGCCGTTCACGGAGAAGCCCGCGGCGGCGCAGTTGTAGACCGTGCCCTCGTTGCAGCCGGTCAAGGCGCCGATGCAGGCGGTTTGCAGAGAGAGCTGACCTTCCAGAGAAACGGTACGATCCTTATTGGCGGTGAGCAATATGATATTGCGCAGGGTGCCCCGGTTCAGACCGAACATACCGGCATAGCTGGTGCCGTTGGTGTTGACCGTGCCGGTAAAGGAGGGCGCTGCGATGGTATAGCCGCCGCCGTCGTAGGTGTGGATGAAAGGCTTGCCGTCCGCGGCACCGATAGGCGGCTGCGTGTGCACCGTGAGACGGGCATAGCTGTTGTAGTCGATGGGGCGCTCCTGCTGGAAGACGGCTGTCTTGTCCAGCAGGGTACGGTAGGTGTCGTAATACAGGCTCAGGTCATACAGATGACGGGCTGTGCGGATGCCAACCTCCGCCGGGGCGCTGGGCAGGGCGGCGCTCTGGATCACGCGGCAGGCGAAGTGGGGATTGAAGAAGTAGGAGATGTCATCCACCGTCACCTGACGGTAGAAGGCGGGGACACCTCATTGGTATAGACCAACTCGTCGGGCAGGCGTACCAGCCAGTATTCGCTGTCGAGTTTGATGGAATTCCACAGGGTGGCGGTGCGTGCCGTATCGCCCAGGGTATAGGCAACGGTGATGGCGTCCGTGGGCTGGGCGCGGTAGACCATGCCGTAGCCGTCGTCCACGACGGTGCCGCCGGAACGGAGGGTGGAGCGGTTGGCACCCAGGAAGCCGTAGGTGCCGTCGCTGTATTTTTCATAGTAGGCCAGTGCGCCGGACTCGAAATCCGCCTGCCAGTCGCCGTAGTGGGGCAGACCGGTGAGCCGGGGGTAGGAATAGGTGCTCAGGCCCATGTTGTCCATGAGGTTGTAGGCCACGGTGTCGCTTGTCTCCGCGGTAAAGGCGGTGCCCAGGACCTTTACGCCCTCTGCGCGGTTCTGGCCGCTCCATTCGGCGTAATTGACGAAGCTGGTGCCGGACAGATCGTTCCGGCTGGGGAACAGGTAATAGACAGCGTCTATGTCGGCGGGAGCCGTGCCGGCAGCGGGGGGCTTGACGGTGGAGTAGGTCAGCTTCATGTCGGTGCCCAGGCGGACGCAGGCACTGTAACAGGCCTTGAGGCTGTCGCCGCCGGAGAGCTCGCCGCCGGAGAGACCGGCGGTGGTGCCGGCGCTCTGGAAGCCGGCGGCGTAGCAGTTGGACAGGGCGATATTGGCGGTGCCGTTGCAGGCGCCTATCAGGCCGCCGGCGACGCCGTTATTGGCGGCGGCGTACAGGTAGCAGTCCGCGTAGGAATGGTCCACAGTCAGAGCAGCACTGTCCGTATTGCCCACCAGGCCGCCGGCATAGCGGACGCCCTGAATCACGGTAGCCGCGAAGCTGCGGCGGATGGTCAGCGTGCCGTCGCAGCGGCCTGCCAGACCGCCCGCCGTGCTGCCGCGGAGCCAGATGTCCTGTTCGGTCTTGGTGCTGAGTTTGTCGCGGGTGGGACTGAGATACACCTGACAGTCGAGGATCTCGGTCTTGCCGCTGAGACGGCCGGCCAGGCCGCCGGCATTGCCGGAGGCGGTGATGTCGGCGCCGCAAAGGCGCAGGTTTTTCAGCGTGCCGGAGAAGGCGGCAAAAAGACCGCCGTCGCCGGTGGTGTTCACGGTCAGACCGTAAATGACCGGGTGGTAGACCTGGCCATTCACGGTGGCCTTGCTCTCGCAGTAGGTCAGGCGGCTGTTGGTGATGGGCGTGAACGTGCGGGAGCCGTACAGGCGGTCCCAGCCGTCGTCGGCGTTTTCGTTGACAAATTGGATATCCTGCTCCTGCACGGCGCGGGTGATGCTGTCGGGCAAGCGGGAGGCCGTGTCCAGATTTTGCAGGTGGCGGGCGTAGGTAACAACGGCGGTGTCGCCGCCGCGAACCTCGGCAAACAGACTGTTGGCGGTCAGCGTGCCGGAGGCGGAGTCCACCAGACGGTTCTCGCACGTCACCTCCACGGTGATGGTCAGGTCCGCGCCGGGGGTCAGATTTTTGCTTTTGAAGCGGGCCTGCTGGCCGAAGCGCATACCGTCCGTGAGAGAGTCCAGGACCATGGTGGCGGTGTAGGTGAGATAGTCGGTCTTGACCTCGCTGCCGGTCAGCTCGATGCGGGAGGTGCTGTGGACGCCGTCGGAGACGGTCACATAGAAGTGCAGCGGCTCCATAGGCGTGTCGCAGGTGACGCGCAGAAGAAGCTGCTCTTTGTTGATGATCTCCATATGGGGCGTCAGCTTGCCGGTGATCTCGGACTGCACACTGTCGCCGCCGTAATAGCCCACGGTGGCGCCGGCGCTCAGCCGGCCATCACGGAACCGCAGGGGATTGAAGCTGTCAAAGTCGTAGGTCAGGGTTTTTTCACTGTAAAACACGGCGTAGACGCTGCCGCTGGCGGGGTCGAGCTCGATCACCCAATGGTTGTCCCACAGCTGGCGGTCCACCTGATCCTTCGGCAGGATGGCCGCGGCGGCGGAGCCTTCGCCGGTCTTGGCGGCGGAGGTCACATAGTGCAGGGAGGTTTTCCTCTCGGCGGCGTCCAGCGGTGTGTTGTTCAGGGGCTGCAGATCCTCCGCATAGCAGTCGGAAATGCGGCCATTGGCCAGCAGCTCGGACAGCTTGTTCTGGGCCGCGTGGTAGACGATCTCCGCCTTGGCGTCCAGTTCTGTTTGGCGCAGGTCGCGCTGATGGCGGGTGATGGGGATCATGGCCAGGCCCATCAGCACGATCAGGATGGCGACCGCGATGAGGACTTCGGACAGCGTAAAGCCGGAATTATTCTGTTTTGAGAGCTTTTTTTGCATAACACAATCGATACGCTGCCCCGCAAAGGGACGCGGGCGGAAAAATGGTGGGGACGCAGTCAGGGCATCAGCTCGAAAAAGATGAGGTGAAGCACGGTTTTGTACTGTGCTTTGTCGGCGTCATACTGTACATCTACGTTGGAGAGGAAGTTGACATTGGCGCTGGCGCTCAGCGCGTCGATGATCTGGCGGGACTGGGCGTAGGAAGCGGTCTGGTAGGTCAGCGTCACGGGGCGCAGCACGAGATAGCCCTCCTGGGTGGTGCCCTCGGTGCAGTCCACCTCGTATTGCAGGGTGGCGGCCATGAGCTTGTCCAGCTCGGTCATCAGGGCCTGGTCGTTATCGTACTGGGGCAGGGCACGCTCCTGGCCGGAGGCCTTGATGGCGGCAATGGCCTGCTGCATCTGCTCCAGCTGGACCAGACGGACACGGTCGGTGTCCAGCTCGGCCTGCTCGATGTCGGTGTTGGTGCGGGAAGGAGGTTATCTGGCGGTCGATAGGCTCCAGAAACAGCTTGCAGTAGCCCAGGACCAGCACCAGCACCACCAGGATCAGCAGCAGGGTCTTTTCTCGCTTGGTAAGCTCGCGGTTCATTGAGACACCTCCTCCGGCTGGCGCAGTTCGATGCGGACGGTGAAATCCATGATGGTGGCGGCCTTGCCCTCCTCCGTGGAGGCAACGCTGAGGGAGACGCTGTCCACGATGGGGGAGAGGCGCAGGCGGGCGAACATGGCAGAGATCTGGTCCAGGGTCATGCCGGACATATCCACGTTCATGGTGTTTTGGGTGATCTGGAGCGCCGTGAGGGAGCCATGGCTGAGCATCTCCTGCTCCAGCAGGTCCAGGGCAGCCTGACGGTCCACGGCGGCGGGGATGTCCTCGCTGCCGGCGGCGGTCATCCAGTCCATGGAGTAGGTGCGGTATTCCAGCAGGACGCGGTCATAGTCGGCCAGAGCCTCCTGGGCGCTCACATACTGGGTGTGGACGCGGTCGTAGGCGGCCTGGGCCTTGTCCAGACGGCGATACTGCTGGAGCACGCCGAAGTTGACCACAACGGTTACCAGCGCCGCAATGGCCAGAATACCGATGAGCAGGGTCCGGCGGTCACGCTGGCGGTCCTCCTGCAGGTTCAGGTTGATGCCGGTCTTCTGGGGGCACTTTATCATTTTCCGCGCGGGCGCGGCAGTGCGCGTATCCACGGTGATACCGTTCTTTTCCGCGATCATTGCAGACCTCCTCTCAGTCCCTCGTCCACGCCGCCGATGGCGCGGAGATACATCCACGGCTCATCCAGGGCCACATCGTCGCCCAGCAGCTCCTGGGCGGTGTGCAGATGCAGGTGCGTGGTCTCGGCCAGCGCCTGACGCAGGGGACCAATATTGCAGCCGCCGCTGCACAGGCACAGGTCGGCGAGCTCCTGCTGCCGGTTGTTGTAGTTGAAGAAGTTGACAGCCTTCATCACCTCCACGGCGATGCGGGCGTAAAACGATTGGGCATAGTCGGAGGAGAGCACGTCGTTGTAGTTTTGCAGCACATAGCTGTGGGCCACATGGATATCCACGCCGCAGTGCTCCGCTACCAGCTGCTCCAGACGGTTCAGGCCCAGGTCGATCTCCCGGCGGCTTTCGAAGAAGGCGCCGCGGTAGATGTAGAGATAGGCGGCGGTGTAGCCCAGGTTGACGATGCACATATCCCGCTGGGGCAGGCCGGTGCGGCGGTAGTAGGCCGCCAGCACGCCGGCGTAGGCACACTCACTGGGGGTGAGGACCTGCAGCTTGAAGCCGGCGCGGCGCATCATGGCGCGGTAGCGCTCCGCCGTCTCCTTGAGCATGGCGCAGGCCAGCAGCGTCATCTCGGTGGGATAGCCGTCCTGGTCGCGGAGAATGTCGCGCATGGAGTAGTCAAAGTAGTACTTGCTTTTCTCGTCCGTAAGGAAGTCGCGGAACTCATAGGGCAGGTTATAGCGCAGCTGCTGCTCCGTCATGGCGGGCATGGTCAGCTCGCGGGTGAAAGACCTCGGTGGAGGGCAGGACCACGGCGGCGTGGTCAGGGGGAATGCCGTTGTCCCGGGCGGCCTGGCGGAGGAAGTCCGCCATGGCGTCCATGGACAAGATCCTGCCGTCAGCCACCATGTTGTCCGGCAGGGGGGCCATGGCGGCCTTTTTCAGCGTACTGCCGGCGAAGTAGGCAAGCTTGACGCTACTGCCGCCGATATCAATGCCAACGATTTTTTTCATAAGGGGATCCTCGCTTTCCGATACCATCGATCGACAAGGGCAAAACTGCTCCGCACCTGCCGGCGATGTATTTTCGAATGATTTTTAGTTTTTGAGATGCAGGCGGGCGGAGTCGGCATATTCTCGCCGATGCTGCCGAGCGACGTTCCTTTGGAGCGAGGCTGACGCCCGCCAAGGCGAAAAGGGCAAAAAGCAACGGAAAGACACGTTGGCAGGCGTGTTTGCCCTTGTCGATCGATGGTAAGCGTTACAGCAATGACAGGTACCAGTCGATAAGGTTCTGGCCGAACAGGGCGGCGCACCAGGCGGCCAGCGCGATGCCGGGGCCCCAGGGAAGGCCCTGCTGTCCGCGCTTGGCGCGGACAAGGCCCCATAGGATGCCGACGACGCAGGCCAGCAGCAGGCACAGCAGATTTTTCTGCCAGCCCAGAAACAGCCCTGTGAGAAACAGCAGCTTGATATCGCCGCCGCCCATGGCGTCGCGGCGGAGCAGCTTCTCCATCAGCAGCGCCAGCAGCAGGACGCCGCCGCCCACGGCGACGCCGCCGATGAGGCCGTCCAGCGCCCGTTTGCCCGGGTCCGGGACAAAAAACAGGGTGACGATAAAAAGCACAACGCCGACCGCGATAAAGCGGTCGGGGATGATGTACCCCTCCAGGTCCGCGAAGGCGCAGGCCAGCAGCAGGCAGGCCACGGCCCAGGCTTCGAGGGTCCGGAGGGAGATATCATAGCGCAGCAGCAGCGACACGAACACCAGCGCGGCCACCGCTTCACCCACCGCGTGGCGGGGGGAGAGCTTCGCGCCGCAGTAACGGCAGCGGCCATGGCTGAACACATAGCTGAACACCGGCACAAGATCGCGGGGTGCCAGCACATGGCCGCAGACGTCGCAGTGGGAGCGGCCGCGGAGGACACTCTCGCCATGGACGATGCGCCAGGCGGCGCAGTTGAGAAAGCTGCCCATGCAGGCGCCCAGCAGGGCGGCGATGAAGCAGCTGTATATGGTGATGGCGGGGGCAGTGTACAGCATGGGAACAGGCTCCTTTGTGTCGTTGCGGGTGTCCCCGAACCCCCGGCACAGCCGGGGCGGGGGATCATTTAGCTGTTTTCTTGACCCAGAGTCCAAGTGTAGGTCTTGGAACCGTTTGCATCAGTCAGCTTGTCAGCTTTGTACTCAATTTTGCCATTAGTGTACGTGAGCTTTGTATCAGCGTAATTGAAGGTGAATTCAGTTGCGCCGTTGTTGTCAGGAGCGGCAAGGAACGCAGCCTTGTCAGCAGGAATGTCCTTGTTCTCGGTCAGGATACCGACCTGCCACTCGGCGTACAGAGCGCGGATATTGGCGACGTCGGCGGCTTCCTTGGACTTGGTCAGAGCGCCGTTGAACACGGGAATGGCGATAGCCACCAGCACAGCGATGATGGCGACGACGATCAGCATCTCCATCAGAGTGAAGCCTTTTTTGTTGTTGAGTTTTTTCAGCATGGGTATTTCTCCTTTTCTTGTTTGTAGTTCTATATCGTCCCGCGGCGTTGCGCGCGGAAATGATACCGGGTTTATATGCCGCCGTACAGGGTGAACATGGGCAGGTAGACCGCCAGCAGCAGCAGGACCACCAGCACGGCCAGGGCAATGGTGATGGCCGGCTCCAGCACGGCCAGCAGCCGGGCAGTGGTGACGGACACTTCGTTGTCGTAGTAGCCGCCGATCACGTCCAGCGTCTCCTCCAGTGCGCCGGAGCGCTCGCCTACGCCTACCATCTCAGTGAGCATGGCGGGGAAGCACTCGATGCCGGCCATGCTCTCGGTCATGGGACGGCCGCGCTCCACGTCCTGCCGGACCTGACGGACCGCCAGGGAGAAGGTGTAGTTGCTCACGACGTTGGCGGTGACCTCCAGTGCCCGGGGCAGCGGCAGACCTGCCGCCAGCAGGGTGGCCATGCTGTGGGCGAACTGGGCGGCGGCGTTCATGGAGTGTATGCGGCGCAGCGGGGCGCGCGTCAGGCTCCAGGCGGCCAGCGCGGCGCGGCCGCGCTCCGTGCGGCGGAAGGTCAGGTAGGCGATGACCAGCAGGGCCAGAACGCCCAGCACCAGCCACCACCACTTGGTGAAGAAGGCGCTGACGGCCATCAGGGCTCTGGTGACGCCGGGAAGGCTGCCGGAGCCCAGGTCCGTGAAGGCGTCCGTGAACGCGGGGACCGCCACGGCGATGATGATGACAAAGACGACGATGGCCACGATGATGACCATCACGGGGTACGTCAGGGTGCTGACGATCTTGGCCCTGGTCTTGGCGGAACGGTCGTAGTAGGCATGCAGACGCTGGAAGCAGCTCTCCAGCGTGCCGGACTGCTCGCCGGCGCGCAGCGTCTCGGTAAAGGTTTTGGGCAGGTAGGGGGCGTTGTTCTCGAAGCTCTGGGCCAGAGAATAGCCCGCGCCCACCTCCTCGGAGACCTTATCCAGCATCCGGCGGAGGTATTTGTTCTTCGTCTGGGCGGCTACCATGGACACGCAGCGCTCCACCGACAGCCCGGAGGCCAGAATGATGGCGAATTGGGAGCACAGGAGCGCCAGCTCTTTCTCCTTGACCCGGAAGGCCACGGGGCGGGAGAGCACGCTCTCCTTCTTCTCGGGAACGGCCTCCAGCTTCGTGATGATGGCAACGCTCTCGCGGAGCTTGTCCGCCGCCTCAAATTCATCGTAGGCGCGGAGCACACCGGAGACTTTCGCGCCGCCGGCGGTCTGGCCTTTATAACGGAATGTGGTCATGGGCGCGGGGCGCTCCTTTCTGTGAAATCAGGTCTCGGCGGCGGTGTTGATGACGCGGGCGGCCTCCGCCGCGGAGGTGACGCCGGCAAGCACCAGCTCGCGGCAGCTTTCCCGCAGGGTGGTGAAGCCGTCCTGCCGGGCGGCGGCCAGCAGCTCGTCGCCGTCGGCGCCGTGGCTGATGCGCCGGCGGAGGCGGCTGTTGAGCAGCAGTATCTCGAACACGGCGCGGCGGCCGATGTAGCCGGAATGGCGGCACTCGGGGCAGCCGGCGCCCTTGTAGAAGGTGACGTCGCTGTCCTCGGGCAGGCCGAGAAGAAGCAGCTCCTCGGCAGAGGGACGGTAAGCCGTTTTGCAGTGGGGACAGAGCTTGCGGACCAGACGCTGGCTGACCACGCCCCGCAGGGCGCTGGACACCAACCAGGGCTCCACGCCGATGTCCTCCAGACGGTGGACGGCGGAGACGGCGTCGTTGGTGTGCAGGGTAGAGAACACCAGATGGCCGGTGATGGCCGCCCGCATGGCGATGGAGGCCGTCTCACCGTCGCGTATCTCGCCCACGGCGATAATGTCCGGGTCCTGACGCAGGATCGCGCGCAGGCCGCTGGCAAAGGTCATGCCGGTCTTTTCATTGATCTGACACTGGTTCACGCCGGGAAGGTGGTACTCCACCGGATCCTCCAGCGTGACGATGTTCAGCGCGTCGCTGGACAGGTCGCGGAGCATATTGGACATGGTGGTGGACTTGCCGGAGCCGGTGGGGCCCACCAGCAGCACCACGCCGCTGGTGTTTTTCAGCAGGGCGTTGTAGTTGTCCAGGTCGCGGCCCTCCAGCCCGAGGACGGACTTGTCCAGCACCTGGGCGGACTTGTCCAGCAGGCGAAGGACGATCTTCTCACCGTAAACGGTGGGCATGGAGGCGATACGCAAGTCAAGGCTGTGGCCCCGTACGGAGAACATGGCGTGGCCGTCCTGGGGCACCTTGTGCTCGGCAATATTCATGCCGCCCATGATCTTCAGGCGGGAGATGACGGTGTTCTGCAGATCGGCGGGCACAGTGAGCACACGCTGTAGCAGGCCGTCAATACGCATCCGCACCAGCATTTCACCCTCCTGGGGCTCCAGATGGATGTCGCTGGCGCGCTCGGTGAAGGCGCGCTCGATCAGGGAGTTGACAAAGCGGATGGTGGGGGCCGAGGCCTCCGGGTCGGCGGTTTCCCGGGCCATCTGGGCGGGGATGATGTCCTCGCCGGCACCGGCCTCTCGCTTCATCTCCTCGATGACGCGTGCCGTACCCTCGTTGCCGTACAGGCGGCTGATGGCCTGCTCCACGGCCTTGCGGGTGGCGATCATGGGGATGATGCGCTTACGGGAGGCGGTTTTGACCTCATCCTGAGCCACGAAGTCCAGGGGGTCGTGCATGGCCAGGTACAGGCGGTCCTGCACCAGCTTTACCGGGACCACGAGAAACTTTTTGGCCAGGTTCCGGGGGACGTATTTGGCCAGCTCCACGGGAATGGACACGGCGGTCAGGTCCACGAAGTCCACGCCCAGCTGCACACGCAGCGCGTCAATGAGCTGCGCTTCGGAGATAACCCCCTGCCGGATGAGAACATCGCCCAGACGCTGGCCGTCCTCGCGGGGCAGGGCCAGGGCCTGCTCCAGCTGCTCGCCGGTGATGATACCGGAGGAGACCAAAAGATCGCCCAGCCGCATATATGCCACGGAATACACCTCCAAACGGTAAAAAGCAAAAAAATTAAGTAGGGGCAGAAACGCGGGACGCAATCTGCGCCTCGCGGTAGTGTTTTCAACCCCTACAATACCCTACTGTATGTAGTGCAAATTACTATACCGCATTTTCGCCGTAAAGTCAATTCCTTTTTCGACATTTTTCCACATAAAATCGGCAAAAATGGAGGGTTGATTCGTGAAAATCATGCGCTCATATGACAAATTTCAGAAGAACCTGCAACAAATCCGATCGTGTGATAAGAAGCGGTTAACAAGCATGGTTCAGAAAAGCCAACCCTTTTTACGGCGGGGCGGTGGCGGCGGGTCCCGGCGGAAGGGTTTATCCACCAGAATGATGTCATCGCCGAACTTCTGAACGCACTCCCAGGGATGTAGTAATCCTCGCCCCGGCCGAACAGCCCGAAGAACCGGCAGGGACCGAAGACGATCAGCGCCTTGACGGAGCCCTCCGGCACCGTGACCTCCACGTCGCCCACACAGCCAAGGCGGCAGCCGTCGCACAGGTTAATGACCTCTTTGCGCCGCAGCAGCGAAAATTTGCACAGCATCGGCGTCACCTCCTGCCGTCAGGATATGCGCGGCGGAGGCTGTCCCATACCGTCGGATCTTAGGGCTTTTCGCCGGGGAGAATAACCGCCGCACCGGCGGGAAATACTGCCACTATCACGAAAGAGGCAGGTGGCGTCATGCGGGGCAGAGTGGAGATCAGCGGTATCAACACAGCGAAGCTGCCTGTGCTGAAAAACGATGAGATGACGGCGCTGCTGCGCCGCGCCCACGCAGGTGATACAGCGGCGCGGGAGCAGCTGATCTGCAGCAATCTGCGGCTGGTGCTGTCGGTGCTGCAGCGGTTCGCGGGGCGGGGCGAGAGCGCCGACGACCTGTTCCAGGTGGGGTGCATCGGTTTGATGAAGGCCATCGACAACTTTGATGTGGAGCAGCCGGTGCGGTTTTCGACTTACGGCGTGCCGATGATCGTGGGGGAGATACGCCGCTATCTGCGGGACAACAGCGCCCTGCGGATCAGCCGCAGTATGCGGGACACGGCCTACAAGATCCTGCGGGCCCGTGAGGCGCTGCTGGTGGAGACGCAGCGGGAGCCCACGGTGGAGCAGCTGGCGCGGTATCTGGACATTCCGCGGGAGGACGTGGTGTTCGCCATGGATGCGTTCAGCGATCCGGTGAGTTTGTACGAGCCGCTGTATGCCGACAGCGGGGACACGGTGTGCGTCATGGACCAGGTGCGGGACGAGAAGAATACCGACGAGAGCTGGCTGGACCGCATCGCGCTGAAGGACGCCATAGCCCGGTTGGACCCGCGGCAGCGGAGCATACTGGCGCTGCGGTTCTGCCAGGGGAAGACGCAGATGGAGGTCAGCAGCGAGATCGGCATCTCACAGGCGCAGGTGTCACGACTGGAAAAGACAGCGCTGGGCAGCATCAGGAAGAATATGTGAGTATCCCCCGGCTTTGCCGGGGGATACTTGTGTCTTTTGCGCCTTTTGAAAAACGCCCTCTTTTCTTTTGGAAAAGTTTGGTGTATACTATACACTGAATGAGTATTTGCACCGGAGGTACTGACTATGTTTGATAATCGACGGGAGATCATGCAGGACGTGTTTCTGACGTATCTGCCCGCACAACGCTTCAAAACCAGCCGCATGACCGTGCAGCTGATCGCACCTTTGCAGAGAGAGACAGCTGCGGCCAACGCGCTGCTGCCCGCTGTGCTGCGGCGGGGTACCGTCCGCTGCCCGGATATGGAGAGCCTGTCCGCCGCGCTGGATACGCTGTACGGCGCCAATATCGACTATACCGTCCGCAAAAAGGGTGAGCGCCAGTGTGTGGGTTTTGCTGCCGGCTTTATCGACGACGCCTTCACGCCCCACGGCGAGAAGCTGCTGGAGCCTGTGTCGGCGATGCTTGGCGAGCTGCTGCTGGACCCTGTGACCCACGGGGGACGTTTTCTGAGCAGCTATGTGGAGAGCGAAAAGGCCAACCTGATCGACGCCATTCGGGGCCTGAAGAACGACAAGCGTGACTGGGCGGATATCCGGCTCATGCAGGAGATGTGCGCCGGCGAGCCGTACAGCGTGCTGCGCCTGGGAGACGAGGAGACGGCCGGGCGTATCACCAACCAGTCACTGTATGTCCATGGGCAGGCGCTGATGGCGTCCAGCCGGGTGGAGGTCATCTACTGCGGCAGCGCGGAGGCGCAGCGTGTGGAGGACGCAGTGCTCACGGCGCTGGCGGCGCTGCCCCGCGGCGCCCAGACGGCGCTGCCGGAGGTGCAGCGCATACAGGCACCGGATACGCCCCGGCGGATCGTGGAGACGATGGACGTGACCCAGGGCAAGCTGGCCATGGGCTACCGCTGCAGCAGCGACGACTATCCGGCCATGGTGCTGGCAAATCTGATTTTCGGCGGCACCAGCAACTCCAAGCTGTTTTTGAACGTGCGGGAGCGGCTGAGCCTGTGCTACTACGCCTCCAGCAGCTATGCCCGCAGCAAGAACATTCTGACCGTGTCCAGCGGCGTGGAGACCGCGGACTTTGAACGGGCGGAGGCGGAGATCGGCCGCCAGCTGCAGGCGGTGCAGCAGGGCGATTGGGAGGACTGGGAGCAGGAGGGTGCTCTGCAGGCCATCCGTGCGTCGCTGCTGTCACTGTCGGACTCTCAGGGTGCGCTGGAGAATTTCTATCTGGGCCAGATCGCGGCTGGGGTCGAGGAGACACCGGAGGAGCTGGCTGCGGCGCTGGAGCAGGTGACAAAGGAGCGCATCGTGGCGGCGGCACAGACGGTGAAGCCGGATACGGTGTACTTCCTGCGGGGAAAGGAGGAGGCGTAACATGGACAAGAAGCTGTATCCCCGCATCGGCGAGGAAGTGATATGGGAGACGCTGGACAACGGACTGCCGGTGTGCATCGTGCCGAAGCAGGGCTTTTCCCGAAAGTACGCGCTGTTTGCCACCCGTTACGGCGGCATGGATATGCGCTTTGAGCTGAACGGACAGTGGCTGGACACTCCGGCGGGCATCGCCCACTATCTGGAGCACAAGATGTTCGACACCAAGGAGGGCAACGCCCTGCAGGAGCTGGCGAAAAACGGCGCGGAGCCCAACGCTTTCACCTCCAACGCCATTACGTGCTACTATTTTGACTCTACGGAGAAGTTTTACGAAAATCTGGAGATACTGCTGTCCTTCGTGTCTGTGCCCTATTTCACCGATGAGAGCGTGGAGAAGGAACAGGGCATCATCGGCCAGGAGATCGGCATGATCGAGGACAACCCCGAGTGGCAGGTGTACAAGCAGATGATGCAGGCGCTGTACCGCAGCAGTCCCGCGCGGACGCCGGTGGCCGGCAGCGTGGAGAGCATCAGCCATATCACGGCGCAGACGCTGTATGACTGCCACAAGGCGTTCTACACCCCGGCAAATATGTGCTTGGTGGTGGTGGGCGATGTGGACCCCGAGACGGTGCTGGCCACGGCAAAGCGGGTGCTGCCGGCGGAGAGCGGGGCGATCATCCGGCGCGACTATGGCGCGGAGGAGAGCACCGACGCCGCCTGCGGCTATGCCGAGGCACAGATGGAGGTGGCCATGCCCACGTTCCTGGTAGGCTTCAAGTGCCCGCCCCAGCACGGAGGGGAGGCGCAGCACCGGTTTGCCGCCATCGGCGAGCTGGCTTGTGATGTGCTCATGGGCGAGTCCAGCCCGCTGTATGCGCGGCTGTACAGCCAGGGACTGATCAACGGCTCCTTCGGTGCGGCGTTCGACCTGCTGCCCGGCGCGGCCTATGCCTATGCCGGCGGCGACAGCAAGGACCCGAAGGCCGTGGCGGAGGCCATTCTGGACGAGGCGCAGCGGCTGGCGGCGGAGGGTGTGGACGGCGACTATTACAAGCGGATCGTCAACGCCAACTTCGGCGCGGCGCTGCGGGAGCTGAACGCCTTTGAGTCCATCGCCGTGTCCATGGCGGAGGGGCGGTTCCAGGGGTATGACCCGTACCGCTTCCCGGAGATATACGATGACATCACCGCGGAGGATGTGCGCGCGTTCCTGCGGGAGAACTTCACGCGGGCGCACATGGCGCTGTCGGTGATCGCGCCCAAGGAGGGATAACATGAACGTGAGGATCATGGCGGACAGCCCCATCCGGTTTCCGGGACTTTTCGGGGACTGGGCCTTTACCGGCTCGTCCGTAGCCTTCCATATCGGAGGAAAGGCCATTTATTGGTACGGAATCATCATCGCGCTGGGCGTGCTTCTGGCGCTGTGGTTCTGCATGAAGCAGAAGGAGAAGTACGGAATCACCGAGGATAACTTGATGGACGGCGTGCTGTGGGGCATTCCCCTGGCTATCGTGGGGGCGCGGCTGTACTATGTGCTGTTTTATCTGGACCGGTTCAAAAAAGCGGATGGTTCCTTTGACTGGGCGGAGTCCGTGGCTATATGGGACGGCGGGCTGGCCATCTACGGCGGCGTGATCGCGGCGGTGCTGGTGTGCTTCGTGCTCAGCAAAAAGCGGGGCTTCAAGCTGGGGGCGCTGACCGACCTGATCGTGATGGGGTTCCTGATCGGGCAGGCGGTGGGCCGCTGGGGCAACTTCATGAACCGGGAGGCCTTCGGCGCGGAGACGACGCTGCCCTGGCGGATGCAGCTGACCACCACCGCGGGGACGCTGGTGGAGGTGCATCCTACGTTCCTGTACGAGAGCCTGTGGAACGTAGTGGGGCTGCTGCTGATCGTCTTTATCGTGGCGAAGGGACGCCGCTTTGACGGTGAGAACACCTGGTTCTACTTCCTGTGGTACGGTATCGGACGGTTCTGGGTCGAGGGGCTGCGGACCGACAGCCTGTACCTGTTCAACTGGACCATCGGCGGTGAGCCCATCCGCGTCAGCCAGGCGCTGAGCCTGGTGATGGTGCTGGTGTCGGCGTTCATGCTGTTTTACAACATCAAGCTGCATCCCCACAAGCCGGAGGAGCTGTATGTGAATATCGCCGCGGCGCAGAAGGCGGCAGAGGGCGAAAGCGCGGACGGCAGCGCGGAGTGACGCGATGCGGCTTCGGCGCGGTGTACAGGTCCATTGCAGAACACCATATGCAGCCCGCTTTCGGAACGGGCGGCGCTGTAAAAAAAGAACACCCACGGCTGAAGCCGTGGGTGTTTTGTCTGCATCAGTGCCGCCGCGCGGTGAGGTAGTGGTTGTTGTAGTACGTCTCGGACAGGGAGGTGATCACCACGCAGTGCCCGTTGTAGTAGGAGGACGAGGCGTGGATGAACTGGTCGCCGCCGATATAGATGCCCACATGGGAGGCGGTATAGCCGTAGTCCTGGAAGAATACCAGATCGCCGGGCTGCAAATCGCTGCGGGAGACCTCGGTGCCGTAGCTGAGCTGGCTGGTGGCGCCGTGGGGCAGCTTGATGCCCACCTGGGCGAAGACATACATGGTGAAGCCGGAGCAGTCGAAGCCGCTGGCAGAGGAACCGCCGTAGACGTAGGGCACGCCCAGATACTGCTGGGCGATGGAGACGATGCTGCTGCCGGAGGCGGGGGCGGCCGGCGTTGCCGGGGTCTCGACAGGTGCTTCAGCGGGAGACCCTTCGGTCGTTGTATTCTCGGCGGGCTTGTCCGCCGTGCCGGTCAGGGCGGAGGTGGGGCAGATCAGCACGTACTGCGAGGCCACGTAGCCGCTGATGCCGTTGTAGGTAACGGCGAACCAGCCGCCGGACTCAATGCCGGTGACGGCAATGACCGTGCCCTGAGATACGGTGCCCAGAGAGGTGCTGCCGCTTTTGGCGGCGGTACGGATGTTCAGCACGTCCGCGGTGACACGTCCGGCGCCGTTAAGGCCGGAGGCGGTGTCGTAGCGGGTGACATACTGGGCAGCCACATAGCCGCGCTTGCCGTCGAAGGAGATACGGTACCAGTCACCCTCCTGGGCGGTGAGCTCGATAACGGCGCCCTTGTCCAGGGTCTTGAGGATGTCATAGCCGGTGCCTGCGCCGCTGCGCATACGGACGCCGGTGCCGGAGATCACGCCCAGTGCCTGAACGGCGGTGGAGACGGGCGCCTCGTCGGCCTCGGGCGTCTCCTGGGGCGGTTCTTCCTCGGCGGCCTGTGCGGCAGCAGCCTTGGCGGCGTCCTCGTTGTTGAGCAGGGCATCCTCGGCGGTCTCGCCGCCGGGATGGGCCGTCAGCGCCGCTGCGCCCAGCAGGCCGGAGAACAGTGCTGTCTCGGGAGAGGGCTCAGTGGTGTCGGTGGGCAGGGCGGAGACGGAGGCAACGGTCAGGGGCACGGCGGGGGCGGCGTCGGTCATGCTGGCGGCGGCACCGCCGAAGTTGACCACCGCGTCACCGCCGATGACCAACAGCGTGGCCAGAGCCACTGCCAGTGCGGAAAAAATACGCTTCATGGCTTACAGCTTGCCGGCGAGGGCACGCTCCAGCCAGATGCAGCCCACATCCATGGCGGCATAGAGGCTGTCCTTCTCGGATTTCTTGACCACGCGGTCCCGGGACTTGAGGTCCGGGTCGGTCAGCTGAAGCTGGACGGATACACGCTTGGCCACGTCCATGTCCTGCTCCTTGACGGTGTCGAGAATCTGCAGGAGGACGATGTACTTGTCTGCCATGCTGCCGTAGTAGATGAAATTGTCCACGCGGCGCAGGGGGTGGTTCTTATAGACAAGCCCTTCGGGCTTTTTGTTTTCAGCCATGATGATACCTCCGAAAATTTTTGTAACCAAATTGTAACACATTTGGACGGGGCTGTCAACGCAGGCGCGGCAGGAAAAATATGGGACTTTGTGCCGCAAAGGAAAAAGGGGCTGCCGCGCTTCTGCACGGCAGCCCCTTACAGCGGTACGCTTACAGCTCCAGATAGCTCTTCACCAGGACCTGCAGCAGCTCGTCCCGGTCGATCTTGCAGATCAGGGACCGGGCGGAGTTGTGGTTGGTGATGTAGGTAGGATCCTCGGAGAGAATGTAGCCCACGATCTGATTGATGGGATCATAGCCCTTCTCCTTGAGTGATTCGTAGACGGAGGTGAGGATGTGGTGTACCTGCTGCTCCTTATCCTCTGCCGCGTTGAACTTACGGGTAAATTCGTCCATGTGGGCACCGCCTTTCTCATTTTCTCAAGATCGCTTTTAGTATACGCTCTTTTCCCGGAACTGTAAAGGGGAAAAAGTGCGCGGTACAGGGGGAAATCTGCGCGGGATCAGCGGCGCAGCTCCGCACCGAAGCGCTTGGCGATCTTGTTGAGCACGCTGGAGGCGACCTCCTCGATCTCGGCGGAGGTCAGGGTCTTATCCTTGGAGCCGATGGCCAGGCGCAGCGTCAGGGACTTCTTGCCTGCCGGGACCTGCTTGCCGCGATACTCATCTACGAAGGCCGCGCCGTGGAGCAGCTCACTCTTGATGCCGCGGACGGTCTGGGCCACGTCCTTCCACTGGACGGAACCATCCACCAGCAGGGAGATGTCGTAGTCGGTCATGGGATACTCGGCCAGGTGGGTGAAGGTGTTGGTACGGGACTTCAGGGGCACCAGGGAGTCCTGATCCAGCTGGAAGAGCATTACGTTCAGGTTCTTGATGCCGCAGGCCATGGAGACCTTCTTGGCCAGCAGGGCCAGGTCGCCTACCTTCTCGTCACCGCGATAGATGTTCAGCCAGACCACGTTGTCGGCCCAGACGGGCTTTTCGGCCTGCTTGAAGGTCAGAGCCTCCATGTGGACGTAGCGCGCCATCATCTCCACCACGCCCTTGGCCTTGCGGAACAGGGCGGTGATATCCTTGTCGGTGGTGGCGAAGGCGCCCGCCACGTTCTTGCGCTGGGAGGGCAGCTTCTCGCGGGGATCGTAGGGGGAGGTGTAGTTCTCGTCGCGGAACACCTGCGCCGTCTCGAAAATGGAGAACTCGTTGAAGTAGCGCTCGTTCTTCACCACGGCCTTGCACAGGTTGGGCAGCAGGGAGGAGCGCACGAACCGCTCGGCGGGAGACGGCGGCGTGGACAGGGACAGAATGCCCTCCGTGCTCTGCAGCACCGCGTTGACGTAGGATTCCTCCATCCACGGATAGGTGAAGATCTCCTGCATGCCGCAGCGGATGGCCAGATACTCCTTGATGCGCCGTTCCAGATCCTTATCCAGCTGGTTGATGGCGCCGTCGAAGGTGGTGGTGATGGGCTCGGCCTCGAAGTTCTCGTAGCCGTACATCCGGGCGACCTCCTCCATGATATCCGCCTGGATGGATACATCGCCGGTGGAGCGCCATGTGGGGACCACCACATGCATATTGTCGCCGTTGAAGGTGATGCTGTAGCCAAGCAGTTCCATTTTGTGCTTGATCTCATCCGGGGACAGGCGCTTACCCAGCCGGCGCTCCAGCCAGCTGAGCGGCACGTCGATCTCCGCCTGCTTCAGGTGCCGGGGATATTCGTCCACCAGACCGGTGACCTTCATCTCCGGGTACAGGTCGGAGAACAGCTGCATGGACAGATCCAGAGCCTGATCGCAGCGCTCCGGGTCGATGGCCTTTTCGTAGCGGGCGGAGGCCTCGGTGCGGTTGTCGTACCGCAGGGCGGTGCGGCGGATGCCGGCGGCCTGGAAGTTGGCGATCTCCAGAATGACCTTGCTGGTGGTGGGGAGGATGGAGTCCTTGGCGCCGCCCATGACGCCCGCCAGACCCACGATGCCCGCATCGTCGGCGATGGTCAGATCGTCGGTGCTGAGGGGCAGCTCCTTGCCGTTGAGCAGCGTCAGCGTTTCGCCCGCTTTGGCGCGGCGAACGATGATGTGCCCGGCGATGTGGTCGGAATCATAGGCGTGGGAGGGCTGACCGGTGGCCAGCATCACATAGTTGGTGATATCCACCAGCGCGTTGATGGGGCGCATGCCGGTTTTCCAGATCCGCACCTGCATCCAGTAGGGAGCGGGCTTGACGCAGACATTTTCGATCTGCGTGCCGGTCATGCGGGGGCAGCGCTCCGCGTCCTCCACGGTGACGTGGAACCCGGAGGTGTTCTCCACGTTCCGGTCGAAGTGGGGGAACTGCGTCATGGGCAGGTCGTACAGCGCCGCGATCTCCCGGGCGATACCGTAGTGGCCCCACAGATCGGGGCGGTTGGTCATGGACTTGTTGTCGATCTCCAGAATGATATCGTTCAGGTCCAGAGCGTCGGCCAAAGGGGTGCCGGCGGGGGCGTCAAAGTCACTGAGGTCCAGAATGTGGGCTTCCTCCTTGGTGGGGAACAGGTCGGCCAGGCCGATCTCCACCGCGCCGCAGATCATGCCGTAGCTGTCCACGCCGCGGAGCTTGCTCTTCTTGATCTCCACCAGGTCGCCCTCGCCGTGCCACTTGCACATGGCGCCGGGCAGGGCCACAGCTACTTTCATGCCCTCGCGGAGATTGCTGCCGCCGCAGACAATGTCCTCCACACGGCCGCCGATATCGGTCTTGCACACCTTCAGCTTGTCGGCGTTGGGGTGCTGCTCGATGGTGTTGATAACGCCCACCACCATGTCGTGGAAGGACGCGCCCAGATCGGTGGCGTCCTCCACCTCCACGGTGGACATGGTCAGGTCGTAGGCCAGCTTTTTCAGGTCGGCGTCAGCCGGCAGCTGGACGTAATCGCGGATCCAATTCAAAGATACTTTCATGTCGTGTACCCTCCCTTATCAGCGGAACTGTTCCAGGAAGCGCAGATCGGCGCTGTGGAACAGACGGACGTCATCCACGCCGTAGCGCATCATTACCAGGCGGTCCAGACCGATGTTGACGTAGAAGCCGGTGTATTCATTGGGGTCCAGGCCGGCGGCCTTCAGCACGTTGGGGTGAGGCGTGCCGCCGGGCATGACCTCGATCCAGCCCACGTGCTTGCAGACGCTGCAGCCCTTGCCGCCGCACACCAGGCAGCCCATGTCGATCTCAAAGCCGGGCTCGACGAACGGGAAGAAGCCGGCGCGCATACGGACCGGAACGTCGCGGCCGAAGACCTTGCTGAGGATGCTCTTGATCATCACCTTGCCGGAGGCAAAGGTGAAGTCCTTGTCCACGATCAGCGCCTCATACTGGAAGAAGGCACGCTCGTGCCGGGCGTCGGTGGTCTCGTTGCGGTAGACCTTGCCGGGATACACGAAGCGGTAGGGGGCCTTGTGGGTCTGGAGATAGCGGACGGAGCCGCCGGTCAGGTGGGGTCGCAGGCACAGCTTGTCCCAGCATTCGCCCTTGTCATGGCCCGCCAGCCAGTAGGTGTCCATGCTCTCGCGGGCGGGATGGTTGGGGGGGAAGTTCAGGTTATCGAAGCCGTAGAGCTCGCTGGTGATGTCGTCCTCCTCAAAGATCTCAAAGCCCATGGAACGGAAGGCGTCATTGAGGTCGTAGCACATCTGGGTGATGGGGTGCAGACCACCGCTGAGGGGCATGGTGCCGGGGACGGAGATGTCAAAGTCCGGGTCCACCTCGGAGGCCTTCATCTTCAGCTCGTCACGGCGCTCGTCCAGCAGGGCGGACAGCTGTCCTTTCACCTGGTTGACGGCCTTGCCCATCTCGGGCCGCAGGGATACGTCCAGCTTGGGCAGCTCCTTCATCAGCTCGGTCAGGCTGCCCTGCTTGCCCAGCAGTGCGGCCTTGATGTCCTGCAGCTCCGTCTCGGTGGCGACGGAGGCGATGCGCTGCTTGCCCTCGGCCAGCAGCTGTTCCAGTTTTTCTTTCATGTATTTGCTTCCTCCTCTTCAGAGTTGTTTAATGGGGTAAAGCGCAATAAAAAACACCTTTCATCCCATGTCTTGGGACGAAAGGCGAACTTCCGTGGTACCACCCAGCTTCGCGGACCTTCTCCGCGCACTCATTGCCCGGTAACGGCGGGGCCCGGCCGCGCATTTCCTCGCGGCAGCTCCCGGGCGAACACTGCGGTACATCCCAAGTCGGCTTGCAGCCGGTGGCCGACTCTCTCTGCCGGATGCGTGGGCGCAGATCTTCCCGTTCACAGCTTTTTTGCTTGATGGATAACTTATACCACAACAAAAGGAAACTTGCAAGCACTTTTTTCGCGGCGCGATACGAAAAAAGCAGGTTTTGTAATTGACATATGTGCTATACTGTACAAAAAGGCACGGGGAGGTGCGCTATGCAGGTCATCGACAGGGCGTTTGTGCGGGGCCTTATGCCCGCCCGGGACCAGGGCGGACACAAAGGGACCTTCGGCAAGGTCTATCTACTGGGCGGCAGTGTGGGGTACACCGGCGCGCCGGTGCTGTGTGCCGGCGGGGCGGTACACAGCGGCTGCGGGCTGGTGTTCCTGGGCGTGCCGAAGACGGTGTGGCCCATCGCGGCGGCCAGATGCCTGTGCGCTATGCCTCATCCGCTGGCGGAGCAGGACGGAAGGCTCTCCGCGGCCGCGGAGACGGAGATACGCCACCGTGCCGCCGTCTGCGATGCCGTGGCCGTGGGCTGCGGCCTGGGGCGGAGCGAGGGCAGCGATGCATTGGTGAACGCGCTGCTGACGCTGGAAAAGCCGCTGGTGCTGGACGCCGACGGCATAAACGCGCTGGCGGGGCATATAGATACATTGTCCTGCCGCCGGGGCTGTGTGACGGTGCTGACGCCCCACGACGGGGAACTGGCCCGCATCGGCGGCGACATGACCGCGCCCCGTGAGGCGGCGGCCGCCGCCTTTGCCGCCGATCACGGCGTGTACCTGATCCGCAAGGGCCATCGGACTGTGGCAGCCGCGCCGGACGGCCGTCTGGCGGTGAACACCACCGGGAACGACGGTATGGCCAAGGGCGGCAGCGGCGATGTGCTGACGGGCCTTTTGACCGGACTGCTGGCCCAGGGCATGGAACCATTTGACGCCTGCTGCGCGGCGGTGTGGATCCATGGCCGTGCCGGGGATATGGCGGCGGAGGAAAAGGGACGGCGGGGCATGACCCCGGCGGATATGATAGAGAAGCTGCCCTATGCGCTGAAAGAGGTGGAATGACCGGAAAGCCCTTCTGAAAAAAGGAGGGACGGACCATGCGAAAATGTGTGCTGCCGCTGTTGCTGTGTGCGGTGCTGCTGTGCGGCTGCGGCGGTGAGAAGAGTCTGACGGTGCAGGACCAGTACCGGACGGTGGTATCGGCGGACATGGAGGCGGAGGTGGTCAGCCGTACGGCCAACGACGACCGCACCTTCACCCTGACGTGCCGGTATGACCGGGCGGGGCAGTCTGTTACCACGGTAACGGCGCCGGAGGCGCTGAAGGGCCTGACCGCCGTGCTGGCGGACGGACAGCTGTCGCTGAAGAGCCGTGACCAGCTGCTGCCGGCAGGGGATGCCACGGATATCTGCCCGGCCAACTGTCTGCCAGAGCTGCTGCGAACACTGGCGGAGGGCTATCTGAAGGAGCAGGGCACGGAGCCGTTGGAGGACACGCCATGCCTGCGCCTGACGCTGGAGACCACCGGGCAAAGCGGCGCGGCGGTGCTATGCAGCGTGTGGCTGGACGAGAGCAGCCTGATCCCGCGGTATGCGGAGTTTTCACAGAACGGAAATGTGGTGCTGACGGTGCGAATGATATCCTTTGCCTGCACCACGGGAGATACGGAGGCGTAACAATGGAATCGACACTGAGGAGAACATGGGCGGAGATCGACCTGGACGCGCTGGCGCACAACTATCGGACGCTGCGTGACCGGGTAGGCCCGGAGGTGAAGTTTCTGGGTGTGGTGAAGGCGGATGCCTACGGCCACGGGGCCATACAGGTGAGCCGGACCCTGCAGACGCTGGGCGCGGATTACCTGGCGGTGTCCAGTATAGACGAGGCGACGGAGCTGCGGTGCAACGGCATCACCATGCCCATCCTGATCCTGGGCCATACGCCCCGTGAGCAGGTGGGACGGCTCATCGATCTGCACATTACCCAGGCGGTGTCCTGCCAGGCCAAGGCGCTGGAGTACAGCGAGGAGGCGGTGCGCTGCGGCGGTGAGCTGACGGTGCACATCAAGGTAGACACCGGTATGTCGCGGTTGGGATATCTGGTCTCCGGCAGGCACTTCGACACCGGCACGGCGGATATCTGCGCGGCCTGCGCCCTGCCGGGCCTGCGGGCGGAGGGCATCTTCACCCATTTTGCCGTGTCGGACGAGCCGGATGCGGACAGCCGCGCCTATACGGAAAAACAACTGGCGCTGTTCCGCAGGGTCATCGACGCGGTGGAAGCAAAGCGCGGCCAGCGGTTCGCCATACGCCACTGTGCCAACTCCGGCGGCGTGGCGTCGTACCCGGAGACATATATGGACATGGTGCGTCCCGGCATTTTGCTGTACGGCTGCGGCGACCTGGCGGAGAAGCTGGGGCTGCACCCGGTGATGGCGCTCAAGACCACAGTGAGCACCATCAAGACCTATGAGCCGGGCACGGACGTCAGCTACGGGCGGCGGTTCACCACAGAGCGCGTCACGCGGATGGGCGTGGTGCCCTACGGCTACGCGGACGGCTTCCATCGGTGCCTGTCGGACCGGTGCGGCTTTATGACCGCGGAGGGTATGGCGCCTCAGCGGGGGCGGATCTGCATGGACATGAGCATGATCGACCTGACGGACCTGCCCGGTGTGCAGGTGGGCGACGAGGTGGAGGTGTTCGGCAAGCGGCAGCGGGTGGACGTGCTGGCGGCTGCCGCCGGGACCATCCCCTATGAGCTGACCTGCGCCGTCAGCCGGCGGGTACCGCGGGTGTATTATAAGGACGGACGGGAAGTGGAAAAGGAGCTGCTGCTGCGGTTCTGAGGCTTCACACTGCCGCCGCGGCGCGCATAGGATAGACCGGGCGGGACAAAACGGAATTTACGGCGCTGCGGCGTATAAATCCGGCGGCTGCGTGGGACAATGGAAGTGACCTGGGGACATATCTCCCTCCGGTACTTCTTGCCTCGGAGTGTGAACTGTGTGGATACGACTGTCAGACGCGGCGACATTTACTATGCGGACCTCAGCCCCGTGGTGGGCAGCGAGCAGGGGGGCGTGCGCCCGGTGCTGATCGTACAGAACGATACCGGCAACCGGCACAGTCCCACCGTCATCGCCGCCGCCATCACGTCGCAGCTGGGGAAGGCAAAGCTGCCTACCCATATCGCGCTGGCGGCCCAGGGCAGCGGACTGCCGCGGGATTCCGTCATCCTGCTGGAGCAGATACGGACGCTGGATAAAAAGCGCCTGCGGGAGCGCATGGGCCGTGTGGACAGCGCGGTGATGGAAAAGGTGGACGCCGCCATTGCCGTCAGCTTCGGGCTGACGGGGAGCCATCTGGTGTAAACGGCGGCGATGACATGAGAAAACAGGCCTGTGCATAGTATGGCACAGGCCTGTTTTTTGTGAAAGGGGGCGGTGCGCCGTGGAATATCCGGTCTGTCTGGCGGATAGCTGCGTGGGGACGCTGTACGTGTGTCCGCGGGGAGAGGAGACGGAGCTGCGGGCGGTGTGCCGGGGAACGGAGAAGGGACTGTACCGGCTGTACGTGCAGGGCAACAGGGGCGAGGTGCTGCTGGGCGTTACCGAGGACGGCGTGCTGCGGCGCTGCTTTTCCCGGGAACTGCTTGCTCCCGCCGGGGAATTGCGCCGCGGTGTGCTGCGGCCGTGCGGCGGCGAAGCGCCGGAACGGCGTGGGTTTCTCTCCCGACTGCCGGAGATGGCGCGGACGGCGCGGCAGGGACGCTGTGTGCGGGCGCTGGTCCCGTGGCGGGAGGGGGAGCCCTTCCCGATCCCGGAGCTGTTCTGCTTTGCAAGCGTGGGGCAGGGACGGGTGACGTACCTCTTTGATGGCGAGGGCCGGCCCGTTATGCCGAAATAACGGCGAAAATTTGAAAAAAGACTACCATATGTTGTGGATATATGCTATACTGTCTCTGACTATACGGCATCTGCCGTAGAGATAAGGAGGAGCAAGAGAGATGAGATGCCCCTATTGCGGTTATAAAGAGAGCAAGGTGGTGGATTCCCGCCCCGCCGACGAGGGCAGCAGTATCCGCCGCCGCCGGGAGTGTTTGCAGTGCGAAAAGCGCTTCACTACCTATGAGACGGTGGAGAGCCTGCCGATGGTGGTCATTAAGAAGGACGGTTCCCGCCAGAGCTTTGACAGAAGCAAGGTGCTGCGGGGCATCCAGCGTTCCTGCGAGAAGCGGCCGGTGCCTGTAGCGGATATGGAGCGCATGGCGCTGGAGATCGAGCAGGAGCTGCAAAACTCCCTGGAGCGCGAGGTCAGCACCGATGTCATCGGCGAGAAGGTCATGGAGAAGCTGAAAAAGGCCGACGAGGTGGCCTACGTCCGCTTTGCATCCGTGTACCGGCAGTTCAAGGATATCAACACGTTCATGTCCGAGCTGAATAAGCTGCTGAGCGAGAAGTGACCGTCAGAAGATATTTTTGGGACTGAGCTGCTGCGTTTCGGCAATGAGCCGGAACTGGTGGCGCAGCTGGGCCAGCACGGGGTACAGCTCTTTGGCGCTGCCATGGGCAGACAGGGCCTTGGCCTGGGCCATCAGGGCCTCGGCCTCGTCCAGGTCCTCATGGGAGACGATGATGTGCATATAGCCTTGAACGTCCTGCCACAGGTCGTCCAAGGTGCCCAGCGCCGCCCCGCCGTCGCCGCCGGCATCCAGGTCGGCGGTGACTGTGTCCACCGCGGCAGTCCACTCGCCGCAGCGGTCCGTGACCCAGGCGGCGTTCCACAGGATGAAGAACAGCACGGACAGCAGTACGAACAGGGGGATGCGGATGGCCCTCATCGCGCAGCCTCCTTCCGCAGACACACCACGGTGCCCTGTTGGTCCATGGACAGCAAAAACACGTCCTGACTGCGGGCGATGCCCTGCCGGTGAAGCTCCTGTGCCAGCCAGCGGTCATCGCGGCCCGCCTGCCGGAGGTTATCCGTCAGCACCCGGCCGTCGTTGATGAGGATGATGGGCAGGAATACATCGTCCTGTACGTCCAGCCCCAGCTGCTCCGGCGTGACCGGCTGGAGGGGACTGCGGGGCAGCACAGACAGCCGGCCGTTCGTCTCCAGCACGGCGTACTTTACATCGCTCAGGTCGGTGATCCCCTGGCCCCGCAGCTGCTCGAACAGCTCGTCCAGCGTCAGTCGGTTGCGGCGCATGGTCTCCTGCCGCAGCTTGCCGTCCACGATCACCAGGGCCGGCTGGCCGCAGACCAGGTCCCGGAAGCGTACGTTCCGCAGGCTGATGGCGCTGAACAGTGTGGACAGGGCGATCAGCGTGATGATGGGTATGACGCCGTTGAACAGCGGCAGGGCGAAGTCCTGCATGGGTACGGAGGCCAGGTCGGAGATCAGCAGCGTCAGCACCAGCTCGATGGGCTCCAGCTCGCCGATCTGCCGCTTGCCGCTGAGGCGCAGGCCCGCGATCAGCAGCAGATAGAGAATGACCGTGCGGAAAAAGGCAGTCGCCATGATCGTACACCCCTTCGGAAGTTGTATTCCGGAGCAGTATGCCCCGCGGCGGGGCAAATTATGTTGGTATACAGCGGCAAAGCCGCTTTGTATATGGCTCGCAGAACGGAAAGGAGGATCTCGGCACAGGCCGACATAAGCGCCAGCGCTCATACAGCCGACGGATGTTTCCCGCCGGCTTGTCGCTGCTCTTTTTGAAGGCGGCGGCGAATATGAGACGACGAGGCGGAGAGTGATCGAAGTATTCGGCGGATGCTCTCCCGTGCCGTCCGGGTGCGTACACAGTCAGCAAATATGCGGGCGACCGCAAAACAGAGAGGCTGTGACCGGATGTGAAGACAAATGATCTGCGCGTTTGTGCTTCCGACCTATTATATTGATCGGAGGATTTTGCTTATATGTGTGGTATCGTAGGATACGTTGGGCAGCAGCAGGCTGCGCCGCTGCTGCTGGATGGATTGTGCCGCCTGGAGTACCGGGGCTATGACTCCGCCGGTATCGCGGTCTGCAGCGGAGACACCGCTTCAGGTACGCAAGACGCCGGGGCGTCTTGCGGCGCTGGAGACGCTGACCCACGGCGGGGCGGATCTGCCGGGGACAGTGGGCATCGGCCACACCCGGTGGGCTACTCACGGTGAGCCCAACCAGGTGAACGCCCATCCGCAGGTCAGCGGCGACGGAAAGTTCGCCGTGGTGCACAACGGGATCATCGAGAATTTCGCCCGGCTGAAGCAGGAGCTGATCCAGAAAGGCTGCACGTTCGTGTCCGAGACGGATACGGAGGTGGTGGCCCAGCTGTTGGCCTGGTATTACAGCCAGTGCGGCGATGTGTTCGAGGCGGTGAACCAGATGCTCTCCCGGGTGGAGGGATCCTATGCGCTGGGTATCCTGTGCGCCGACACGCCGGACCGGATCATCGCCGCACGAAAGGACGCGCCGCTGCTGCTGGGCTGCGGCCGGGGGGAGAACTTCCTGGCCTCGGATGTGACGGCGCTGCTGCGGCACACCCGTGACGTGGTATATATGGATGACGGCGAGCTGGCTGTCATCACGGCGGAGGGTATCCGTATCTACGACGAGCGCCGCCGGCCCATCGACAAGGAGCACCGTCACATCGACTGGGATGTGGACGCTGCGGAAAAGGGCGGTTACGACCACTTCATGCTCAAGGAGATCTATGAGCAGCCGGCGGCGGTGCGCCGCGCCATCACCGGACGCATCCGGGACGGCCGTGTGGTGCTCAGCGATCTGACTATGACTGACAGAGAGATCCGTGATATCGGCCGCATCTGTATCGTGGCCTGCGGGTCCAGCTACCATGTGGGCATGGTGGGCAAATACACCCTGGAACGGCTGCTGCGCCGCCCGGTGGAGGTCTGCCTGGCGTCAGAGTTCCGGTACAGCGACCCCCTGGTGGGCGAGGGCGATCTGGTCATCGTCATCAGCCAGTCCGGCGAGACGCTGGACTCCATGGCCGCCCTGCGCGAGGCCAAAAAGCGCGGCGCCCGGGTGCTGTCCATCGTGAACGTGGTGGGCTCGTCCATCGCCCGGGAGAGCGACGACGTGCTCTACACCTGGGCCGGACCGGAGATCGCTGTGGCCACCACAAAGGCATACAGCACCCAGATGGCGGTGCTGCACCTGCTGGGGCTGTATTTCGGCGATGTGCTGGGCACCGTGGATTATGAGACATACAGCGCTATGGTACGGGGGCTGGAGGCCCTGCCGGGGGCAGATGGAGCAGGTTCTCTCCCATACGGAGGATATCCGCGCGGCCGCCAAATGGCTGGCGCAGGAGGAGGATGTGTTCTTCATCGGCCGTAATCTGGACTACGCATTGTCCCTGGAGGGGAGCCTGAAGCTGAAGGAGATCAGCTACATCCACTCGGAGGCCTATGCCTCCGGTGAGCTGAAGCACGGCACCATCTCCCTGATCCGCCAGGGAACGCCGGTGATTGCTGTGGCTGCCTATCTGCCGCTGCTGGATAAGGCGGTCAGCAATGTGGTGGAGGTACAGGCCCGCGGCGCGCGGGTGCTGGCCCTGACCACCGAGGCCGGGGCCGAGGCCCTGCACAAGCGGGTGGATACGGTGTTGACCGTGCCGGAGGCGGAGGCTATGCTCCTGCCGCAGCTGGGCGTGATCCCGCTGCAGCTGCTGTCCTACTACACAGCGCTGGAGCGCGGCTGCGACATTGATAAGCCGCGTAATCTGGCAAAGAGCGTCACTGTGGAATGACCGCTGGTATACACAGGACTTACGAAAAGGAGGAACAGCTATGGAGATCCGTTTGGCAGCAATGGATGATCTGGACGCTGTAACGGCGCTGGAGGCGGTGTGCTTCCCACCGGCCGAGGCGGCGCAGGAGGGCAGCTTACGCGCACGGTTGGCCGCATACCCGAACCACTTCTGGCTTCTGGAGGACGAGGGACGGCTGGTGAGCTTCGTCAACGGCCTTGTCACCGATGCGTACGATCTGACGGATGAGATGTTCGATGATGTGTCCTATCACAGCGAGAACGGCGGGTGGCAGATGATATTCGGCGTGGCGACCCACCCGGATTATCAGCGCCGCGGCTGCGCGGAAAAGCTGCTGCGCTACGTGGTGGAGCAGGCCCGCCAGCAGGGAAGAAAGGGCCTTGTGCTGACCTGCAAGGAGCATCTGCTGCACTTTTACGGCAAGGTGGGCTTCGTGGACGAGGGCATCTCTGGTTCTACCCACGGCGGTGCGGTGTGGCACAAGATGCGCCTGACATTCTGACAAATGGCAAGGAAAGGGGGGAAAAGCATTTTCCCCCCTTTCTTTTTTCAAAAGGGTATGTTATACTCAAAAATTGACTGAATACCAAGGAAAGGGCGTGTACGCCATGCACGACGAGCTGATCCGGCGGCTCAACGAAACAAAGACCATGTCCATCGTGGGTATGTGCAAGAACGCGGGCAAGACCACCATGCTCAACTGGCTGCTGACGGCGGGCCATCTGCGGGGCACGCTGGGGCTGACCTCCATCGGGCGGGACGGCGAGTCCACCGATGTGGTCACCGGCACGGAAAAGCCGGGTATCTTTGTCCGTGAGGGTACACTGATCGCCACGGCCAAGGATATGCTGCGGCTGGGCGATGTGACAAAGGAGATTTTGATGACCACCGGCATCCCTACGCCTTTGGGCGAGGTGGTCATCATGCGCGCCCGCAGCGACGGCTATGTGCAGCTGGCGGGGCCCTCTATCACCACGCAGCTGCGGTCGGTGTCTGAGAGCTTTTTTGCCCTGGGGGCTGAGAAGTCCGTCATCGACGGTGCGCTGGGGCGCAAGAGCCTGGGCGCCCGGGCGGTGGCGGAGGGCGTTATCCTGTGTACCGGCGCCAGCTACAACGCCAGCATGGAGAAGGTCATCGCCGACACGGTGCACATCTACCGGCTGATGAACCTGCCCAAGGCCGAGACACTGCCGCCGGAGTGCCCCGACGGGCTGGAGGCCTGCGTCAGGGAGTACGGCGCAGCGCTGGTGACCGGTGCACTGACGGATACGATGGTGGTGCCGCTGCTGCGAAGCGGCGTGCTGCGGAAGTGCCGCCTGGTGGTCAAGGACCCCAGCAAGGTGCTGCTCAGCGCCGATACGCTGGACAAGCTGGCGGTGCGTGAGGTGGCGCTGGAGACGGAGGACGCGGCGAAGACGCTGTGCGTCACCGTGAACCCGGTGTCCGCTTACGGATGGAAATTCGACAAGGATGAATTCCTGTCCCGCATGAAAGAGGCGGTGGACGTACCGGTCATCAATGTGAAGGAGGAACTGGCATGATCGCGGTCAAGTTTGAGGAAAAAGAGAAGATCGGTCTGCAATACGCGCTGGAAACGCTGCACGGCTGCTCGCCCTTCGGGCAGGAACGCATCCGGCGGCTGCGGTTTTATGCGCCGGAGGAACGCGCCGCACTGGAGGAGGAGCTGTACAACGTGGAGCAGGCGGCCAATGCCGCCGGCGAGCTGAAGGACGTGTACAACAAGCTGATGACCGGCCTGTGCCAGATGAAGGATATCCGCAACTCCCTGCGCCGCTGCGCGGCGGGGGAGACGCCGGACCATGTGGAGCTGTTTGAGATCAAGGGCTATTTGCAGCGGCTGGACGGTATGCGCCCGCTGTTTGAGCAGATCAACGCGGTGACGCACTTCAAGGGCATGACCTTCCACGAGGTGAAGGACGCATTGGCGGTGCTGGACCCGGATGGTACCGGGAGCCGTGGCTTCTATATCCCGGACAGCGCCACGACCAAGCTGGAAGGAGATCCGCAGCGCCAAGAAAGAGGTGGAGGAACGGCTGTTCCACGCCCAGACCGACGCGGAAAAGGACGATCTGCGCCTGAAGCGCACCCGGCTGTGCGGCGAGGAGGACGCGGAGGAGATGCACGTCCGCAAGGCCATGGGTGCGGCACTGGCCCCTATGGTGGACGATCTGCTCTCCGATGCGGAGACGGCGGGGCGTCTGGACTTTATTATCCAAAAGGCACTGTTTGCCGTGCGCTACGGCGGTGTGAAGCCGGAGCTGACGGAGAAGGACCTGGAGTTGGAGGATATGATCAATCCGGAGATCTGCGACCTGCTGGAACAGCAGGGCCGCCGCTTCGTGCCGGTATCCATCTCCCTGACGCCCGGGGCCACGGTCATCACCGGCGCCAACATGGGCGGAAAGTCCGTGGCTATGAAGACGGTGGCGCTGAACGTGCTGCTGCTGCAGGCGGGCTTTCTGGTGTGCGCCAAAAAAGCCCGTATGCCGCTGTTCCACAGCGTGAAGATGCTCTTTGACGATTTGCAGTCCATCCAGTCCGGCCTGTCCGGCTTCGGTTCGGAGATCGTACAGTTCCAGAAGGCGCTCTCCGAGGTGGAGCAGGGCTATTCGCTGTTCCTGCTGGATGAGTTTGCCCGGGGTACCAACCCGGACGAGGGCGCGGTGATCGTGCAGGCGGTGACGCGGTATCTCAACGGTGTGGACGCCATCTCACTGCTGACCACCCACTATGACAAGGTGGCGGAGTACGCCCGGACCCACTATCAGATCATCGGCCTGCGGGATATCGACCCGGAGGCTATCCGCCGGGAGCTGGCCGTGACCAGCGAGGACGGCGTGGCGGTCATCGCGCGGCACATGAACTACGGCCTGTATCGGGTGGAGGGAAAGTCCGACTGCCCGCGGGACGCGCTGAATATCTGCCGGATGCTGTCCCTGAAGCCGGAGATACTGAAAATGGTGGAGGAAAGCTATTAAAAAAGCGCCCTGCGGGGCGCTTTTTTTCTGTGCGGGGTGCGGGCATGGAGGGAGGGGTGCTTTCTCGGGGAAATGCCGAAATACAAGGCTGAAATTTATTCGTATCGCACAAAAAAGTTATTGTCTTTTCTGTCACAATGTCACTTGACAAGACCGCTGAAAAAGGTATAATTTATAGATAGAAATTTCATAATATCAGTCAATAGAGGCGCGGAGGACAGGGTACTGCATATTTGGGGACAGGCACCCGGTAAATTTGCAGGAAGGGGTCTTCCGCCGAAGGGGCCGGACGGGTCTGTGCGTGCGGTTCCTGGCAGCGCGGTGTAAGCGGCGCTGCTGTCATGTAGTGATACATGGAGCGCTATTGGTCAACGACCTTGACCGATAGCGCTTTTTTCATACCCAAAAGAAGTGCCGAGGCCAGCTCTGGTATTGGAAATGCACGTCCAAAAATTTGAAGGAGGAAAAACTTATGGAAAAGATGACATCTCTGCTTCGTCTGCGTATGAGCGCGAAGGACGCCCACTACGGCGGCAACCTGGTGGACGGCGCACACATGGTGCACCTGTTCGGCGATGTGGCCACCGAGCTGCTGATCAAGTGCGACGGCGATGAGGGCCTGTTCTGCGCGTATGACAACGTGGAGTTCCTGGCGCCCGTCTACGCCGGCGACTACATCGAGGCCTACGGCGAGATCGAGAAGATCGGCAACACCTCCCGTACCATGAAGTTCGAGGCCCGCAAGGTCATCGTCTCCCGCCCCGACATCAGTGCTTCCGCCGCTGACGTTCTGGCTGAGCCCGTGGTGGTCTGCCGTGCCCACGGCACCTGCGTCACCCCCAAGGACTGCCAGCGTCTGCCCATCGAGAAGTAAGGAGCGGAAACAATGGAGAAGCTTATCATTACCGCTGCTATCTGCGGCGCTGAGGTCACTAAGGCCCAGAACGAGGCTGTTCCCTATACCGTCGAGGAGATGGTCCGCGAGGCCAAGTCCGCGTACGAGGCCGGTGCGGCGATCCTGCACATCCACGTCCGTGAGGATGACGGTACTCCCACCCAGGGCCGCGAGCGTTTCAAGGTCGTCATGGACGCCATCCGCAAGGAGCTGCCCGACGTCATCATGATCCCCTCCACCGGCGGCGCCACCGGCATGAGCCCCGAGGAGCGTCTGCAGCCCACTGAGCTGTTCCCCGAGATGGCCACCCTGGACTGCGGTACCTGCAACTTCGGCGATGAGATCTTCGATAACACTATGCCCACCATGCGCGCCTTCGGCAAGCGTATGATCGAGAACGGCATCAAGCCCGAGTACGAATGCTTCGAGCTGGGCCATATCGACACCGTTCTGGGCATGGCCAAGAAGGGCGAGGTCCCCGGCGATCCCATGCAGTTCAACTTCGTGCTGGGCGTGCACGGCTGCACCCCCGCCACTGTGGAGAACCTGGCGTTCTTCGCCAGCAAGATCCCGGCCAACGCTACCTGGACCGTGTCCGGCGTGGGCCGCGCTGCCTGGACCATGGCCGCTGCCGCTATCGCTATGGGCGGCAACGTCCGTGTGGGCTTCGAGGACAACATCTACCTGGGCAAGGGCCAGAAGGCCGCGTCCAACGGCGAGCTGGTGGCCAAGGTCGTCCGTATCGCCAAGGAGCTGGGCCGCGAGATCGCTACCCCCGCCGAGGCCCGCGAGATCCTGTCCCTCAAGCCCCTCAAGTAAGCATCCGAAAGAAAGAATTATAAATAAATTTAGGAGGAAACTAAAATGGCTGAACTGAAAGGCAACAAGTACGGTACCCACCGCGTTATCGAGCCCAAGGGCGTTCTGACCCAGGCCGCTTGGAAGATCGACAATGACATGAGCAAGGTCTATTCCAACGAGATCGTCTGCGATGTCACTTCCCTGAACATCGACTCCGCTTCCTTCACTCAGATCTCCGAGGCCTGCGGCGGCGACGAGAAGAAAATCGGCGAAATGATCCTGGGCATCGTCGCTGAGCGCGGCAAGCAGCAGAATCCTGTCACCGGTTCCGGCGGTATGTTCAAGGGCGTTGTCGCTCACATCGGCGAGGACCTGAAGAAGAAGCCCGGCTTCGACCTGAAGGAAGGCGACAAGATCGTCTCTCTGGTCTCCCTGTCCATGACCCCGCTGAAGATCGACAAGATCCTGGCCATCCACAAGGATATCGACCGCGTGGACATCGTCGGCAAGGCCATCCTGTTCGAGTCCGCTCTGTATGCCAAGATGCCCGATGATATGTCCGAGCCTCTGGCCCTGGCTGCTCTGGACGTGGCCGGCGCTCCCGCGCAGGCCCGCAAGCTGCCCCACGAGGGTGACAGCGTCCTGATCCTGGGCGCCAACGGCAAGTCCGGCGTTCTGTGCGGTTGGGAAGCTATGAAGAAGGTCGGCCCCAAGGGTAAGGTCGTGGGCGTCGTCCGCAACCCCAAGCAGGTCCCCGGCCTGATGGAGCTGGGCGTGTACACCGACGTGATCGTCGCCGACTGCACCAAGCCCGTTGAGGTCATGGAGGCTGCTCTGGCTGCCAACGACGGCAAGGAGTATGATCTGTCCATCTGCTGCGTGAACATCGAGTCCTGCGAGATGTCCGCTATCCTGCCCGTCCGCGACGACGGTCTGGTGTACTTCTTCTCCATGGCTACCTCCTTCACCAAGGCTGCCCTGGGCGCCGAGGGTATCGGCAAGGACGTTACCATGATCATCGGCAACGGCTATACCAAGAACCACGCTCAGATCACTCTGGACGTGCTGCGTGAGAACCCCAAGCTGCGTAAGCTGTTCGACGAGAAGTACTGCTAAACGAAACTGACCGAAGCTGGGTGTCCCCTTCGGGGGACTCCCAGCCTTTGGCGTACCTAAAACAACGATTTTTGTGAAGGAGAAACGACATGAAAACTCGCAATGGTCTGTTCGCTGACGTTCCCGAAAATCTGTGGAACGACTGGCACTGGCAGGTTGCCAACCGCGCTGAGACGATCGAAGATCTGAAAAAGTACATGACCCTGACCCCCGACGAGGAAGCCGGCGTTGCCAAGACCCTGGGCAAGCTGCGCATGGCCGTCACCCCCTACTATCTGTCCCTGATCGATCTGAACGATCCGTTTGATCCCATCCGCAAGATGGCTATCCCCCGCGCTGAGGAGCTGGAGTATGCCGACTATGAGGATGCCGATCCCCTGCACGAGGATACCGACTCCCCCACCCCCGGCCTGACCCACCGCTATCCTGACCGCGTGCTGCTGCTGATCACCGACCAGTGTTCCATGTACTGCCGTCACTGTACCCGTCGTCGTTTTGCCGGTCAGAACGACTGCGAAGTGCCTATGCAGCAGATCGACAAGTGCATCGATTATGTGGCCGCCCACCCCGAGGTCCGCGACGTGCTGCTGTCCGGCGGTGACTCCCTGATGGTCGAGGACGACACCCTGGAGTACATCATCAAGCGCGTGCGCGCCATCCCCCATGTGGAGATCGTGCGTCTGGGCTCCCGTACGCCCGTTGTGTGCCCCCAGCGTATCACTCCCGAGCTGTGCGCTATGCTGAAGAAGTATCACCCCGTGTGGCTGAACACCCACTTCAACACCCCCAAGGAGTTCACTCCCGAGGCCGCCAAGGCCTGCGCTATGCTGGCTGACGCCGGTATCCCCCTGGGCAACCAGTCCGTGCTGCTGGCCGGCGTGAACGATTGCTCTCACGTGATGATGGAGCTGGTCCACGGTCTGGTCAAGATGCGTGTGCGCCCCTATTATATCTATGCCTGCGATCCTTCCCTGGGTCTGAGCCACTTCCGTACCCCCGTGTCCAAGGGCATCGAGATCATGGAAGCCCTGCGCGGCCATACCTCCGGCTACTGCATCCCCACCTTCGTGGTCGACGCTCCCGGCGGCGGCGGCAAGACCCCCGTTATGCCCAACTACCTGATCTCCGAGACGCCTCGCAAGGTCATCCTGCGTAACTTTGAGGGCGTTATCACCTCTTACACCCAGCCCGAGCACTATGTTCAGGATTGCCACTGCGACGTCTGCACCGGCAAGAAGAAGGTGGAGAAGACCGGCGTGGCATGGGTCGCCGAAGCGCACCAAGCAGCGCTATCTGGAGCCCACCAAGCTGCTGCGTAACGAGCGTCACGTCAAGAAGTAAGAGAGAGGAAAAAACTATGGAAAGCAAACTCGGCTTGAATTTTGAGCTGGTCAACCGTGCCCGTGCCTCCGCCGCCAAGATCGCGGACGACACCCAGCACTTTATCGACCAGCACACCACCGTCACGGTGGAGCGCGCTGTTTGCCGTCTGCTGGGTATCGATGGCGTCAACGATATGGACGTTCCTCTGCCCAACGTGGTCGTTGACCACCTGATGGCAAACTCCCTGCTGCCCGTGGGTGCCGCGTGGGCTATCGGCAACGCTATGGTGGAGACCGGCAAGGATCCCCAGGGCGTGGCAGATGCTGTGAACAGCGGCGAGCTGGACCTGAGCAAGGTCCCCGCCCATTCCGACGCGGAGATTCGCGGCGCTATCACCCCCGTGGTGAACGCTACCGTGGACCGCATCAACAAGAACGTCGCCAAGCGTAACAGCTACCTGAAGGCGTGGGGTGATAAGGAAGGCCCGTACCTGTACATCATCGTGGCTACCGGCAATATCTACGAGGATATCACGCAGGCCAAGGCCGGTGCCAAGCAGGGCGCGGACATCATCGCCGTCATCCGTACCACCGGTCAGTCCCTGCTGGACTACGTGCCTTACGGCGCCACCACCGAGGGCTTCGGCGGTACCTACGCTACCCAGGAGAACTTCCGCCTGATGCGCGCCGCACTGGACGAGGTGGGCGAGGAGCAGCACCGCTATATCCGGCTGTGCAACTACTGCTCCGGCCTGTGCATGCCCGAGATCGCCGCTATGGGCGCTCTGGAGCGTCTGGACGTCATGCTGAACGACGCTCTGTACGGCATCCTGTTCCGCGACATCAACATGCAGCGCACCATCGTGGACCAGTACTTCTCCCGCGTCATCAACGGCTATGCCGGCGTTATCATCAACACCGGTGAGGATAACTATCTGACCACCGACGACGCTATCACCGCGGCCCACAC
>VOFB01000683.1_pt1 | contig 112000 bp, 127 predicted proteins | sample 5384141 | NCBI WGS metagenome assembly VOFB01 (sample SAMN12384721, study PRJNA508395) | human gut metagenome | isolation source: healthy gut A | host: Homo sapiens | reverse complement strand
CTTCGTTGGGCATCGGGGAGGCAAAGTGCCAGGACTATGCAGAACCTAAAGATTGCAGAGAAAGTCGAGCAGATCCACACGGAAAGCCCAGACAAGGGATACCGCCGTATCAACGACGATCTCCGGCATGACCACCACATTCATGTGAACGACAAGCGCATTCTCCGGATTTGCCGTGCAAAGAGTATCAAGTCCACCATCAAGTACAGCAACCACGGCTGCACCAGACAGGCAAAGAATCCTCAGTTTGTGGCTGAGAATCTGCTTGATCGAGACTTTCATGCGGACAAGCCGAATGAGAAGTGGCTTACCGACGTAACAGAATTCAAGTGGTATGAAGGCATTGAGGTTCACAAGGTCTATCTCAGCGCAATTCTGGACCTCTACGACCGCCGCATTGTGGCCTACGTGGTCGGCGAAAGAAATGACAATCAGCTGGTTTTCAAGACCTTTGACCGTGCGGTGAAGGCAAACCCCGATGCACATCCTTTATTTCATAGTGATAGAGGATTTCAGTATACCAATCGGACCTTTCACCACAAACTGGAGAAAGCCGGCATGACTCAGAGCATGTCCCGTGTGGCCAAGTGTATTGACAACGGACCGATGGAGGGCTTCTGGGGAATTCTGAAGCGAGAACGCTATTACGGCAGGCGCTTTACCGGCAAAAAGGAACTGGTCGATATGATTGAGGATTATATCCGTTATTATAACAACAGACGTGTGCAGCGGGGCCTTGGTATCCTCACGCCGATGGAGAAACACAATCTGCACTCAGCGAAAAACCGCAAAAACCGCAAATTTCGAAAGGATGCCAAGGCATCCTTCCGGAATTTTTATTGGTTCCCATTTCAGCGCCGCCGCAGCGCTGTGAATTTTTACTTTGAATTATTTCACTGTCAGCCTCAATGCTTTCACCGCAGGCATAATAAATTTCGGTTTGATTCTCGCAAAGCGTATCAACATACTCACGAAGCGTTATGAGCTTATCCTGTTTTGCAGAATGATACAGCAGCAAATCTCTCAGGAATTCCGCTTCCATACCGTAGGACTCGTAGATGCCGTACTTAAGTGAAAGTCCAAACGCCTTGAAAAACTTTTCATAATCCTCGCGTTTATCCTTAAGGAGTTTTTCAAGTTCGGATTTGATTTTTTTCTTAAGGCCGTTTGCAATCGCACGAAGCTGACGGTTCTGCTGAAGCATCTCACGAGAAATATTCAAGGAAATATCAGCGGAATCAACAAGTCCTTTCACAAACCCGAAGTATTCCGGAAGAAGTTCCTCGCAGGAATCCATAATCATAACACCGTTGCTGTAAAGCTGCAATCCGCGCTTATAACTCTTTGAGTACAGATTGTAAGGTGCCTGTGCGGGTACGAACAGGATTGAATTATAGCTGAGGGTACCCTCCGCTTTTGTGTGAATATGGAGCAGCGGAGCTTCGTAATCATGGAATTTATCCATATAGAAGCTGTTGTAATCCTCATCGGTAAGCTCGCTTTTATTTCTGCGCCAAAGCGGAACCATGCTGTTGAGCGTTTGATCTTCTTCAACGGTTTCATACTCCGGTTCATCATGTTCATGGCCGCAGCTGCATTCGCCTTCGGAATCGTGTTCGCAGGTACATTCGTCATCATGGTCGTGTTCGCAGGTACACTCGCCTTCGGCATCGTGATTGCAGGTGCATTCATGCGTCTTTTCGCGTTGAGTCTCAACAAGCATCCTGATAGGATAGCGAATATAGTCGGAATACTTCCTTACAAGTTCACGAATGGTATATGTTTCAAGATAGCTGTCATACCTTTCGTCGTCAGTATTGTCCTTCAGGTACAGTGTAATAACTGTTCCGTAGGAGTCCTTCTGTGCGGGTTCAACTGTGTAGCCGTCAAGTCCTTCGGACTCCCATTGCCATGCCTCGTCGCTGCCGTATGCCCGACTGAGAACGGTAATCTTTTGCTGACCATGAACGCCGAATAGAATCCAACACCAAACTGGCCGATAACATCCATATCATCTTTGTCGAGCTCGTTGTCGTTTTTGAATGCAAGCGTGCCGCTCTTGGCAATTGTGCCAAGGTTTGATTCCAACTCTTCCTTTGTCATGCCGATGCCGTTATCGGAAATCGTCAATGTGCGTGCCGTTTTATCTGCGGCGATGCGGATCTCAAGATCTCCGCGCTTGATATCGGAATTGTCAGTAAGAGTTTTGAAATAAAGCTTATCAAGTGCATCGCTTGCATTCGAAATCAACTCGCGAAGAAAAAATCTCCTTGTTTGTGTAAACAGAGTTGATCATCAGATCAAGCAGCCGCTTGGATTCCGTTTTAAACTGTTTCTTTGACATTTATATCACCTCGTTAATTATAATCGTTCCTGTTTGGCGAACATATCGAAATTGCTGTATAATCGAATTAAGTTCGTCTGTCAGCACTCGTTCCTCTTGAGTGCTAACACTATTTTATACCTGTTTGCATCTGTTGTCAATAGTTTATCATGAATTTTTTTCGAATTGATAATTGCCGCATTTATTGTCATTGCGATTTGTTCTTGTTTGTTTTCATTGTGCCGCTGCAACGCTGTCTGTCAGTTTTCGAGCAAATCAGGTATATGCAAAAACACGGACAACACATTGTGAGCTGCCCGGTATTGTTTTGGGGCAGATACAACAGCCCCTTGTTTTTGGGACTAATGAAACAGCCCCGTTTCCCCGGCTTCGAGTCCCGTAGACATAACCAAACACAGAGGCACCCGCCGGGTGCCTCTGTGTTTGGTGGGGATGAAGGGACTCGAACCCCCCGACCTCTTCGATGTGAGCGAAGCGCGCTAACCAGCTGAGCCACATCCCCAAACAAGTGTATTCTACCACTGTTTGCATCCGTTTGCAATGCTTTAATTGTAATACTTAAACAGACGATTTAACCCTAAGGATCCTCCTCAGTGAAATTTACTTATTTTAAATCTGTTTTTTGAATACCGGCGTTTCAGGTGCGTGTCAACGCCGGCAAAAGATTGAGTGGTGTGGTATAATGCGGATATGGTTCAAGAGTCGTTGTGTATGTGTCTGGAAAGGAAAGAAAAAACGCACGTGTTCATTGCCAAACATCAAAACAGTAAAATTGTTTATGTGGATCCGCAAACCGGAGATCGAGTGAATATTGACAGACGCTTAAGCCTTACTGTAAAAGGTATGACTGAAATTTCAGGAATTGATAATTCAAAGCCAAGTAAATACATAAACGGATGCGTAAGGAGGAGAAAAGATGATAAGCAAAAAAACGACCAAAACAGTTCGAACAGGTCAAGGAAAAAGAATTGACCGGATCGGGAGTTCCGATGTTAAGGAGAAACACTTAGACAGAGAGCCCCCTGCCTTAATATTTCGGGCGTTACGATAAAAAATAAGCCAAACCATAAGGAAGAGCTGGTATTGCGGAGAAAACTAAAGGGTTATTTGCTCAATCCCGCCAAAAGTTAAGGCAAGCACAAGCTGCTTAATGCGATTGGCTATACTATGAAAAACTCACCAAGGGAGCGGACCGCAGGACAAGCATCTGATTCCCCTGACGAGACGAAGCACAGAGGAAGCTTACGCTGTACGTTCCGCAGGCGGAAAGGCTGCTCAAGGTATAAGTTGGCGCGGAACAAGAATAATGTGCAAAACTCGCCCGTCCTTTATTCCTGCATCAATTCATATGCGGATTTAGATAAAACCGCAAAAAACGATTGACGTTTTCTGTCAAATATGCTATCCTGTATATGCTGATTGCGCTGCAACGGCGAAAGTATTGAAAAGGAGAAAGAATTCAATGACAGATAAACTTCAGGAATACGCTCAACTGCTTATCAATGTTGGTTTGAACGTTCAAAAAGATCAATATGTTGTTATAAGTTCGCAGGTTGACTGTGCATATTTTGCAAGAATGTGCATTGCCGCCGCATATGAAGCCGGAGCAAAGCAGGTTATCATGAACTGGAATGATGATTTTGCGACTCGTCAGTACTATCTTAATGCAGCTGACGAAGTATTTGATCAGGTTTTCCCGTGGGAAGCCGAGCGTCCTATCGGTCTTTTGAAAAAGGCGCATGCTTCCTTACCATTGCTGCGAGGGATCCCGAAAATCTTAAGGGTGTTGACCCTGAGCGTATCGCACGTGCAAACATTGCAAGCGGCAAGGCCAATGAGGAATTCAGCATTGAAATGATGAACAGTGCCGTTCAGTGGTGCATTGCGTCCATTCCCGTCCGTCATGGGCCAAGAAGGTCTTCCCCGACCTTTCGGAAGAACAGGCAATGGAGAAACTGTGGGAAGAGATCTTCAAAGCGGTTCGCATAACCGGCTGCGGCGATGCCGTTGATCGTTGGCGCAAGCATTGCAAAGTTCTTGAAGAAGAGCGCGAAAAGCTCAATGCTTACAATTTTAAATCTCTCCACTATACAAATTCTCTCGGAACGGATCTTACTGTTGAACTGCCGGAAAATCATATTTGGATGGCCGGGTCCGAATTCAGCAAGGGCGGAGTCGAGTTTGTTGCAAACATGCCAACAGAGGAAATTTTCACCGCTCCACTGCGCGACGGCGTAAACGGCAAAATCGTTGCAACAAAACCCCTTGTGGACAGCGGCAATATTATTGACGGCTTCCACATGATCCTGAAGGATGGCGTCATAACCGAAGTTCACGCAGAAGTCGGGGAGGAGTTCCTTAAAAAGGCTATAACTCTGGATGAGGGCGCATCCAGATTCGGCGAGGTCGCCCTTGTGCCGTATGATTCGCCGATCTCCAACAGCGGCGTCCTGTTCTACAACACTCTGTTTGACGAAAACGCCTCCTGCCACTTTGCTTTCGGCGATTCCTACGCCTGCATCAAGGACGGAGACAAAATGACCAAAGAAGAGCTCAAGGCACATGGACTGAACGACAGCATGACCCATGTTGACTTCATGGTCGGCTCAAAGGATCTTTCCATCGTCGGCACAACGCACGACGGAAAAGAAATCAAGGTCTTTGAGAACGGCAATTTTGTAATTTGAGATTGACCGAAGCTTAACTCGAAACGCTTGTTATCTGCATACGCTGCCCGGTGCCGTTTCCGCGCCGGGCGGCAAAGCGAGGATTTCAATGAGCAAAAAGCAAAAAACCGACGGGAACCGAACGGCGGGAATAATCAAGATTCTAATTTACGCCGTGTTGGTTCTTTTTTGCATTTTTGTATTTCTGCTCTACGGTAAAAAGCAGCGCAGCATTGAAGCAGCAGCAAGTCCGAACCCGAGTGCGGCTGCCGTTCAAACCGAAACAGTCAACGTTACGCCAAGCCCGATTCCGAAGCTCTCCCCGCAAGAATTGGTATCGGGTCTGCAATCTGCCGGTTTGGATTGTGTAATTACGCAGCGCAGCACGCTTACCGATGGTTCGCTCGAATGCAGCGTGATGCTTAACCGCATTTCCGGTGACGGCCGACTGGTTGTGAAGCCCGATTCAAACGGAGGAACTGCCGAATGCATTCTTGAATTCAACTATATTTATGCCGAAATTCTCGATGACCCCGAAACTGATGCCGTTGCAAGAACTCTTAAGGAGCAGTATGAATTGCGCGAAAAATACGACGCAGAGCTGATTGACGGTTTCATCCGCTCGCTTGCAGAACTTTTTGCTGACAAAGAAGAATATAACAGCGTAGATCTTGAAAAAATCATCTCCGGTACCGTTTCGGCATACAAAAGCATGAAAACCTACGACAGATACCTTGGTGATATTCATTTTTACATCAACACAAAATTAACTGACTTTAATGCGGAAGTGAAACTTATTGCCGCTGTTCGAAAAAAATAAGCCGCATGTAACTGCTTTTTCGGCAGTGCGTTCCGATCTTGGACATGTTTCAAATCATAATCTCCTCTGTCTTTGCATATTGGTTATTATCAACACACCGAATGCGGAGGCAGTTATGGCATTGAAGAAAAAAACAGGCAATAAAAAACAGTCCAAACCCCTTGTATACGTTTTGGAAGGCGTATTTGGCGCACTCGCAATGAGTCTCGGCCTTGTCGCACTTGCGGCTCTATTGATGCAAAAGCAGGTTCTGCCGATAGAAAGCACGCGAATACTCAATCCTGCCGTGAAGGCGTTTTGTGCACTTTTCGCAGCATTGCTCGGCGCACGCAAGCAGAAAAAACGCCGTTGGCTCACGGGTGCGCTCTGCGGCGTTGTCTATATTGTGATTTCACTTGCAGTTTTCGGTTTGGCTTCAGGTGAATTTTCCATCGGAAGTTCAACAGCTGTCGATGCGCTGATGTGTCTTCTTGCGGGAATGACAGGCGGAATCATACTCAGCCTCGCCGAGTAAATCCAACCCGTGCTGATGAAATAATATCATTTTGTTCTGCCACTCAGTTATTTTACCGACTGAATCGAGATATTCCGCAGCAGCCCGAACAAGCAATTTGTACCGTTTTTGTGTGTCGGCATTTTTTCGCAATACTCACGCGGAACAACGGTATTGTGTTCAAAGTTTATCTCGCCGCAGTCGTGCAGTCTTCCGTACATTCGCGTATACTCCCGCAGCTTTTCCGCAAGCGCAGCACTGCATTCGTGCGGCAGCATCCGCCACTGCCAGTTTCCGGAAGCAACGCCCGGAGTGTTGACCCTCCCTTCCGCCGAAAGCCCGAGAACATCCTGCATTTGCGCGATAAAGATTCCGGCAGGCGAACACATGCCTCCGCGAATCATACCCCAGTTGATGCCCTCGGCGGCATTCAGCGCAAGATACTGTTCTGCAAATCTGCGTTCGGGCTCCGAGGCCTCTGCGAACCATTGCATAATCGGTGCATTGTCGTGCGTACCGGTATAATATACCCTGTTTTCTGCCACTCTGTGCGGCAGGTAATCGCTGTTTGCATCGGGGTTGAACCCGAACTGAAGAATGCTCATGCCGGGGAAGCCCGAGTTTTTAACAAGCTCATGTACCTCCGGTGTCAGGAAACCGAGATCTTCCGCAACGAACGATAATCCCGGCAGCCTTTTCTTTACTGCATTGACAAAGTCCATTCCGGGCGCGGGGAGCCACCTGCCGTTTTCCGCCGTGGTTTCACCGAACGGAACGGCCCAAAAAGCTTTCAAACCCGCGAAAATGATCAATACGGACAACATCGTAAAGCTTTTGTGCGCATTGCAAACGTTCCGCCCACCATGCATAGTTTTCGGAAGCATGAATTTCCCAATTGTAAAGAGGATTGCCCCAAAGCTGCCCGGTGGGACTGAAGTAATCCGGTGGTACCCCGCAACATCAGTCGGCACGAATGATTCATCCAACATAAAATGTCTGCTGTTTGCCCAGCAGTCCGCAGAATCAAGCGCAACATAAATCGGAACATCTCCGATAATTCCTATACCGAGTTGATTCACATAGTTTTTCAGCCGGTTCCATTGCTTAAAGAAAAGCTGCTGAATCGATAATTGCAAGCGAATTTCATCGGCTTGTGATTCGACAAGCTCGGCGGGGACAAGCTGCTTCGGCATTGCTTTGCCCGCATTCCACTCCGTCCATGGTTTCATGCCAAAATGTGTTTTCAATGCAGTGAAGACGGCGTAATCATAAATCTGCGTTGAGCAGCAGCGTGAAAACTGCTCAACCTCCGCTGCATTGCGGCGTATATTTCGCTCTGCCGCAAGCCGCAGCAGCGGAAGACGTAAAGAGAAGAGTTTGCCATAGTCAATGCGGCGCAGTTCACCGCCGAAATCACTTTTTGCACTTCATCAGCGGTCAACAGTCCGTCATCAACCAACATGTCAAGGTCAATAAAATACGGATTGCCCGCAGCGGAAGAGAAGCATTGATAGGGAGAATCTCCGAAGCCCGTCGGATTAAGCGGCAGAACCTGCCAATAGCTTTGTCCCGAAGCTGCAAGAAAATCTGCAAACTTGTATGCCGCCGCTCCAAATGTTCCGATACCGTGCGGCGACGGCAGCGAGAATACGGGCATGAGTATTCCGCCCGACCGTTTTAAGTGTGAGGCTGAACCGTCTGCACCGTTTTTAAATATGTCCCAAGGATTGTTTTTTTCTGTCATAACCTTCCCCTGCTGCCATCAACTGCAAAATACTGCCGCAAAAACTTTCTGCGCAACTGCGGCATAGTTTATTATATTCGTTTTCGCATGAGCAGTCAAGCCCGCCGAACTCGGCTGTTCTGTCACCCTGAATGAATACAGTTTAAATATAATACATGACTCTGTTTGAAAAATATTCCGAAATCATTCAGTGACAGGGCTTGCTATCTTTCACCGATTCGGTTATAATGCAGGTGAAACCTGACAACAGGAACGAAACCTGCTTCGTTCCGACGGAAAGGGGTCGCAAGTTGATACCGATTCCCGCTATTATAGCACTCCGCAGCATTTTATTAATTCACAGCGGGTGTGTATGCCGGGCGTTTTCAGCTGTACCCATTTCCTGCGGGTACGGCGTTTTTTGTTTATATAAACGTTTTTCGCTGCGATTTGAACCGCATACGGCAGCAGCAGATTCAAACGCAAAAATAAGGAGGGGGCAAAGCTATGCAAACAAGAGTGGCTGTGATGGCAATCATCGTTGACAAAGCGGATTCGGTTGAAAAACTGAATGCCGTTCTGCACGAATTCGGAGAATACATTATCGGCCGAATGGGGCTGCCGTACAGGGCGCGGCATGTTAATATCCTTTCCGTTGCAATTGATGCTCCGCAGGATGTTATTTCGGCACTTGCAGGCAGGCTCGGCAATATTGCCGGAATAAGCGTCAAAACAGCATATTCAAACGTAATCAGTGATTAGCTGATTTTGCCTATATTTTGGTATTTGATTCCGATTCGAATCGAAGGGAGAAAAAAGTTGGAAACCGCAAGAAACAACGGCATTGAATGCGCAAAAAGTCTCATCGACAAACTTGCAGCCGTACACACGCTCGAACTTGAAGAATATGAACAGCTTATTTCTGCACAAAACAGCGAAACGGCAGCTTATGCAGCAAAAAAAGCTGATTTTTTCCGAAAGCAAATTTACGGAACGGATGTTTTCATTCGCGGACTTATCGAAGTCGGCAGCTGCTGCAAAAACGACTGTCTGTATTGCGGAATTCGAAAATCAAACGTCAATGCGGAACGCTATGTTTTAACGGAAGAGCAGATCCTTGACTGTTGTCGGGAGGGTTATGCGCTTGGTTTTCGTACTTTTGTGCTTCAGGGCGGTGAAGGCATGCTTCCTGTCGGAAAAATCTGCCGCACAGTAAAAAAAATACGCAGCTGTTTTCCGGATTGTGCAATAACGCTGTCGCTCGGCGAATATCCTCGCAGTGATTATCTGAAAATGTTTGAATCCGGCGCAGATCGCTACCTTTTGAGGCATGAAACGGCCGATTCCGTGCATTATCGAAAGCTGCACCCTTTGGAAATGTCCTTTGAAAACCGAATGCGCTGTTTGAAAGATCTTAAGGAAATCGGTTTTCAGGTGGGCTGCGGGTTCATGGTCGGTTCACCGATGCAAACAATGGCAGCGCTTGCAAAAGATTTGAAATTCATTGAAGAATTCTCCCCGGATATGTGCGGCATCGGCCCGTTTATTCCGCATAAAGACACGCCGTTTGCAAAATTCCCGGCAGGAACTGTTGAGCAGACCTGTTTTCTTCTCTCACTGATAAGGCTCATAAAGCCGAATATTCTTTTGCCCTCCACCACAGCACTCGGCACGATCGACCCGAACGGACGTGAAAAAGGCATTCTTGCTGGAGCCAATGTCGTGATGCCGAACCTGTCCCCCATTGCCGTGCGAAAGAAATATTCGCTTTATGACAACAAAATATGCACAGGTGATGAATCTGCACAGTGCCTTAAATGCCTGAACGGCAGATTGAATGCGATCGGCTTTCAAACCGTCACTTCACGGGGAGATATCAAGCGCTGAATAATCTGAAGCTTTTTGAATAAAAAATGAAGATGCACCGCCGCAGCTTGCTGATGCTTGCGAAGTTTGTTTCAACATTAAGCGGTGTGTGGCGGCACTCGCCGGGAAGATCTCCGGGCAACAGCATTGTTACGATAATTTTATCTGACGGAAAGAGTAATCCGACCGACAAGAAAGGAATAATATGGCTATTTTTGATCCCAAATCCCTCCGTGCGGAGGAGTTCATCAACGATGAGGAAATCCGCGAAACCATTGCTTATGCGGAAGCAAATAAGCACAATATCGACCTAATCAACAGTCTGCTCGAAAAGGCCGCACCGAAGCGCAGCGGAAACGGCGTAACCTGCGCGGGACTCACCCACAGGGAAGCATCCGTTCTGCTTGCATGCGATATTCCCGAAGTTACCGAACGCATGTACAAGCTTGCAAATGATATAAAGCTTGCTTTTTACGGAAACAGAATCGTAATGTTCGCTCCGCTTTATCTTTCAAATTACTGCGTGAACGGCTGCGTATACTGTCCGTATCACCTCAAAAACAAACATATCGCCCGCATTAAGCTGACGCAGGAACAAGTGCGTCAGGAAGTAATCGCTTTGCAGGATATGGGGCATAAACGCCTTGCGATCGAAGCAGGCGAAGATCCTGTTCACAACCCGATAGAGTACATACTCGAATGCATAAAAACTATCTATTCCGTTCACCACAAAAACGGAGATATTCGCAGGGTGAACGTGAACATTGCCGCAACCACGGTTGAAAACTATCGGAAACTTAAGGATGCCGGCATCGGAACGTACATCCTGTTTCAGGAAACATACAATAAAAAAGAGCTATCTTGAACTTCATCCGACGGGACCGAAGCACGACTATGATTACCATACCGAGGCAATGGACAGAGCAATGGAAGGCGGCATTGATGACGTCGGACTCGGTGTTTTGTTTGGATTGGAGGGTTATCAATATGAATTTGCAGGGCTGCTTATGCACGCCGAGCATCTTGAAGCAGTTCACGGCGTCGGGCCGCACACAATCAGCGTTCCGCGAATTAAACATGCGGATGATATCGATCCTAATGTTTTTGACAACAGCCTTTCCGATGAACTCTTTGCAAAGATTATTGCATGTATCCGCATCGCCGTGCCGTATACCGGCATGATAATATCCACACGTGAAAGCGAGACGATACGCGGCAAGGTGCTTGATTACGGCATTTCGCAGATCAGCGGTGCATCGCGCACTTCCGTCGGCGGATACACGGAAAAAGAGCGTCCGCATGACTCCGAGCAGTTCGATGTTTCGGATCAGCGCACGCTTGATGAGGTTGTCCGCTGGCTTATGGAACTGGATCACATCCCGTCATTCTGCACGGCATGTTATCGCGAAGGTCGCACAGGCGACAGGTTCATGAGTTTGTGCAAAAGCGGACAGATTCTGAATTGCTGTCACCCCAATGCACTCATGACACTGACAGAGTTCCTTGTTGACTATGCTTCAGACGAAACGCGAAACATTGGATACGAAATGATTTCACGTGAAATTGAAAAGATTCCCAACGAGAAGGTCCGCGAACTTACAAGGCAGCATGTTGCAGACATTCGTTCATCCAACAGGCGTGATTTCAGGTTCTGATTTTAAAACTGTCAAGATATATTCGGAGGGGAAAATGAGTTTAAACGATAAGCCCGCCGCCGAACGGGTGCATATCGGCTTTTCGGGTTGCGCAATGCGGGAAAATCCAGCCTTGTGAATGCTGTAACGGGACAGAATCTTGCACTTGTTTCCGATATAAAAGGGACTACAACCGATCCTGTTCAAAAACTATGGAGCTGCTTCCGATAGGTCCCGTTGTCATCATTGACACGCCCGGCATTGATGATGAAGGTGAGCTTGGCTCAATGCGTGTTGAGCGTGCTGAAAAAATGCTGCAAAAAACTGATATTGCCGTCCTTGTTGCGGATGCCGCTGCGGGTCTTGGCGAACACGAAGGCAGGCTTATGCGCATTTTTACCGATAAGAAAATTCCGTTCGTCATTGCCTTCAACAAGTGTGACCTTTTGAGCGCGATTCCGAAGAGCAAAAGTAACAGCCTTTACGTAAGCGCAAAAACAGGGTTTGGAATTGACGAGTTAAAAAATCGACTCGGCAAACTTCTGCCTTCCGTCAAACACGAAAGAATGCTCATCGGAGACTTGGTATCGCCGAATGACATTGTTGTTCTCGTAACGCCGATTGATGAATCTGCGCCGAAGGGACGACTTATCCTCCCGCAGCAGCAGATGATACGCAGCATACTTGATGCAGCCGCTGTCAGCATTGTTGTTAAGGACACGGAGCTTGAAGCTGCTCTCGCCGCAATCGCACGCAAGCCTAAACTTGTTATCACCGATTCTCAAGCGTTCGGAAAGGTCAGCAAAATCGTTCCCGAAGACATATTGCTGACGTCGTTCTCAATCCTGTTTGCCCGTTATAAAGGTGAGCTTGAACCTTTCACGGCAGGCGCAGCAAAACTCAACATGCTCGCAGACGGCGACAGGGTGCTGATTTCAGAGGGCTGTACTCATCACAGGCAGTGCAACGACATCGGGACGGTTAAAATGCCGGGATGGATAAAAGAGTATACAAAAAAGGAGTTGTTCTTTGATTTCACCTCCGGCGGAGACTTTCCGAGTCTTGATGAGCTTCGTAAATATGCCTTGGTTGTTCACTGCGGCGCATGTATGCTTAATGAGCGTGAGGTTCATTCAAGACTTGAAAAAGCTGAAAAAGCAGGTGTCAGCATTACAAATTACGGCATTGCGATCGCTCAAATGCACGGAATTCTGCGGCGTTCACTTTCGCCTTTTCCCCAATTGCTGCAAAAACTGCGGGAGCGTTAATCTCCGCACAGATTGAATTGCTGCTGCATCAGTTTGCCCCAATTTAAAAACGGATAGGCCGTAAACACTGTCTTTGCGGCCTGTCCGCTTTCTGTTTAGAGCAAAAACCGTGACTGTGCCCGCACGAACGGTCGGAACACAATCCTCAAAAATATTTTCCAAAGCCTATTGAATTTTTCGAATTCGGCGTTATAATGTATTGTGATGAATTATGCGAATTGTGACAACAACACCGATCTGGTTTCCGGGGTACGTCAAGCGACGAAATGCGCCGGAGCAAAGGATTCAAAGTATCCGAAGGATCCAAAGTATCCGAAGGATCCAAAGCAATTGGGACCGCTTGTGCTTGCATATATCGGCGACACGATATATGACCTTTTTGTGCGCACGGAATTAGTTGATTCAACAACGCTTACGGCACACGGGCTGCACATAGGCGCAGCAAAACGCGTTTGTGCCAAGGCACAGGCCGCAGCATTTCGCCGTATCGAGGCGCTGTTAACGGATGATGAATCCGCAGTTTTTCGGCGCGGCAGGAATGCGCATATGGGGTCTGTGCCGAAAAATGCAGCGATCATTGACTACAGGATTGCAACAGGAATGGAAGCTCTTGTCGGATACCTCTATCTGTCCGGCAAAGATGAGCGGCTTTCGCAGCTTATGCGCATTGCGCTGCACGATACAGCTGAGATTGCAGAACAGGCAGAGAAATAGAAGAAGATTAATTAACAGGAGAAAAAGATGGCAAATTACAACGATCGCGGCGGCAGGCGCAGCGATGATTACAAGCGTCCCAATCGAAAGAACAGCGATAGTTTCCGTTATTCGGACGACAGGAAACCTCGCTTTGACAGCGACAGAAAACCCCGCTTCGACGGCGACAGGAAACCCCGTTTCGATGGCGACAGGAAGCCCCGCTTCAATGACGACAGGAAGCCCCGCTTCGACGACGACAGAAAGCCCCGTTTCGATGGCGACAGAAAACCTCGTTTTGAAAGCGACAGAAAGCCACGCTTTGACGGCGACAGAAAACCCCGCTTTGACGGCGACAGGAAGCCTCGCTTTAACGACGACAGAAAACCTCGTTTTGACGACGACAGAAAACCCCGCTTCGACGGCGACAGGAAGCCTCGCTTTGACAGCGACAGGAAACCCCGCTTCAATGATGACAGGAAGCCTCGCTTTAACGACGACAGAAAACCTCGTTTTGACGGCGACAGAAAGCCCCGCTTCAATGATGACAGGAAGCCTCGCTTTAACGACGACAGAAAACCTCGTTTTGACGGCGACAGGAAACCGCGCTTTGACGGCGACAGAAAGCCTCGCTTCGACGGCGACAGAAAACCCCGTTTCAATGATGACAGGAAGCCCCGCTTTGACAGCGACAGAAAGCCTTTCGAGTCAGACTTCTTTGAAGATGAAGTACTTGATGTTGAATTCAATGCATTTCCTTCTCCCGAAATCGTTGAAAATGACGAGCAGGAGCGTGATCTGCCCAGCATAATCATGGGCAGAAATCCCGTCAAGGAAGCAATCAAAAGCGGACGAAGCATCGACCGTATCCTTGTAACAAAGGAACACGATGGTTCTTTGGGCGAAATCATCGGTCTTGCCCGTGATGAGAATCTTGTTATTCGAGAAGTGGATCGTTCCAAGCTGGACGAAATCTGCATGCCGTTCGGCCATAACGGCAAACCCGGAAACCATCAGGGCATCGTTGCAGAAATCCCGGGTGTTGAATATGCCGAACTCGAGGATATACTTGACTATGCCCGCGTTCGCGATGAAAAACCCTTTGTTATTCTTCTCGACGGCGTTGAAGATCCGCATAATCTCGGCTCAATCATCCGCAGTGCGGAGTGCGCCGGCGCACACGGAGTTGTTATAACAAAGCGTCGCAGTGCACCCGTAACGGCAACGGTTGTAAAGACTTCTGCCGGAGCGGCGGAACACATGCGAATCGCCCGTGTTGTGAACCTTGTTTCTGCAATTGAAACACTGAAAAAGGAAGGCCTTTGGATTGCCGGCGCGGACATGGCGGGCAACAGTATGTATGAAGCGGACATGAAGGGCGGCTTTGCACTCGTTATCGGCAGTGAAGGCAGCGGGCTCAGCAAACTTGTAAAGGAAAAATGTGATTTCCTTGTTTCCGTACCGATAAAAGGCAAGATTGATTCTCTTAATGCATCGGTTGCGGCAGCTATCATCATGTTTGAAAAGAACAGACAGGACAGCGTGAATTAAAAATGAAAACTCTCCCGAACGACGGAGTTTCCGCCGATATTGAGAATCTTGACAGCCTGAACGATGAGGCATTGGCTCGACTTGCCCAGAACGGCAGCAGTGATGCCGAGCATACACTTGTTGTTCGTTTTATGCCTCTTGTGCGTATAAAGGCGCGTCCCTATTTTCTTATCGGTGCGGATCATTCCGATCTTGTTCAGGAAGGTTCAATCGGTCTGTTCAGCGCGATTCGTGATTATGACTGCGAAAAGCATACAAGCTTCCGAACCTATGCAGAGGTTTGTATAGGCAACAACATTATTGCTGCAATAAAACGCGCAACACGCAAAAAGCACTTTCCGCTGAACAGCTATATTTCGCTCGACAAGCCGGTTTTTTTCGATAATCCCGATGACGAGGCGCGCTGTCTCGGCGACTCGATCCTGCTTGCTGCCACAATCGACCCGGAGGAGCTTGCCATTGACCGCGAGGCGGAACTTCACATCCTGCACGGGCTCAAAGCAGAGCTTACGGAACTTGAGTTGAGTGTTTTACGGCTTTATATCTCCGGAAAAAGCTATGCGCAGATCGCCGAAAGCATTGGCAGAAGCACAAAAACAGTTGACAATGCATTAACGCGAATAAAGAAAAAGGTATCAAAAGCTTATTCGGGCAAATAACCCCGAACAGTCATAGAGCATTGGATACAGTTCAAGCCGACTTCCGATTTTTGTCTCGGGAGTCGGCTTTTTGTTTTACGGGCAGTCAACAACTCACAACAAAGTGTGATTCGCCGCATCAGCTCAGTTTCTGTCGCTTTTTAAACGCCCGAGCATTACAAGATCATAGAAAACCCCCTTAGGCGAGCGAAATCTCTCCCGCATTATTCCTTCATGTATAAAGCCGCATTTCTGCGCCACTTTTCCTGAAGCAGGGTTTTCGGCTGCATGACAGATTTCAAGCCTGTTGAATCCAATCTCATCAAAAAGATAGTTGCAAACCGCTTCAAGTGCTTCGGTTGTTATGCCTTTGTTCCAGCAATCCCGTGCAATGCAATAACCGATTCCAGTGCGTTCATCGCGCTCAGTTATGCTTGGTGCACCGATGCTCCCGATTAGTCTGCCGTTGTATTCAATGGCCCAGTTGTAATAATCGGGTTTTTCGTACTCCTGAACCCATTTGTTGAGAAGCTCGCGGGTTACATCGGGTGTTGCATGCGGAGGCCAGCGCATGAATTTCGTTACCTCCGCATCACTCGCCCAATTGTTGAACATATCCTGCGCATCCTCAACGGTGAATCTGCGAAGTTTTAAGCGTTTTGTGGTCAGTTCTTTTGTTCCTTTGTGCGTAAGCATTTTTTGAATTCTCCTTTGCTGCTGATGCGTTATATATGCAAACAAGCGGTACAGCTTATCATCTGCACCGCTTGAATTCATCCTTATAAGGTTAACCGCTGCTCAGGGAGCTTTGCAGCGATTTTGAAGAGGCGATGCTTGACTGTGCAAAAGTTCGGGTACGGCAAAAAACATTCCGACGACTGCTTTAAGCACGGAATTGATGAGAGTATTCTGCTGCTTTTTGCTGCGCTTTTGCATCGCTTTATCTCCTTTTCTGATATTTTTGAGATTATACACATTCATGTATGTATTGTCAATACAATTCGGACGGTTTCAGGCAATATATTTGTGTTTTTTCTGTTTAAAGCTCGCTGTTAATTCTCACCGCAGGCTACAGAATACATCCAAAACGCATAAACACCGTAACCTCTGTTAGGTTCATTAACAAAAACATGGGTTACAACGGCCGCAATCCTGCCGTCCTGGACAATCGGGCTTCCGCTCATCCCCTGCACGATCCCACCTGTTTTGTTAAGCAGTCGCTCATCGGTTATTTCAATAACAAGCCCCTTTTGACCCGGTGCGGATTGCGCTGCATTTTTTATAATTTTGCAGCTGTACGGCTGAGGTTTCTCACCGTCAATCTGAGTTATAATATAAGCTTCTCCCTTATGCACTTCGTTCGGAAAAGCTATCGGCAAGGTCTCTCCCTGCTTCGCATGTATAATCCGCAGAATCCGCAATGCCGAAAATCCCGAGTTCCGTATTAACATCAATGCTTCCTATGCGCAGGCTTTTCGCACCGAATGCCCCGCGCAGCTCGCCCGGAAAACCGCTCGAACCCTTTGTAACTCCGAGAACATCCGCTTCGACCATTTCACCTTTCCTGACATTCAGCAAACTGCCGGTATCCGCATCCAAAACCGCATGGCCGAGTGCAGCCGAAGCTTTTTCTTTTTCCGTAACAAACGACAGCGTTCCGATGCCGACCGTGCTGTCGCGCACCCATGCGCCGATTTTCGCCTTGCCATCTGTACCCATTTCAGGTTTTACGGTTAATGTCTGCCGTCGGTTGTTTCGTTCAAAAACTATTTGTGCACTGTCCGGATTTGCGTTCAATGCATGCTGCATCTCTTCGCTTGTTGACACCGCAGTGTCGTTAATGCTTAAAATAACGTCACCTGCACGAAATCCCGCCCGTTTTGCCGGGCAGCATTCCCGACCGTCTCTGTTTCGGAACGAACCGCTGCCGACAATAAGCAGTCCCCGAAGATTAATCGATATCCCGACAGCGCGTCCGCCGGGATGCAGCATTGCACGTTCTTGGTTATATATCGGCACGTTTGCGAGTTCGAACAGATTAAACAAACGCACCGAGATCCGTTTTGCGCCGAGTGTTTCGTCCCCCGATTCCGTGACGTTCAGTGCGCCTTCCCGCCCATGCGCCGTTGATGCCGATTCGAGCATTGAAAGGGTGCTTTGTACAGAATCAAAGTGTTTCGTTCCGTCTTTGTCTGTGTCATTAGATGTGCTTACGCTGTTTATGAAAACAGCCTTCGGCAGAGCCCTCACCGCACGCATACGCGGAGAATAGTTAAAAAAAACAACCAGCGCAGAAAGTACGATGCCGAAAATTTTAATGCCGATATTCCCCCGCGGCCCTATATCCGTATTGCTGCGCACGGAATTATCTTCGCCTTCTCTGCATGCACAGCAGTTTTTCACCGCGTTATTTAAACAATCTTTTTCTTTCGGCATATTCGTTCCTTTTGCTGTAAAACAATGCCTTCTTTTATTACCCATACGCACCAACACCCCAATTTATCATTTGCCGAACATCAGCAGCGTTATTGTTTGTATGTTGGTTATCGATTATTCACAGAGAACCGTGCGCTTGGTGCAGGCTTCGAACAATATGTGCCGCATAAATGAGGCTTTGTTCACAAAAGCCGACATGATATCTTCATGTCGGTTTTTGTCTTAAAATAAATTGACGGTGTCATCAGTCAAGTTCATGGACTTTTGACAACTTGAACCTGTTGGCAGATTCGATAAGTTCGCTTGCGTACTTCTGTGCGGATTCATCCGCCGCCGATGCACCCATAATTCGGGCAAGTTCTGCGCTGCGTTCCTCATTGTTCAATTCACGGAGCGATGTTTTCGTTTTTCACTGTCGGAATGCTTTTCGACAAACAAATGGCAATCGGCAAAAGCCGCGATTTGCGGAAGATGAGTGATTGAAAGCACCTGCCTTGAACGCGCAACACTGTACAGCCGTTCGCCGACAATCACGGCCGTTCTTCCGCTTATGCCCGTATCAACTTCATCGAATATCAGTGTAGGCGTTCCGTCCGCACCGGCACAAACAGTTTTGATCGCCAGCATCACGCGTGAAAGTTCGCCGCCGGAAGCCACCTTTGAAAGAGGCTTAAGCGGTTCTCCCTTGTTCGCAGACAGCGTGAATTCAACATCATCATTGCCGTTTGCGTGGAGTTTTCCGTCTTCCGGCAGGAATACAATGCCGAACGCAGCCTTTGCCATTCCAAGTTCCTGCAGCTGTTCGGTTATTCTTCGGCACAGATCTTCAGCGGCTTCTTTGCGTTTTTCAGTCAGTTTCGCTGCTGTTTTGCAGTAATCCGCTGCAAGCCTGTTCCGCTCCGCAGTCAGCTTATCCCTCAGTTCCTGTGAACCGGTGAGCTCGTCCAACTCGGCCGAAGCTTCGCTGCGGTATTTAAGGATATCTTCAATAGTCCTTCCGTATTTTCTTTTCAACGAATTGATAAGATCGAGCCTTGTCTCCAGTTCGTCAAGCCGTTCCGGAGAATACTCATATCCCAGCCGCAATTCGCGAAGCTGATATGCTCCATCCTCAAGCTCATAATAGGTGTTATTCAAAAGTTCATATAGCTCAGCGTATTTTGAAGAAATTTCAGCAATCTGAGCAAGCGAATTCACGGCAGAGCCGAGTTTTTCCAATGCGCCGCCGTCGCCCGATATGTTTTCACCGCTGTTTTCGAGAGCTGAATTAATCTTTTCGGCATTGGAAAGCATGTTCAGTTCCTCTTGAATCGTCGCTTCCTCTCCGACAGTCAGCGCAGCTGCATCTATTTCGTTTATTTGATATGAAAGTATATCGATTCTTCTTTCACGCTCCGCCTCTGACAGGAAGCCCGAATTCAGCTTGTGAACAACCTCAGAATGCTGTCGATAAAGATTTTCCGTTTTTTCTTTGAGCTCCGCAACCGGCAAACCCGCATAATTGTCAAGTATTCCTATATGTTTCTTTTGCGAAAGAAGCGACTGATGCTCGTGCTGGCCGTGAACATCAACAAGCGTATCCGTCACGGTTTTCAGTGTTGCAAGCGGAACTATTTCACCGTTCAGTCTGCAAGTGCTTTTTCCCGAAGCGGTTATCTCACGCATCACAACAAGCGTATCATCTTCATATTCGATGCCGAGCGCGTCAAGTTGTTTTTTTACTCCATCCTGTCCGTTAATGTTGAAGAAGGCTTCCACTCTGGCCTTTTGGCTGCCTGATGAAATCAGCTCGCGGTTTGCCCTTTCACCGAGAATAAGGTTAACACTGTCAACAATAATCGACTTTCCCGCACCGGTCTCACCTGTTAAGACGTTCAGTCCGGCACCGAGCTCAAAGTCAAGATGCTCAATAAGCGCAATATTTCGAATTATCAACCGTTCCAGCATATTGCCTTCCTCCCGAGCCGGTTCAATTCAGCCTCTCTCTGATGAGGCGAAAAACATTTCTCTTTTTTGTTCTGATGAATCCAACTTGTTTATTGCATCCGGACACAGTGAACCCCGTTCCCGCCGGAACCTGAACAGTGCTGATTCCGTCTGCATACATAACACAGTCGCTTTGCGCATTGATTTCAATTACGGAATCAAATGCAGCTGCAATCGGACGGACAGTCAGCGAATGCGGACAAACGGGGGTTACGAGAATCACATCAAGATTCGGCGCAACCACGGGACCTCCGGCAGAAATTGAATAGCCGGTTGAGCCGAGACGTGAGGAAACAATTATGCCATCCCCGTGTATCATTCCGACATCCGCGCCGTCAACTCCGAGTTCAATATGCGATACGGACGAAAATCCGCTTTTATATGCAAGAAAATCATTTAATGCAAAGAACTCTCTGCCATCCTTAAAACTTGCCTTGAGCATTCTGTCCGTTTCTATTGTATAGTCTCCTCCGAAAACTGCTTCAAGGTCTCTTCAAAGCCCTCGATGCTGGTTTCACTGAAAAACCCAATTTTGCCAAGGTTGATTCCAAGAATCGGAGTAATGATTTCGATCCCCTGATTCACCGCATGGGACACGGCGCGGAGGGTCGTTCCGTCACCGCCTATTGTAACTATACAGGCGGGTTCATCCTCTTCTTCTTCAATGCAGTCGGCAAACATGCACGATGCATCTTCATATACTTTGCACTGATACCCGCTGCGTGCAGCAATTTCAGTCGCCTTCCGCAGAACACCGTCAGAACCTGTTTTTGTAACATTTACATAGAAAAAAATTCTGTGATTCATTTTTTATCCTCCGCCGCACCGTCAAGCTTATGCAAAGTTATTTAAGAGTCGTATGCGCATCGCTTACCGTTTTTTCAACCGCTTCCGCAAGCTCTGTTTCGCCCATGCCGCATTCGGCCGCATTCTCCTCATGGCCGAGATACAAGAGAAATTCGATATTGCCTTTCGGTCCTGTGATTGGTGAAAACTCAATTCCGTGAACGCTGAAGCCGTTGCTCCGCACATGTTCGATTGCATTCGTCAGAACTTCAATATGTGTTTTTTGTCACGCACAACGCCGTTTTTGCCGATTTTATCGCGTCCTGCTTCAAACTGCGGTTTAACAAGAACAGCCGCAGCTCCGCCTGTGGAAAGGCATTCGTTAAGGCGCGGAATAATAAGACCGATAGAGATGAAGGATACATCTATCGAAGCAAAACTCGGCTGCTCATCGAACCAATCCAAATTCATGAATCTTGCATTATGACGTTCCATGCAAACAACGCGTTCATCGTTGCGCAATTTCCAGTCAAGCTGCCCGTAACCGACATCAACTGCAAAAACTTTCTTTGCGCCGTGCATCAGCATACAATCCGTAAATCCGCCGGTAGATGCCCCTATGTCAACGCAGACGCGGTCTTTAAGCGAAATTTGATAAGTATCGATAGCTTTCTGCAATTTCAACCCGCCGCGGCTGACAAACGGAATCGGATTCTCTTTCAGTGAAAGAATTTGCCCGTCGCGAATCGTATCACTCGGCTTCATAACGCGAACACCGTCCAAAAGCACAACGCCCTCGATAATCAGTGCGCGCGCTCTTTCGCGGCTTTGTGCAAGCCCTAATTCAACCATTTTGCTGTCAACTCTGTTTGCCAATTCATTTCTCCATCCACATAAATATTTCACTAATCAATCACCGCGAACCGATTCAACAGCCTCAAGAATAACCTTGCGCAGTTTCTCAGTTGTCAGTCCGCAAAATCATCCTGTTCGGCAATACTTGCCGCCTCTATCGGGATGTTCGGAACGCCGAGATTAACAACACGCATCTTCCCGTGTGCTGCCGCAAGCCTTGACATTTGTGCGCCAAAACCGGTGTCGGCATTGCCATCTTCAACAGTAATCAGGCATCGTGTATTTTCGAATAATTCGATATGTTTTTCTTCGATCGGACACAGAAGTCTTGCGTTCACAAGACCGACGTCCAATCCCTCACATGCTGCCGCTGCATTCTGAAGCAGTCTTCCCGTCGCTGCAACAGTGACGCATTTCGGCCGTTTTATAATTTCCCAATCCTCAAGAGAAGTACCTTGGCTGCATTCCCTGCTCGGCAAAAGTCCTCGATTGTAGCGAATTGCGCACGGCATATCAAGGGTCAATGCGTAATCAAGCATTGCACAAAGCTCGTTCGTTGAAGATGGTGAAAACAGCTTAATTCCTCGCGGTAATGTCGAAAAAATAAGCAATGTCGTAAACGCCTTGATGCGTCTCCCCGTCCGCACCGACCAGCCCTGCCCTGTCGATTCCAAACACGACGGGAAGTTTTTGAAGGCATACATCATGCAGCAGCTGATCATAACCGCGTTGAAGGAATGTTGAGTACACCGCAAAAACAGGTTTCAATCCCTCTGCAGCCATGCCTGCGGACATTGTGACCCCGTGCTGCTCTGCGATACCGACATCAAAAAATCTTTCAGGAAAACGTTTTTTAAACTCCGTCAGCCCTGTTCCGGAAGTCATTGCAGCAGTGACAGCAACAATGCGGGAATCCTTTTCGGCAAGTCGGCAAAGCTCGTTCGCAAACACAAGCGAATTGTTATTCCCGCTTTTTGTTGCGCCGTCTGCAACATTAAATTTTCCGACACCGTGAAACTTTTCCGGATTCTTCTCAGCCGGCGCATATCCCCTGCCCTTCTGCGTTACAACATGGATAAGGATCGGTTTATCCTGAACATTATGTTTTGCATGTTCAAAGATCTCAATGAGGTCTTCGATTTTATGTCCATCGAACGGTCCTGCATATGTAAAACCGATTTCTTCAAACAGCACATTCGGAAGCACAAAATACTTAATCCTGTTTTTAAATCGTTCAAGCGTGTCGCTTATGCATTTGCCGACAAGAGGGATTTTTTTCAGCCTTCCCGAGAATTTACGTTTGAAGCGTTTATAGCTTTTGCTTGTCCGCAGTTTTGAAAGATGTGCACTCATGCCTCCAACGTTTCCTGCAATGCTCATTTTGTTATCATTTAAAACAACAATAAGCGGCAGTTCTTTTTCGCCTGCATCATCCATTGCTTCGTAAGCAAGACCGCCTGTGAGAGCACCGTCACCGACGAGTGCAACCGCTCTGCTTTCAAAATCGCCTTTCAATCGCATTGCACGGAGCATTCCGAGTGCAGCAGAAATCGCTGTGCTTGAATGGCCGACATTAAATGCATCGTATTCACTCTCACTGCGTTTCGGAAAACCGGATATTCCACCCTTTGTTCGAAGAGTCGGGAACTGTGGAGCGCGTCCGTCAGCAATTTGTGAACATAGCTCTGATGACCAACGTCAAAAACAAGCCTGTCCTTTGAGAAATCGAAGCAATAATGCAGCGCGATCGTAAGCTCAACAACGCCGAGATTTGACGAAAGATGTCCGCCGTTCTGCGAAACAACCGAAATAATATAGCTGCGTATATTCGACGCAAGCTCGTTCAGCTGTTCAATACTCATCTTTTTGCAGCTCCTGCGGAGACTCAAGCCCAACTATTGTTCCCGTCTGCGCTGCTGTTTCACTGTGTTGCACCATTATTACTTGTTCCTATTCAATATATAGTAGATTACATCGTAAAGATATTTGCAGTTTTCACCGAAAGTTGTAAAGAGGAGCTGTTCGGCTTCCTGCGCAATCTGCTGTGCCATATTTTTGGAGCGTTCCACACCGTAAAGACTCACATATGTAAGCTTTTTATCCGTTTCGTCCTTGTGCAAGGTCTTTCCGACAAGCGTTTCATCGCCCTCTGCATCAAGTATATCATCCGTGATCTGAAAAAGAATTCCGATTTTCTCCGCATAGCCTTCAAGCGTCTTAAGCTGTATATCTGTCGGATTTGCGCATAGTGCGCCTGCAATTACACTTGCAATAAGCAGATCGGCAGTCTTGTGCCGATGGATATAGTTCAGCTCGTCTTCATTCTTAATGCCTTCGGTTTGGCTGATAAGGTCAATGGATTGTCCGGCAACCATGCCGGAAACGCCTGCACGTTTAGCGATTTCCGCAACTGCACGATAATAATTAAGGTTATTGAATCCAATTCCCGCCTCAAGCATCCATTCAAAAGCATACGTTAGGAGCCCGTCACCCGCAAGCAATGCCTGGGCTTCCCCGAAAACCATGTGATTCGAAGGTTTTCCGCGCCGCATGTCATCGTTGTCCATGCAGGGCAGATCATCGTGAATCAAAGAATACGTGTGAATCATTTCAATGCCGCTGCCGAGCCGAATTGCGTATTTTCTGTTGCCGCCCAGAATATCGCACACGCCGAGCGTCAGGCACGGGCGAATGCGTTTCCCGCCCGCGTCAATACTGTATTTCATTGCGTCATGCAGTAATTTGGGTGTATTTGTCATTATAAAAGCATCATTCAGTGTGTTGTTAATAATGTTTGAATACTTTTTTTGTTCGTGCATCAAAATCCATTATGTGTCCCTCCACCGGTTTTGTGTCGCACCGACAGTTAAATCGTCAGTTGCCGATTAGGTTTTTGAACCTGTTGTTCAGTCAGCTGCATTTAACCCTCGCTCCTCGTGTTACGCAAGACAAGCCTATTCTTGTGTTGCAGTCAGGGCAGCATATACGCTGTCGAGAATTCATTTTTAAATATCTTTTTCCTATTCGCCGCAGTTTTCATCAGTGCTGCGGGAAACTTTTTCAATTCTGCCGTCATAATCCGCAAGCAGTTTCATGCAGTAATCCGAGAGCGCGATTCCCTGTTCATATAGTTTTACCGTCTCGCCGAGAGGTGTTTCTCCGGAATCCAGTTTTTCAACTATCTCTTCAAGTTTTGATGCCGCTTGTTCAAATGTCAGTTTTCCAAACACTTCTGCGGCACCGCAGTTTTTATTCGTATTATCGATATCGTTCATGTTGTTGCCTTTTTAATTCTTAACCATTTTCTGTTGTATGCTTTTCATTTAAGACAGGCTGAATACCCGTTACGGCAACCTTTAACACTCCTCCGAAAAGTGCAACCGTAAGTTCCTGTCCGATACGGACATTTTTAATACTGTCCACCGTTTTGCCTTCGGCGTCATTAAGAATTGCATAGCCGCGCCGTAAAATTCCGTTTGGGTTCAGTGAGGACAAACGCTGTGCAGCCGAATCGATACGCATTCCCGCATTATTCACAATTCCCGAAACAATACGTCGCAGCAAATCCGTTTTCTCCTGCACAGAACGGCGTTTCAGTTCCGTTACACGCAGTGGAGATGTCAGAGCGCGGCTCTTCCGGCAAGCATCAATGCGCATTTTTGCTGCCGTTAACATATCATCTGACGCTTTGTGCATCGTCTCGCGCTGCCGCAGAAGCATGTTTTTCAGTGAATCAAATTCCGGAACACAAATTTCGGCAGCTGCCGAAGGAGTTGCTGCCCTGCAATCCGCAACGAAATCAGCAATTGTATAATCGATTTCATGCCCGACCGCACTCACGACCGGGATCTCACTTGAATATATCGCGCGGGCAAGGCCTTCGTCATTAAAGCAATTCAAATCTTCAAAGCTTCCTCCGCCCCTGCCGATTATGATAACATCAGGCTTTTTGGTTTCGTTCAGCAGCCGCAGTGCAGCAATAAGTGACTGCGGCGCATCTTTTCCCTGTACATTTGCATGAGCAAAAATGAAGTTCATCAACGGGAACCGACGCCGTGCAACGGTGATGATATCATGCAGTGCCGCTCCGGACTCACTTGTTATGATTCCAATGCATTTCGGCATAAACGGCAAAGTACGCTTTCTCGAAAAAAGACCTTCTGCTTCGAGTTTTGACTTCAACTCCAAAAAACGCCGAAACAGCTCGCCTTCTCCCGCTTCATGCATTGACGTAACATAAAACTGAAATTTTCCGTCTCGCGTATAAAGTGACGGACTGCCGTGCAAAACAACCGACATGCCGTCTTTAGGTGCAAACCTCAGCCTTTCCGCGCTGCTTCTGAACATCACACACGGCACAGCGGAGCTTTCATCCTTGACAGAAAAGTACAGATGTCCGGATTTATTGTAGCATTTAAATCCGGATATTTCGCCCGAAACATCAATTGAGCGCAAGCGCACATCCTTATCAAGCAGACCGCTGACATATGTATTGAGTGCAGTTACAGTCCAAACAGGTTTTTGCGGACGATTGGATCCGGCCGATTCATCCGCCGCACCCGTGATAAATCCGCTGTCAATCCAATCCATTCAGCTTCTCCGCCGCTGTAAGCGTGTTTGCAACAAGAATTGTGCGTGTCACAGGGCCTACTCCGCCGGGAACCGGGGAAATATAACCCGCAACAGGTTCGGCAGATGCAAAATCAACGTCTCCGACAGTTTTTCCCTCAACACGGTTTATGCCTGCATCTATCACGATTGCGCCGGGTTTAATCATGTCACCCGTCACAAGCCCGGGGACGCCGACTGCTGCAACAAGAATATCCGCATTAAGAGTATGTTCCTTCAGGTTTGATGTTTTTGAATGGCAAATTGTTATCGTTGCACTCTCGCCGAGCAAAAGCATCGCCGCCGGACGGCCCACAACATTGCTGCGTCCGATAACGACCGCATTCTTTCCGCTGATTTTAACACCTGTGCTTTTGATAAGCTGCATAATGCTGCTCGGTGTGCAGGGCGCAAATGCCGGTCTGCCGGAAACAAGGCTGCCGACATTCAGAAGGTGGAAACCGTCAACGTCCTTGTGCATCGAAATATGTGAAATGACTTCATCGGAATTCATGTGTTTCGGAAGCGGCATTTGAAGCAGAATACCGTGAACATTTTTATCGGCATTGAGCGATTCAATCAATTCAACAAGCTCTGCCTGCTCCGTTTCCGCAGGGAGCGCATGAACACAGCTCTCCATTCCGACAGCAGCGCAATCCTTAGCTCTGCTGTTAACATATTGCTGTGAGGCAGGATCACTGCCAACAATTATAACATCAAGTCTGGGCTTAATTCCTTTTTCAAGCAGCCGATTTGTCCGAGCAATGCATTCCGCTCTCAGTTCAGCCGCAATCTTTTTTCCGTCAATGATTATTGCCATTGTTGTTTCCTCCGTGAGATTAAAACTATTTCAATTTAAACTTGAATGTATGCGATTTCTGCACAACTGCGCCGACACTCATGTTCCGCCCGGCGTTGCAGTCCGGCCGTTGAAAGCATCTTCTTCCGCCGCTAATGCCGCAATTCCGACGGCATTGTCGCTTGAAAGAACCGGCCTTGAAAAATGCAGTTCAACAGGTGTTTTATGCAGCCTGTCAGCAAGCATTTCTCTCAGTATTGTGCTTGACGCCACTCCTCCGGCAAAAAGGAAACTCTTTGTTGAAGCAGTTTCGTCTCCTATGCTGCATTTTGAAATCGAACATGCATCTCTCGCTGCATTTTCCGTTTCGAGTTCGATTGCATTTTTTACAAGCTTCGCGAGCGTTCGCGCAATGCAGTCATAAACGGCGGCAGCAACTGTCCCGTGCTTCTCCCCGTTTTTCAGTGCGTTCGCGGCTTTTGTTTCAACACCTGAGAACGAGCAGGAAAGGCTCTTTACACTTGAAGGAAGCACGAACCCGCTATCGGCATATGATTTGTTTTTCAATGCCCCAGCCGCAATTTTTTCAAGTTCTTTTCCCGCAGGAAATCGCAGACCCATTGCGACCCCGAGCCTGTCCACAAGCTGACCTGCGTTGATGTCGGTTGTACCGCCGATTTTTTTGATATCGGAAAGTGAGCTGTCGATACGGAGCAGTTCACTTGTTCCTCCGCTGAGATGAAACGCAAAAAACCCTTGCCGAGCAGTGATTCGTTGTCGAATGCCGCGGCACGGATATGTCCCTGCTGGTGTGTGAACTCGTACACAGGCACACCCAAAGCCGCAGAAACCGACAGTGCATGTGATTTGCCCGCAAGGAAAACAGGCATATAGCTGCCTTCCCTGCCGCTCGGACACACGCTGACGCCGACACCCGCAACATCTTTTCTGTCAATCTGCTTAAAGATTTTAGGCAGGATCTCGGCAAGATTGCGGACATGCTGAAACACGGCATCGCTTTGCCTGAGTCCGCGCTCACCCGCTGCGACTTTCAGAAGAGTTCTTTCATCACAAACGATCTCCGCTGAATTTCCGTTTACGCAAACACAAGCTGCGGATGTTGTGTAGCAGCTTGTATCAATGCCGAGAAATATTCTTTTTTTGCTTCCGCAGCTCATCATTTTGCCGCAGAATTCGCAATTCTGCCGAGGCAGCCGTTTATAAAGCGCGGAGAGCCTTCGTCACAGTAAATCTTTGCAAGCTCAACCGCTTCGTTAATAGCGACAGCTTTCGGAATGTTTCTGTCGAAAAGGATCTCATATGTTGCATTGCGCAAGATTGAAAGATCAACCTTTGACATTCGTTCCAAAGTCCACCCGATCGCCGCCTCCGAAATTGTTTCATCAATTTTGTCGATGTGTTTTTGAACTCCGTCAACCAGATTGGTTGCATACGCAACATCTGCCTTAACGGGCTCTCCGGCGATGCCGGACTTTTCGAGCACCTCATGATAAGTATCATCACACCCGAAGATTTTTTTCATAGGTGAGCATCATTGCCACCTCACGCGCTGTTTTTCTGCTCATTGGTCACAGGAAGGGGCAGGCGACTCCGTTGAGCAGCAACCCCGCACCCTTTTCCTTTCTTTTATGTATGCTGTATGTTATGTATCTTAAATACTCCGAACAGCCTTTCTTCCGTGTTGAATCGATTACACGTTTTTTGAAAGAAGCTTATTCTGTTTTGAAAATCCGTAGTGCAAAGTCCACCTGCGGCAAATTCATCGTTTGCGCCTGAACAGGTTCGCAATTGCCTTATTCGCACCCCTGAAACCAAGCTTATCGATAAAGTAGCCGTACACACCGAACAGGAGTGTCAGAACAACAAGAAGAAGCGTTCTGAAAAAACCTATAACGAGCATCAAAAACGCAATTTCAAGCCCAATCGCCCCCAAGCCCAGCATGGCTTTGTGCTTTTGATAAAAGCAATAATGTTTTCAAAGGTCATTATTTCACCCGCCTGTTTCCTGCCTTCCCGTCATCCCGCGGAGCAGCAACATCAACAATCGCAACAAGCACATTGCTGACGGGAATCCCTGTTGCGTTTTCGATGTACGACTTGACATCCCGCTGCAGTGCAGCGCAAAGTGTGGGCAGACTTTCGTCCTGAAAAACCACAAGTTTAAGATCGATATTGATCTGCCCGTCTGCGGCCGAAATAGTGCTTACGCAGCTTTTTATTGAAGCAACTTTTTTGACGCAGTTTTGAACAAGGCCGTCAACCGCACTGCTGCTGATATAGGTCGTTCCGTTCGGCTCTCCCGAAAGCATGTTCAGACTTGACTTCGAGTTGCCGATTCTGCCGATCTTTGCTGTGCAGACAAGCGCGAAAACACCCGCTGCGGAAAGACCGCCAAAACCGATGCCTGCAAGTATGCGCAGGAAAATTCTGTCTCCGTCATGAACTCTGCAAAACGGGCAAATGCCTTAAGTCCCCACGCTGACGCTGTCATGAACAGCATCGCAATGCTGAACAGGCAGAGAACAGCAATTATAATCGCTCTGCGCGTACCGTCGGATTTCATAAACTAAGACCACTCTTTCTTTTGTTGATAATAACACAGTTTCGCACCGCGCATCCGCAGGAAAACAGCGCAGTCCACAAGTACAGGCCGTGTTTAAAACACGTTCCGGATGCGGAATACAGCTGCCGCCCCTTCGGATGCACCGTGCAGCTTCCGTCATAAAGTACAACGGAATTACTTTTTACCCTGGGTTCTTCGGGTTTTTTCTTTTCGTCCTTATCGTTTTCGAAAGTTACAGACTGAACGCAAACGTTGACTTCAACAACGCGCAGTCCCGTCATCATTTCGATCGCCTTCTTGACTTCCTGCTGAACTTCTGCACAAACGAGCTGGATTTTGCTGCCGTATTTCACATTGATTACAACGTCAACAGCAGCTTCTTCCTGGCCGACTTCGACGCGAACACCCTTTGTGTAGCTCTTCTTACCCCCGAGGATTCCCGTAAGGCTGTCTGCAAAGCCTCCGCCGAGGCCGGTTACACCTTCAACATCCGATGCGGCAAGGTTTGCAATCGTTGCAATTACGTCGGGAGCAAAGGACACTTTGCCGGTTTCGTTGACCTTAATGTCGGTCATTACGGTATTCTCATTTTCCATGATATGGACTCCTCCTTATAATTAGTCAACATAATTATACCAAACTTCTTCGGGAATGTAAACAATTGACGTTAATTATTCTGAAAAAATCTGCAGGAAATCCACACAGAAAACAAATTTCGGAGGTTTAAGCAATTCTTGCCGTTCCGATTCAGCCTCTGCTGAGAGATATTTTAATCTTTGATGCCTCCGCGCCGGTTTCGGTTTGAACAATGTCAAGAATCCTTGCAACCTCTTCATCGCTCAGTGTCTCACCATCGATGATAACGCTGATTGCATCACTTCTCAAAGTTACGGCTGCATCAAGAAAACCTTTTGCCCGTATAAGGCTCTCAATCGCAAATTCCTGTTCCATGTTGCTGACAAGTTCCATCAGTCTCTCTTTTGCGTTTTGAACCGTTTCTGCATCTGACCCCTCCTCTGCAAGTATCATACGCAGGTATTCGATCTCCTGTGCACGTACAAGATTTCTCTCATCGCGAAAATTCGCGAAATAGCTGCTGTAAATATTCGCATTGCCGCCGACGGTGGAAACATTTGTTCCCGATGCACCGTCTTTGCCGGGAGCAGATGTTCCGTCCGCGCTGCCGCCGTCCGCGGGATTCTCTTCGTTGAGTCTTATATTCAGCCAAATTGCGCCCGCAAGCAGGATTATCAGCACAGCAAGCGCGATAATGCCCTTTTTTTGTGAGTTTGAATCCGTTCTTTTTCATTTTCTTTCCTCCATGTTTAATTCAGATGTCGTTTTTTTAAGCTTTTGCGGCATTTTGAGCCGTCTCTTCTCCCGCAGGGTTTGTATTTATTCGTTTCGGCGCATAGCAAACACCTCCACGCTGTTTTCGTCAATGCCGAGCACCGTACTGACCGCCGCCGCAAGACTGAATCGCACGGAAATATCCGCTGCACCTTCCGCGATTACGATTACTCCGCGTATCTTTGGCATACGCTCAGTAAGTATTATCGGGCTTTCTCCCCCGCTTCCGGATGTTTTGACCGGACGCGATGCCTCGGATGTACCCGAGCTGCCGCTGCTTTTCTGCTCATCCGCAGCTATAACCTTTTCCTGTGCGTTATCAAATGTTACCATCACTCGCACCTGTCCCGCATTCTGCATTTGCGAAAGAATATCTTCCAGTCTTGCTTCAAGCATACGTGCCTCTTCGGTGTTCGAGAACTCACCCGTCTGTTCTTCCTCCGTTCTTCCTGAGGATTTATTTGTATTTTTTCCGCCGCCGAACAAACCGGACGTCAAAAAAAATCGCAAGAGCAAGTATTATAAGAACCGCATACAGGATCGTTCTCAATTTCTTATTCTTTTCAAGTGCTTCTGCAAGCACCGCAAATATCGAATTTCCGTTTTTCATCTATATCTCCGCACTGTTATTTTCGCCTTTTCGCACATTTTTTCGCTGTCCAAAACGTATTCTCACGGCATTTTTCGTTCATCCCGTGCTCCATGATGCAACAATTGCTGCAACATCCGCCGCAATTGCCGCGGCAAGGGCAAAACTGATAAGTTTCATTGCTCCGCCCGCGATGCCGCCCTTTGCCCCGCCGTCCGGCAGCAAAGCTTCGGCAATTGCCGCTGCTGTTGCCGCAGCAATAAGTTTAAGAAATACATTCAGCATTTTCCTCCATCCGCCAATGTTTTCAAAGAGCATTGACTTCCCGTCCGCTGCATTTCTGTTCATTACACGGTGAGCAGCTCTGTGCTGTTTTCCGTTGATTTGTATTCTAAACCGCCAATGCGTTGCCGGTTAAAAGCATCACAACAAGACTTATCACAAACATGCCCGTAACGGCAGCAACAGCGGCAAAAAGATATGAAACCGTTTCTGCAATACCGTCAAGCATTTTTGGTATCCGTTCATCCGAAAACGGTTCGCAGATTGCCGATGTTATACGCAGTGCGAACATTCCGCCCGCAACAGTCAGCATCGGCTTTGCGATTACCGCCGCAGCAAGAATAATCGCAACCGTTCCGGCCGAATTTTTAAGCAGGGCTGAACTTCCGAGAACCGCATCGGCCGCGCCGGTAACCATGCCTCCTGCTGCCGGAACAAGTCGATCTATCGCATATTTTGCCGTCCGAACAGAGATCCCGTCCGCTGCACCTGCTGTCATTCCGCCAACAACAGTTACCGCAATATACACCGTCGTCAATAAGCCAAGCAGCCATTTCACGCTTTTATGAAGTAATTTCACTGTCCTTCCGACTTTTAATTTGTCCGATAATCCGTCAACTATTGTCAGCACACCCGCAGCCAGAAGCATCGGCAAAACTATTTTTTCAATTACATACACTATTCCGTTTATCAGAAACACAAGCATTGGATTCATCAGCTTTGCTGTTTTGGCACACCCCATCGCTGTAAGCAGCCCGATCATAATAGGTTCGACAGTTTCACTGAAACACCTTATCTTTCCGATTGCGTCCGCAGCCGTGCCTGTGAGATCCGAAAACACTGCCGAGATGCTGAGTATCGCTGCCGCACAGAGAAACAGCAGCAGCATTTTCTTCGTTCCCGCGCACTCATCCCCTATTGCAATTCCGCACAATCCTGTCAGAATACCGAGGGCAGCGATGCCGGCCGTGCGGACAAGTGCAAATCTCAGGTTCGGCACAAAAATGTCTTTCACAATCAACAGAATGCTCGTTGGTTCATCGGCTTCAATAACGTTTGATGCAGCTTTTTCAATTAAAGTTTTTACATCACCATATTCCGTAATGTTTCCCACCGTTTGCTTCGTCTCGTCAAAGTATTGCTGCCATTCCGAAAAATCATATTCATTAAGAAGCCGTTCCAACTCTGTTTCAACATTCTGCATACCTTCATCCGGCAGCTCGTCTGCCAGAACATTCCGCGGCAATGCGAGTACAGCCATGCATACCGCAATTAACGCACACACTGCAAAGCCTCTGACAACACTTGTGGTTCGGAATCCGCACTTTCCGGTAATTGCCCTCCATGCCCCTTTTTTCATTGCGGCACATAAACGATTTATCATATCCATAACCTCATTTTGGAAGACTTACTCCGCGGGACAGCGGTTGCCTTCTTGTATGTATTTTTTCAGCAGTTGTATGCCGTTGCTTTTTACTGTGTAAGACTGTTCCGAACAAGTTCCGTCAGCATTTCCGTGATTTTGAGAATAAGCGGCACTGCGAGCGTCATAAGCATTATTCTTCCGACCAACTCCGTTTTTACGGCAAGTGCCGTCTCTCCGAGATCCCTGCACAGTGCGGCAGCGATTTGGGTTGTATACGCAATTCCGATGGCTTTCACGATCACGGCAACGGATTCTCCTTCAAGGCCGCCGGATGCGGCAACCGAGCTCAGTGCCGCTGCAACTCCGCTCACTTTCGCAATAATTGAAAGCAATATGACCGCGCCGCCCGCAAGCGCAACATTCATTCCCGCCGCATTGTTGAATTGACGCACAGTGCAGCTCAAAATCGCTGTCACAACCGCAAAACCGATCAATGAAAAAGTGTCCATTTGCGTTTCGTTCCTGTTTCGGTGCTTTCATCAATACAATTCAAACACACTTCGAACATTTCCGAAAAGCGTTGCAATAAGACCGATAACCATCGTCAAAACAATCACAAGCCCTGCAAGTGCGGTCAGCATTGCAATGTCGTCGCGTCCCGTTTGCTTCAGAAGCTGGCATGCAACCGCAACAAGAATCCCTATACCCGCAATGCGAAAAACAATATCTATACCCATCGTTTTTTTCCTCGTTTAATTCAGTAAATACTTACATTTCCGTCTTCGGAATGTTCATTTTCGGCTGCCGCTGCATTATCCGAAGACTAAATTATCATCAGTGCCGCCGCTGCCCCCAGCAGAGCCGATAAGGATACCGCCAGTCTGCTTTTTTGCATAAAAATCGCACACTGTGTTTTTCCTTTTCTGACAGCTGCTTCAACGTGCCTTCAAGCCGACTGAGCTCTGTTTCGGCATCATTGGAACCGAAATGCTCCGCAAATCCGTCAGCAATTGCGCCAACATCCTCGTTCAGCATCAATTCACGCCTATGCCGACGCCATGCTTCACCAAATCCTGCACCGTTCGTCAGTTCATCACTCATTATTCTCCAGAATTCCCGCAGGCTTCCGCGTGCCGCAAGCAATGACGCAAGAGATTTAACGTCCGTCCGTTCATATTTCAATGCTGCCTCAAGCACCTTTAAATCAGATAAGAAACCGCATAATGTCTTTTGGCGGAGTTTGTATTTTTCGGCCGCAACCCTTCCTGCTGCCATGCAGATGCAGAACGCTGCGGCGGCAAGTAAAAGTTTCAGCACCGTGTAATTCGTCTCCGTTTGTTTTCGTCTAAAATATCAGTCTCGTACAATGATATTTCGCGCGATGTTCTTCTCAGCAAAACACTTTTGCAAACAGCCCGTCTTCAACCGCGCGTCGGAGCCAAGCTTTGCTTCTCAATTGAGCCGTATTTCCGGCATGAATCGATGCAATAACCGCAATGCCGTATTTTGCCGCTTCCGAAACAGCCTCCGTATCAATTGCACCCGACAGTTCATCGGTTATTATTACATCAGGTGCCATGCTGCGAACAAGCATCGGGATTGCAGCAGCCTTCGGTATCCCCTCCATAATATCCGTCCTTATACCGAGATTCATGGCAGCGTGTCCCTCCGTTGTTCCGGAAAGCTCATTGCGTTCATCCGCAACTGCAACACGCAGCGAGCGCGGAACACCTATTCCGTCCGATAAGCAGCGCGCACAATCTCTGAGAAATGTCGTCTTGCCTGCGCCCGGAGCAGCAGCAATAATTGCCGATAAGGGCATGCTGCCATCAAAGAACCTCCCAATGAAACGCTCTGCACAGCCGATAACTTCACGTGGGATTCTGATATTAAAACTTGTAACCGCAGTCAGTCGTGTAACTTTCCCGTTTTCATAAAGAGGTTTTCCGCATATGCCGACCCTTGCCCCGCCTGCAAGCGTCACATAGCCCTGCAGCAGCTCCTGTTCGCGTGCAAAAACCGAATGCCCGCATATTGCCTCCAGCATTTCACATGCTTCTGATTTTGTAAACGGTTTAAGCTGCAAAAAAACTTGCTCACCCCGTCTGCCCGCCGCCTGCATCGGTCTGTCAATAATAAACCTGATTTCATCCGCTCTTCCGCCCTCAAGGATCTGCTCAACCGCACCGCGAAATCGCTGCGGAACAATGCGTACGATCTCTTTTTCAGCCGTTGTTAATGTGCTTATTCTCGGCTTTGCTTCCATCGTTTTCCCTCGCTTCCTTCAGTTTCCTTCGAACCGTCCGTTTTTTAATGTACCGGAGCGTTTTTATCTGACCGCTCAGCCCATCGGCTCTCGATAAATGGTATGTACATGCTCCGATCGATATGACCGTTCGGTGACGAGCAGTCTGCAAAAAAGCAAACAAAAAGACGCAGACATAGCCGCGTCTTTTTAAACAGAGCTGTTGTATCATGTTTGGTTCTGTCGGGTTGCGGATTTCTTCTTTCCGACGCTCGATGATTTATTATTTAACCGTCCCATATGCCTTCGAACGGCATATCCAAGAATGCCGCAGATCTCACACGCCGCCGCATAAGCCGCAATACCTATCATCTGCGCATCACAGACTTCCGTTGACAGCTGCACCGCTCCGTACCCAATGCTGGTATATTCAATCGCAAATTCTGCCAACCCTCCGAATACAGGTGCGAGAACCGCTGCGCATGCAAATGCTGAAATATCATGACGTCTCCCGAAAATCAAAGCCGCAGTGAAAATGACCGAACCATATAAATAATTCGCCGTTTCAGAATTTTGCGCCGAAAAATTTATCAACATATAGACAATTCCGAATACAACAGCAAACGGAATGACCCTGTTTGCGGTGCCCTTTGCGGCAGCAAAAACGGCCGGACCGATTATTATCGGAACTAACCCGAAATTCAGCTCAATTTCCGGCGTTGGGTTCAGCAGAAAAGCTTTAAGACAGATAACACAGATCAGCCAATAAATAACATGCGTGTTTTTTATCCCCGTTTCCTCCACGGTATGCCGCAGCACCCCCGTTAATGTCAAGAGAATCAAAACTATTGCCGTCATTGCCGCAATCGACATGCAAAACCTCCCGCTCCGCAATTTATTATCAGCGTTTGCTTAGCCTTAATGCTGTCAGCTTGTGCAGCACGAAAAGAATCTATACCTCTTGACTGTTTTTTTACAAACTAAGGATCAATTCGTTCTTTAGAGCATTTACCTGCATATGCTTCTATGAGAATATTTTCGACATTTCAGTCGAACGGAGGCGAATTATGGCAAACACAACTTTTTGTGAGCTGCGCGAAAAGGAAATAATCAACATATGCGACGGTGCGCGGCTCGGGTGCATATGTGACCTTGAAATTGACGACTGTACTGGCACAATATGTTCAATTGTGGTTCCCGGACCGTCACGTTTCTTGGGGCTTTTGCGCAATTCGGAAGAACTTGTTATCCCGTTCTGCAAAATTCAAAAAATCGGCGATGATGTGATACTGGTTGATATTGCAAATGCACGCAGGCAGTGCTGACGGTAAACCCTGAAAATTCGGAAAGGAACGGATGCTATGTTTGAATTCATTGCGCAGATATTCAGAAATATGTTTGTGTTTGTGGGCATGGTCACAACAAAAAGAGCTTTCCCCCGCCTTGACGCCGGAAGAGGAACAGGCACTGTTAAAAAAACTTGCAGCGGGCGATGATAACGCACGTGACAAGCTCATTGAACATAATCTTCGACTCGTTGCACATATCGCAAAAAGTACACGACACGCGGCCGTGATGCGGATGATCTTATCTCCATCGGGACTATCGGACTCATAAAAGCAGTCGGAAGCTTTGACGCAAACAAGGGTCGGACACTGTCCGCCTTTGCAGCAAGATGCATTGAAAACGAGATACTTATGTCCGTTCGTGCGGAAAAGAAAAAAAAATAACGAAGTTTCTTTGGATGAACCGCTCGGCACGGACAGGGACGGCAACGAAATCACGCTTGCGGATGTTATTGCAAGTGCCGAAAACCCCATTGCCGATACTGCAATCAATAATTCAACATACCGTGCCGTGCGGAGTGCTGCGCAAAGCATTTTGGACGAACGCGAACGAATCGTTATCGAAATGCGATACGGTTTCGCAAACGGCATTGCAATGCCGCAGCGCGAAGTAGGCAAAAAGCTCGGCATATCGCGTTCATATGTATCGCGCATTGAAAAACGCGCTCTTGCAAAGCTGAACAGCTGCCTCAGCGGCAAACATGATATCTAAATCCATCTAACTGTCAGTTTATTCGGTTCGGCTGCAAGCCGAAACAGTTTGGCTTCATTCCGACATCTGTACGGGCTTGCTGCCGTACAAGTTCATTCTTCCGCGCTTCCCTGTGAGATGTACGGCGCCGACCCTTGACAGCACCCGAAGAGCTGTTTGCGCCGTTTTCCGAGGTATTTGTGCCTCGGCGGCAAGTTCTGCCGACGTAAACTCTGTTTGGAGGCTTGTCGGCAGCAGCATTCGCCAGTCTTGCTGCCCGCAAATCAAAATCGAACCGCGCAGCGCGATAGGAATGCGCTCAAAACGCTCCGTTGTGCTGCGCCGTCTGCGTCCACGCTTTTTACCGGTGCATTTTCAAGCCTGTATTCATCCGTATCAACAAGCAAAAGCAGGATATTCAGGTTGTTGTGTTCAATAATCTCCGCAAGCTTGTATAACTCAAAAAAAGCATCAAAAAACGACCCGCGTTTCGGACTTTTGCGACGTTTGCCGATTTCTCCCGTCACAGCATTGAGTTTGACTATATGCTTTTCAAACGGAATCGGGTGCACCACGGTGACGCAATTCGAAATCAAAAGCGACGGCAGTTTTTTTCTGAGAACATTGAATGAAGCTGTCTGCACCTCAAAAACACCGCTTTCGTTTTTCACATCAACAATGCTGTTTCCGACCCTTGATTCATGCTTTGAAGCGTCGGGTTCAATAAAGTATTTTATCACGGAATGCATTTTCTTTTCCGACAGAGTGCCGATTCCGCCCGATGCATGAACAGTTTCTGCATCCGCAGCAATGCAGGCGCGAAAAAACCGGCTTCATCATTCCAGTTTCTCTTTTGCAGCATTTGCCTCTGCGCATCGATTTTACGGAGTATTTCTGCTCCGACCGGTTCTTCGCTCACGTTTTTTTTCGTTATCACTGCTGTTATCAGCGTTTTGAAAGGCTTCCTTCATCTGCGCAAACTGTTTAATTTGATTTTTGGGCAGTATCATATGCCCCAGTATTCTTCATCACTCAAAAAAACGGAACCGCGTGCAGTTTCGGTAAGTATCTGTCCTATCGGCTTCAGGGTTTTATCTTCCAACAAACGAGCAGGATTTTCGGAAAAAATCAAATCAGCATATTCCTTCGAGAATTCGGAAACGACTGTTTTATATGCCTTACGCATATCCGTAGTTCTTGATTTTGCTCCGTGAGCGTCACTTGCAGCAAGCGTAACTGCACCGCTGCTTAAAAGTTTGAAAGCGGTTCGCCTGCAATCTCTGCCGAAATACCCCGTTAAACTTCCTGTATTTATTTGCAGGCTGTATCCCGCTTCAGCCCATTCCAAAGCATAGCGCAAATCATCCTGAACAAAATAGTATCTTTCAGGATGTGCCACCACCGGTTTTTTCCGCTTGCGGCAACAGTTTGAAGCATTTCCAGCATAAACCAAGGATCCTCATCGAAAGCACACTCCACAAGCATGAAATCAGAATCAGCAAGCGTCAGCAGTTTTCCGCTGTCTGTCAGTTTCAGCGTTTCCGGGCAGGCAAACACTTCCGTGCCGAGGTGCAGACCTATTTCCGCGCCTGTCTTTGAGAGCGCTTCACAAAGCTCCGAAAATGCAGCGAAGAGTTTTTCTCCCGCATAATTATCAAACTCGCCCGGTGCGCAATGCGGCGTTGCAATAATATCCGTAACTCCGCATTCCGCTGCGATGCGAAGCATTTCAACGGATTCTGTCATATCGACGGCTCCGTCGTCAACGTCGGGCAGGATATGGCAATGAATATCTATCATTTTTCTCCTTAATGCTCAATACTCATTAGTTTCATTTTTGTTTTGCTGTGCGCTCACCGCCTAACGGCGCATTCGTCAATCCTCATAATTTAACGCTTCAATACCGGAGCGTGCCTGCGGACGGCTGTCGCCGTGTTTCACAAACAGCATTGCCGCGAACGCAAGTGCAACAAAGCATGTTGCGTACGGGAACAGCGATGTCATTCCGATTTTGTCCATAAGCAGACCGCTCAGGTAAGGCGTCAAGACCTGCGCCGCCATACTTGCAGTGTAGTAATATCCGGTGAATTTGCCGATTTCACCGCCGCTGCACATTTCAACAACCATCGGAAAACTGTTTACATTTATTGTTGCCCAGCCTATTCCGGCAAGCGCAAACATACAGTTCATGAGGAGCGCACTGCTGCCTTCACGCAGGAATGCGGCAACACCAAATGCGGATGCAAGCATCACGACTCCGCCGAGAATAGTTTTTTGCGTCCGATTTTCGAAGCTGCGGCCCCCACCGGAATGTAGGATACAATTGCAGCGATGTTTGCAATCATCAGAGTCGAATTGTAATCAAGATTCAAAACTTTTCCCGCATAAACCGAATACTTCGATGTTACCGCATTATACCCCATGTACCAAAGCGCAACGGATGCAAGTATCAGAACGAGTGAAGTTTTTCTCCTTTCGAAAGCCTCTTTTTCCCGCTTGTTTCTTCGTCTGTCTCGTCAAGGTTCAACCGTTTACTTTGCTGCCGCATTTCCTCCGCAAACTTCGGCTCCCGAACCGTGATCATGAACAAACCCAATGCCGCAAGCATCACGCCCGCAATAATTGCAAAGAACGGTGTGTAGCTCATCATTGAGTTTTTCACGCTTCCGGTGCCGAAAATCATTCCCAAAGCAAGAACGATAATGCCGCCCGCCGTACCCATAAGGTTAATTACGGCATTTGCCTTTTGAGCGCAAAGGTTTTATTGTTACATCCGGCATCAGCGCAACCGCCGGCGAGCGGAACGCGGCCATTGAAATCAACACAACAAGCAGCACCGCTATAAACAGCCCTGTCCGCACTGCTCCCGCTGAGCTTATATCCTCGGCATATGCCTGTCTTGCCGGAACATAAAACTCCGAATACAATCGGGAAGGCTGAACGAGTCTGTTGTCCGTGTTGTCAACATCCACGGGGGAATAATAGTTTTCAATTGCACAGAAAAAGTCTCTGTCCACAGCAACGGACGCAACTTTTAACGCAGTCTGCTCGGCCTCTCCTGCAAGATAATCACGCACAGAAATCATCTTTTCCGTTTCGTTTTGGTCATTGTCGCCGGGAATCGCGAACTCATTCATCACAACAAACTCAACACCGTTCGGTGTTATCAGTTTTTTGTTCAGGGAATTGTTGAACACTGTTGACACAGCATTATCAAAAATGCCTTTAATATCATCATTTTGTGCATCAGCATCAGCAATGGTGCCGTAAACGGCTGTTTCGAACCTTTCAACACCGTTAAGGGCCCTTGCCTGCGCATTATCAACAAAAGATAAGCCGATGAATGCGATTGCGGCGGCAAGCGTTCCGGCAATTATGAACGGAGTCCGCCTGCCGAGTTTTGTATTTGTTTTATCTGAAATCGCACCGAACAGCGGCAGCAGAAAAATTGCAAGCACATTATCCAGAGCCATAACAACCCCGGAAGCCGCCTGCGACATACCGAATTTATCCGTCAGTATTTTAGGTATTATCGTGTCGTATGCCTGCCAGAATGTGCAGATCAGGAAAAAGGCAAAGCCAACAAAAATTGTGCGTTTATAGTTCAGTTTCATTTTTGTCCCCCGCATTGGGTATCCGAATAATTCTTCCTTTGATGTTTTTTGTTTTGTGCCGCTCTGTGCGGAGAACATGTCCGAACATCAGATAAGCTTCAGCACAGAAACCATTGCACCGGTTTTTGTTCTGTCGCGCCTGTAAGAATAAAACAAGTCACTTCGTTCAAATGTGCACAGCGGCATGGCGGAAATATTCTGCGGCAGGACTCCGCATTCCTCCAGCTGTTTTTCAATCGCAGCGCGAATATCAACATATGCCTTGCCCGTTTTGCCCGGTTTCACAAGCTCTTCACTGTGAAATTCCTCGGCGAACCGGCGTCCGATTTCGATACCGACTTCAAAGCAGTCGAAACAGATGCACGGACCCGTTGCCGCAATCAAATCTTCCGCTTTCGTACCGAACGCCGTCTGCATTGAACGAACCAACTCCGTTCCGACCCGCTTCAGCGTGCCTTTCCAGCCTGCATGGGCGAGCCCGATCGAACGCCTTTTCTTGTCGTAAAGAAAAACGGCTCCGCAATCCGCATGCGCAGTGACCAAAACCACGTTTGGATCGTCCGTTATCAATCCGTCGCAAAAAGGCAGCGGTTCACGATACAGCCCGCGCCCGCAATGCGATGAATCAACGCGGATAACATTTGAACCGTGCTCATGATTAACGATCACAAGTTTTTCGAAATCGAGTCCGAACGCATCACAGAGAATCCGAAAATTGCGCAGGATGTTCTCTTTCGGTTCATCGCGCGACAATCCGAGATTGAGTGATGCATAAGGTTCACGGCTCACTCCCCCGTTCCGCGTCGAAAAGCCATGGAACACTTCATCCTGCGGCAGTTTATCTGACTGAATGAGTTCTGTTCCGTTGCTTCGTATAATGTTATAGTTGCGGTTGTTGTATTTATTGTTCACAGTATTCTTCAATGGTTTTACACGCAAATCTTAGCTCTGCCGTGTTTAGGCATAAGGCAGCTTTGCTGTTATTCATTCAATTGTTCAATCGGCTTTCGGATTTTCGGCCGAATCGTCCTTGTTCTCTTCACTTTCCCCGAGAAGGCTTTTAAGCTCCTCCATAAAGGTGTTTATATCTTTGAAAGAACGGTAGACGGATGCGAAGCGCACATAGGCAACTTCATCAAGATCTTTAAGTCTTTTCATTACCATTTCGCCTATGCGTATGGTTGTGACCTCCTGCTCCAGGGTGTTGAAAATCTCTCTCGTAACATCGTCAACAAGTGTGTTTTGCTCCGCTGCCGATACGGGGCGCTTTTCGCATGCCTTGCGAACACCGGCAAGGATCTTTTCACTGTTGAACGCCTCGCGCGTTCCGTCACGTTTTACAACGGAAATCGGAATATCTTCGATTTTTTCATAAGTTGTGAAGCGCTTACCGCAATTGGAGCATTCGCGGCGACGACGTATTGCTGTTCCGTCCTCTGTCGGGCGGGAATCGACAACCCTGCTTTCAGTGCCAAGGCAATATCTGCATTTCATCTGTAGTTCAACCTCCGTTTGCCCGTGCGCATTCTCGGCAATAAATCGAAACACTTCAAATATCCGTTCGGCGCACGGTCGTCATCAGCAGAATTATATCATATGAAAGAAATAATTTCCACCATTTTTATAAGCTGAACCGCCTCTGATTTATATATTTAATTTTTCTGTTGATTGTTCGTCTGCTTTTTTTCTTTTTATATCGGCATTATTCGCATATTCATCCACTTGCTCCTCAGCATTATTTACAGGTTGTTTTCAAACCTGCTGTTGCGGATTTTACATTGCGAGCTTATAATAACGCTAAAAACAGGCTGATTGCTTTCAAACCCGCTTTCATGCTTTCGTTAAGGAGGAACGATATGGAAATCTTAAAAAACAAACTTGGCTTCATCTGCGATATGGACGGTGTTATCTACCACGGAAACAAATTGCTGCCCGGCGTGCCGGAATTCGTCGACTGGCTGTACAAAGAGAATAAAAACTTTCTTTTTCTTACAAATTCATCGGAACGCTCTCCGAAGGAACTTCAGCAGAAGCTGAAACGTATGGGACTCGATGTTGACGAAAGCCACTTTTATACAAGCGCACTTGCAACAGCGCGTTTTATAAGCTCCCAATCTCCGGGATGCAGTGTTTACACTATCGGCGGCGCGGGGCTTATCATGGCACTGCACGATGAAGGAATAACTATGAATGATGTTGTCCGACTATGTCATTATCGGCGAGGGCAACACTTACAATTATGAGAACATACTTAAGGCAGTGCGGCTGGTAATGAAGGGTGCAAAACTGATCGGAACCAACAGCGATCTCACCGGACCGTCCGAGGAGGGTATCATTCCTGCCTGCCGTGCAATGATTGCACCTATAGAAATGGCAACCGGACAAAATGCATATTTTGTCGGCAAGCCCAACCCCCTCATGATGCGTACCGGCCTGCGCATTCTCGGCGTACACTCCGAAGAGGCCGTTATGATCGGCGACAGGATGGATACCGATATGGTCGCCGGAATTGAAACCGGCCTTGATACAGTGCTTGTTCTAAGCGGTGTAACATCACGCAGTGACATAAGAAAATATCCTTATCGCCCGCGTCTTGTTTTGAACGGTGTGGGGGATATTCCGGCGGCACTTTCGGCGGAAGAATAAATCAGTTCCGTTGCGCCTGCAAGTCCGCCGAATGCATTGTTTGCATTATATGCTTGACATTCTTCCCGTTTTGCTTATAATTTAAAAAGCACCGAATAAACAGGCTCGATAAACAGGCTCGCGATAAGCTGAACGTCTGCACGGTGCGGTATTATTTTTGTACCATAAAAATGCGAATGTGGTGGAACGGCATACACAGCGGACTTAAAATCCGCCGGCGAAAGCTTGGGGGTTCAAATCCCCCCATTCGCACCAATACCGGACATTGACTGAATACCCAGCGTATTCCCGACAGTGTCCGGTTTATGTTTATTCTTTATGCTGCCATGCGCATTGGATGATTCATTGCGAACATGTTGATAACGCTGAAGTTTTCGGCAACAGTTCAAAAAGCGTTAAGCAGCGGATTAATTCGTTCAAGCAGCATTTCCCTGCACGGTTCAGTTGCGGGAAGTGTTCTGCAGGAGGTCAAAATGAACCGAAAGAAACTCTCGGGCAGGAAACTTTTCCTGCTTATCTGGCTCGGGGTTATCGTTCTGCTTCTCGTCGGAATTGCCGTGCTTTCAAAGCTGAATCCCACCGAACATACCGAAAGCGTCAAAGAAGCCATGCGCGACGGCGTGCTTCACGAAGTCAACAAAATCAATTTTTTGGGAATCGAAGTCAACCCCGCCGTACTGTCGGCATATATCGTGACAGGCATCATTCTGCTTGCGGCAGTGCTGCTAAGGATATTTGCAATTCCGAAATTTAAGCTCATTCCTGGAAAATTTCAGTCATTGCTTGAAATGCCCGTTGAGTTCTTTTCCGGAATGGCCAAAACAAACAGCCCGCACAAAAGCGGCTTTGCCGGAGCTTACATTTTCAGTGCGGGGATTTACATATTTCTCAGCACTTTGTTCGAACTGCTCGGCATTCAGGCCGTCACGACACACGGCGCATCAATAGCACTTCCCGCACCAATCGCCGACATTAACGCCGCAATTGCAATGGGCGTGCTTTCCTACATTGTCATCCTCGGAGCAGGCATTATATGCGGAGGCGCAAAGGGTGCTCTCAATGTTCTGAAGGATTTCTCCCTCCCCATTTCCATGAGTTTCAGGCTTTTCGGTGCACTGCTCAGCGGACTGTTGGTCACGGAACTTGTTTACTACTACTTTTCGCTCAGCTTCGTTCTTCCCGTGTTCGTTGGAGTATTGTTCACATTGCTCCATGCCGTAATACAAACTTACGTCCTTACGACGCTTGTTTCGATTTTTTACGGCGAAGCTGTCGAACCGCGAAAGAAAAGCAAACATTCACGCAAAAATTTAAAAAAAGAACAAAAACTAACTGATGAAAGAAGGAAACAACAATGAAAAAGAACATCATCTCCGCAATACTTCTCGCCGCTCTGTCACTTGTGCTTGTGTTCGTGCTCTGCGCACCGGCATTTGCTTCGGATTCTCAGCCGAGTGACCAAGCGTCCGAACCTGCAGTGCTCTCTGCGCCGACCGAAACAGCGGAGGATAAAACCGTTTCAACCAAAGCCGTTGCTGCTGCTGCAGTCGTCGGTATCGTCGCCACAGCAGGCGCTGCGGCAATGGCGATTTCGATCGCAAAAAGCACTTCGGGTATGGCACGTCAGCCCGAAGCAGCAGGTAAAATCAACTCCGCAATGATGCTTGGTCTTGTTTTCATTGAGACCGCAATCATTTATGCTTTGATTATTGCGATCCTTATCATCTTTGTGCTCTGATTTAAAAGCTTTGCGCGAATCCATCCAAACGGATCCGCGCAAAGTCCGTTTGAACCAAACCGACTATTCTGATTGAAATGAGGTGCAAAAATGCCGCTTAACATTGACTTTTTACAAGTGCTTCTGCACATGTTGAACTTCGTCATTCTTGCAGGCGGACTTACGTTTCTGCTCTTTAAGCCCATAAATAAGTTCCTCGAAAACAGGAAAGCTCATTTTGAAAAGCTTGAGCGCGACAATGCCGAAAGTGCCGAAACGAATGCGAAAGCAAAAGCCGAATACGAGCAAAAGCTGAGCAATGCCGAAGCTGAGATAGCAGAAATGAAGCAAAATGCCGAAAAAGATATGGCTTCTGCCGCCGAAGGCTATATAAACGATGCAAAAGACAAGGCTTCCACACTGCTCAAGGCAGCCGAAACCGAAGCCGAAAACAGGAAACAGCATATCCTTGACGCTGCACAGACCGAGATCGGTGAGCTTGTTATTTCCGCTGCGCAAAAGCTCCTCAGCGACACAGTCACCCCGGAGCGGGACCGCGAACTCTATGATGCGTTCATCCGCCTTGCCGAAAACGATCCGGGGCACAAACCCTCGGCGCGCCCTGATAAAAGCAAAAACAGGCGTATCCTCCAACAACTCCGCAGGCAGGAAAAACAATGAAAACAACCGACCGTAAGAACGCCTTCGGGCAGGATAATAAGCAAAGCGGAGCGTCTCATAACTCCGAATCAGCTGCTCCTCAAAAATCAAAACGCAACGATGCCGCCGATGTTGTGGAATCCGATTTCGACAGCATTGATCCCGCTGATTCAAAACCGCTCAAAGTCGAAATTGACTGCGTAACCCCTCCCACCGAAGAACAGCTGCGGAGAATTCGTGAGATTATCAGCCGCGACTACAATGCAGGCGAAATTGAACTCACGATAAAGCGGGTTCCGTCCGTTGTCGGGGGGTTCAACATTTTTGTCGGAGACGATAACTACGACTGGACCACTCTCGGGCGCATTCGTCAGCTTCGGAAATCATTTCAGTCGCTGAAAAAGGAATATGACACTTCAAAGATTATTTCTTTACTACGTGAGGATATTTCCGGTTTCAGACTTGATCACGGCCACCAGCAGGTCGGCTTTGCACTCTCCGTCGGCGACGGCATAGCTGTCATTGACGGGCTTCACGATGTAACATACGGCGAAATCGTGCTTTTCGATTGCGGAATCAAAGGCATGGTTCAGGACATCCGCACGGACGGAACAACCGGCGTTGTTCTGTTCGGCAGCGACAGCGAAATCACCGCAGGTACACGCGTCGTTCGCACACGCCGCACTGCAGGCATTCCGATAAGCAACCACATCCTCGGAAGAATGATAAATCCGCTCGGGCAGATCATTGACGGCGGAGATGAAATCGGTGCAAAGGAGTATTTCCCGCTTGAGCGGCCCGCTCCCGGCATTCTTGAACGCAAACCCGTGTTTCGCCCTCTTGAAACGGGTCTTCTTGCTGTTGACTCAATGTTCCCCATCGGAAGAGGGCAGCGGGAACTTCTGATAGGCGACCGGCAAACGGGTAAAACAACCGTTGCAATTGACACAATTATCAACCAAAAGGGCAAAAACACCGTTTGCGTCTATGTTGCAATCGGGCAAAAAGCGAGCAGCGTCGCAAAGGTTATCACCACGTTGAAAAAAGCGGACGCCCTTGACTACACCGTTATTGTATCTTCCCCGGCGGATGATCCTGCGTCGCTGCAATACATTGCTCCGTATGCAGGCTGTGCCATTGCAGAATACTTCATGTATCGCGGACGTGATGCGCTTGTTGTGTATGATGATTTATCCAAGCATGCGGTTGCATACCGCACGCTGAGTTTGCTTTTGGAACGCGCCCCCGGGCGTGAAGCTTACCCCGGGATGTATTCTATCTGCATTCCCGTCTTTTGGAGCGTTCGGCTCAGCTTTCCGATTCCCTCGGCGGCGGCAGCATGACTGCGCTTCCGATCGTTGAAACACAGGCCGGCGATGTTTCCGCATATATCCCCACAAACATCATTTCGATTACCGACGGACAGGTTTTCTTTGAAAGCGAGTTGTTCTATTCGGGTCAGCGACCGGCTGTCAACGTCGGATTGTCCGTCAGCCGTGTCGGCGGTGCTGCGCAATCGAAGTCATGCGCAAGTCCGTCGGTTCAATACGGCTTGACCTTGCGCAATATCGTGAAATGCAGGTATTCTCCCGTTTCGGCGGCGAACTGGATGAGCAAACCGTACAGCGTTTGAAATACGGAGAGGGGTCTCATGCAGCTGCTGCGGCAAAGAACCAAGCCGCAATGCCGCTTTGGGAGCAGGTTGTGACGCTTATATGTGCACAGGAGCAAATGTTTTGGATGTTCCCGTAAAAAAAAATCAAGCAGGCGCAGAAGGATCTTCTGACGTATTTTTCCGCGAACTGCAATTCGCTTTGTCTCAGAATCGAACACGGAAAAAATACAGCGCAGAACTGCATTCCGATGTTGTGAACGCTGCAAAGGCTTTTTTCGCCGCGTATTCTGCATGATCTCACCGCACTTAATGCAGGCAGCCGTTGATAAGCTCGCGCGCCGGGCGCAGGCGTGTATCCTGTTTTAAGGCTGTCTGCTCAGTATTTTCAGCGAAAGGACGGAGTTGGTTCAATGGCCAGTGCCGAAGAAATAAAGGCGCGAATCGGCAGCATTCGCCAAGCAAAAAAGTCACGGATGCGATGTATATGATCTCCTCCGTGAAAATGCGGCGCGCAAAACGCGAAGTCATCAGCACCGAACCCTATTTCAATGCACTCAAAGAGCAGATAAGTGATCTGTTTCTTTATATTCCGGAAACAAACAACCGCTACTTCCGCGTTTTGCTTCCCGAAGGACAGACTTTTTTTCGCCGCAGGGGATTGCTGCTTGTCACTTCCGATAAGGGACTTGCGGGAAGTTACAATCAAACCGCAATTCGTGCCGCCGAAGATTATGTTGCGCTTCATCCGGATGCAAAGCTCTTTATTGTCGGCGAATGCGGAAGACACTATTGCATTGACAACGGCATACGCTTTGTTGAGGATTTCCACTACTCAGCGGCATTCCCGACAGTTTGGGAAGCACGTAATATATGTTATGATTTGTTAGAATATTACAACGATAATCTCTTGGATGAAATAGACATCATATACACTGATTATCAAAGCAAAAAGCCAAGCGAATGCAAGCGGAACTGTCTTCTTCCGCTTGCGCGCAGCCGTTTCTATTCTGCCGAAAGGGAATCCGTGATGAGAAATGAAGAATCGCGCGAGCAAAAGGAATTCTATCCCGATGCAAACACGGTTCTTGACGGAATCATTCCGAGCTATCTTACCGGATTTATCTACAGCTCGCTTGTTGACAGTTATTGCAGCGAGCAGGAAGCGCGAATGACGGCAATGAGTTCCGCAGGAAAAAATGCGGAAGAGATTCTAAAACAGCTGCAAATGCAATATAACAGCCTGCGTCAATCCGCAATTACAAACGAGATGATCGAAATCACCTCGGGAGCGCGTGCATTGAAGCTTAAAAAACTGAAATCAAGGCAAACAGTAAAACCGAAGGGGCAACGCCCAATGACAAACACAGCAGAAACAAAATCATCAAACTCCGCTCTGCCCAAGGGCGAAATTTCAGGCGTGAACGGTCCGGTTGTGGACGTTGCCTTTCAAAAAGACAGCCTGCCGAGAATCCGCGAGGCGTTATTTGTTGTAATTAACGGTAAAAAACGTGTTATGGAAGTTGCGCAGCATATCGGAGGCGGACTTGTCCGCTGCATCATGCTCGGACCTGCCGAAGGGCTTTACCGCGGGCTGGAAGTCTTCTCCACCGGTTCGCCGATTTCGGTTCCCGTCGGAGATGCAGTTCTCGGAAGGCTTTTCAATGTTCTCGGAGAATGCATGGACGGCGGAAAACCGTTGCCTGCCGAAACGGAACGAAGAAGCATTTACCGCCCTGCCCCGCCCTATGCAGAAAGACAGACAACCGAAGAAATTCTTGAAACCGGTATTAAGGTTATCGACCTGCTTGCTCCTTATGCAAAAGGCGGAAAAATCGGCCTTTTCGGCGGTGCGGGTGTCGGTAAAACGGTTCTGATTCAGGAACTGATTCACAATATTGCAACCGAACACGGAGGATATTCCGTGTTTACAGGTGTCGGCGAACGCAGTCGCGAAGGCAATGACCTTTGGACAGAAATGCATACCGGCGGCGTTATCGACAAAACCGCACTCGTGTTCGGGCAAATGAATGAAGCTCCGGGGGTGCGTATGCGCGTTGGCCTCACGGGGCTTACAATGGCAGAATACTTCCGTGATGTAAGTCATAAGGACGTGCTTCTTTTTATCGATAATATTTTTCGTTTTATACAAGCCGGCAGTGAGGTTTCAACTTTGCTCGGGCGTATGCCCTCCGCCGTCGGCTACCAGCCCACGCTTTCAAATGATTTGGGTGAGCTTGAAGAACGCATTGCTTCAACAAAAAACGGCTCCGTAACCTCGGTGCAGGCTATTTATGTTCCTGCGGATGATCTTACCGACCCCGCACCTGCAACGACATTCTCCCATCTTGATGCAACGACGGTTCTCAGCCGCCGTGTTGCGGAAATGGGTATCTACCCCGCCGTTGAACCGCTCGAATCCTCGTCGCGCATGCTCGAACCCGAAATCGTCGGTGAGGAACACTATCGCGTTGCCTGCCGTGTTCAGGAGATTCTTGAACACTATAAAGAACTTCAGGACATTATTGCTATTCTGGGCATGGACGAACTGAGCGATGAAGACAAGTTGACAGTGCGAAGAGCAAGAAAGATTCAGCGTTTTCTTTCTCAACCATTCAGCGTTGCGGAAAAGTTTACAGGTATTCCCGGAATTTATGTGCCGCTCAGTGAAACGATACGCAGCTTTGCCGCGATTGTTGACGGTGAAGCCGATGAATTTCCCGAAAGTGCCTTTTTCAATGTCGGCACCATTGATGATGTCCGTGAAAAAGCACAGTCGCTTTCCGGCAAATGCGAAAAGACCGATGACGGCACGGCAGCCGCAGAATAAAAACAGGAGGGCATGAATGGCCAAACCGTTTCAACTTGAAATTCTGACGCCCGAACGTGCATTTTACAGGGGCGAATGCATTTCGGTGATCGTGCCTGTCAGCGACGGAATGCTCGGAATAATGGCAAACCACACTCCGATGACCGCCGCAATCACTGACGGCGAAGTTGTTTTCACCTTGCCCGACGGCAGCAAAATCCCTTGCGCCGTGACACAGGGAATGATCGACGTTTCCGCCGCCCGTGTTCGGGTTCTTTGCGACTCCGCTTTGCACCCCGATGAAATCAATGCAGAGGCTGAACGTAAGCAAGCTGAAGCCGCCGCATTGAAGCTGCGCGAAAAACTCGGCCACCGTGACTATGTGCTTTCAAAACTGACCTTTGCCAAGGCCACAAACCATTTGCGCGTCAAGCAGCATAATTCCTGATAATGCTTTCAAACAAATTTACCGTGCCGATTGCAAATCTCTGTTTCGGCACGGGCTTTTTAAAAGTCCGTCAATATATTGCGATATAAAATTTGTCGTCTATTGACTTTACTGTTTGCGCGTGCTAAAATCCAACTGAAAAGTGAATACAGCTCAAGTGCCTGAATTCAGCCTTTTTACGGTGAATTCGGGAGAATAGACAATCGGGTCAAAGTCCCGAACGGTACCGCCGCTGTTGGTGCGTAGGCAATGTTTTATTGATGCAAATCAGCCATTGGGAAACTGAGAAGGCAAAACATTCGCTGTTGAAGCACAAGTCAGAAGACCTGCTTGAGTCGGATCCTCCTTTGCTTATGCGGCTCACGAGTTATGAGGTTGGCGGATGTTTTTGTTGTGTAAACGGTGCAGCTTTGTTGCTGTGCCGTTTTTCTTATCTGCAATTCCGCTCACTCTGTCATGCTAAAAGCCGAACAAAAAAGATAGATATTGGAAAAAACAATGAATCACAGCATTAATCCCCGAAGCAATGCGGACGAGCGCAGTCAACTCGAAGATGAGTTTGCAAGACAGCACGCAAGTGATACCGATGAACAGCTTTTAAGCTATGTCGGCAGTATTGCAAGCAAGCTCGGCCGAAAACCCACAAAAGAAGAAACTATCGGTTATCGTTACATAAAGTCACGACTCGGCAATTGGCCCGGCATCATGGTCAAACTCGGGCTGCTTGAGCCGAAGTCGGTACGGCGGGAACGCGTAAGACGCTCAATAGCTGATAAACAGAAAAACAGGAGTAATAAGAATTGAAGCATTCAAGGTTATTTAAGTGCATCAGTCTGTTTCTTGCGGCAATCATGCTTTTGGCATTGCTGTCAATGGTTTTGTCGGCAAGCTTTGTTTTGCCCGAAAATCCGATAGCCAAAGCTTCCTCCTTTCCCGACAGCGAGCTTTCACACAACGGTCCAGGGAAAAACGAAACACCAACACCGACCCTGACTCCGACACCGGAGCAATCCGAAACACCGACGCCCGATGCTTCCGAAACGCCGACACCCGAAGCATCGGAGACTCCGACGCCCGATGTTTCCGAAACGCCGACGTTCGAACCGCCTGAAACAGCAACGCCAAATACATCGGACAATTCGAATCCAACCGACACGCCGACTCCGAGACCCACCAACGCGCCGACCCCGAAACCTACCAACGCGCCGACTCCGAGACCGTCCAACGCGCCGACTCCGAGACCCACCAACGCGCCGACTCCGAGGCCTACCAACGCGCCGACTCCGAGACCTACCAATGCGCCGACTCCGAGACCAACCAACGCGCCGACCCCGAGACCTACCAGCGCGCCGACCCCGAGACCCACCAATGCGCCGACTCCGAGACCCACCAATGCGCCGACTCAGAATCCGACCGACGATCCGACATCGAATCCGACCGTTCGACCGACTGATATGCCGTCATCTTCTCCCGAGCCCGGCGGAGACATTACTCCCGAACCCGGCGGAGACATTACTCCCGAACCCGGCGGAGACATTACTCCCGAACCCGGCGGAGACGGCACTCCCGAACCCGGCGGAGACGGTACTCCCGAGCCCGGTGGAGAAATCACTCCCGAGCCCGGCGGGGAATACACTCCCGAACCCGAAGAACCCTATATTGCAACGGATCTTTATAGCGGAATATATACTCCTGCCGATATAGAAAATGACACGCTTGTTTTTTATGCATACCCTGCCGGGGAGATAATCTTTCACTTAAAGTTTATATTAAAGGCCGTTACGACAACGTGAACAACGGTGAATTGCTTCACCCGGATGAGCAGAGTTATTTTCGTCCGGTGTTGTCGATAAACAATGAGTACATAATCACAATGTATCTCTATCGCGGAAGTGAACTTTGCGGCGGTGCTGTGCGCTTTTATATCACCTACCGCAATCAGCCTGCCGATGAAGACAATCCTGTTGTCGGCGAACATCCGCCGGTGATAACAACAAACCGCGACGGCGACGACAGTGTGATCACAAGCAGCCGTTTCCTGCTCAGAGTTGCTGCACGCACCTGGGAAGGCAATGTTATATACGCAAACCATATCGTTGTTACCCTTGACGGCGTTGTTCAAACAAATCCGACCGGCAGCACAGTGTTTGAATATCACCTTGTGCTGACTCCGCCGAATGTCGGAGACGACATCGACCATGTTGTTACGATACTTGCATGGGATGATGAAGGGAACTCAACTTTCCGAAAACTCATTCTGCCCTATCACCGCGTCGGTGAAGGAGATGAAAACGGAAGCATCCATATTTCAATAGATGCAACCACCCTCGGGCTCGGCATCATTATTGATGATGATTATACCGTTCATGAAGGCGAAAACGCTGCCGAAGTGCTGCTGCGCCTGTTCGAGGACTATGGTATTGAAGCGCAATTCAGCGGAACACCAAGGCTGAATTTCTATCTGCGGCGCATTGTGTGGGGCGATATTGCATACAGCGTTGAGATTCCTCCGGAACTCTGGGAGCTGATACTCCGTGACGGCATAACTCTTACGGATCAGCATGACCGAGACAGCATCGGAGAATTCGACTTCACGCGGTGTTCCGGTTGGATGTACTGTATAAACGGCATGTACCCGGGAATCGGACTATCCGAATACTACCCAATCGACGGTGACGAACTCTGTCTGCGGTTTACACTTGCTCTCGGCAAGGATATCGGAGGATATGACGCAACAGGTTCCGGCGGCTCCGAAGGCTCACTTTCAAGTTACTGCGGGCTTTGGATTGACGGAGGATTCATTCAGCTTGAGCACGATTATGAAATCATTCAGCGTGTCGAACCCACTGACGATGAGGATGGTTTCATTGAGTACCGCTGCTCAAAATGCCATGACATCTACCGCGAAGTGCTTCCCGCAGGAAGTCCCAGCCAAAGCGTATTTATGCTGACGCATACGCTTGTGCCGCAAATCTGCATCGGTACTGCGGGCTCACCCGAAAATTCCGGTTTAAAAAGAAAGGCGATAAATAATGACATTAAAGATTAAATCAATTCTGAGCCTGCTGCTTGCATTTTTGCTCACATTTGCAGCATGCAGTGCAGCTCCGCATAAAAACGAGTACAGCCTCCCATGTCCGAACGCATTCTTCAGATTGCGCAGGGCATGAAGAAACTTGCAGGAGTTGAAGAAGGCGACTGTCTGCTTAATGCGTCGAATGAATTCCCTGCCGGTTCTTCCGTTTGCGACTGGGCAGCCTTGGCATGCGCTGTCGGCGGTGCGGAGGATAGCTATACAGCCTACCTGCACGCGCTTGAAGCTTATGTAAAAAATAAACTCGGCGAAGATTCATCCCTCGGCAGAGCAACCGACTACCACCGAATTGCTCTTACGGTGCTCGCACTTGGCGGTGACCCGGCAGCATTTTCGGAGGATAAAAATGGAGAACCGGTGAATCTTATTGAGTTCGGAACCTACAACTACCCCGGCGAACTCGGCGCGCAAGGACTGAACGCATACATTTTTGCACTGATAACCCTTGATTCCGAAAGTTATACGGTTCCTGACGGAAGCAGGTATACCCGAACGGGCATCATTAAAGAAATTCTTGCTGCCGAAGAACCCGGCGGAGGGTTTGGGCTTGATAAAGGTACATTTGACATTGATATAACCGCAATGGCACTTCAAGCTCTTGCCCCGTACTGCGGAAGTCAAAACGCGCTTTCCGTCGGTATATCCCCGGCGAGATCTCCCGCACTGTTGACCGTGCATTGGCACGGCTTGCCGCTGTAATGAAAGAAAACTGCACATTCTGCTCGTATGGTGCAGAAAACACCGAGTCGACAGCTCAGGTTATTATTGCACTCTGTTCACTTGGTATCGACCCACGCACCGATGAACGTTTCATGCGCGGCGGTAAAAACATTGTTGACGGAATGCAGAGTTTTCTTCTCCCCGGCAGCGTGTACAGGCACTCTGCGAACGATTCGGAAGGAAACCTTATGTCCACGGAGCAGGCAATGCTTGCGCATATCGCACTGTACAAAGCGGACAATAAGCTCGGCAGGCTGTATGATTTTTCAAAGTCTAAAGCCTGATATTGCCTGCACAACGAAAATATTAATTAATGCTAAACGGTGATTATAAATGCTGACAGACAACATTAAATCTGAAATCAAAAAAGTTATCGTCGGAAAGGACGAAATTATCGAAAAGGTTTTGACTGCAATTCTTGCGCAGGGACACATACTGCTGGAAGATGTTCCCGGCGTCGGAAAAACAAGCCTTGCACTTGCTTTTTCAAAGGCACTCGGACTTGACTGCAAACGTATTCAGTTCACACCGGACACAATGCCTTCCGATGTGACAGGCTTTTCGGTTTTCGAAAAAACAAATTCCGACCTTGTGTATAAGCCCGGAGCGGTTATGACAAATCTTCTTGTTGCGGATGAAATCAACCGCACCTCAAGCAAAACCCAATCCGCTCTGCTTGAAGCGATGGAGGAAGGAAAAGTTACAGTTGACGGAACAACCCATAAACTTCCGTCCCCATTCATCGTTCTTGCAACCGAAAATCCGATCGGGTCGGCAGGAACGCAGCTGCTGCCCGTTTCTCAGCTGGACAGGTTCATGTTCAAACTGAGCATGGGTTATCCCGATATTAAAAGTCAAGTTGAGATACTGCGGGACAGACACCGTTCCGATCCGCTTGACGATGTAAAAGCCGTATGCTCAGCCAATGAACTGGTGCAAACAATCGACGTTGTTCGACAAACATTCATATGTGATGAAGTTTACGAATACATAGCCGAACTTGCCGAGCAGACGCGGCATCACGAATCGGTTCAGTTCGGAATCAGCCCCCGCGGTGCGTTGGCGGTGAGCCGTGCCGCAAAAGCATATGCTTATCTTTCCCGCCGCGACTATGTTACGGCGGACGATGTTGCCGCAGTTTTCCGCGATGTATGTGCACACAGACTTGTTCTGAACACAAAAGCGCGAATGCGCGGGTATACCGAAACGGATGTTGCCGATGAAATTGTTTCCGAACACAAAAAACCGGGAGTTAAGGATTTTAAACGCAGATGAAGCATAACCCCAAACCCGAAGAAAAGAAAGCAGCGGGGATCGATGATGATTTTGCAGTAAAAAAGATTTTGCACAAAGCTGCACACTGCGGCGCATTGCAGCTGCGGTTCTGTATCTGTCGATCCTTTTCTGCTGCACAATCACCGCATTAAAGCTTCCGTCACTTGCTGTTTTGTTCCCGCTTGCAGCAGTGCTGCTTATTCCCCCGCTTTGCTTTGCGTTCAACTGTTTCGCCGCTTCGAAAGTTGAATTTGCCGTTAAAGCTTCTTCCTCCTGTCCCCGCGGGGAAAGCTGCCATTGCGAGATCGTTCTTCGCAATGACAGTATCATTCCGCTGCCGTTCGTGCGCTGTACTCTGATTTTGCAAAACAAGCTTAACGGAGAAAACCGCATTTCGGTCATTCGTTGCAGCGTCCCTGCACTTTCTGAAAGCCGAACCGGTTTTTCTGTAAAATCGATGCATTGCGGCAGCGTTTCACCGCAGATCCTGCGAACAGAGCTTACCGATTGCTTCGGACTGTTTTTTAAAAGAATACGCAGCAGATCTTCCCTGCGAACGGATGCAAAATGCTTATTTATGCCGACAGTGTTCGATATTGACGCCATCAGAAACGATGCATTCTCTCATGATGTAGACAGCAGCGATTATGCACCCGGCAAACGCGGTTCGGATCATTCCGAAGTTTTTCAACCCGTCCGTACGAACAGGGTGATTCTTTAAAGCAGGTGCATTGGAAGGCCTCCTGTAAATTCGATGACCTCATCGTGCGCGACGCAAGCTTTCCGATAGTACGTTCACTGCTTATCTGCATGGACGTATCCGGATGTACAGCCGCTGAATGCGATGCAATCAGTGACGTTGCAGTCTCTGTCTGTTCCGCACTGTCGGACTCCGGAACCGTATTTACAATTGCACGCCCGCAATGCGGCCAAATTGAGTTTATCGACGTGAATGCTTCCGATGAGCTTCCCTCTGCGGCCGAATGGCTTATCGAATGCGAACCCTCGGAAAGTGCCTTCGCAGCATATGTCAGGGAACGCGGCGCCTGCGGATACGGAAAAATCGTGTTTATCGGCAAAGAGTTCTCAGACTCTGCTGCGGAGTTTTGCGCCGGTGCAAACACAAAGCGGCTCCTCTGCCGTGCGGGCGACAACGGTACGTTTACGGCATTCTCTTCAGACAATTATGCTGAAGAACTGTCCGATGTTGACCTTTAAACCGGTTTCGTATTATAAAATTTGTGGTTGAGTTGAATGATTAAAAGAGAAACAAGAGACGAATTGCATATTGAGCAGTCCAAAAGCGCATGTTGTCAAAGCTTCTGGGATTTTTCCAGAGCATTGCTCTGTTCGGTTATGTTCACACTCGGCTTCAACATTCTGCTGTTTTCGATTTTTAAGTCGCTCAGCGTTTCGGCGTTTACGGTTACTGCGGTTGAAGCTCCGATAATCTGCGTGCTCATACTTCTTTTTTTCGCGGAAAGAGGGGAACCGTTGCAGTGTCTTTATACTGTGCCGCAGTTTTCCTGTTTTCCATACTCTTTTTTGGGAGCATACGCAGCGGACTTGATGCACTCACTAATGACTGCATTGCGCTTTTAATAAAGCTGACAGGAAAAATCCATCTCGATGTCCAATCCGAACCTGCCGATACATTGCCGTTCCTTATTCTGCTTTGCAGCATTATTTCAGCAGCATCAGCCAAACTGTTTTCTTCCGGAAGACGCATTGCTGCATACGCAGTTATTCTGTTCGGCACGGTACTTTCCGCAAGCGGCATTGCACAATCACCTGTCGGTGCGGTTTTAATAATTGCAAGCGGAATAACACATCTTGCTGCGGGAAGTCTCTCCGTTCCGCATTTTCAAAAAAAGGGCGCAAAGCTCACTTGTGCCGTCGTTCCGCTGCTTCTTGCTTCGGCAGTCTTACTGGGTTCTCTGCCCATGCGCAGTTTCTGTTCGAACAGCAGGCTGAATGCACTCAGCAGCAGCCTCAGTATTTGGCTGCACCGTGCGGTTTACGATGAAACAACAAATTCCATGCCCGAGGGACGGCTCTCTCCCCTTCGCGCACGCAATACTTCCGAAACCCCCGCAATTGCTGTAACATCCGAAACAATACAAAGCGGTTATTTTCGCGGAATGGTCGGAGAAGTTTACACCGGAACGAGCTGGGAATCGCTGCCGAACAAAGAACTTGCAAAATACAACGACTTGTTCTACTGGCTTCATTCCGACGGTTTTTTTGCCCAATCTCAATTGAGTTCCGCAGCAGCCGCTGTTGGAGCTGACGGCGGAAATGCATGCGCAAAAAGCAAAGTTGATATTGAACTGATTTCAGCATGCAGACGTTATCTGTATCTTCCGTATAATGCTGCTGCGGGAAAGCTTCTTGATGAAGACCGCATCGGAGATTCCGCATGTATTCGAAAGAACAATACCGGAAGAGTTTTCAGCATTGAATGCAGCTCCGTTCCGAGTGCGCCTCAGCTCCGCAGAATGCTGAAGGATACAAACGGGGATTCCGTTGAAAAGTACTTGTCCGACGAACGCGCCTATGCTCAGTTTGTGTATGAAACAAGTTTGCTTCTTACTCCCGAAGCAACTGCTGCAATGGCCGAAATTTTCGGCGAAGCCCCGCCTGCGCTTGCCCTTTCGGATATTCTGCCGCTCGTTTTAAGCGCGCTGAAGGAAAACATTACCTATGATGAAACGGTCAAAACCGACTGCGGAACGAATGATTTTGCTGCGTATGTTCTTCGTGTCGGCAAACGCGGATACAGCGTTCACTATGCAGCATGTGCTGCCGTTATGCTGAGATATTTCGGCGTTCCGTCAAGGTATGTCGAAGGCTATTATATCAATGCCGAAACAGCTGCTGCACGGAGTGTTTCGGGGCGTGTTGTTCTGACCGAAGCGGATGCGCATGCATGGGCTGAATACTATCTCGACGGTATCGGATGGATCCCGTTCGAAACAACTCCGGGTTTTGAAGGAAGTGATTCGGCTTTTTCCGGTAATGACAGAAGGACTGACGATTCATCGGATCCTTCCGATAACACCGAAGCTCCGAACGAACCGGATTCTTCAGGCGACAGGGAGGATACTTATCAGAATGATAACCTTCCCGATATCCGCCTCGCGCGTCCGCAAAAGAATCTGAACAGAATTAACAGTACAAAGCTTGCAAAAGCACTGATTTTGGCATTCATTCCGATTCTGCTTCTGCTCACAGCGGCTCTGATTGTTTTTCTTGCAGTACGCCGCATCCGATTTCGACGAGCGTTCAAAAAATGCTCAATGCCGAACCGAACGAAGCCATTGCACTTATGTTCGGCTACCTGAACATGTTCATGGCTGCATGCGGACTTGATATCAGCAAAATTGATTCCCGCTATTCCGAGCTCAACGCTGAAGCCGTGTTCAGCAACCATAAAATGACTGCTGAGCAAAAAAGAAGATATGCAGACGTATATTGAATCAGAGGTTGACAAATACAGGAGTTCGCGCTCATTCTTCGGACGGCTGCGCGACAGATATATCGCCTGTGTTTATATATAAGTAAAAGCTGTATTCAATTCAGCTTATTACTAAATCATAAGGAGGTTTTTAATGAAAAGAACAACACGACTCATTGCTGCAATGCTCTGCATCATGTTGGCATTCGGGTGCCTTGCTCCCGCATCCGCCGCTGCCGCAAAGCTGCTGCAAACCGGCGGAAGCTTTTATCTCACCGCTTCCACCGCAACTGCCACGATAATCGAACCCGTTCGGGTCGATTACGCTCACGGGCAAACTGTTAAAGAAGCTCTTCAAGCGCGGACACACGTTCAGCGGCATTGAAAGCGGCTTCATCACCGCAATTGACGGTGTCCGGGGTAATTTCGTCAGATTTTATGATTATGACGAATCAACCGGTGAATGCGGATACGATCTTGATGCGGCCGCTTCCGACATAACCGCAATAGGTTTTGCCGAAAATGAGGTTGCCTCAAAAGAAATGATTGCGCTTATAACACTTATGGGCGATTTCAATTATTCCGCCAACGGCGTTTTAAACTACCCCGCCGCAAAGACTGCCTATGCCGATGCACTGCGCGGCCTGCGCAATGCAAATGCGGAACAGGCTCAGGTGCTTTTCTCCGCGCTTGATTCCGCAATGCGGGATTATGCCGCATATCTCGAAGGCGACAAATACGACGTTGTTTTTAATGTTACTCAAAACGGTATTACAATTGAAAACCCCGTTATCACCATTACCGACGCCTACGGCAATGCGAGCATTTACAGCGGAACAACCGCCCAGGCTTATGCAGGTGTTTCAACCTATTCCGTTTCCGACGGCGGGCACAACCGCATTGAGGGCAGGGTGACCGTTTCTCCCGATGCCGAAAGCGGAGAGTACTCTGCTTCCGCAATCGATGCTGCACTTCCTTATGGCGAGTGGTTCGGAGACATAATCTTCCACGCCGACAGCGGCGCACTCGAGAAGCTTTACGAACGCGAGCAGGATTACGAAACTCACACCGCAACCTACAAAGTTGAAGACACAAACCACGGCAATGTCTATATGTACCTTACGCGCGGCGCGGATCTTCCTTCAGACAGCGTTAAAACTTATGCCTGCTATGTTGACATCAACGGCAGGGATAATTCCGACGGAAGCGTTCCCGCAAACAACAAGGGTTGGGAAAGCCGCTATACAGTGCTCACGAACCTTTGGAAAAAAAACAGCATGACCGAGCGCAGCTTTGACATTGAAGCGCGTTATTATGTCGGTGAACAGACTCAGATACAGTCCTTTGAAATCAATCTTGAGCGCATTCCGACGCTTGCCGATCTTCAGGTTTTCGGCAGCGGCACACGGCTTCCTATGGAATTTGCCCCCCTTACCGGCGAATACTCCCTCACTACCGTTGCCGAAAGCGTTGTCATCTCACCCTTCCCCGTTCTTTCCGATTACAGAATTCTCGTGAACGGCAATGATACGCAGCGCGAGGTTGTTCTCAATGGCATCGGCGAAAGCACCGCTGTAGATGTTACGGTTGAATATACCGTGAATGCAGAAGAAAACATCACAAGAACATTTTCATACACGCTGAACATTACGCGCCTTCAGGCGACCGACGTCAACGTCATCATCCCGGCCGGAACAGAGGCAGAAATTGTTAATGCCGCCGGAGGTGTGATTCAACCTTTGGTATGCGGTGAAGTTGTTGACGGTGTGTATGTCAACACATATGCTCTCACTCCGGGTGAAGAATATGACTGTATCGCAACAAAGAACCGGTATTTCCATACTTCCGCAAGATTCACGGCGGCGGAAGGCACTAATTTTACCGTTTCCGAACCCGAAAGCACGGACAAGCTCACAGCCGTCGGCGCATACACTGCGCGTAACGTCGGTAATGCAAATACCCGTGTTTATCCCCTCGACAGGGATTTTGTTTCCGCCGAACACGAATACATGTTCACCGTTTCGGATGCAAACTCCTCCTTCTTTATGAAGGCTACGTGCAATGACGATGCGTATGAAATTCATGCATTGTATGACAAGCAGACTTCCATTGCTTTAACCAACGGTGTTCCCGTGGATAAGTTAATTAATTCAACGGTTGAAAGTGCTGCAGGTGCGGTTGCCTGCGGTCAGTTTGTTGCATCCAACTGCGGTTACGCAAATACGATGACACTCCGACTTACAAAGACCGTTGATTCGGTTGAATACTATCAGGAGTATACGTTCGTTGCGAGAAGAGCGTTGAGCCTCGGTACACTTTCGGCAAAAACCCAAGCGAACGGTATTGTGAACGATATTGTGCTACGCGATGAAAACGGCAGCATTGTTAAATATGACAGAGACAGGGCCGACTACTACGCAACTATTGCGTTGAGTATTCCCGAAGTTATTATTTCTGCTTCATTCAAGAGCACCGCGAGCGAAACTGCTCCCAACAAAGGCGGTTATTATCTGCTTGTAAACGGTGAACGTTTTGATGACCCGTCAAATGTCTCCGTTTCTCTTGATTCCGCGCTCAGCAGTGAAGACATCACCGTCACCATCTGCCACGAAGACGATGCCTCCGTGCAAAGCACCTATACGCTTCATCTTGCCAAGACAGCGCCCACACCGGTGCGCTTTGTAACGGAACCTGCGGATGCGATAACCTTCGTTATCTCAAACAGCACGAGCCTTTCCGTACCTAAAAACGAGGACGGCACCTACAGTCTTATCCCCGGTGAAAGTTATGCTTACACCGTTACAAAGGCCGGCTTTGCAGGCATTCATGAATCGAATTATATCCCTGTTCAGAGTGATGAAGTCATTGAAATCAATGCTGTTCTGACGGCTGCCGAACCGAATCCGAATCTTGACCCGAATCTTGACGCTCAGTGGCCTACTTTCCGCGCCAACCGTTTTAACAACGGCGTTGTTGACTACCCCATACCGACGATCGCCAACGACTCCGTGCTGTATTGGGCAACCCAGTTCGGCAGCGGTTACGGCTCAAATGCATGCAGCTGCCCCATCATTGTTGATGATTTTCTGTACGTTTACGCAGGAACCAATATCTACAAAATTGATAAAACGAGCGGTGAGGCACTTGTCACAAAGTCCATGGCGGCAAGCTCAAGTTTTGCGATTAATTCTCCCACCTATGCGGACGGCATGATATTTGTCGGACTGTCCAACGGCAGAATTCAGGCATTTGATGCCGTCACTCTCGATTCGCTTTGGCTCTTCACGGATTCAAACGGCGGACAGCCGAACTGCCCGATCGTTTACCATGACGGCTATATTTACACCGGTTTTTGGAAGAGCGAAACAGGCGATGCAAGTTTCGTATGCGTTTCGGCAACTGACGAAGATCCCGATGTCGGCAACGAAACAAAGTACGCTTCCTGGAGATATGTTTCAAAGGGCGGCTTCTATTGGGCAGGCGCATATGTGTGCGATGAATTTGTTCTTATTGACACTGATGACGGCGAAAGCGGCTACACCGACGGCCACGCAAGGATAATTTCGCTGAACCCAACCTCCGGTTCGGTTCTCGGCAGTATCACCCTTCCTCATCCCGGGGATGCACGCAGCAGCGTCACTTTCGTTCCCGATGAGGAAAACGGTACAAACCCCTCCGGTACAGCGTATTTCACAACCAAGGGCGGCTATTTCTATGCTGTTCATGTTGAAGCGGACGGCAGCTTCACCGAGGGTTCGCTCAGCTTTGTAAAGCTGTTCAACTATGCGGATGACCCATCAAACCCCGCCATGAGTACCTGCACTCCGACGGTTTACAACGGCAGGGCCTATGTCGGTGTTTCCGGAACATCCCAATTCGGCGCATACTCCGGACACAACATCACGGTTATTGACCTTGAAAGCATGAGCATTGCATATACGGTACGCACAAAGGGTTATCCGCAAACAAGCGGCGTCCTTACCACTGCATATGCAGGTGATGACGACACTGTTTACGTCTATTTCTTTGATAACTTCACTCCCGGTATGCTTCGCGTCATTGCAGACAGACCCGGTCAGACCGAACCTTCCGCCGTCGTGCAGGAGGAATATCAAGGCACAACTTACGATTGCGCTCCCGTTTTGTTCACTCCCGACGGGGCGCAGGCTCAGTATGCGATTTGCAGCCCGATTATCGATGCCGACGGAACCATTTATTTCAAAAACGATTCCGCTTACCTGATGGCAGTCGGAAGCGTTGTTGATCGCATTGAAATTGCCAAACTGCCCGATAAAACCGTCTATGCCATCGGCGAAACCTTTGATCCGACGGGAATGCAGGTGCTTGCGCATTATGCAAACGGTACGGTGCGGGATATAACTGCCTATGCTGTTTATTCAACGGCTCCGTTGACTTCCGAGGATAATATGTTCATCATTTCCCATCCCTCACTTATGTATCAGAACAGGGATGGTGTTCCCGGAACCGAGTACCACGCACCTGACGGCGTTATCAACCTTGTTATTAACGCAGCGCAGCCCACATTCACCGTCACCTATACCGTCAACGGCGAATTCTATGCAGAACAGACTTATGCAGCGGGCGATGCAGTCAATGCACCTGAGTACAATCCTGAAGAAGGATTTGTTTTCTTCGGTTGGGACGTTCCCGAAACCATGCCGGCAGAGAATATCACCATTGACGCAGCGCTTATGCTTCGCGGTGACGCAAACGGGAGCGGCAGCCTTGACACTGCCGATTCTCTGTTGATGCTTCGCATCGCTCTCGGAATCATTCCCGCAAACGAAACGGAGCGCATCATCTGCGATATGGACGGCGACGGCGCAATCACATCCATTGACGCACTGCTCGTTTTCCGCAAAGCAATGGGCATTGAATAATCTGCTTTAACGCAGAAAAGACCACGCTTTATCCCGGCGGAACATCATCATGATGAGCTTTCGGGATAAAGCTCCGACAGAATTAAACGGACTGTGATTCATCTCCGGCCGTTTAAAATAAAACGAAAGGGAAAAAAGAAAATGAAAAAAATTCTGTCCTTCCTTCTTGCACTCGCACTTCTTATCGGAATCATCCCGATGAGTTTTGCAGGCGCAGCAACCTTAACCGATGCTGTGAAAAGCAATTACAGCATTGAAACAACCCTGTCTGACGGAATAATCCAGAAGACAGCAAAACGCACGTTCTTTGTTATTGCAAAGGACGGCGACGGCAACAAGGTCACTCCGACCGCAACTTTCAACGGCGATGCACTCTCCCCCACTTGGGACGATGCAACGCAGACGAGCTTCACTTTGAACTTTACTGTTGAAGGTGAAAACACCGTCGTTGTTTCCGCAGGCGATGCTGAGTTGACATACACTATTACCTATCAGCCCGCAGAAGACGGCGAATACGTCGGTCAGGCGATCTTCAGCATCGAAGCGTTCTCCCTCGGTGAAGGCTACATCGTTGAACCCGTGCTTACCGATATTTATGCCGGTGACTGCGCTGCCGCGGTACTGATGCGTGTGCTTAACCGCTTTGGATTCACCGAATCCCATACCGGCAGCGTTGAAGGCGGTTTCTATCTTGCAACAATTAAGGACGGCACGATTCCCAATATCCCCGTCTCTCCCGTCAACGCTCCCGCAGAGCTTGTTGATGCGCTTTCGTCTTGGGGCATAACGCTTGAAGACCGATACAGTGAAAACGAACTCGGCGAATTCGACTATTGCTATGCTTCCGGCTGGATGTACTGTCTTAACAATGTGTTCCCCAATGTCGGCTTTTCAGATTCATATCTGTCCGACGGCGATGTTGTCCGCGTTCAGTTCACCGTTGCCTACGGCAGCGACATCGGCGGCGGTTATGCAATGGGCGGCAGTGACAACACATCCTTCTACCCCGTTGCAAACAAAGATAGGCTCAGCACGCTTATTGCAACGCTTAACGAACACGGCATCGAAATTCCGGACTCTGCCATGAATGCCGCAACCGCGATTTATGCAAGTCAGGAAGATGTAAATGCTGCCGCAGCGGTTCTGCAGCAGCTTGAAGACGAATATCAGCAGAATGCCCCCGTTCGCGATGTTATAGCAAAGATTTCCGCAATCGGAGAGGTGAGCCTTGAAAGTGCCTCTGCAATTGCGGAGGCAAGGCAGGCATATGATGCTCTGACTGTCGAACAGCAAGCCCTTGTCAGCAATTATGATGTTCTCACCGCGGCCGAAGAAACACTCCGCATCCTCATTGAAGAACTTCCCGTTTCGGCATCTTTCTCTGCACCCGAAATCATCGCGATTTCCGGTCAGCAGGTCGAGATTCCCGTCACCGTCAGCGGCAAGTTCGAGGCTCACACCCTTGAAATGCATATCGGTTACGACAGCACAAAATTGACCGTTAATGAAGTCGTTCCCGGTGCAATTCTCGAAAACACTTCCATGAACGTTATCGACTTCACCACAACGCCCGGCACGATTTATGTCGGCGCACTCTGTGCGGACGCTCCCATGACGGGCAACGGCATAGATGAAAATGTTCTGCTCACCGTTAAGGCGACCGTAAACCCCGAGTTCTCCGGCACAACTCCTATCAACGTTGATGTGAACAGATTTGTTAATCTTCCTGTCGGCGGCACAGTCACCGATATTGAGGTTCATACAACGAACGGTTCCGTGAACGCATCATTGCCCGAATACACGCTGACCTACACCGTCAACGGTGAGTTCTATGCCGAACAGACCTACGCTGTCGGTGCAGCAATCACTGTGCCCGAATACACCGTACCCGAAGGGTACACCTTCTCCGGTTGGGTCGTTCCCGAAACCATGCCTGCCGAAAACCTGACGGTTGACGCTGTTCTTTCAATCAATGTTTACACTGTTACATTCGTTGACGGATTCGACGGCTCCGCGATCGCCGAAGTCTCCGTTGAACACGGCAGCAACGTTACCGCGCCTGCTGCACCTGCGCATGATGGTTATGTTTTCACCGGTTGGAACGGCAGCCTTGTCAACGTTACCGAAAACCGCACTGTCACCGCTGAATACAGCCTTCTCGGTGATGTTGACGGCGACGGTGTTGTAACTTCTGCCGACGCCCTCACCGTGCTTCGCATGTCCCTTGGGATTATTGCAGCGCCCGTTTCCGGCAGCCTTGATTTCAGCATTTGCGATATTGACGGCAGCGGCGATATAACATCCGTTGATGCGCTCCTGATAATTCGCAAAGCAATGCAGTCCGCATAACAGCATACGGTTAACCTGAAAACGTCTGCTGCATCGGCAAACAAAAACAGGGACGGACAGTTCTTAACGACTGTCCGTCCCTGTTTGTATTTTAAAAAGTTATCTTATTAACTGATGGGATGTTGTTAACTTATTGATTATTTTTTCCGTACGCGCCGTTTTTTTCCGGCAGGAACACTTGTGCCCATTGATTCCGCAAGCTTCTCGAACAACTCGCGCTGTTCCGATGTAAGTTTTTGGGAATTTCAACGGTGACATTTACGTAAAGGTCACCCTTGCCGGGAAGGCGCAGCTTCTGTATGCCCTGCTCTCGCATACGGAATGTTGTTCCGCTTTGGGTTCCTTCGGGAATGTTATATTTCAACTCGCCTGAAAGAGTGGGAACAGTAACCTCGCCGCCGAGAACAGCGGTCGTTACGGGAATTGTAAGGTTTGTGTACAGGTTATAGCCGTCACGCACAAACTGTTTGCTGCTCTTCACACGAATCGTCACAAGCAAATCGCCGTCCGGACCTCCGTTATAACCCGCTTCACCTTTCCCGCCAAGGCGAATACTCTGCCCGTCATCAATGCCTGCGGGGATTGTAACAACAACCTTCATGGCGTTGCTCACTCTGCCCTTTGCCGCGGCAGGTTTCGCAGGGCTGTTCAATAATCTTGCCCGTACCGCCGCAGACATCACAGGGATGAACACTCTGCATCGTGCCCAGCATTGTGTTTTGCTGAACTCGAATCTGGCCGGTGCCGTTGCAGCGTGTACAGGTTTTTTGCTTGTTCCGGGTTTTGCTCCGCTGCCGCCGCATGTGGCGCATTTTTCTTCGCGTCTGTACGAAATTTCCTTTTTGCAGCCGAATGCCGCCTCTTCAAACGTTATCGTCAAAGAGTAGCGCAAATCCTCACCCTGCATCGGTGCGTCCGCACGCGCACTCCTGCTTCTTCCGCCGAAGCCGCCTCCGAACATTGAATTCAAAATATCGTCAAATCCTGTGAAGGAGCCCGTGAAGCCCGCACCCGAAAAGCCGTTGAAGCCGCCGCCGTAAGCACCCGCCGAAGGATCAAACGCCGCATGGCCGAACTGATCGTATTTCGCACGCTTGTCCTTATCGGAAAGGACTTCATATGCCTCGTTTGCTTCTTTAAATTTAACTTCCGCTTCTTTGTTGTTCGGATTCAGATCCGGGTGATACTTTTTTGCAAGTTTCCTGTAAGCGGATTTTATTTCGTCATCGCTCGCCGTTTTTTCAACGCCGAGAACCTCATAATAATCTCTTTTTTCTGCCATGGTGCTCCCCCATGAAATAATAATTCAACCTGCATTGCGTCCGAATCTCGAAAAAGCTTTCGGCAGCAATGCAAGCCTTCGGGGCTCGACAGAAGCTGCCGCGCCCCTACGCTTGGTCTGTTCATTTTGTTCCGCCGCCAATGCTTTATTTTATGCATCTGCGGCGGAACAGTTTTTTCTTTGAACGGCACCGGCCGGAATCATCCGCCGCACCGCCGTTTATTATCAGAGTAATCGGGATCAGTTGTCGACAACTTCGTAGTCCGCATCAACAACGCCGTCATCGTTGCCGTTGCTGCCGCTGTTATTGCCGCCGTTGTTGCCGCTGCCCGCTGCGCCCGCGTTGGGATCAAAGCCCGCCGCACCGCCGTTCTGCTGAGCCTGCTGCTGATAAATCTTGCCGAAAACTTCATAGGATACCTCAGTCAGCTTTTCGGTTGCAGCTTTTATAGCCTCGGAATCGCTGCCGTTGAGAGCAGATTTAACATTTTCAACTTCGGCGTTGATTCTGGACTTGTCGCCCTCTGCAATCTTGTCACCGAGTTCCTTCATTGTCTTTTCGGTTTCATATACCAGAGTGTCGGCATGGTTGCGGGTTTCAACTTCATCCTTGCGCTTCTTATCCTCGTTTGCGAACTGCTCAGCCTCTTTGACTGCGCGGTTGATTTCATCCTCGGACAGGTTGGTGGAGGCAGTGATGGTGATGTTCTGTTCATTGCCCGTGCCGAGATCCTTTGCGGTTACATGAACGATGCCGTTTGCATCGATATCAAAGCTGACTTCGATCTGAGGCACACCCCTGGGAGCGGGTGCAATACCGGTAAGCTGGAACTTGCCGAGGCTCTTGTTGTACTGTGCCATCTCACGCTCGCCCTGAAGAACATGGATCTCAACGCTGGTCTGGCCGTCCGCCGCAGTTGAGAATACCTGGCTCTTCTTGGTGGGGATGGTGGTGTTGCGGTCAATAAGCTTCGTGAATACGCCGCCGAGGGTCTCAATGCCGAGGCTCAAGGGCGTTACGTCGAGAAGAAGAACGTCTTTGACTTCGCCGCCGAGGACACCGCCCTGAATTGCAGCACCGATTGCAACACATTCATCAGGATTAATGCCCTTGAAGGGTTCTTTGCCGGTGATGTTCTTTACAAGATCCTGAACCGCGGGAACACGGGTTGAACCGCCGACGAGGATAACCTTATCAATCTGAGAAGTTTTAAGACCCGCATCATGCAATGCCTGCTGTACGCAAGTTTTTGTTTTGTCGAGCAAATCGGAGATAAGCTCGTTGAACTTTGCACGTGTGATGTTCATATCGAGATGAACGGGGCCGTTTGCATCCATCGTGATGAAGGGAAGATTGACGTTTGCGGAAGCCATGCCGGAAAGCTCAATCTTTGCCTTCTCTGCTGCTTCTTTAAGCCTCTGCTTCGCCATGCGGTCGTTGCGAAGGTCAATGCCGTGGGACTTTTAAATTCCTCTGCAATATAGTTGATAAGACGATCGTCGAAATCGTCGCCGCCGAGCCGGTTGTTGCCGTGGGTCGCAAGCACTTCAAACACGCCGTCGCCGATTTCAAGGATGGAAACATCGAACGTGCCGCCGCCAAGGTCGTAAATCAGGATCTTCTGGTTGTTTTCCTTATCCATACCGTATGCAAGAGCCGCCGCGGTGGGTTCGTTGATGATACGGAGAACATTAAGGCCTGCAATCTTGCCTGCGTCCTTGGTTGCCTGACGCTGACTGTCAGAGAAGTAAGCAGGAACTGTAATAACAGCATCAGTGACTTTTTCGCCGAGATAAGCTTCCGCATCCTGTTTCAGCTTCTGAAGAATCATTGCGGAAATTTCCTGCGGAGTATAGGACTTGCCTTCGATGGTGCGGCGGTAATCGCTGCCCATTTCACGCTTAATGCTGCTTACGGTGTTGTCGGGGTTGGTGATAGCCTGACGTTTTGCAACCTGACCCACCATACGCTCGCCGTTTTTGAACGCAACAACAGAGGGAGTTGTGCGGGAGCCTTCGGGATTGGGGATAACAACGGGTTCGCCGCCTTCAAGGACAGCAACACAGGAATTGGTCGTACCAAGGTCGATACCGATAATCTTTGACATAATAATTTACCTTTCTTTCCGGCGGAAAATAACGGTTCATGTTTTGATATGATTGCCGCCGTCCGCCGCGGCGTCAACGGTGCTGACAGAATCCGCACCGACCGCGATGGGTTTGGGATTTTAAATTTATTTCATCCCCGGTTAAGGGGTGGTTTTTGCTTTTGATTGACTGATGCAGATCCGCTTTAAGACACGGAACGCATGTGTCCGGGTTCTGTGCTCAGGATTTGACTTTCACCATCGTGTGGCGGATTATCTTACCCTTTACACGGTAGCCTTTCTGAAGAACGGCTGTTATTGTTCCGCTTTCGGCATCGCTGTCATCTTCATCACGCATGACTGCATCATGCATATTCGGATCAAAGACGCCTTCGGCTTCTATTTCCTCAAGTCCGCTCTTTTTGAGGCAGTCGAGAAGCTGTTTTTGAATCTGTTCCATGCCTTTTGAAAAGGGTGAACCGTCGGATGTTGCGAGGGCACGCTCGAAATTATCAAGCACCGGAAGGATATTTTTTATAGTTTCGCGGATGCCGTCATCGTAACTTTCTGCACGCACCGATGCGTTGCGCTTGCGAAAATTGTTGAATTCCGCCTGGATACGCTGAGCATCTCCGATTGCCTCATCCGCACTTTTCTTCAAAGTTTCGATTTCGGCATTCATGCGCTCTATTTCGGCTTTTGCGCGTTCAAATTCATCCTTTGAAAGCGTCACACCTCCGTTGTCCTCTGAATTTTCCGCTCGGTTTTCTGCGGAATTCTGTTCAACGGTTTCGTGTGCTTCTGCGGGCATCTTTTCATCCTGCTGAACGGGTTTCTTTTTGTCCTTTGCCATAACTTCCTCCGTGACGCGGGCATTGCTGCCGTTGTCCTTCATTATTCTGCTGCCTGTTGCGGCTATTCATTCTTTTTGAGCATATCACTCAAAACATTGCTCAGATTTTCGCTCACGCATTTAAGTACCGCAACAACCTTGCCGTAATCCATTCTTGTCGGGCCGATAACACCCATTGAACCCGCCTGTTCGTTGCCGACACGATAATTTACCGTGACAACGGAGCAATCTTTGAGTTCGGGGTTATCGTTCTCGGTTCCGATGCGCACTGTCAGCTCAACGCCGTCCTTGTTTTGAGTGAACACCTGTTGAATGCAGCTGCCGTTTTCAACCTCTGCCAGAAACGACTTTGCTTTTGCAACATCGGAGTATTCGGGATAATCCAGCATATTTGCCGCGCCGACAACCTCGACCTCCTGTTTGTTCAGGCTGTTTGTGAGAGGTTGAAGCATTGCCGCAACCGTTTCAGCCTGTTCACCGATTTCCTCCTTCAGAAGAGGAAGCAGCGTATTCTGCGCATCGGTAAGTTTGTAACCTGCGAGTCGCTCGTTCATCAGTTCCGCAAGTTGTTCAATGCTGCGCGGAGTCACTCCCGCCGGAACCGAAAGCATTCTGCTTGAAGTCGCCCCGTTGTTGGTGACAATAACGGCTAATGCCTTTCCGTCCGTTACGGGAATCAGACTGATACGCTTAAACCTTGCGTTTTTTATCTGCGGGGTTTGAACAACAGAAGTATATTTCGTGATGCCCGAAAGCATTCTTGCCGTTTCACGAATCACTTCGCCGACCTCGTTAACGCGTGTGTTCAGATGACGTCTGATGTATTCCGCTTCTTCATCGGTCAGCTTTGCTCTGTCCATAATGGAGTTCACGTAGAGTCTGTAAGCTTTTTCGCTCGGAATCCTGCCCGCACTCGTATGCGGCTGTTCAAGAAAACCAAGCTCCGTAAGGTCGCTCATCTCGTTGCGAATCGTTGCGGGTGAAAGCTCGATATCGTCACGCTTTGACAAAGTTCTTGAGCCGACCGGCGAAGCCGTGAGAATATAGTCATCAACGATCGCTTGAAGTATGCGCATCTTGCGAACATCCAAAACTTCCGTCATATTCTCACACTCCTCTGAATCATCGTCGCCCCTTTGGGGGCATCTCATCGGGAAGCACTTGTTGTTAGCACTCATTCCCCTTGAGTGCTAACATTATAGCTCCGTTCCTTGTCTCTGTCAACAGTTTTTTTCGCTTAGTGAAAAATATATTATTTTGAGGTTGAAATTCTGTCTCCCAAAGTCTAAAATACAAACACTGCCGACACACATCGGCCGACCGTGTCGTCCGCAATAACAGTTTCGGCATTAAACAAGGAATTTTATCTATGGAAATTAAAGGAATACAAAAGGTCACTCTGCTCGATTACCCGGGCAAGGTTGCGTGCACTGTTTTCACGGGCGGGTGCAATTTTCGCTGCCCGTTCTGTCAAAATTCGGATCTTGTGATCAGGCCTGCGTTGACTCCCACAATTGCAGGTGAAGAAATTTTCGGTTTTCTTCGCAAGCGGCGCGGTTTGCTTGATGCAATATGCATATCAGGAGGCGAACCGCTGCTTCAGCCGGACATCGCCGAATTCATAATGCACTGCCGCGAAATGGGCTATCTCGTGAAACTTGATACGAACGGCTCCTTTCCCGATTTGCTGCAAAGACTTATTGATGCCAAGCTTCTCAATTACATTGCGATGGATATCAAAACCGCCCCCGAGCGTTACAGCGTTTTAACCGGTGTTCGGAATATCGATATCGGCCCGGTGCTTGCAAGCGTTGATATTATAAGAAACAGCGGTGTTGAGCATGAGTTTCGGACAACAGTTGTCAACGAGCTTCATTCCCCCGCCGATTTCGAGCGCATCGGTCAGTGGCTTAAAGGCGAAGAACGTTATTTCCTTCAATTGTTTGTCGATTCCGGTGCACTCATCGGCACCGGACTTTCCCCTGCAAGCGAAGGGAAAATGCGCGAATACCTTTCAATCGTTCAGAAATATATTCCAACCGCAAAGCTGCGCGGAATATAAACGCCGGTTGCTTTTCTTCTCCGGATATTCGATGCATCAATTTGTATTGACTTGCCTGCAGCCGCGTGATATACTTTATGCGGAGTTTATGATACTCCGCATAAATATCGGAGGCTACTAATATGAAAGTATGTACCAACTGTCACCTGAGTTTCCCCGACTCTGCCTCGCACTGCACTCAATGCGGCGCACCGCTGACCACGGTTGCAGACCAACCGCCGGTTTACTCCGGAGATCCTCTTGACCACACGGCGGAATTTGACCCCGCTGACATTTCCGCAAACAAGGTGTTCGCGCTCATTCCATATCTTATGGGATGGGTCGGCGTGATTATCACTCTGCTTGCATCAAGCAGTTCACCGTATGCCGGTTTTCATGTGCGCCAGGCACTGAAGATTCAAATCGCCGCGCTGCTTTCGCTCGTGCTCCTTATCATCCCATTTCTCGGGTGGGTCGCTGCCTTTGCTTGTAAAATTATTGCTATTGTTCTCAACCTTATCTGCTTCTTCCGTGTTTGCAGCGGCAAAGCAATCGAAGCACCTATCGTTTCAAGCTTCAAATTTCTGAAATAAGCTTTTAATCGGCTTTCAAATGCTCCGACTGATTAGGCAAACAGAGATTTAAAGCTTATCCGAAGTCAATAAGAAAAGGGTTCCACGGACGCAATTCCGCGGAACCCTTGTTCAATTCATATTACTTTGTTTATGTGATTGATGTTTAAATCAGCCCGGAGGCCACTGCATGCTTCTTCCGCCGAGAATATGCCAGTGCAGATGCTTAACGCTCTGCTGGCCGTCTTCACCGGTGTTGATAACAACTCTGAAGCCCTTTTCGGCGATGCCGAGTTCAACTGCAAGTTTCTTTACAATCTTCTGCATATACGCAAATGTTTCGGAATCGCATTCAAGAATATCGGCAAAATGCTTTTTGGGAATTAACAGCACATGCACCGGCGCTTGCGGTTCGATATCGCGAAAAGCAAGCACGCGCTCATCTTCATACACCTTTGTTGAGGGTATTTCTCCCGCGGCAATTTTACAAAAGATACAATTCTCCATTCATGTCCTCCTTGATGTATTTTATTTTAACGTCCGCAAATGTGTTGGGCGTTATTGCGCTGTTTATTCTGACCGCTGCATATGTATCCGTGCAGCCGTATGAAACGTTATCGACGCATTTTTCTATCAAAACGTTCACTGTTTCTCCAACGTATTGTTCAAGGTATTCGTGTTCCGATTCCCTGCCGACAGCAATAAGCTCACCTGCTCTGCGGCTTTTTTCGGCATTTGACAGCTGACCCGGCATTGCATCCGCCTTTGTTCCGCTTCGCCTTGAGTACGGGAAGATATGAACTTTCGCAAAACCCACTTTGCGCATGAATTCGATTGTTTCAAGATGTTCCTCTTCCGTTTCGCCCGGAAAACCCGCAATAATATCGGTTGTAACGGCTGTTTCGCCGCCGAACGCCCTGCGCAGTTTTTGGCATAATTCAAAATACTGCCCGCTCGTGTATCCGCGCCGCATTCGTTCAAGCACCGTGTCCGAACCGCTTTGCAGTGAAAGATGGAACTGCCTGCATATGCGTTTATTATCTGCAAGTTCGGCAATTATTTCATCCGTCATCATATGCGGTTCAAGCGAACCGAAGCGAATACGTTTTATATTGTTCAGTCCGTCAAAGCAGCGCACGGCATCGCGTATATCCGTACCGCTGCGTAAATCCCTGCCATAGCTCATCAGATGAATTCCCGTCAGCACAACCTCGGAAAATCCTTCGTTGTTAAGCTTTTCGGCTTCGGCACGAACGGACTCAATCGAGCGCGAACGTAATCCGCCGCGTGCATACGGAATTGCGCAATAAGTGCAGAACATGTTGCATCCGTCCTGAATTTTGAGATAGGCGCGTGTGCGTCCCTCATGAACGGCACTCATTTCTTCAAATTCGTGTTCATGCATAACATCTCTGACAAGGATTTTTGCTCCTCCGGCTGCGTTCCCGCTGCATTCCGATTTTTCGGGTTGTTCGAATTTTTTCATACCGCCGCAGCAATCGCACAATTCTTTTTCTCCGCAATTGCATTTTTCGCTTTTCGGTTCATTTTCCCGTCCTTCAGCAATGCTTTTTACAAGTTCGACAACGCGGTTCTTGTCCGCACTTCCGAGCACAGCGTAAACACCCTCCAGTTTTGCCGCCGCTTCCGGGCTTCGCTGCGCAAAGCAGCCTGCCGCAATAAGTTTTGCATTCGGGTTCAGTTTATGCGCTTTTGAAAGCATTTGGCGTGATTTTCTGTCCGCAATATTCGTAACGGTGCATGTGTTGACAATGCAGACATCAGCCTCGGCCGGGTTCTCCGTGATTTCAAATCCCGCCTGAGTTAAGAGCTCCGCCATGGCATCACTCTCGTATTGGTTCACTCGACAGCCGAGTGTAATAAAGCAGCAGCGCATCATCCCTCCAGCTCATACATGAGCATTGCAAGCATTGCCATTCCTGCGGTTTCCGTTCGCAAAATCCTTTTACCGAGTGATACGGATTTTGCCGCAGGACTGTTTTTAAGGACAGATTCAACCTCTGTCGGTTCAAAACCTCCCTCGGGCCCGATAATTATTGCAATATCGTTCCCGCCTTCGTCGGATTTGCCTTTTTCTTCACCGAACGCCTTTCTCAAAGCCTGTTTCAGAGTCGTTTTTTCCTCATCCTCGTATGCTATAAGCACGGCATCAAATCCCGAAAAATCACATTCATTCAAATTTTGAACGGGGCCGACCTTCGGAATTCGCCCGCGCCCGGACTGCTTTGCCGCCTCCTGTGCAACCCGATTGAATCGTAAAAGTTTTGACTCCTTTGCTTCGGGTTTCACAACGCAGCGTTTTGAATAAACAGGCTGAATTGCAAATATGCCGAGTTCAACACATTTTTGAATTATCAGCTCAAGCTTTCCCGCTTTCGGCAGGCATTGGAACAGCGTTACACGATTCAAAAGGCTCCGACGGGCACGGTGCATCGGAAATTGCTTCAAGCCGCACCTCCCCCTTGTTCTCGTTCAAAATACGTGCAGTCATTTCCCTGCCGGTTCCGTTGATAAGCAAAAGTTCATCGCCCGGTTTCATTCGAAGCACCGTCATGATGTGTTTTGCTTCTTCGCCGTCAAGAACAATTTCCGTTCCGACGGTCAGTTTTTATCAGTAAAAAATCTTCTCATAAGCCGATTCAGCTTTCACCGTTTTATATCCGGACGTTCGCAGCGCTGCTGCACCTGTACTAAGTATTGCTTACGATATTTTCGCCGCAAGCACTGCGCGCCAATCTTCGCCGCTGCATATTTCAACAGCTTCAAGTCCGTTCGCCTTCAGGGCATCAAGCACCTCATCCAGCCTGTCCGCAATTATTCCGGAGGCAATGAGCTTTCCGCCCGGTTTCATAAGCTGCGGAATTACGGGTGCAAACGCGATAATGACGTTTGCAACAATGTTTGCAAGCACAATATCGTACTGCCTTCCGGAAATATCGTCTCGGAATTTTTCATCGGAAAGAATATCTCCGATTCTGATGAAGTAGCCTGACATATCAATTCCGTTCAGCTCGGCGTTTTCGGCAGCAACGCGCGCCGCGACCGGATCAATATCAATTGCATAGGTTTCTTTTGCCCCCATCAGTGAAGCGGCAATCGAAAGGATTCCGCTGCCGCAGCCGAGATCTGCAACGAGATCCCCGTTCTTAATGTTTTTTTCAAGCAATTCAAGGCACATGCGCGTTGTGTGGTGAGTTCCCGTTCCGAAAGCCATTCCGGGGTCAATTTTCAGAACCGCGCGTGTGTTCCCATCCGGGATTTTTTCCCATGAAGGACAGACAAGCAGCTTTTCGCCGACAGGCATCGGTTTGAAATACGCTTTCCAATTATTCGCCCAGTCCTCCTCATCCACGCTGCGCACTTCGATTTTTAACGAACCCATATCAATGCCGATTTCGCTGCGCATACTGTCCAATTCCGCAATCGAATTTCGCACCGCCTGCTCCACTGCGGCATTCTCGGGAACATCGGAAACATAAGCCTGTACGGAAGGCTGTTTTCCCATTGCGGCCTCATCCGCATAATCCCAGTATTTTTCACACGAATGCAGCAGCGCGTCAATCTCCTCATCGCCCTGAACTATGTTAACCTGGGTAATTCCGAGCATATCAAGCCGCGCAAGAATTATCTCTGTTCCTTCCTCGGTTGTATATATTGTTATTTCTTTCCATTTCATAATCGGTTTTCCTTTAAGTTTTGTTCAATATTCCGAAAATCGGCATAATGTTCCTGCAGCCGAACAAACACGGACAGCCGGCAAACACATAAGCCAAACTGCCCTGTATCCGCATTTTCCGTTCCTTATTAAGTTCATTATAACATTGCCGCACCGTTTTGAAAAGAACGAATTCGCTGCTTTTCGGCATTCGTCATTGAATCGCATCCTCCGAATTCCTTTTGACCCAGTTCTCCGTGAAGCGCATAAATGCTGCGCATGCAGGCGAACCCGTGCCGATTGAACGTTCCGCGATTCCGATCGTTCTTGTGCAGGCAGGTTCAAGCTCGACCGCCGCACGGTTTCCGCCTATGCCCTTGAGTATCAGCTCCGGGACAATGGTCATCCCGAGTCCGCCTTCCGCCATTGCAACGGCGGCATAGTCGTCGCTTACGCTGTATTTTACACGCGGCCGTACACCGGCCGTGCGGAGAATTCTTCCGATATCATAGTTCGATCCCTCTCCCGGGATAATGAAATCAATGTCGGATATTGCTTCAAGCGGAAGGGTCTTACAGCCGGACGGCAGAAGTTTCGGGGGTACAAGCGCAAGCATCCTGTCAACGCACAGCGGGACAAACTTTAATTCCTTGCGCATCGTCCCGCTCATAAATCCGCAGTCAACCTCTTCGGCAATTATCATATCCTCTATGGTTTTGTATGTTCCGACTGAGACATCAATAGAAATATTCGGATACTCATTGCCGAACTCCGCTATGATTTTCGGCAGCCAACAGACGGCAACGCTTGAAAAAGCACCAACACGCACTTTACCCATGCGTACCCCCCTTTATCTCCGCCGCTATCTGTTTCAGCATATCATCTCTGTTCACAACCTCGCGCAGCGTCTGCAGTATCCGCTCCCCCTCCTGCGTCAGTGAAACGCCCGTTTTGCTTCGCCGCAGCAGTTGAAAGCCGAATTCCTGTTCAAGAGCCGATACTATGTGACTGATTCCTGACTGAGTATAGCCCAGCTGCTCCGCTGCCGCAGTCAGATTGCCTATTTTTGCAACGCGGATGAAAACCCTGTAGTTATCAATGTTCATGCCTTTACCCTTCCGTTTCCGCAGCAAACGCCCTTCCGCCGCGATCCATTCGGTTTTCTTATGGATATGATAACAAACATTCAGTTTAATTGCAATCCTTTTGTTGTATAGTATCGAATTGTGCAAAGGTGAATGATTCGGTGCGGATTAATCCGTCCGCTCGCTGCACCTCAGGCATAATACAGCTTCCCCGAAAGGAAATCACATGGAAAACGCACAGCAGCCCGTTCGGAATAAAAACGGAAAAACCCAAAAACTTCCCAAATCCAGAATTTCATTTTGGGTCACTCCGATAGTATTCCTCATCTTCTTCATCGGTCTTTTTACCTTGTTCGCAATCCCCATGGGACTTTCGAACATGCTCAGCACAGTAATGAATACCGCATTCGCTCTTTTGACCGATACATGTCTTTACATCATGGCGATCGCAGTCATCATGGGTGCAGTTTCCGCACTGCTCACGGAGTTCGGTGTTGTTGCAATGCTCAATCACCTGCTTTCCCCGCTTATGAAGCCTATATACGGCCTGCCCGGTGCTGCCGCTCTCGGCATAGTCACAACTTATCTTTCCGACAATCCTGCAATTCTTTCTCTCGCGGAAGATCGCGGTTTTCGCAAGTACTTCAAGAAATATCAGCTTTACGGCCTGACTAACCTCGGCACGGCATTCGGAATGGGGCTTATTGTTTCCACGTTCATGCTCGGTCTCGGCAATATTCAGGGCGGCAGCGTTGTGTCCGCAATTCTCATCGGCAACCTCGGTGCAATCATCGGCAGTGTCGTAAGCACAAGGCTGATGCTCATGCAAACAAAAAAATCTTCGGCACAGAGGAATACGTCGAGGATTCCGCTTTTGACCCCTCCGAACAGTCTTCAGGCGGTGTTCGCAAAAAACAAAGTCTCGGCATGCGCATTCTGACTGCTGCACTCGACGGCGGCAAGAGCGGCGTTGACATCGGACTCAGCATCATTCCCGGCGTGCTTGTTATCTGCACCATCGTTATGATGCTCACAAAAGGTGCCCCCGAAGGCGGTGTGTACACGGGCGCGGCTTACGAAGGCATTTCGCTGCTCCCCCGCGCAGCGAATGCAATCAAGTTCATTTTGCAGCCTCTGTTCGGGTTTTCCTCCACCGATGCAATAGCTGTCCCCATTACGGCGCTCGGTTCCGCCGGCGCAGCAACCGGAATCGTCAAAGAGCTTGCGGAAGCGGGTTCGGTCACGGCACATGATATTGCGGTCTTCACTTCCATGTGCATGTGCTGGAGCGGCTACCTCAGCACTCATGCCTCAATGATGCAGTCTCTCAAGCGTCCCGACCTGACCGGAAAAGCAATTGCGAGCCACACCATCGGCGGTCTCGCTGCGGGTGTTGCGGCAAACTGGCTCTTTAAACTGTTTGCGCTGATATTCTGAAAAAACAAACTTTTTTCGTCGCAGGCAATTAAATTCGAGCGGAATTTGTGACCCACGGTCATTGAGTTCCGCTCTTTTTGTTTAACCGCACCGCAAACAGAGCAAATTCTGCATTGTTTTATATATAAAACTCGGTTTTTCATTTAATTGCAATGCTTTTTTTTGGCGTCAAGCGTATCGGACAAAAAAAATCAAAATATACGAAAAAAGGGGTTGACATATCCGTACTCAAGTGTTAAAATACACATCGTTCGCGAGAGAACAGTGTTCGAAAGAGCGGACGACAACCGAATATCTGGGTGTGGCGCAGTTTGGTAGCGTGCTTGAATGGGGTTCAAGAGGCCGGAGGTTCGAATCCTCTCACCCAGACCATGAAAGAGTCGATTTTGTCGGCTCTTTTTTCTGTTTATGAACGGTATTCAAATTTTTTTACACAGATTTCAAAAATAATATCTTGAAATTCGGGAAGAATATGATAAAATAAAGCCGATTTTTAAGGATGAAAGGAAACCGACAATGGAATATACACATGAGGTGAACAATATGTGCTTCGTCCGCAAGGGCGCGGTGCATGATCCTGCTCCCATTCCCGAAGAGGGCAATTGGGTTAAAGCAAAACAAATTTCCGACATCAGCGGCTTCACGCACGGTGTCGGTTGGTGTGCCGCCGCAGCAGGGCGCATGTAAGCTCACGCTGAACATCAAGAACGGCATTATTGAAGAAGCTCTTATCGAGACCATCGGATGCAGCGGCATGACTCATTCCGCCGCAATGGCCGCCGAGATCCTTGCCGGCAAAACGATTCTTGAAGCTCTCAATACCGACCTTGTCTGTGATGCTATCAACACCGCCATGCGCGAGTTGTTTTTGCAGATAGTTTACGGACGCAGCCAGAGTGCGTTTTCCCAGGACGGACTTGCAATCGGAGCCGGGCTTGAAGACCTTGGCAAAGGGCTCCGCAGCATGATCGGCACGACTTACAGCACACGCGAAAAAGGCGCAAGGTATCTTGAATTGACCGAAGGCTATGTCACAAAGCTTGCTCTTGATGCAAATGATGAGATAATCGGTTATCAGTTTGTCAACCTCGGCAAAATGATGGAAGCCATAGGCAAAGGCGCGACGCCGAACGAAGCCTACGAAAAGTTCCTGAGCACCTACGGCAGATTCAACGAAGCTGCAAAGGTTATCGACCCAAGAAAAGAATGAAATGAGGTGCCGTTATGATTAATTTTGAAGGATATTCCAGAAGGATCGACAAGATTAACTCCGTTCTCGGTGAATACGGGATCGAGAGCCTTGAAGCGGCGCAGCAGATTGTTTCCGATAAGGGAATCGATGTCCGTTCAATCGTGCTCGGAATTCAGCCCATTGCTTTTGAAAATGCAGTTTGGGCATACACCGTCGGTGCTGCGATCGCAATCAAGGCAGGCGCAAAAAATGCAGCCGAAGCCGCAGAGTACATCGGAAAGGGTCTTCAGGCGTTCTGTATCCCCGGTTCGGTTGCGGACCAGCGCAAAGTCGGACTCGGCCACGGCAATCTCGGTGCAATGCTGCTGAACGAAAACACAAAGTGCTTTGCATTTCTCGCAGGCCACGAGAGTTTTGCCGCTGCCGAAGGTGCAATCGGAATTGCAAAAACCGCAAACAAGGTTCGCAAGACTCCGCTTAAGGTCATTCTTAACGGACTCGGCAAAGATGCCGCTTACATTATCTCCCGCATCAACGGCTTCACCTTTGTTGAAACAAACTATGATTACTACACCGGCGAGCTTCATATCGTCAGCGAAAAAGCATTCAGCAGCGGTGAACGCAGCGCAGTTCGCTGTTACGGTGCGGACGATGTAAACGAAGGCGTTGCAATAATGAAGTTTGAGGATGTTGATGTTTCCATCACCGGCAATTCAACCAACCCCACCCGCTTCCAGCACCCCGTTGCAGGCACTTACAAAAAACTCTGCGTTGAAAACGGCAAAAAGTACTTTTCCGTTGCTTCCGGCGGCGGCACGGGCAGAACACTTCACCCCGACAACATGGCGGCAGGTCCTGCCAGCTACGGTCTGACCGATACTATGGGACGGATGCACTCCGATGCTCAGTTTGCGGGCAGCAGCTCCGTTCCCGCGCATGTTGAAATGATGGGGCTTATCGGCATGGGCAACAACCCCATGGTTGGCGCAACCGTTGCAGTTGCGGTTGCAGTCGAGGAAGCAGCAAAATAATACCGCCTTTCGACATATGGTTTTTCCCGAATTCATTTTCGGACAGCGCACCGATTCCCGGCAAACGCCTTAGGAATCGGTGCTTTTGTTCTTTACGGCTGCATGTGCCGCTTGTTTGGGTGCCGATAATAAAAAACTTTCCCGCTTAATGCAGAATGAATAACCGTGAAGGTGTTCCATTATTTGATTCAATGTGGTATAATATGCCTGTATTGAAGCGGCATCATAATATCGAGAGTATTATTTGCCTTAAAAAGTTGAGAAATGGCTGAATAATCTGTTTTGGATAAAATCGTTTCCGTATTTATTCGAAAACAGTCTCAGCCGTCACTTGCTTAACAGCACATATTCAGGAGGAAATTATATGGAAAATGTAAAAGTGGCTCTTTGGGGCTTCGGCGCAATGGGTTCCGGCATTGCAAAGGTTCTTTTAAGAAAAAAAGGTGTTGACATCGTCGGTGTATGCGACATCCATCCCGCACGTGCCGGCAGGAGCATCTATGAACTGCTCGAAATCGACCGCGGTTCCCGCGATGATGTTCTTGTTAACCCCAAAATTGAAGAAGTTGTCCACGACGGCAACTGCGATATCTGCGTTATTGCAACCGATTCCTTTACCCGCAAGGCATTCAACAAAATTAAGTTTGTTGTTGAGCAGAACGTAAATGTTGTTTCCACTGCGGAAGAAATGAGCTTCCCCATGGCACAGGAACCCGAGCTTTCCGCCGACATGGACAAGCTTGCAAAGGAACACGGCGTTTCCATCCTCGGCACCGGCATTAACCCCGGCCTTATGATGGATCTTCTTGCAATTTGCCTCAGCGGCTGCATGACAGATGTTGAAAAGGTCACCTGCCGCAGGGTCAACAGCCTGTCTCCCTTCGGTCCCGCCGTTATGGAAGAGCAGGGTGTCGGTCTCAGCGTTAACGACTTCAACACAGGTGTTGAAAACGGAACTCTTGCGGGTCACGTCGGCTTTGCGGAATCCGTCGGCATGATCGCAAGAGCTCTCGGTTGGAAAATCGACAAATTCGAACAGCAGATGTCTGCAATCGTAACCAGCGTCGACAGAAAATCCCCTTACGGCTTTGCAAAGGCGGGCGATGTGGCCGGCGTGAATATGACCGGCCAGGGTTATGTTGACGGTGAAGTCAAAATCGATATGGTTCATCCGCAGCAAATCGAGCCCGAAATGGAAGGCACCCATACCGGTGACTACATCGTGCTTGAAGGCTCTCCCGAGGTTAACATGAGCGTCCGTCCCGAAGTTGACGGCGGCATCGGCACCATTGCCATGGTCGTAAACATGATTCCTCACGTTATCAATGCACGCCCCGGCCTCAAGACCATGCTTGATCTCCCCGTTCCCCACGCGATCATGGGCGATTTCAGGGATTATATCGAAAAATAATAATTTATAGGCTTTACTCGGTTTTATGCGTCTCCCCCGCCGCACTCCCGTTAAGGCAGGAAGATTCAAAAACCGCTTAAAATGATTCGGAGGTTTTTATGGCAAAGAAAGGCGATTGGGTTCAGATTCACAACATCGTTCTGACCCCGGAAGAACGTTCGAGCGCATTGCCCGAGGATACGAAATCTCACCCCCTTGAAATGTGGGTAAAAGGCTATTTGCAGCAGGACGAAGCGCAAGTCGGCGATGAAGTCGAAGTCATTACCCGCACCGGCCGTCATGCGACGGGCAAACTCGTGAACGAAGCACCTTATTTTGAGCATAATTTCGGCTTTCTGATTCCCGAAGTTCTCAAAATCGGCGATATGGTTCGCGAAATCACTTTCGGAGGTAACGAATGATGAAAGACAACAGCTATGCGGCAATTATGGCGCGGAAGAACGAAATCATTCGCAACTCCGTCGGCATGGATTACGAAAGTTTTGAAAAACCCGGCATCGGCTTTGACTACGAAGCAATGATGGCCGCAACCGGTTATACCCTGCCCGAGCTGCAGCGCGTTCAGGCTCTGTTCAGCGTCGGCAATACGCCGCTCATCGAGCTGCGCAATCTCACCGCACTCGCAAGGAAGTGCGCTCCCGCCGGCAAGGGCGCAAGGATTTTCATCAAGGACGAAGCAACCAACCCCAGCGGCAGCTTTAAAAGCAAGGCGTTCCTGCACAAGCGTTTATCAGGCAAAAAAACTTGGTTACAAGGGCGTTGTCACCGCAACCAGCGGCAATTACGGCGCAGCGGTTGCATGCCATGCCGCAATGGCGGGACTTAAATGCATCGTTGTTCAGGAGTGCTACGACAGCCGCGGAGTAGGCCAGCCGGAAATCATTGAAAAAGCACGCAAATGCGAAGCTCTCGGTGCAGAAGTTGTCCAGCTCACCGTCGGTCCCGAGCTTTTCAGCACGGTTCTCCGCCTGCTTGAAGAAACAGGCTATTTCAACGCTTCCCTCTACACCCCGTTCGGCATTGCCGGTGTTGAAACTCTGGGTTATGAAATTGCTCAGCAGTTCCGTGCAAAGATTGATCGTGATCCCGATGTTGTTGTCTGCACCAATGCGGGCGGCGGCAATCTCACCGGCACTGCACGCGGTCTGCGCAAAGCCGACTGTCATGCAAAAGTTATCGGTGCAAGCGTCAACCTCACCGGCCTGCACATGGCAAGCGATGCTCAGTTCAACAAAAAGAGTTTCACAACCGGGCACACAGGCTTCGGCGTTCCGTTCTGCGTAAACCCCGACCGTTCCGATGTTCCGCGCAGTGCGGCACGTCCCCTCCGCTACATGGACAGGTATGTTACCGTTTCTCAGGGCAGCGTATTCTTCATCACCGAAACTCTCGCTTCCCTCGAAGGTCTTGAAAAGGGACCCGCAGGCAACACCGCTCTTGCAGCAGCATTCCGTCTTGCACAGGAAATGGATGAAGATCAGTGCATCGTTGTGCAGGAGACCGAATACACCGGCGCAGGCAAGCATATCAATCCCCAGCTTTCGTTTGCAAGGCAGAACGGCATCGACATCCACTTCGGCGACCCCAAGGATGAGGTACCCGGCAAAAACATCATTCTGCCCGCACATCCTAGCCTTATCAGGGTTGATGACGTTGACCTTGACCGCGTTCGCAGGTCCAATATAAAGAATGCCGTCGGAACGCACAAGGATGAGCTTACCGATGACGACATTCGCTACCTTGTTGAAGAAACCAACAGCAGCGAAGAATTTGTCCGCAGCGTTATAGCCGGACTGTAATTCGCGTCACAGCGGCATTAACATTTTTAATGCCGCATAGACCGAACCCCCCGTGCGGTGCGTCGGATTTCCGCTTTTCGGCTCATTCCCGCACCGCATATCCCCCATGGTTGAAACATTATCTGCAAAAGGGAGAATATATGAAAAGAACTGATGATTTCCAGGAACGCAGAGCTCATCTTGCAAATCTGACCGATGATCAGCTTGAAGCAAGATTTTGGGAGCTTGCAAACAAGCTCGTTGCCCCCTTCTTAAAATGGGTTACGAGTACACCTCACCCGCCGTTGAACGTTCCGTTCTGCTGCGCATGGGGTTTTCTTCCATCGAAGCAAAAGCCATTGTTGACGGCTGCATTGAACATAACCTCATTGCGCACGGCGCAGGCAACGTGATTTACCGCCTTGCAAAAGCGCAGAACTCCGAAATCCGCCCGGCAGGGCTCGCACTTGCCGACGGCAAGCTTTGGGATGAAGCTGAAAAACTTTTTGACGGAGGCAACAACTGATGAGCGACTATAAACTTTCCCCCGATAAACCCATTGACGTTGCCGAGATCCTCAAAGATCTTGAAAACTACCGTCCCCGCCGCAGGGGCTGGACGTGGCGCAAACCCGTTGAAAACCTGCATATGGGACCCTTTGTTTACCATGACTGCACCGAACCGCTCAAGTCGAGCGTTCCCCTGCCCCCCGCACACTATTTCGAGAACATCGACCCGCAGCCCGCGCCTGTTATCACGACAGAGATCGCATCCGGCCGCTTTGAGGATGATATTCGCAGAATGCGTATGGCCGCGCACCATGGCGCAGATCACATCATGGTCATCCGCACCGCCGGCCAAAGCCATTTTGACGGCCTCATCGAAGGCACCCCGCAGGGCATGGGCGGCGTGCCGATTACGCGCAAGCAGGTTCGTGCGCAGCGCAAGGCACTCGACATGATCGAGGATGAAGTCGGAAGACCCATCAACTACCACAGCTATGTTTCCGGCGTTGCCGGCCCGGATATCGCCGTGATGTTCGCCGAAGAAGGCGTGAACGGCGTGCATCAGGACCCGCAGTATAACGTCATTTACCGCAACATCAATATGATTCGTTCGTTTGTTGATGCGTGCGAAAGCAAGAAGCTTATCGCCTGGGCGGGCATGGCGCAGATTGACGGCGCGCACAATGCAAACGCAACCGCACGTGAAGCATGGAAAGTCATGCCCGAGCTTATGGTTCAGCACGGTATCAATGCAATTTTCTCTGCGCGCGTCGGCATTAACAAAAAGAACATCTGCCTGTCCACCGTTCCTCCGACGGCAACCCCCGCGCCCTGCGTATACATGGATCTTCCTTATGCGGTTGCTCTCCGCGATCTGTTCCATGAATACCGTATGCGCGCTCAGATGAACACAAAATATATTGAGTCCAGTACCCGTGAAGCAACCGTTACCCACGTTCTGAACATGTTCATCTCCAAGCTCACCAGTGCGGATATCCAGAGCACGATCACGCCCGATGAGGGCCGCAACGTGCCGTGGCATATTTACAATATCGAAGCATGCGACACCGCGAAGCAGACTCTCGTCGGTCTCGACGGCCTTATGGAAATGGTCGAGCTGAAAGACAGCGGCTATCTGCGCGAAAAAGCACGCGAGCTGAAGGAAAGAGCGATCCTCTTCATGGAAGAAATGCTTGAACTCGGCGGCTATTTCAACGCCGTTGAAGAAGGCTTCTTCGTTGACAGCGGCATTTACCCCGAACGCAACGGCGACGGCATTGCAAGAAAAATCGACGGCGGCATCGGTGCCGGAACGATTTTCAAGCGCGAAGCTGACTACATGGCTCCCGTCACCGCACACTACGGCTACAACAACGTTGAGCAGTACAATCCCGATTTTGTCGACAATCCCTCCGCACTCATCGGCGGCTGCACGCTTGAATGCCCCGAAAAGATCATCTATATTGATGAATTGGACGAAACCGACAACTGCCATGTCCGTATGGAAGAAGTCAAAGATTTCGTTGCAGGCGGCAAGCAGATTCGTCCTGAAATGGAATGGCTTGCAGACGGCACTGTCATGCTCACCATGTTCTTCCCCGCACCCAAACCCATTGCGGAAGCGGCTGCGCTTGAATGTGCAAAGCGCATGAATCTTGTCGAATGCGAAGTTATCAGCCGTGAAATCATGCATTCGCAGGAAGGCACCCGCATCGAGGTCAAGGGCAAAGTTCCGTTCGCAATCGATGTTGATTCCCTTGTCATTCCCAAGGAACCCGATGTTCTGAGCGATGACGTTATCCGTGCCGATATCGAACGTCGTCCGATGAAGGTCGTTGCTGCGACAGTCGGTGAAGACGAACACTCCGTCGGCCTTCGTGAGATCATCGACATTAAGCACGGCGGTATTGAAAAATACGGCATCGAAGTGCATTACCTCGGCACATCCTGCCCGCCCGAAAACTCGTTAACGCAGCAGTCGAGCTGAATGCAGATGCCATCATGGCATCCACCATCATCAGCCATGACGACATTCACTACAAGAATATCGCCAAAATCGATGCTATTGCGCGTGAAATGGGTATCCGCGATAAGATTATCTTCATCGCAGGCGGCACCCCAGGTCACTCCCGAACTTGCGCGCAAGGCGGGAGCGGATGAAGGCTTCGGCAGGGGCAGCCGCGGTGTCCATAACGCAACCTTCCTTGTTAAACGCAGGTGGGAAATGGAAAAAGCGGCAGCCGAAAAGGCCGACAGCGAAAACAAATAATATTACGCGGGAACTCTCCTGACGTTCTCGGTATATGCTGACACAAAGGGGGACGGTCAATCAAGTTGCCATCCCCCCGAAGTTTTGTTTTTGCGGGTTCTCCGCAGAAACGGGCAAATTTCAGATAATCTATGTTTATTGATATTCTTGTTGCCGAAATCGGCTCAACAACAACGCTTGTAAACGCCTTTAACGGCATTGAAACCGATACGCCGCGTTTTATCGGGCAGGGACAGGCTCCGACAAGCGTGCTTGCAGGTGATGTTCGCATCGGTCTGACCGAAGCAGTAAATGACCTTGCAAAGAATCTCGGAGCGCAAAACATTGAATACGGAAAAATGTTCGCAACGTCCAGCGCCGCGGGCGGATTGCGCATGTGCGTACACGGACTTGTTTATGATATGACCGTGAAGGCCGCTCAGGCGGCGGCTCTCGGTGCAGGTGCAATCATCAAACTTGCAACAGCCGGCAAACTGAGTGAATTCGACATTGACGATATTAAAGCAATCGACCCAAACCTTATCCTGCTTGCCGGCGGAACGGATTACGGCGAACGCGAAACGGCTGTTTATAACGCAAAGCTCATTGCCGCTTCCGGTTTGAAGGCCCCCGTTATTTACGGCGGAAATATTCAGAATCGCCGCATTATTGAGGATGTTTTTTCAAGAGCAGGCATCCCGGTTTATATAACAGAAAACGTCTATCCGAAACTCGATCTTTTGAACATCGAGCCCGCACGCAAAATTATTCACGCCGTGTTTGAGGAACACATCATTAAGGCTTCCGGCATGGAGCATATCCGCGATATGGTTACGGGCAACATAATCCCCACTCCAGGCGCTGTTATGGAGGCGGCACAGCTTCTATACAACGATATCGGCGACCTTGCCGTTATTGATATCGGCGGTGCAACCACGGATGTTCATTCCGTCACAAAAGGTTCCGATGAAATTGCAGTCATGCAGACAACACCCGAGCCTTTTGCAAAGCGTACCGTTGAGGGTGATCTCGGCCTTTTCGTGAATGCAAAAACCTTGTTGATATGTTGGGCAGTGATAAGCTTTCCGCCGAACTCGGCATTAATACTGCCGAAGTGATGAGCAGATATTGCCCGATTCCAAACACTCCGGAGCAATTCAAGCTTACCGAAAGGCTTTGTCTGGCAGCGGGTCTTACAGCTATTGAACGTCATGCCGGCGCACTCCGATATATTTACACTCCGCGCGGAAGGCAAACAATTGCGGAAGGCAAGGATCTTTCAACGCTCAAATATCTTGTCGGCACAGGCGGTGCATTGACAAGGCTTCCGAATCGTGAACAAATAATGCGCAAACTTGCGGACTGCAATTCCGGCGGGATGATGCTCTATCCAAAACCCGGCAGACTGAAGCTGCTGTACGATAATCATTATATAATGGCTTCCCTCGGAGTGCTTTCGAAGGAGTATCCTGAAGCTGCGCTGAATTTGCTCAAGCAGAGCATCGATGAAAGCAACCTTTAACCTTTTTTGCTGCGGGTTAAAACTCAAACATCAAAAACGGCTGCAAAACCTGAGGTAATAATATGAATCCGAAACTGATAATAAACCTGTTCAAACTGCGTACGAACCTTGACAGACTGGTTGACCGCTGTCACGCTGTCGGCATCAAGACCGCGATTGTCACGAAAGTCTTCTGCGCCGATGAACGTATCTGCAAAATGATTTCAGAAAGCGACGCAGACGCTTTTGCTGATTCGCGCGTGCAGAACCTTGCCGCAATTGCGGAGCTTCATTCCGATAAACCGACTCAGCTGCTTCGCATTTCAATGCAGAGCGAGGTCGAAGATGTCGTCCGCTATGCCGACATTTCAATGCAGAGCGAAAAAGAAACCATTCGCCTTATCGGCGGTGCTGCAAAAAAGCTCGGCAAAGTGCATAAGATTATTCTTATGGTCGATATGGGCGACTTGCGGGAGGGCATTTTCAACACGGATGAAGCGCAGATTTTCTCCGCAGCGGAAGCAATTCTTGCCGAACCTGCACTTGAATTCCACGGAATCGGTGTTAACCTTACCTGCTACGGCGGCATCATTCCCGATGAAACAAATCTCGGCGGACTGCTTGCAATTGCAGACAAGCTGCGCAAAAGGTATTCTGTCCCCCTTCCCATCGTCTCGGGCGGTAATTCCTCAATGCTCACAATGCTGGAGGAAAATCGTATCCCCGAAGGCATTACCCAACTTCGTCTCGGCGAAAGTTTCGTCCTCGGCAACAATACCGAAAGCGGTAAGCCCGCCGAATGGCTGAATACAGATTGCTTTACCCTTGAAGCGGAGCTTGTCGAAGTTCAGCGCAAACCCAGCAAACCTATCGGAACAAGCGGTCTTAATGCATTCGGTGAACGTGTCACTTTTGAAGATCGCGGTGAAATGATTCGAGGCATTCTTGCAATCGGAAGGCAGGATGTGAACCCCGACGGACTCACCCCTGCTTGACCCCGATGTTGAGATTATCGGTGCAAGCAGCGACCACTTAATCGTCAACCTCACCAACTGCAAAAATACAAAGTCGGCGACACACTGAGGTTCATCCCCGATTACGGTGCATTGCTGAAACTGACAACGAGTAAATATGTCCACAGAGAGTATGCAGAGCAATAAGCGCTCTGCCCCTTGCTGCGAATGTGCGATATTCAATCGTGATACATAAGGTTAAAAGGCGGTGAATTATTATGGCATTCATTAAGATTAACAGTATTCTCAAAAAAGAGGACAAAACGAGGTTCGCATTATCCCCGCAGCTGTTAACGGTGCAAGGATCAAGGTGCTTGTCGGCAGCTGTGCACATTGCGCAAAGCTTCGCGACAACGTTGTTGCCGCAATGAAGCAGGCGAATATCCCGGAAACCGAGCTTGAAACCATAAGTGATCTTGTGAAAATCACCCGAATGGGCATTATCACAACGCCCGCGCTCATCGTTGACGGCAAACTGCTTTGCTGCGGAAAAGTTCTGAGTGTTGAGGAACTTCTGCCGCTGCTGAAACAGAACAGCGAGCCAAAAGCGGAATAGTTTCATTTCGATAACATTTGGAAACAGCCGCCGACTTCCATGCCGGCGGCTGAAAATTTTGTTTCCGCATTTAGTTATTTAAGCATTTAAATTTACGCTGCCGATCGGGCATTTGCAGGCGCGTTAAGTCTGAACGGGCATTCAAATCTATTCTGTTGCCTTTTTAAACGTGCAAGCAACTCGTCATCGTTCATCAAATGAGCATCTTCTATGAGCACAATGCCCATCTCTTCCGCACGTCTGCGGAACGGATCCATTTCCTTCCTGAACCCATCTTGCCAAGATAGGTTGCTGCAATGATTTTTTTGCATATATGCTTCCGAACCTGTCTGCAACCGTGTTAAGTTTGTAATTCATTTGAATCCACTGCGCCGTTTTTACATGAAACAAACACCGGGATCACGCCGCGCATAAGCATAACATCAATCTCATTTTCGGTGTTTATGTCACAATAATCCGTTGATTCATCATAAAAATTCCATCGGCGGACAGAAGAACCGTGATTGCTCCAAACGATTGTTACACCGCTTGCCGCATCGTTATAGTATTGGTTCCCGTCATCGTCAAGTGCGGAATTCGCAAGCAACAGCATCTTGATTTCAAGCACACTTCCCGCTTTTGCAAGGCAGCGTTTAATCTGCGCGTTTTTATAACGAAACGCAAGCAGTCCCGAGTCAACGCGGAGTTTTTCAATGATACCGCGCCTTCCGAGTTCTTCCGCCAATCGACATACGCGGTTGAGCTTTTCCGTACAATTAGGGATGTGCTCCTCCGCATAGCGGAACGTCAGAAAAAAGTCCAGCGGATCATCATCCTGCATTTTATAATGCGACAGCAGTTCGAGTGCATTCAGATTCATGTTCCACTGTGCAGGATCTGTTCTGCATAAATCCCACATTGAATTAACATCTTCGGCAAAATCATCGGAAAGAGACATTCGGTATGTTCCGTCACCCAGCACACTGTTGCTGTAGCGCAGTTTTCCTCCGTGCAGGACAATATCATCCACTATTGAAAGCTTTGGGTTTGTGTTGTTGAATACCTTATTATTGTTATCGCAGTCCTGAACCGCTCCTGTCCGAACATTATAGTGATGCAGCTCAATATGGCGTCCTCCGTTTTTTGCATATCTTTCTGCAACGATTCCGGCAGCAACAAGCAGAAAGATCCTCTCCTCCGGTGAGGTCAATAGAAAAATCTCCGGGTTCCGACTCAATGATGCCGCATAAACCCGAAACGGCATTTGTCAGGTTATTTCTGTCAACGGGCACGCAGCTTATCTCGATATCAAGGCCATGTGCCGCTGCAACCCGTTTCAAGATGCGTCCGTGTTCGCTCATATCACTGCTGCCGCCCGCAAGAATAACCTTGTTCGGGCGCATCGACAGACAGCTTATTATATTTTCTACCGGGGTTCTGTCAAAAAATTCAATAACGGTCATTCCGAATACTTTGTCCTCCGTGAATTGCTCATACGGGTGTAAGCATTTATACATTTCATCAAGAAATTATGCCGCACAGCCCTTCCGCACAGAAACCTTTCTTCAGATACTGCAAATCATGCCCACAGTGTTTTGCGAAAAAGTTCAATTCCGTATCCCCTTTTCGCAAAACTAACTCAAACCCGAATTATCCTTAGTATGACCGATTCAGCCTTAAAACTCACCGTGCGGCATCCTTAATCGGTGTCGCTTCGTTCCCGTTTTCTGATGATAATGCGAATCAGGGGTTGCCTTGATTTCAAATGATTTGCGAATGTAGTTTTCAAGATAGCGCCTGTATGAAAAATGCATGAGCTCCGGTTCATTCACAAAAATAATAAATGTCGGCGGCTTGATGCCGGCTTGGGTGGAATAATACACACGCAGACGTCTTCCTGCATTCACGGGCGGTTCATTCATCGTGACTGCCTCGCTGATTATGTCGTTCAGCTTGCCCGTTGATATGCGAGTGCAGTTCTGCTCATATGCAAACTCCGCAAGTTCCATAACTTTGTTGACGCGCTGTCCCGTTTTTGCAGATATGAACAACATCGGAACATAGCTCATGAACGCAAGATCAACAAGCATTTTCTTCTTGAATTTCTCGGCTGTATAGGTATCTTTTTCGATAAGATCCCACTTGTTGACAATGAGTACGGAAGCCTTTCCTTCCTCGTGTACATAGCCGGCAATGCGCACGTCCTGTTCGCTCAGTCCGCGTTCCGCATCAACAACAATGAGCGCAATATCACAGCGGCGAATGGCTGCAAGCGAGCGGATAACACTGTAACGCTCAACGGTTTCATCTTCAACAGAACGCTTGCGGCGTATGCCCGCAGTGTCTATCAAAGTGTACTCCTTATCGTTCCATGTAAATGGTGAATCGATTGCATCCCGCGTTGTGCCCGGAACGTTGCTGACGATCGTCCTTTCGTGTCCGAGAAGTGCATTTACAAGGCTGGATTTACCAACGTTCGGCCTGCCCACAATCGCAATGCTCGTGTTATCGTTTTCACTTTCCTCTTCAATCTGCGGAAAGTAAGAAACAATTTCGTCAAGCATATCGCCGAGACCCAATCCCTGTTCGGCGGAAATTGTTATCGGACTGCCTATACCGAGGGTATAGAAGTCATAAACAGCATCTTCGTATTTCGGATGATCAATTTTGTTTACGACCGTCACGATCGGTTTTTTGCTGCGGCGGAGCATATCCGCAACATCCTCATCCGCTGCTGTAAGCCCCGATTTGCCGTCAAGAAGGAAAACTATAACCTGCGCCGTTTCAATTGCAAGCTCTGCCTGCCGACGCATTTGTTTTGCAATTATGTCCTCGCTTTCCGGCTCAATGCCGCCGGTATCAATAAGCGTGAACCTGTAATTCAGCCACTCCGCATCCGCGTAAATGCGGTCACGTGTCACGCCCGGAGTATCCTCAACTATCGCTATGCGTTTCCCCGCTATTTTGTTAAAAAGTGTGGATTTGCCGACATTCGGCCTTCCCACTATTGCCACCAAGGGTTTCATTATTTATGCGTTCCTTTCAATCAGGTTAATTATATCGTCAATAAAATCATAACCGTCGTCCGCGCTGACGCGCCAAATCGGTTTTTGCAAGGCAGCCGCAAGTTCGTCAGTGCGCATTCCGTCAAGAAAAACAACATCGTTCTCTCTCAGCATAGTGTGCGGTATCAGCAAAGCTTCTCCGTTCAAACAGTCTTTGCATTGCTTAATTATATCTCCCGCCGTAACCAATCCCGTGACCGTGACGGTATTGCCGAAAAAATCGTTAACAACGGGGTGCACATTGATTTTTATATTGTATGGCAGAAGTTTTTTGAAAAGCCTGCTCATGTGCGGCGCGATGGAGACCCCGCTCACGGAATCAAACTCACGCATTCGGGGCGCAGTCGGTAAATCTTCCAGTGCATTCATAAAGTCGTGTTCGAACCGTCTGAACAGTCCGACGCCGTTCTCTATCTGTTCAAAATCACCGCATTCCTCAAACGTCGGAAGCTCCTGACCGGCCGCAAGGTACATCTCGTCCGATGCATATACAAAGTCCGAAAGCCCATGATTCTTTTTAAACTCATCGATAAGTTTGATGGCAGCGGATGCACTTTCCGCAGTTGTCGGCTGAATCTCGGCAAGCCCCTGCCTATGTGCAGTGAGTCCAACAGGAACCACAGCCACGGAACGGCATTCCGGGCGGAGGGCAAAAAGGTCATTCAATGTTTGCTTCAGCACATCGCCGTCATTGTAGCCGGGACAAAGCACAATCTGACAGTTGAATGCAAGTCCTTCTTCGTGCAGACGCGTAAGCCGTGAAAGAATGTTTTCGGAATTTGGGCTCCGCATCATGCGTTTACGCACTGCGCCGTCCGTTGCATGAACGGAAACATAGAGCGGTGAAACGCGGCGGGCAATCATACGTTCAAACTCTCTGTCGCTGACATTTGTGAGCGTGACATAATTGCCCATTATCAGCGACAGTCGCCAGTCATCGTCCTTGAAATACAGCGTTTTTCTGTTGCCGCGCGGCATCTGATCGATAAAGCAGAATATGCAATGGTTTGCACACTGCCGTACCGGACTCATGAGACTTGTTTCAAAGTTCAGTCCGAGCGGCTCATATTCTTCCTTAGTGAGCGAAATTTTGAATTCTTTCTGCTGTTTGCCGCATTGAGCGCCGTCCGAACAGAGTGTTAATTCAATGCTTTCTTCGGCAGTAAGACGTTCATAATCGATAATATCAACAACCGGCAAATCGTTTATGCAGGTGAGGTACATGCCGGCGCAGACACCCGCACAAGCCGCAGGAGAGCCCGGGTCAACTCCGATTATCTTATGTTTCATAGAAAGCATCCTCCCTGCCGACTCAATATCAATGCGCAGCCGCGCATTTGCACTCAAAAAACCTCCGGATAACCCGTTTTGCAGAAAAATACCCCTTATCGGAAGAATTCCGCAGGCATTTTTCCTCAAAAGCCTTATCCAAAGTTTCATTTGAATTATACCATATAAAGCAGCATTTAGCAAATATCGCAGCCGAATACCCCCGGAGCATATCATAATGCGCAGCCGCAGCGATATAAGTTTATTCAATCCGCACTCGCGATCATATCGTTACACCTCGTATTTGAAATCTATCGGCTTATAGACTTCGTATGTGTAATAATCTTGTTTTTCCTGAGAAAGAACTTTTCCGTTGCTTTCGATCAGTGTGTATTTCTTTGCTGCACCGTTATCATCGAGCTCAAAGCGGTATCTTACCACATTATTGATTTTGTAGCCATCAAACCTACCGAAGCTCGCAACTCCACCGAACCCTTCTTCGAGCCTTCGCATAACAACATCAACATGATGACTGTCAATGTATTCGTACTCTTCCGAAGTGAATTCCGACCAAAATGATTATTCAGAGGCTTAATCACAACATTACGGATATAATGGTATTCTTTTATATAACCGTTTTCACAAATAACAACAGAACCCGAATTATTGTTTGCATCGTGCATGTGATAATTCAACCCTATCTCAATTCCGTTTTCGCGCTTTATAAATTCGTATTCCCGAGGGATAAGCATACCGTTTTTTGCATCGTCCAAAAACGATGGAAATGCTTTTTGAAAGTCAGATACATCGAAGTTTGCGACTGTTATCTCCAGATCCAGATCACATTCTTCGCAGTTTTCGGCCGTAATTAATTTGCCGTTTTATCAAACCCGTATCTGTACGTTGGAATTTTTGTTCTCGGCTTTGTTTTTAGCAGACGGCCTCTCGTCACATTGCCGATAACCGTATCAAGAACACGACTGGGACAAAAATAACCGCGCGGCAAGTAAACACTTCCCGATCCGTATTTTACTGCCGTCACATTCTCCTTTACAGACTTATAAGTCTCCCATCGATTCGGGTAGTTCTCGATAATCATGGAAATCAGTCTTTCACGCCATTCGGCTGTTTTGTTGTCACTTAACATAGTTTTTCGCCCTTCACAGTCCATTTAAATGTTTCATTCATCATTTTCAGCTTCGCCGAACCGAACGCTGCTGCATGCCACCCGCAGTTTGTCGCCGGACGAAAACTCAATCAAAACTTCTATATAGTCGTCTTTAGATTTTAGTTTGCAAAATTTATATTCAGGTTTCATATTTTCAAACAGCCTTTGCACAAGATGCGATTTCTTTCCGTTTAATATGCTCAACGAAAAAACATACGGCGATGCACCCCAATACTCGCAGTTGGACATCTCCGTTCCGATCACGTCAACGCAGGTAATGCGGATTCTCTTGAGTTCAGCGTGTTCAAATGATTCGCTGCTGTCAAAATCGGGTGGTACGACAAACGGCCACTCCGGTTTGACCACTGTTTCAAGTCGATTATGTACACGATCAAACACAAAACTTTCGAAGCAGGCATCGTGCAGACTGATATTGTTCACTTCATGGATATTTCCGTTGTTTATTACCATAGTACTCCTCAAAAATACAAAAACACACAGCTCGAGCACACATCAACACGTACGACTCGTATCCGGCGCTTGTCAGTCCGCAGCTTGTTTATTGATTGACCGAGGCCGTTTCTTCTTACTGCCCGTGAGTTTAAGTATATTTTATAGCACAGCTGCCGCTGTTGTCAATGAGTTTCGCAGCATTTTTTCGCAAGCGTAGTGTCCCGGGTATCCCTGCTGTCGGAGCGTCTCAAAAAAGTCGAGCATTTCCCGCAAGCGTAGTGTCCCGGGCATCAAATCATACAGTCCCAGTTCTTTCATCAACGTGCATATCCCGCATTTTCTGCAGCATCCTCACAGTTAGTGTATGCTAACTCGGTTGCTTTAAAAAAAGCATTGTCGCAGAGTTCCTTTCTCAAAGCAAACGCTGATTTCAGGATGCTTTCCGACAAGCATAGTTACTCAGCTCTTTAAGTATACAAAGCACGGCTTGTTCGGTTCTACCTTAAAGCTGTTCTTTGTGTACTCTGGCACACATGTTATAATATATATAGCTTCGACTTGTCAAGAGCGATTGAGCCTGCTTTCAAGATTTCACCCCTGCCGAGCACCTTCTCGGGCACATTTTCGAGAAGGTGCGGCGGGTTTGGGGGCGAAAAAACGGTAAAATATATTTAAATCGGGCTTTGAAATATATTTTTCTTTTTATGTCGAAAACGGGCTGTTTTCGGCTCTGTGTCATCTTTCAAGTCATGAAAACGGTGCAAAAGTACAAAATCGGGTTGGATTTGGTGTGTTTTGAGCTCAAAACCGCAAAAATGGCCAAAAGCATAGGATGAACATCATATGCGGAAGCGAAAAAAAGTGCGGAACGGAGTTCGAAAAGGCGAATTGAGCTTCAAAAAGGAGGGTGGCATTTCGTTTACTTTACGTGATAGCTGCGTCCCTTCCCGTCTTGAAGCCGGCTGAGTTCGCAGTCTTTGCGACAGAGGATTCGGATTCAGAAACGGCATTGGAGAACGGCTGCTGCAAAAAGCGGTGGCATTTGGAGTGTTTTGCGTACCGAAGCCTTTGTGAGCGCGTTGACAGCGGGTTGTTTTTTGAGCGGATTGGTACATTTTAGCTTCCGTATTGCAGTAATCGAGTGCAATTGAAGCTTGCGCAGCAGTAACAGGCTTAGGACTTCCGCGGTGCAGAAAATCGCGGGCAAAGAATTGAAAATGTTTGATAAAGAGTCGGTTAGTTTTCTTTGAAAATAAGGTTTGTTCGAGAGCATCACGGGCGTCAAAACTGCGGGAAAGCAAAATGCCCGCACAAAAGCACGGGCATAGGTTGTTCAGGTGAATGCAATGAACCGTTTTTTGCAAACAGGTTATGCATTTGTTTTTGTAGCCTGCCGAACGATTCCTTTGCAGAAAAGTGCTGCAAAAGCGCTTTTCCGCAGAAAGAATCGTTATCGGGCTGCTACGGGTTTCCGTGACTTATGCAATTGCCTTACATGCCGTCAGGTCGGTGCGCAGCACGAAAAATCCTGCTTTGAATTACAATTTCAGGGTTTAAGTACGGAAGATATTGAATTATCCGTTTCTGATTCTCGAATTTGCGCGGATCTGATTTCGAACGCGGAACGGAAAATGAACTCGCTGACCGGAGGGGGAAACTCGTCTCCGTAGGACTTGAACAGTGCGTGAAACTCTTTGTTCTCTTGAGATTGCCATGCGATTGCAATTGAATATCGCATACATCGCGTAGCCTTAGCGCGGCTGATACCGTATTCGGATTCCAAAATTCCGAAAATATCAGAGCCGTGACCGTAATAGTTCATCGGGTTCGCTGCAATTGAGCTGATTGCGCATGCGAGATACCCGAACCCGGCGTGTTGGGGAAAGAACCCCAATCGCAACAAAAACGCCGAAGACTGCCATAAAAGAACCATATAAAACCTCCATTGTTTTACTTGTTTTTCCTCACAGGCGGGACTTGCTCATTCTCTGTTCTGCTGTGAGCTTGATATGAATTATAGCCATGTTAGGTGATTTTGTGAAGTGCATGGTAAAAGATGACTATTACAAGTGAGGGGTTGACAAACTTTCTAACACGCAGTAATTGCAGTATAATCGCATATTTGAGATTACTTTCAGACATTTTAAAGGCAAATTCGAAACTCTTCCGTCAGCGTTATATATCATTCAACCCCTTTTTCGAGGCAAAAATTCGCCCGAAAATGCTCGAATATACAAACTTGTTCAAAAATGTTTTGGTATATTTTTAGGAATTCGGTTTTCATTCAGCATAACTGTCGGATGTCGCCATGCAGACATATTGACACAAAGCACAAATTAGTATAAGATTATAGTGCAAATGCAGCGGCAGTGCAATTCAACCGATAATACCGGTCATGCTGCGTCCGTTTCAGATTCTGTCGGTCAAAGGCACAAGCCGCAGCACAGCAAAAAATCTTTGGAGGCAAAAGATGTATCCTTATATAAACCTTTTCGGGCTGAGTATTCCGAGTTATGGATTGATGATGGCATTGGCATTCATTGCAGCCATTCTTATTGCATATTATAGAACAAGCAAAGCCGGACTTGACACCGATGCGCTGCTGACGCTTGCAATAATAACGCTCACATGCGGCCTTGCGGGTTCATACCTGCTTTACATTTTGTTACTTATTCCCTCAGTGAAATCTGGGGAAGCATTGTTGACGGCAGCTTCAGTGTTTTCAAAAGCGGCGGATTGGTGTTCTACGGAGGGCTCATCGTCGGCGTGCTTTCCGGTTGGATATATCTGCACGCAAAAAAAGCCAGCTTCTATGAATACGCGGCTGTTATTGTTCCCGCAATTCCGCTTGCCCACGCCATTGGGCGAATCGGCTGTTTCCTTGCCGGATGCTGTTACGGGCGAATAGTTGACACTCCGATTTCCGTATACTACCGCAATCCGATCGGCGGTGCACCTGTCGGTGTTCCTGTTTTTCCGATTCAGCTTGTCGAATCCGCATGTAATATCCTGGTGTTTGTTATTCTGCTCATATACACACGCAAACGGTTGAAGGCAGGGAGTGTTCTGTTCCTTTATGCCATTCTGTACGGCATTGAACGTTTCTGCCTTGAGTATTTCCGCGCAGATGAGATCCGCGGAATTTTCCTTGGCCTGTCAACTTCGCAGTGGATCAGCATCGCAATGATAATATTTGGCATCGTAGGTTTTGTTTTGGCTCGTCGCCGCGAGAATCGCATAAACAAAGCGCAAAGCGGCGAGCAAATTCAAACCGAACCGTTAAGCGATAATATTCATTCGGAGAATTCGCCTTCCAACGTCGGTTGATGCTCTCGTTTGCTCAGCAACAACCAAATTGCAATGCATTATTTTAACCGCTGCATTAACCTTGAATAACGATGCACAAATTTTCCGGTTATTTTTACAGGACCGCCGCTCAAGGCGGTCTTTTCTTTAAGCGTACTGTGATATATAATCTATTTTAGTTTTTTAACCGAAATTGATGTTTTTATGAAAGGATTCTGTATAATACAACCATAAAAAGAGAAGGGAGAATAACCAATGTCCGCAGAACGATCGATATCCGGCAACACAAGACGGCAGCTGATTTCTGCAATCAAGCAGCTGATGTCCACTCAGTCGTTCCGCTCAATTCGCGTGAACGATATTTGCGACCTCTGCCATATAAACCGCAAAAGTTTCTATTATCACTATAAAGACAAGTTCGACCTTGTCAACAACGTGTTCTATACCGAGTTCATCCTGCCCGCATCCCAAAAGCATTATGTTTCTGATTGGGATCTGCTTTCCGACATGAGCCGTTATATGTACGGCTGCAAAGCATTCTATCGAAATGCACTGCTCATTCGCGGACAGAATTCTTTTTATGATTATTTCACGGCAACGCTTGAGAGCATATGCGCAGCACTTGCGGCAAGTTCGCCCGGATGTACCCGAAACTCCGCAAAGTTTCTTTCCCGAATGCTTGCAAGCGCATTTGAGTATTGGCTCAACGAAAAGGAGCCCTTAAGTCCGGAGAGTTTCATTGCAACGATTCGTCCGCTGCTGCTCACATCCGGAAATGGTCTTTCGGCAGTTGCAGGCTACGGATCTGACTTTGCCGCACTTACGCCCAACGCCTGACTTAATCCAAACATCCAAGTCGGTTTGACTCAAGACAGGCTCTAAGCATGGTTCTGTCATGTTTTCCGTTCATGCCTCTGTATTATCGGCATGGATAACGTTTGCAATGTTCCTTTGCAGGTTTTTTCCTTCCTGCATTTTCATCGTCGGTACCGCCCTGCTGCTTTTGTTGTTTTTTCGGCAGGGCGGTCTTTGCTTCAAAAGCGCACCTCGGAGTCGCCGAACAGGGTCTTTTTCCTTGTTTTGGAACCAAAACACAAAAAAGAGACTCTTTTTTCGATAAAAACGTCCAAAATAAAATATATATTGCGTTCAGGTATTTGTCATTCATGACATTAGTGCTATAATAGTATTCATAACCGAATGACGGCTCACCCCGTCCTTTAAATTCAAGGAGGTTCACTTATGGTCAAACTAACCATTGATGAGAATCGCTGCAAGGGCTGCGGCCTCTGTGTGCGTGCATGTCCCAAGAAACTTCTTGAGCTTGCAAAACAAAAGCTCAACGAAAAGGGTTATCACCCGCAATGATGACTGACCCCGAAGCATGTGTTGCCTGCGCAAGCTGCGCACGCACCTGCCCCGATGCAGTTATCACCATTGAAAAAGAGTAGGAGGAAAAGAACATGGCAAAGAAATTGATGAAGGGCTGCGAAGCGGTTGCAGAAGCTGCTATTCAGGCAGGCTGCCACTACTTCTTCGGTTATCCCATCACTCCCCAGAACGATATTCCCGAATACATGGCGCGTCGCCTTCCTCAGGTGGGCGGCTGCTTCCTCCCGGCAAGAGCGAAGTTGCTGCAATCAACATGGTCTACGGCGCAGCAGCTGCCGGTGCAAGGTGCATGACAAGCTCCTCCAGCCCCGGAATCAGCCTTAAGCAGGAGGGCATGACCTATCTTGCAGGCGCAGAGCTTCCCTGTGTTGTTGTTAACATGGTTCGCGGCGGCCCCGGCTTGGGTTCCATTCAGCCCTCCCAGGGCGACTATTTCCAGGCAACCCGCGGCGGCGGACACGGCGATTACCATCCCATCGTTCTCGCTCCCGCTTCCGTTCAGGAAACCGTCGACCTTATGCAGGATGCATTCGACCTTTGCAGACATCTACCGCACTCCCGTTATGATCCTTGCCGACGGTATCATCGGTCGATCATGGAACCCGTTGAGTTCCACGAGAAGAAGGAAACCCGCGAGCTTCCCGCAAAGGACTGGGCAGCAACCGGTTGGAGTCCCGCAAGCAATCGTCCCCGTGCAATCGTCAACTCTCTCTACATTGAAGTTGAAGAGCTTCAGGAGTTGAACGACAGGCTTCAGGCAAGGTATCAGCACATTCGTGAAAATGAATCCCGCGCTGAGCTTTACAACACCGAAGGTGCGGAAATTATCGTTTGCGCATACGGCACCGTTGCCCGCATTTGCAAAGCCGCAATCGGTCTTTGCGCAAAGCAGGGCGTTAAAGTCGGTCTGTTCCGCCCGATCACCGCATGGCCCTTCCCCGAGAAGCAGCTTGCGAAAGCAATGGCTCAGGACAGCGTAAAGAAAGCAATCGCTGTTGAAATCAGTGCAGGTCAGATGCTTGAAGATGTCAAGCTGACCGTAAACGGCACCAAGCCCGTTGAGTTCTACGGCAAACCCGGCAGCTACACGCCGACAGCCGAAGAAATTGCAGAATATATCATGAAATCAAGGGAGGCTTAATTATGCAGACCGTATTTAAGAAAACCCCTATCCTGACCGACGCGGTGCTTCATTATTGCCCCGGCTGCGGTCATGGTATCGTTCACAGGCTCGTTGCGGAAGTTGTTGACGAGCTCGGCATTCAGGATCGCACAATCGCAATCGTTCCCGTCGGCTGCGCAGTATTCGGATATAAATACTTCAATCTCGACTCCATCGAGGCAGCACACGGAAGAGCGCCCGCCGCTGCAACCGGTGTTAAGCGCACCAACCCCAACAATGTTGTTTTCACATATCAGGGTGACGGCGACCTTGCTTCCATCGGCACGGCTGAAATCGTTCACGCTGCACACCGCGGCGAAAAGATCACCACGATCTTCATCAACAATGCAATTTACGGCATGACCGGCGGTCAGATGGCCCCCACGACTCTTGTCGGACAAAAGACCACAACCAGCCCCTACGGCCGTGATAAGGATCATTGCGGCAGCCCCATCCGCATTGCGGAAATGCTCGCAACCATTGAAGGCAGCGCATACATTGAGCGCGTTGCCGTCAACTCCCCGCTAACATCGTCCGCGCCAAGAAGGCTATCAAGAACGCTTTTGAATGCCAGCTCGCAGGCAAGGGCTTCAGCCTTGTAGAGGTTCTGTCCAACTGCCCCACAAACTGGGGTATGAGTCCCGTAGAATCTATGGAATGGCTCGAAAAGAACATGATCCCCTATTATCCTCTCGGCGTTAAGAAAGACATCACCAAGGAGGTATAAGTTATGCTTTGGACTAATATTTTCGCAGGCTTCGGCGGTCAGGGCGTTTTGCTCATCGGTCAGCTCCTTGCGTATGCCGGCATGTATGAGGGCAAAAATGTCAGCTGGCTTCCCTCCTACGGCCCTGAAATGCGCGGCGGTACCGCAAACTGCTCCGTTGTTGTTTCCGATGAACCCGTTGCGTCCCCCGTTATCAACAAGTGCGACTGCGTTATCGCGATGAACCGCCCCTCTCTCGACAAATTCGAGCAGAATGTTCTTCCCGGCGGCAAGCTGTTCATCAACAGCTCCATCATCGACAAAAAGGCAACCCGCACCGATATCGATGTTTACTACGTGCCCTGCAACGAAATTGCAGACAAGCTCAACAACCCCAAAGTTGCAAACATGGCAATGCTCGGTGCGTACCTTGAAGCAACCAAGGCTGTTCAGACCAAGAGTGTTCTTGATGCACTGCTCTATAAACTGGGCGAGAAGAAAGCTGCACTCATCCCCCTTAACGAGGAAGCAATCGAAGCAGGTGCCGCAAGCATCCGCAAATAATTAAGACTTAAGTCGGCTCCCCGGGTTTATCCCGCGGAATCCGCAGCGCGCCGCATTTCTTCTTCCAACGTGGTTTTTGAAATGCGGTGCGTTTTTGTTCGCAGCATAAAAAGAATGCTCCGGCTTTTCCGAAGCATTCTTTTGTTATGCTATAAGCATTAATGAGCTTTTTGAACAAAACATTAACCGGAGCTTTTTAACCGTCAATCGCAGGCTCCCGCCCGTGCAGGTTGTTTTCGTGGCAGATTCCGTGCCATTCGCAATCCCCGCAGACCGCATTAAAAAGAGCTGCATCCGTCATAAGCTCCACGGCTTTTTTTGACAATGTTTCCCATTTCAGCACCATGCCCGTTTCAATGCCGAGAAGCTTCATTGCTTCCGCGTCATATCGCCTGACCTTGTCCGCGCATCGGCAGCACACATCATCCCCCGGCGTCGGCTCCGTTCGGTTTGGGCAGGCCTTGCAAACGGCATCGCTCGTTGAAACGATTTCAATTTTCGTATCTGCGCGAAGGTTCTCGACAATGGCGGTCATATTCTCAACAAATTCCTCGCTGTAGCCGCTTTGCCGATAGTTCAAAATGCAGAAAGCGTGGTGCGGGCGCATTAATCGCGTATCATCCGTTCTCATTTTTCGTTTCACCGTCGTTTCCCGTCACACGCGCACCAGCAGATAGCCATCCTGTCCCATCGGCACTTCACACACGGTTTTGCCGTTAAGGAAAGCATAACATCCGCCGCGCGTATTGTCAGCATCGCATATGCTGTTCACAAGGAAAACGGGACGCGGAATCTTTTTTGCCTGCTCGGCATACTCATTAACAAGTTTTGTGCGCCACATTTCCGTGTTGTATGTTACATATACGGGATAAAGCAAAAAATCAAATTTTTCTTTATTTATCTGTTCAATGTTTTCCTCGTACCATAAGTCCCCGCAAACGGCAAGGGCGATTCGTTTACCCATATATGTAAAGGTTTTGAAACCATCGCCCTCCTTATAGTGCTCATCGGTAATATCATACTCCTTCCATCCTTTTGAAACGCGACGGAAGTTGTTAACGATTTCTCCATTCTTTCCGATGAACATATATGAGCTGTAAATCGCTTCACCGCAGAGTTCATAATAACCGAACGAAACCGCAACGGAGTATTTCTTCGCCGTGTACCGCAGCATCTTTATCGGCTGTGAATCAACGCTTACAGCAACTGTTCTATCCCTTTCGAAATTCCATTTCAAGCTGTTAAAGCCCTGAAGATAACTTTCTCCGAACGCAACAAGGTCAACTTTTTTTCGGAGTGAGGCAAGTGCCTTTTCAATACGATTAACATTCAGTGCTATTGAATCATCAAGCGTCGGTTGAGAAGCAAGTGCAATTTTCATGTTATTAACGTCCTGTCTCTTTTCGTCAGTGAATTCTTTTTTTTTCACAAATTTTATGTAAACGCATCGAAATGCCTGCCCCCATGCACGCTCTGTGCAAAGGAGCAGGCGTGTCACGCATTAATTTTGGCAGAGAATCAGAATCTAACCTTTAATGCATTTTGTCCGAATCAATCGGCAATCATTGCTGCGCGAAGAATCATGGTCGCATCGGTGATTGAAACCGTGCCGTTACCGTCAAAGTCCGCCGCAAGGATCTGAGTATCGGTCAGCGCAGCCGTTCCCATTGCGTAACGCATTGTCATGAGCGCATCGGAAATGGTTATTCTGCCGTCGTTGTCAACATCGCCGAGAGTGTACGGCGGGTTTACGTACGTAATGGAGATATCGTCAACCCAGCCTTTGTCCTGTCCCTTATTGACGGAACTGTCCTTTTCGTAGGACCATTTGAATATGTAGTTGCCGTCGGAAGGAGCAGTGTACTCATAACGGTTCCATATTGTGGTTTCGCCGGAGATGTTTTCAACGACGTTGCCGTTTACATAGAACTTGAGCTTATCATAATTCGCCTCGCTGCTGACTGCCCATGCAAAAGTGAGCTTATCACCGGCGGAAAGGTGAACCGTATCCATTGTGACGGCGGACTGACTGTTGCCTGCGCCGCTGTTGGTGCTTGCACCGGCAAGACGTGCGCTGAAAGTCGTCATATCAATCTGCCATGCATACGTTCCGGTCGAGACAAAGTTCAGATTGCCGCCCTGCACGTTAAGTGCATCGTTAAGGTTCGGGTAATAGTTGACGGTTACGGAAATCGTTGCGGTAAATGACGCACCCGTGTCCTTATCCGTCGCAGTTGCGGTAACGGTTGTTGTGCCTTCTGCAACGCCGGTTACGGTTGCTTTTGTCATGCCGCCGCGGACGGTTGCAATGTTTTCGTTCGCGCTTGTCCAAACAACTTCATAATTGTTTGCGTTTGCAGGTTCACGAACGATATTCAGTGCAGCGCCGAAACCCTGATAAGTTTCAATTTCCTGTTCCGCAAAGCTTATTCCCTGAAGCTCGACAGGTTCAAGGGAACCGCCTTCACCTTCGGTAATCTGTGCAGTGCTGATGTTGTATGCATAGTCGCCCACCTTTGCATAAACCGTTGTGCGATTGCCGACGTCAAACTCAAGCATGGTGAGTGCTCCGCGGGTCGTTTCTTCAACGGCAGCAGAGGTGATAAGGTTTGTGCAGGCACTGTCTGAGTAGATGCCGACATAAGATACGTAATGATTATCGCTTACGTACAGCATAAGCTGACCGTTCTGCATGTTCCAGTAAACAACTTCGGGTTCCTGTGCATCAACGGTTATCGGGATTTCCCAATAAGCGCATTCATTTGCGGAAGGGTTGAATTCATCATAGGAATGCATGTAAGCTGTCATCCTGAGTTTTACGGTCGTTCCGTTAGGCAGGTTGCTGCCGTCCCAGTCGGGAAGCTCTTCTTCGTACGTTCCGAGAGGTTCGATATCAGTATACCAGCTCTTTGCACTGCACTTGCGTGCCCACGGCACCTGAAGGTTGTAATACTCTTCGTTTGTCTGTGCGTTCACGATTGAATACTCAAAGTATTCGCAGTTGCGGAGCAGATAGTTGTATGCCGTGTCAACCGCATCCATCTTGCCGTCGCCGTTGGGGCTTATGCTTGCGCGGTCAAACAGGAAGTTTTCAGTGTCGGTAAAAGGATTTTCACCGAATGCGATATAGTTTTCGCCGCCGATGGAAGAACCGGCGGTGTTGATGCCCCATTCAGCGGGAATAGGATCGCCGTTTCCGAGATATTGGTCATAATAGAAATCTCTGTCAAGAACGCTTGCCTTTTCCCAATCGCCGTAGAATCCGAGATAGGGAACCGAAAGGTTCACATCGCCTGCAAGAGTAACAAAGCCCTCTATATATGCACCGTTGGGGAACTTTTCGTTCAGCGTTGCGGCATAACCGCTTACATTAACGGTAACGTTCACTGTTGTTCTGCCGTTCGCGGGAACGGTTACGGACTGAGGAACAGTAACATTCACGCTGTTAGTGATGTTCGAAGCAGAGCCCGCCATAGTGTAATATGACTGTCCTCCGATGGATACCGTGCCGGTGTTTTCAGTCAGAACATAAACAGTGGGAGTATAGGTCTTTGCAGTGCTCCCGAAGTTTACAATATCAAAGCTGAAATTGAAAATACCGGTACGATTGTCGTCATCACCGAGTTCGATTTTCGGACGGAGACTGCCTTCAACCTCAATATAAGCCTTTGTGTTGATTGCAGCAGTGAGGTTCGCTTGGCCTGCGCCCTGCCAACGGGGAGAATACGGAGTGTTTCCGGACTTGCTGGGAACAGCAGTGCTCATAAGCAGGGTGTTTACCATCTCCATGCGTGCCTGTTCGGAAAGGGACGGGAACGCTGTGTTGACGTACTGATTGACAAGAACCATGCTGCCCGCAATATGCGGAGAGGCCATGCTCGTGCCGCTATTTGTGCCGTAGTTGCTGTAGGAGTACTGAGAATCCGTTGCCGCACGAATGTTGTCGCCGGGAGCCATGATTTCAGGTTTGATGCTGAGGTCGGCCGTCGTGCCCCAGGAGCTGTAGCTTGTGGGAGTCGCCGAAGAGCTGTTGCTGCTTGCTGCAACTGAAAGAGAACCGCCGAGGGTGCTGGGGCTTGCAACAACGCCGTTGTCCATGTTGAATGTGGGCTGTTTGCTGCCGTAATTATTGCCCGAACCCGCAGTACCGCTGTTGCCCGCCGCAACTGCGCAATTCACGCCGTGTGCGGTAAGAAGAGCAAAAACTTCTTCCATATCTGCCTCACCCTGAGTGAAGCCGTTGTCCGAGCCGAGACTCATATTGAGTGCATCAACTTCGAGCCAAGCGCAGTCTTCAAGTGCCGCAAGGATCTCGGTCCATGCCGCGCCGCCGTCCTGGAAAACCTGCATGGATATGATCTGTGCATTATATGCAACACCGCGTGACGAACTGTCGCAGCCGGCAGCGATTGAACTTACATGCGTGCCGTGATCACTGCCTGCATTTGCGTGACTTACATCCGTATTGCCGGCATAATAGTTAAATGTGAACGGAAGCTTTGCGCTGTGGTACAGCGTTGCGCCGGTCAGAGTGCCGTTATAGCGTTCCTCCGCGCAGAGATCGTAGCGGTTGAGCACGCTTTGAATTCCTGCCGCATCGAAATGCGGATCCTGCGGTGCGGTTGCAAAATTCGTGTGATTAACTTTGATTCCGGTGTCAATAACCGCGATCGTCTGTCCCTGTCCGGTATAGCCCAAGGCCCACATGTCATCCGCGTTTATGAAGCCCACGGAAGTGCTGAGCTTTGTGGGGTTTCCGTCGGGCTTTGCGTCCTCGGGAAGCTCATATTCGGCTGCGCGATAACAATCCTCAACGCCGTTGAGCTTTTTAATCTCTTCAATGAGACGATACTCTCCGCGGAACGAAAACCGTTGAACAGAAGCGTGTAGTGATATGAAATTTCGAGATTTCCGCCCTTAACGAGCTTCTTGTTGATTGCCGCAAAAAGCTTGTCCTGCTTTGCAGCAAGCGCTTTTGACATTTCTGCGGAACGCTCATTCGATACATCGGTCTTTGCAAGAACCGGTGCATCCTTCAGCTTTACGATGATCGGAACGATCTCATCGGGTTCGGCGGCAGGTTCGCTGCTGCGCTTGCGTGCCGGCGAGTCATTTTCAAGTATGCTCACCGGAGCTGCGTTTGCCTCCCTCGGCATGAAGCCGACGAAAGAAAACGCCATTGCCGCGACCATAATCATCGCGACAAGCTTTGTCAAGGTTTTCTTCATGGATTTCCTCCGTTTTTTATTCAAACGCGGATGATCCGCATTTGTTTCATTGATAATGCAGTGATGGTTTCCCGCCAAAACAAATCAGTTTTCGTCGGCGGACACAATGCCGTTCATCATGTTCCCGATTCGGAAGCATTCGATTTTTATCGCTTATTCCTGAAAAAAGCTGTCAGTAAATTTCGGCACTCTTCTTCTCGAATGCCCCCAACGTACGGAATATTGATATTCGTCATCCCGCACGACAATTCGCACCTTGAAACACAGCATCCGGCCTCGGGATCAAACGCACCGAAGACAACCGCCGCAATGCGAAAATTCATTATCGCACCCATGCACATTGCGCAGGGTTCAAGCGTAACGTAAAGTATGCAGTCGTTCAGGCGGCGAGTGCCAAGTTTTTTTGCTGCTGCGCTGAGCGCAAGCAATTCTGCATGCGCGGATGCGTCTCTGCGTGTTTCAACAAGGTTGTGTGCGCGGGATATGATTTCTCCGCCGCAAACAACGCATGCACCTACAGGAACTTCCCCCGCCGCCGCGGCAGTGCGGGCTTCATCCAGCGCATCAAGCGTATATACTGTTGAAATCTCGTTTTGTTCCTTCATCACTCAATTATATCATATTTTGAGCCGAAATGGAACAACCTAATAACAAAAATGTGTACTTTCGGAGGCAATATTTTTTATGGATGAACGTTTCCCCGCAATAAAGGCCTGCGCTGCGATTTTGCTCAGCACGGCGGCGCTCTTATTCCTGCTTGTTTTTTCCTGCTGCAGCGGTCAAAATTCCGATGACATCAAGCAGGGAGCAAATGCAGATACGATTATTCCCGGTGATAATCCGACTTCCGAGACGGCGTTATTCTCAAGCGGAACATATATTAATTCTGTCGACGTTTCGAACATGACAAAGACGCCGTGCGCACCCTGCTCTCTCCCAAGCTCGAACGAGCAAAATCCGAATATCACATAGAAATTGAATTTCAGCAAAACGACAGTTCAATCTGTATCATCAACGGAACTGATCTGACGTTGAAAGACGATTTGGAGGCCGTTATGTCAAAAGCACTTGAGTGCGGGGCGGGACAGTATACGACTGCAATCGAACCCGTTGACGACATAAAGCTCCGAAACAGTATTGATTCGGTCGCAAAAATTGCAGAGAAAACACCGGTTCCCGCACAAATCCTGACTCACTCCGCCGCAGGCTGTTCTGAGCTGCCCGTGTTGAAAAAGAATGCACGTTTCTGCCTTTTACGGCACCCGTCAACGGCTGTCAAATCGACCGTGATGCCGCCGTCAAACAAATATGCAGCGGTGAAACCCGTTTCTCGCTGCCTCTGCATACGGTTTTATGCACCGATAAAATACCCGAAATGCCTGAGCTGCGGGCAAGCTTTTCAACATCTTTTGCCGCCGGTTCCTTATGTTCCGAGAATCGCGTTCATAATATCACAAAGGGCGCACTTCTTATTGACGGAAGCATTGTTCCTGCCGGGCAAACCTTCTCGTGCAACGATTCTCTCGGAGTGCGAAGCAGGGAAAACGGCTGGCTGCCCGCAACCGCATTTGCAAACGGAGGGGCTGAAACACGGCAGGAGTACGGCGGCGGAATCTGCCAAATCAGCACAACGCTGTACAATGCAGTCCTGCGCAGCGATCTTGAAATCATTGCAAGAAGCGGGCACACGCGCAAGGTGCGTTATATCGGCGGCGGGTTGGATGCAGCACTGAGCGGCAAAGACAAGGACTTTGTTTTCCGTAACAACACCGATTCCGATATTTACGTTTTTATGTGGGTTGATGAATCGCAAAAAACTTTGTGTTGTGAAATATACGGCTGTCCTTTTCCATCGGATTTCGACAGAGTGGACACCGTTTCGGAACTTACATCTTCAACTCCTCCTTCCGAACCTCAGTTCGTTCTTGATTCAGCACTTGAACCCGGCGAATGTGTTCTGAAAAGAAAGGCCATTGCAGGCAGCACATATCAAAGCTATCGTGTTTACTCTCTGAATGGTGAAATAATTCGCAGGGTTCCGATCGATAAGACCGAGTACCCCATGCATCCGCACTGTATGCCGTCGGGCAGGGTAAATCATAACCGTTCGGAGCTTTGGTGCGTCCTTCTTGCGCTTTATTCGCGTTTCCTTTATAATATGTTCACAAACCCACCGCCGTAGAGCGGGTTTCATCCGCAAGCTAAGAGCGCAATGGGATAAAAGGAGCAAAAATGCAGCCGATAGATCAAAAAACGGAGAAAAAAACCGTTGCCGGTATCAACCGAAACATTCCTCGCGGAAAACGAAGCAGCAATCAGAAGCGCAATGAGAACCGCGCCGATGCTGCATATGCCGACAAAAGTTTTTGCAGCTCATATAAAATTTATAATTCGGACAACTCCTATGACGGATTTTCCGAAAGAAGCGAATGTGATAAAAAACAGCCGCTTCCGATGTCCAAAGCGGAGCTTTTTGAGCAGGTCGGAAAGGATGTTCCCGACTTTGTTCTTGTTACGG